>Ga0181524_10002421_pt1 | contig 19198 bp, 19 predicted proteins | sample PEATcosm2014_Bin_34_FD_119761 | JGI IMG/M metagenome (GOLD analysis project Ga0181524, IMG submission 119761) | Peatland microbial communities from MTU Mesocosm Facility, Houghton, MI, USA - PEATcosm2014_Bin05_60_metaG | ecosystem: Environmental > Terrestrial > Soil > Wetlands > Peat | place...
ATCAAAACAGCAAAGCATTTGCGGGCTGCAGGCGATATGCTAATCCCGCGACATCAAAGCAGATGGCGCAGCTTATTGCTTGAGTGACGCCCAGACTCGTGCAGTTATTATTGCGCGGGTACTAAGTGGGGCGGGCAATCCTGCCTGCGGACGCGCTTTCCAGCGCGTCCAAGCCGGCTGAAAAGCCGGCTTGCAGCCATGATTGGCTGCCCCACAAGACGCCATGCTATACTTTTGGCGCGACCTTGTTAGCTCGCAATTCAGGGTCGGGAGGACGAATTGCTTCCCTGCGCTCTCTCGAATTCGCCCGAAAGGGGGTGTTCTCATGTTCGACTTAACCATTGTTCGCATCATATTCGTGCTCGTCTTAACTGCATCGGCCTACTTGCTGCACCCGTTTCAAAATGGTTCCTCGATTTGGGCCGCATTCGCGGGACTTGTCATCGGCGTTTGCATCATATTCTTCGAGGTCCGGCTGGAAAAAATCAGCCTGAAGAGGCTGATTGGCGCGGCCTTCGGATCGGTGCTCGGCATCATTGGGGCGTTCTTCATGTCACTGGTGCTGCGCTGGGCGCGGCCGGAGGGCGGAGATCCTTCCCACATGATCCCGTTCCTACAAGTCTGCCTGCTCCTCTGGATGACCTACGTCGGCCTGATCGTGGGCGCCAATAAGGGCGACATGCTCAACCTGTCCGCCTTGGGCGGCATTTTCGGCGGCGAGAAGGTGTCCAAGAAATCGTTCAAGATCCTGGACACCAGCGTCATCATCGACGGCCGCATCGCCGACATCGCCGAAACCGGTTTCCTGGATGGCGTGCTGGTAGTCCCTCAGTTCGTCCTGCGCGAGCTGCAACTGGTGGCCGATTCCGCCGATTCCATGAAGCGCAACCGCGGACGCCGCGGGCTCGATATTCTGCAGCGCATCCAAAAGATGGCGCACCTGAACGTCCAGATCGTCGAGGACGATTTCCCGCACGTCCGCGAAGTGGACATGAAGTTGATCGAACTGGCCAAGGTTTACGATTCGAAGATCGTCACCAACGACTTCAATCTGAACAAGGTCGCCCAACTGCACGGGGTACAGGTGCTGAACATCAACGAGCTGGCCAATGCGCTCAAGCCCATCGTGCTGCCGGGCGAGACCATGCGGGTGTTCATCCTGAAAGAAGGCAAAGAGTATAACCAGGGCGTCGCCTATCTCGACGACGGCACCATGGTGGTGGTGGACAACGCCCGGAAGATGATCTCCAAGACCATCGACATTTCGGTGACCAGCGTCCTGCAAACCACGGCGGGCAAGATGATCTTCGGAAAATTCGACGAGCGCATGCACGCCGTGGCCAGCGCCGGTGCCGGGGCCGACAAGCACGACCGGCCTCCGCGCAAGACCGATCCGCTCTCATCCGAGAAAACCACGGTAGAATCGTAGATTGGCTGCCTAAAACCGCTCCCTGACGGTCGCGGCTCGGTAACAGTCGCATTGATTTCGCAAGGCTTTCTGAGCCGCGACCGTCAGGGAGCGGTTTTAGGCGAGCCGGCCAGAGCGTCTATATGAAAGTCGCCGTGATTCTGCCAGCCGCGGGGCTGGGCACCCGCATGGGACGGGCCTCCGCCGAGAAAGCGGGCACCAGCCGGAAACAGTTCATGCTGCTCGATGGCGCTCCCATCCTGCTGCATTCGGTGCGCAAATTCGCCGCGTCCGCGCACGTCGATGAAATCGTCGTGGCCGTCCGCCGCGACGATCTGGACTGGGTCGCGGACCTGCTCCAGCGCGAAGTCCGCGGCAAGAAAGTCCGGGTGGTGGAAGGCGGAAACTCCCGCCAGCAATCCGTGGAGAATGCCCTGGCCGTGCTCGATCCCGATACCACCCTGGTGGCCGTACACGATGCGGTGCGGCCGTTCATCGATCTGGAAACCATCCATAAGGTCATCGAAGAAGCCGCTGAAACCGGCGCCGCCATCGTGGGCATCGTGCCGGTGGACACGGTGAAGCAGGTGACGCGCGCCCAGACCAACAAGGCGAAGATCCGCGCCACGCTGCCGCGCGAGAAACTGGTGCTGGCGCAAACGCCGCAAGTCTTCCGTTACGACCTGCTGGTGCGCGCCTTCGCCGCCGCGCAGGCCGACGGCTTCACCGCCACCGACGAATCCAGCCTGGTGGAGCGGCTGGAGGTGGAAGTCAGCGTAGTGCTGGGCAGCGACCGCAACATCAAGATCACCAAGCCCAGCGATATGGACCTGGCGCGGCTCTTCCTGGAAGAGGAAACCGCGCCCCGCGAACTGTGAGCGAATACCGCACCGGCCTCGGCTGGGATGTCCACCGCCTGGCCCGCAATCGCCCGCTGATCCTCGGCGGCGTGGCCATCCCCTCGGAAGCCGGACTGGAAGGCCATTCCGACGCCGATGTCCTGGCCCACGCCATCACCGACGCCATCCTGGGCGCGGCCGCGCTGGGCGATATCGGCATGCACTTCCCCGATACCGATCCTCGCTGGCAAGGCGCCGGTAGCCTGTTGTTCCTGGCCCACGCCCGCGATCTGGCGCGCGCGCGCGGCTATCGCATCGTGAACGTGGACTCCACCGTGATCCTGGAGCGCCCCAAGCTCACCGGCTTCCGCGATGCCATCCGCCGCCAACTGGCCGCCACGCTGGAACTCGACGCGGGCCGCGTGTCCGTGAAGTTCAAGACCGCGGAGAAAGTGGGACCCGTGGGCGAAGGCCGGTCCGCCGAAGCCCAAGCCATTGTCACCCTCCGGCTCGATTGACCGAAGGCGGGGCATCTCCGCCGTGGTACGCCTTACGGAATTGGGCCTTGGCCCGGTGCAGCAGCACGCGCAGATAACCGGCATCGACCTGGAACAGCCGGCAGACTTCGGCTTTATCGATCTCGTCCAGGTATACGGCTTGCAGGATCTTGCGTTCCCTCTCCGGCAGTGCCGCAAATACGCGCCTGATCTCCCGCTTCGACTCGGCGTTGACCAGATTGGCATCCAGGTCCACCGTTGGATCGATCGGATCTTCCATGTTTTCGTCCCAAGGCTCCTCGCGCCCGTCCAACCGGCAAAGCTCGCGCACCACGTTATTGCATACGCCGTTGACGAACGCCCCAAACCGCTCCGGACGATCCACCCCCGCGCCCTGGCGCAGAATCAACAGCACGCGCATTAGGGTCTCCTGCCGGATGTCCTCGATCAACTGAGGCGAGCGCAGGCGCACGCGCAGCTTCAGGAACAGCAGGTTGCCAAAATACGAAGCAAAGTGCTCCCCTGCGCCGGAATCGCCGTTTGTCAGGCGCCGCACGTACTCCTCGTTGAATGTTTCAAATATCAAAACCAGTTGTGCGCCTTCTAAGTCTTTTATGTTATATTAGCGACATCCCCGATGCGAAGGGGACCAAGAAGTTATTAATACAGGGTCAAATATGTTCGACGCGACCCGGGCGGAGTCTTCGGACTCCGTCCGGCAAGCCTCTCCCGTACGCCCAGTACTCCGCAGTTGTATTTCAGCCACCACGATCAAACAATCGGAGCCTTGTGGCGCACGCTTCACCGTGCCGCTGTCGGCTTCAGCCGACAGTTCCGTGCCGCCATGTAGCTCAGGGGCGTCCACAGCGAACTGAAGTTCGCCGCTGCACGCGAAAGCGACGGCGTGTGCCAGAATGCATGCGGATGATGTGCTGATTTACAACTGTGGGGAGCCTTTCAGGCTGCGGACCCGCTGTCAGCGGGTCAATTCGCGGGTGGCTTCAAAAAAAAGAGTGGCGGCTTTGGTGGGGGGACGGCATGGCGAGACTCCCGGCGAGCAAGCCAAGGGCGTCTCTTCAGGTGAGCGTTATGTGCCGGGCGAAGCTAATCCTTCGGCTGCGGCGGCGGGGCGTCGTCGGTATTCACACTCTTCAAAGAATCCTTGAAGCTGCGAATGCCTTGGGCCAGACCCTTTCCGAGCTCCGGCAGCTTTTGCGGGCCGAAGAACAGCAGGGCGATGGCCAGGATTATCAGCAGATGCCTGGGTTGGAGCAGATCTTCAATCATGTTTACGCCTGACCTGATAATAGCACAACGGGGAAATCTGCGCTCAAGAGCCAGCCTTCATAGGCGCCAATTAGGCATTCTCGGGGAAGCCGCGTCAGGGGCGGGGAAGCAGCACATCCCGTGTATGGTTGTGCCACCATAGAATCGGATGTCCGGCGCGCTGGCAGATCTGTTGCAGTTCTCCTTCGTGGCGCTGACGTCCATCTTTTTCCTTGTCGATCCCTTCGCGGCCATACCCAGCTTTCTCGCCATGACGGCGGAGCAAGATCGGCTGCAGCGTCGTCACATGGCGAAACGCGCCGCCTGGACGTGCCTGGTGGTGCTCGCCGGCTTCGGCGTCGCGGGCAAGCTGATCTTCCGGCTGTTCGGCATCACGCTGCCAGCCTTCAAAATCGCCGGTGGCATAATACTGCTGCTCATCGGACTCGACATGCTGCGCGCGCGCCGTTCTCCGACCAAAGAGACTCCCGGCGAAGCCGAAGAGGGGGCCGAGAAGGAAGACGTTGGAATCATTCCGCTCGGCATACCCATGCTGGCCGGTCCCGGCTCGATTTCCACCGTCATGGTGCTCGTCAGCGGCAAGCCCGACTGGTGGTACGCGATCCCGGTGTTTTTGGCCATTGCCTTGACCGCCCTGGTGTCGTACTGGGTCCTGGCCGGGGCCGACCGCGTGCGGCAATATATGGGAGAAACCGGTATTCGAATCCTCACCCGCATGATGGGGCTGATGCTCACGGCCATTGCGGTACAGTTCATGCTGAATGGCCTGGCTGACGTCGGCCTGATCAAAGGGGTCCGTTAAGCCGTGAGTATTGCGGTTACCATTGGTCATTATGTGGGCTGCTATGCGACGACGTGAGTTTTTGGCTCTGGCGGGCGCTCTCCCGCTGGCCGGGGCTGCGCCGGTGCCGGCTTCCAAGCTGGCGGCCGATCCGCACCGGCCCCAATACCATCTGCTGCCTGCCGCCAATTGGATGAACGATCCCAATGGGCCCATCTACTGGCAGGGCAAGTATCACATGTTCTACCAATACAACCCCAACGGTGCCTTCTGGGGCGACATGCACTGGGCGCATGCCGCGAGCGAAGACATGGTGCACTGGAAGCATCTGCCGATGGCGCTGGCGCCCACACCAGGCGGTCCCGATAAGGATGGCGTCTTCAGCGGCTGCGCGGTGATCGACAACGGTGTCCCCACCGCGATTTATACCGGCGTGAATCCGGAAACGCAGTGCCTCGCCACCAGCGGCGGGGACCTGACGGAGTGGAAGAAGTTTGCCGGCAATCCGGTGATCGCCGCGCCGCCGGCCGGCCTGGAGGTCACAGGCTTTCGCGACCCGGCCGTGTGGCAGGAGGGCGATACCTGGCTGATGGCGGTGGGATCGGGCTTTCGCGGCAAGGGCGGCGCGGTGCTGCTGTACGAATCCAAAGACCTGCGCCGTTGGAGCTACCTGCATCCGCTGGTCACTGGCGGGATGCGGGTCGGCGCCAGCGCCAAGGATCCGGTGGATTCGGGCGAGATGTGGGAGTGCCCGGACTTCTTTCCGCTGGGCGGCAAGCATTTGCTGATCGCCTCCACCGAACGCGTAGTGCGGTACATGCTGGGCGGCTATGCGGATCGCCGCTTTCATCCGGAAACCGTGGGGGGCATCGATTCCGGTTCGTACTACGCGGCGCGCACCATGACGAATACGGGCGACCGGCGCATCTTGTGGGGATGGGTGACGGAGGGCCGCAGCGCCGATGCGCAACGCGCGGCCGGCTGGAGCGGCGTCATGTCGCTGCCTAGGGAGCTGACCTTGCTGGGCAGCCAGGTGCAGATGCGACCGGCGGCGGAGGTGAAGACATTGCGCGGCAAGCTGCTGGGGGCCGAGACGGCGGGCGACTGTCTGGAGGTTCTGGCGGAGATCGATCCGGGCAACGCGCGGAGGGCCGGACTCAAGCTGCGCGCCGCGCCGGATGGGAGCGAGCAGACGCTGGTGTACTACGATCGCGAGCAACAGCTCCTGTGCGTGGACCGCAGCCAGTCGAGCACGGACGCCAGCGCAGATCGCGGGATCCAGTCGGGGCCGTTCCTGCTGGGCCGCGGCGAGCCGCTACGGCTGCGCATCTTTCTGGATGGGTCGGTGATCGAGATCTTCGCCAACGACCGGTTCTGCCTGACCGCGCGGGTGTATCCGGTGGGCCGGCGGAGCACGGGTGTGGCATTCGATGCGAGCGGGGGTACGGCGAAGATGGTATCGTTCGAGGCTTGGGAGATGCGGCCGATTTCGCCAGACCGGCTGACATCGTAGCGCGCTTTGCGCGCTGGGTGACGCGCTTTGCGCGCCGGGGCTAGGGACTGGGGGCTGGGGTTGTGTTTCCACCTCTTGCAGGCTCTTGCTCGAGCTTGTCGAGTACAACCTTAAAGAGCCTCTCACAATTGGGGGCGGCCTTCCGCACCAGTGCGGGCTTGATCGACTGCAACAGAGCCGGTGCGTGCTTGGTCTTGTGATATTTGCCCTTTGACGTGTCTTTGGTAGCGGCCTTCAGGCCCTCAATCAAATCGTGCTTGGAAATCTCCTCGACCTTCGGATTGGCCTTCAACGCTGCCTTGCGGAAACCCGTCTTGTAATACGCTTCAAGGGCATCCCTATCGGCGTGAAACCAGGATTCCATCATCTCCACCATCCAGAAGATTGAATCAGAAGTCGGCAGGTCCTGGTTCCAGGGGCCTTCGCTGTCGCGGAGCAGGATGTTCCACGCCCCCGGATGCTTTCGCAACGCGATACCGAAATCCCCCTCGGGAGTCCCGCCTGTGGCGACGATTCGGAGCGTGCATTGCGCAGCATGGGCTCGTTCCCCGATCTCCCGGAGAAACGCGTCAAATCCGGCCTTGAGGCTCTTGTCGCCCTCGAAGTAGATGCGAATCTCGCGGGGCATCTACCAACGACCCCCGCCGATTTCGCCTTTCCGCCAAAGCTCGCCCAAGGTGTAGTGCTGGAGCCACTCATCCAACTCGTCTTGCGCGAGCCGCTTGAATTGAGTGCCGTTGTCGAAGTCGCGTTCGCAGACCAGCACAGATTCGGGACGGTCGGAAAGCGCATCCACGAGAGCTTCGGAGTGGGTTGTGATAATCAGTTGGGTGCGCTCTGACGCCTCGACGAGCACCTCTGCCACGAGACGGAGCGCATCGGGGTGCAGCCCCAATTCCGGCTCTTCGATGCACACCAGCGGCGCCGGCTTGGGATGAAACAGAACCGTCAACAGGCAGAGAAACTTCAACGTGCCGTCGGACATCCGAAGTCCCGAAAGCATGTCTGATAGACCGGTCTCTCTCAGAAAAGTCCGCGCCAGACCCTCGCCCACTCTTACTTTCACATCCTCGAACCGATCGCAAAATCTCTTGAGATACTCCCTTACGCGATCATGCGCGCCCAAGAAATCCAGTTCGTGGAGCACTAGCGCCAGATTGTCGGCACCCTCCCACAGATAGTCCTTCGGGACTGAAGTCGATATCCCAGACCTGGCTTGCGATGTGGGGCCAGTCTTGAATTCCCGAAAGATTCTGATCTGCTCAAAACAGGCACCGACTTCTGTGATAGGAGTCGTATCCGCAGGGCTCTTGAATCGAGCGAATACGGACTCTTTAGGAGACATGGCCATGCCAGCCGGCTGGGCCTCCGCCAGTTCCAGCGCTCTAGCGCCGAATCGCACTCCTTTACTGGAGCGCATGAAATAGGCCTCCGCGTCTGGATCCGAGGGACTGTCCATGAGACGTTCGTGCAAGATTTCAAACCCCTCCGGCCCTCCCCAAAAATCCAGCCGATAAAACAAGTGACCCAACTGCGGCCGGCGCGGAAGCGGCAGTTCGCATTCGATCTCCGCAACCTCGGGGGGCTCACGCTCGCCGAGCCAAAGCCACTGCCGGACTCCTCCACCCCGCAGAATCTGACCTTCGATCGACGTAGGTGCCGCCTGCAGAAGGCTGATGGCCTCGATGAGGTTGCTCTTCCCCACGGCGTTCGCGCCGATCAGAACGTTCAACGGGCCTAGTTCGACCGTAGTTTCCTTGAACGACAGGATCTTCTTCAGCGTCAGGCGTTTGATCAGCATGCGTTTCGCTCTATATCTTACGCCAATCGGCCACGGCTGGCTGCCCCCACGCGAATTTCATTCGGATCTGATTATACTATTGGTAATCATGAATTCCGGATATCAGGTTGTAGTGTGCGCGGGCATTGTGCCCGATCCCTTGCAGACGTTGGAGCCGGTGAGCGGGCCGGCGGGTCCGGCGCTGAAGAACGAGAACATGCTGCCCGCCATCCTGGACCCGTGGGCGGCGCATGCGCTGTACGAGGCGGCGCACCTTGCGGCGCATTCTCCCGGCAGCAAGGTCTGGCTGGTGAGTCTGGGACCGAAAGCCAAGCTGCAGCAAGTCATGATGACGGTGGCGCAGAAGGCCGCGTTCGAATTTGTGGCGGTGGATGGCGCGGCCGGCGGATTCACCGAGGCGCACGATGTGGCGGCTGCGCTGGCGGAGACCATCCGGGCGATCGACGGCCTGGATATGGCGCGCCTGTTGTTGTTCGGCGGATGGGAATCCGCTTCGCGCGGCGCGGGCGCCACCTTGCAGATGCTGGGCGAGCAACTGGGGATCGTGGACCAGTTCCAGGGCGTGGACGAGTTGCGGGTGCGTCCGGACGGGGCGCTGGAGATCCTGGAGCGGGTGGAAGGCGGGCGGCACCAGTTGTCGGTGTGCGCGGGTCCGCCGGCTGCGCTGGGATGGGCGACCGGCAACTTGCCGGAGCCGCGCAACAATCCGCAGATAGGCATGGCCAACTTGCGCGGCGCCATGCCCGCGCTGCAGCGGGCCAAGCCGTTCCGGCCCGCGGCGGATGGGGCGCGCTTCCTGCGCGCGGCCGCGCCCAAACAGCAACGCGAGACGCGCGTGGTGAAGGACCTCGACCCGGCGGAAATCGCGCGCGAAATCGCGGCGTGGATCTCACGGGACTGACCAATGGAAACTATCCTCTTTCTCACCCATACCGAAGCCGACGGATCGCTTTCGAAAGCCGCCCGGGAGACGCTCGGGGCGGCCATTGCGCTCGGCCGGGACTTGCCCGGCGCGAGCGTCATCGTGGGGCTGGTGGCTGCGGGCGATGCTGCCGACGATGCGCAGGCCGCGGCCGATTCGATCGGGGGCTGCGGCGCGGCGCGGTACCTGGCGGTGACTGGCGACGACTTCGCCACGGCCCGTTACGCCACGGATGCGGCCGCCGCCGCGGCGTTGACGCAAGCGGCGGGCGCTACGTTGGTGGTCGCGCCGGGCACTTCGCGTTGGGCGCGCTGCCTGGCCGGCGTCGCACAGCGCCTGAATGGCCGCGCCGATACGCATGCGACCGCCCTAACCGTCGAAGGCGGCTCTCCCGCCGTGAACCGCTGGTATTACCGCCAGAGGATCGAGGGCGTGTCGCAGCGTGCGCAACGGCCTTGGTTCATCCTGCTGGATCCAGGAGCTGGCGAGCCTTGGCAGGGCGCCCCCGCGCAGGCGGCGCTGGAGCGCGTGCCAGTGGTGGTGGACGAGCGTCTGCGCCGCACGGCATTCTCCGGCTGGCGCGCCCCGCGCACGGATCAGCAGACCATTCGTCCGGAGGCCGATCTGCTGTTTGTGGCCGGCGCCGGATGGACCAAGAAGCAGGCCGACGGCCAGGCGCATCCGGCGGATGCCGCGCGGCTGATCCTGGGCTTTCTGCAGCTTGCGCAAGCATCGCTCGGCGGCAGCAAGTCGCTGGTGGACCTGAGCGGCGAAGGACAGGCGGTGCTGCCCTTCATGACGCATCTGAACCAAGTCGGACAAACGGGATCGACGCCGCGGCATCCGAAAGGGCTGGCCACCTGCTGTCATGGAGAAGAGCCGCATGTGGTGGGCTGGCGGTTCATCAACGAGCGACGGGCCATCAACCTGGACCCGAATTGCGGCTGGGCACGGGGCAAAGCGGACGTACTATACGTAGCAGACGCTTTCGCCGTCATGGAGGAATTGAACCATCTCCTTGCCAGCCAAAGGGCGGGCTGAGCCGGCCCGACGCAACCAGTTACTCACAGCCTCGGCAGACGACTGTCATACAGCGGCGAAATCTGGCTGCGCATTGGGCGTTACAGATCGGATCTGATATGATTGACGAGCTCTAAGTTGCTTTCCTGAAACAACTTGCGGACTTCTTAGCCATAATGCTGTATCCGGGTGCACTTTGTTACGAAGTCTTTACGGACATTGAAGTTGCCTCGAATCCGGCGTTCGTTTCCACAGGTTTTTCCACAGACCTGTTGGAAAAGTATCCCTCGCTGCGCGCCGGTATATACACCCAGCCGGAGTGGTGGGTCATTCGTAGCGCAACGCCACCATCGGATCGACCCGCGCCGCGCGCCGTGCGGGCAGGTAACAAGCGAGCATGGCTGCCGCGGCCAGCACTACAGAAACGGCAACGAACGTCCAGGGATCGGTCGGGCTGACGCCATAGAGCAGGCTGGCGGCGTATCGGGTGACCAGGGCCGCCGCGGCCCATCCGATCGCGAGACCGGCGCCGAGGAGTATCGCCGCATGCCGCAGGATCATCGACAGCACGCCGGGCGCTTGCGCGCCGAGCGCCATGCGGATCCCGATTTCGCGCGTGCGCTGCGCCACTGAGAAGCTCATGACGCCGTAGATGCCGACGACAGCCAGCGCCAGCGCGAGCAGGCCCAACCCCGAGAGCAGCGATGCGGTCAAGCGCTCCTGAGAAAGTGCCCGGTTCAGGTGCGCGTGCATGGTTTCGGCTTGGGTGACCGGCAGGTCCTTGTCCAGCGCGCGCAACTCGCGCCGGATCTGGGCCAGAGCCAGCTCAGGACCGCCGGGCGTCCGCGCGATCAGCGTCATCTCGGGCACATAGCTCTGTGTGAGAGGCCGGTAAAAGCAGGGACGCATGTTTTCGCGGAAGTTCTGCATTCGTCCGTCCCTCACCACGCCGACGACCTGGAGCGGCGGCGTCCGGGGGTCTGCGTTACGCAACAGCTTGCCGATTGGATCCGCGCCCGGCCAGAAGCGCCGCGCCATGACCTCGTTGACGATGGCCACCGGCGGGGCGGTTTCGATATCGCGTTCGTTGAAATCCCGTCCGCGATCGAGCGGCAGGCCGATCGCTTGGAAGTAGCCCGGCGATGCGATATTCCAGTTAACCTGTAGAGGACGGGATGCGCCAGGCGGCAGCACGTCGGTCCCGCCGCGCATGGCGCCCAGCGGCGGCATCCACACCAGCGCCGGCGATTCTACTCCGGGCAGCAGACGGGTTCGCTCCAGAGCTTGCTTGTAAAACTGCTTGCCGCGCGCATCGGGATAACCCGCCACTGCCAGGTCTAAATCTACGAGCACAGCGCTGCCAGTCCGAAACGCCGGATCGGAGGCTTGCGCTTTCCGCAGCGTACGCACGAAGAGTCCCGCGCCGATCAGCAGCACGAGCGAGAGGGCCACCTGCGCGACGACCAGCGCGTTGCGTAAAGCGAAGCCGCGCAGGCCCGGCCCCGGCGCCTCCGATTTCAAGCTCAGCACCAAGTCCGGACGCGCGGCGCGACGCGCCGGGACAAGCCCGAAGAGGACGCCCGTCACGAGCGAGAGCAGCAGGGCGAAGCTTAGAGCGGGCACATCGACGTGTGTGTCCACCGCCAGCGGTATCTTGAAAGGCTGCGGATAAGAGCGGACCAGCGCCGAAGTCCAGGACGCCACCGCGATACCCGCGGCGCCCCCCAGTATGGAAAGCAGCACGCTCTCCGTGGTCAATTGGCGCACCAGCCGGCCGCGGCCCGCGCCCAGCGCCAGCCGGACGGCAATTTCCCGCTGGCGCTTCATCCCGCGCGTTAGCACCAGGTTAGCCACGTTGAAAAAGGCGATCAACAAGACCACCCCGGTGACGGCTGCCAGCAGTCCCAGGAAGGTCGCGATCGCATTCCGGTAGGATGGCCAGAATCGCGCGCGGCTCAACGGCAGCAGATCTGCCGTCCAATCGTGATGGATCGCCGGATAGGCTTGCGCGAGTTGTCCCGCCATACCCTGGACGGCGGATCGCGCTTGCACCATCGATACGCCCGGCTTCAAGCGCCCGGTGACCAGCAGCCAATCGTCGCCACGGAGTTGCAGGAAATCCTCGGGCAGAATGGGAACGGCCTCCCGGAAAGCCGCCATCGGCACCCACAGTTCCGGCGGATCGCCCCAGTCCAGCACCACACCGCGGAACCTGGGCGGCGCGACCCCCACGATGGTGAAAGCGTGCCGGCCGATGGTGATGGTTCTGCCCAACACATTGCGGTCGCCGCCGAAGCGGCTGCGCCACAAGCGGTCGCCGATCACGGCTACAGTGCGATCTTCGGCGAGGAAGGTGCGCCCTGCCGAGGCCTGCAGCCCCAGCACGGAGAAGTAATTCGCAGTGACCAACTCGCCGGAGATCTGTTCCGCCTGCTCGCCGATGCGCACGCTCATGGGGACCCGGGCATAGGCCATTAATCCCGACAAGACCTCGTTGTGGTCGCGGTAGTATTCGTAATCCGGATATGAAGTGCTGCTGAGAGACTCCTGGCCGCGAGTATAGCGGTGATAGATGGAAACCAGCCTGCCGGCATCCGGAACCGGCAGGGGAGGCAGCAGCACTGCCCGAACCAGGCTAAAGATCGCGGTGTTGACGCCAATACCCAGCGCCAGCGAGAGCACGGCCAGCGCCGTGAAGCCGGGATTCTTCCTCAGCAGCCGCGCGGCGAATCGCAGATCCTGCCAGAGAATGCGCATGCGTTAATCGTATCCAGCATTGCGCGCAAAGGGTGCGACCCAACCGCTCCCTCACGGTCGCGGCTCGGTAAAAGTCGCGTTGATTTCGCAAAGTTGCGTTGATTTCGCAAAGTTGCGTTGATTTCGCAAAGTCGCGTTGATTTCGCAAAGTCGCGTTGATTTCGCAGGGATTACCGAGCCGCGACCGTCAGGGAGCGGTTTTCCCAAAACGGTTAAGCAGGCGGGGACGTTGCTACACTTGAAGTCAGATGCAGCGGCTCGTAGTCCTGTTTTGGATGGTTTCCAGCGTGTTCTTACTCCGCGCGGAAACCGTGCTAGTCCTTCCTTTTTCCAATCAATCGAATTCCACAAGCAAATCCACAAACGTGGATTGGATCGGCGAGAGCATTTCGGAAGCCGTGCGTGAATCGCTGGTTTCCGAAGGCGTGCTGGCGCTCGAGCGCGAGGATCGCCTGGAAGCGTTCCGGCGCCTTTCGCTGCGGTCGAACGCGGTGTTGACGCGGGCCTCCATCATCAAGGCCGGCGAAGCGCTGGACGCCTCCGAGGTGGTCTACGGCCAGTACGATCTGGCGCCGGCGGGCCCGGGTTCCGGGGGCGGATCGCGCGGGGTGCTCCGGATCGGCGCGCGCATCCTCAACCTGAAGCGGCTGCGGCAGGGCCCGGAGTTGGAAGAGTCCGGGGCCGTGGAAGATCTGGCGGCTTTAGAAGCGCGGCTGAGCTGGCAGGTGCTGAAGACGCTCTCGCCGAAGAAGGCGCCCGCCGAGGAGGAGTTTCTGCGCGCCCGGCCGCGCGTGCGGCTGGATGCGCTGGAGAGCTACATTCGCGGGCTGCTGGCCGCCAACCCGGAGGAGCAGCACCGGTTCTTCATGCAGGCGGCGCGACTGGATGCGGCGTATTCTCAGCCGTGCTTCCAACTGGGCAAGTCGTATTGGGGCAAGAAGGATTACCGCGTGGCCGCCGGGTGGCTGGGGCGCGTCCATCAGGGCGATCCGCACTATCTGGAGGCGCAGTTCTTTCTGGGGCTTTCGAGCTACCAGACAGGCGACTACACAGCCGCCGCGAAATGTTTCGAGACGGTGGCGGCCAGCGTGCCGTTGAACGAAGTATACAACGATCTGGGCGCGGCCCAAACGCGGAGCAATCTTACGGCGGCCATCGAGAGCTTCCGCAAGGCGCTGGAAGGCGACAGCGCGGACCCGGACTATCGTTTCAACCTGGGATACGCCTTGTGGAAGGCTGGACAGTATCCCGCCGCGGCGGATAGCCTCCGCGCCGCGCTCGAGATAAATCCCAACGACGAGGAGGCCGCCGCGCTGCTGCTGCATGCCGAGCGCCGGGAATCGCCGCGTCCCGGCAGCGAAGGACACGAGCGGCTGAAGACCAATTATGAGGAGGCGGCGTATAGGCAACTGAAAGCGGAATTGGGCAAGGCTTCGCCTTGATCTCCCTGCGGGAGATGGAAGTCAGGAGTCAGGAGTCAGGAGCCAGAATGCCCGCTGAGTAGGCGCAGAGGAGACGGCTGATTTCTTCCGCCGTGCTGGAGAGTTTGGCTGTATCGCCGTAACCCAGATCTTGCGCCAGGATCAGGTAGTAGCGGCATTCTTCGAGCGAACCTTCAGCGATGTTCATGTAGCGCACTTTGTCCGCTCTGCCTCGGCGGCGAAATCCTTCGGCGATGTTGGCGGGAATGGATACGGAGGCGCGGCGTTTGGGGAAGGCCGCGGTATATGGATAGACGTGGAGTACGAACTCATGTGCTTTGCGCCATACCAGGAGGTCTCGAAAGCTTCGCGCGGCAGGTCGCGGCTGGGGCATACGAACAACAGTGGCCGAGCCGGCCATTCTGTCTCCTGATCTGTGACTCCCCGCTAATCCGCTGATTCCACGGGAAGCTGGTTGTGGGGCGGCCAATGTTGGCCGCAGCCGCCTTTCAGGCGGCCAAGCCGGCTGAAAAGCCGGCTGCGAGCACAATTGCCCGCCCCACAATTCGTAGCGGAATCGGTGGTTATGAGGAGTCACATCCACGTTCAATCCGGCGCCGCCGGTGGCTGGGCTGACTCCTGACTCCTGACTCCTGTCTCCTGACTCCTTCTACCAGTTCGGAAACGGATTCACCCTGGCCTTCCGGGCATCGGCGATCAAATCGGGCACCCTTGCGCGCCGCCGCAGCAGCTTTTCCAGCAGTTGCTCGAATTCGTCTTCTTCGCCTTCCAGCCACTCCGGCGGAACCTGCCGGAAGGCCCGGTCCACGACTTCTTCCGGGAAATGCACCACCTGATCCAGCCAGGGCTGGAAATCGTCCAACGAGCGCACTTGCTCATAGACCACCTTGCGCGGATACAGCCCCTGCAGCGGCGAGTCGCTGAAGTCCCAATTGGGGCCGTTGAAGACGAAGCCGTGGTCGATCATGACCGCCACGAACGCCTTCCTGACCACCGCCTGCCAATCCTCGACGCGCGCGCGGAAGAAGACGGATTGGCGCCCGTCGGCGTTGGCCATCCACTTGTCGAACACCAGGACCGCCAGGAAATCCGTCAGGTTGCTGACCCCGCTCAGCAGAGTATCCGGCACGAAGTCGTACACCGCCATGACCTCCGGATTGCCGGGGTGCCGCGAACCGAAGTGCCAGCCGGGGGCGACCGGGATGCGCTCGGTGCCGAGATGGATGAAGATCTCCGGGTTGGCGGCCAGGAACTCGGGCGTGATGCGAATGATCCCGGCGGGCGCGGCGGAAACCTGCATGTACTTCAGGAAGACCGCCGATACCAATTCATTGACCAGGATGCGACGGTGCTGGGGGTTGTTCCGGAACTTGACGATATAGAAACTGCCGTCATCCGCTTCCAGGAGGTGGGACTGGGCCCCGCCGCGCATTTTGCGGACATGCCGGCAGGCGGTGAGTGGCATGGAAATGCTGTAACCTAGAGTTGTATCACACCCCGGAGGATAACCAGCAACATGCCCGAAGAGACCCAGGAAACCGCGGCGCCGCCAGCGCCTCCAGCAAGAACCAAGGACGAGATAGCCCTGGAACTGATGAAGTTTATTACGGTAACGACAGGCTACGGAAAGGGGAGCACGACCAGCACGGGGTTCTCCGGCAAACCGGCGGGCCGGTCTGCCGAAGAACACGCCGAAGCGTTACTGGAACTATTCGAACGCTGCCGAACGGTCGTGAACAAGTAGGCGCGGCTACTTCTTTCCGCCCTTTTTCTTGGCGGCTTTCTTGGCTGGCGCTTTCTTGACGGCCTTCTTTGCCGGTCCCTTCTTGGGGGCTGCCTTGGCCGGCGCTTTCTTGGCCGCAGCCTTCTTGGCCGGAGCCTTCTTGGCCGGAGCTTTTTTCGCCGGAGCCGCCTTGGCCGCGGGCTTGGCCGGCGCTTTCACCGCAGCCTTTTTGGCCGGAGCTTTTTTCGCCGGAGCCGCCTTAGCCGCGGGCTTGGCCGGCGCCTGCACCGCCGCCTTCTTTGCCGGGGCCTTCTTGGCAGCCGCCTGCGTCGCCTTCTTGGCCGGCATCTTGGGCGCCTCGGCCGCGGGGGCTTCCGGCGGTGGTCCGGCAGGAGCGGGAGCAGGAACTGGCGGCGGCACTTCCGTAGTGGCAACCACCACCGTGATTTCTTCTTCCTCGTCGTCCTCGTCTTCGTCGTCGAACTCGTCGAGCTTCGAAGTCAAGTCCGGATGTTCTTCGTCGTCGTAGTCCTGAAAGTCTTCCATATCTTCTTCGTCGTTGGCAGAGAGCTTCTGACTGTCAAACATTATAAACGCCTCCTGTTGTCGGAGCACAATCACCCATAGAATAACCTTTTTTCGCGTTGAGGCAATAGCAAAAACACAAAAATTAAAATATTTCTGTCATAGTGCATACGGGCGCGGGCATTATAGCGGCGGATGGCCGAAAGCAGTTGCGTCGCTGGCATTGGCCGTGCTGAACGCGACCGCGTCGATCATGCCCCGATACCGTGGCGGAGTTTGCAGGTGGAGAGGGCTCTGAGGGAATTGGCTTGCCCCTTGGCAACTGTTGCAAACAAAGGGCCAAATTGGCTTCGCTTCGTACTACTCCTTGGGCTTCAGAGCATCCAGCGCGACCTGGCGAAGCTGCTCTTTGAGTTTGCGGATCTCGTCCGTGTGCGCCCCGAGGCGGTCGAACAGCTCCTTTTGGCTGGCGATGCCCGCGCCGATCAGAAAAGCGGCGCATTCCGAGCGGCTGCCGAACAGAGAGGCTTCCACCAACTGGTCCATGCGCGCCAAGGCGTCATCGTTGACGCGGACCATCACCACGTTGCCGCGGCCGTCGCCCTTGTTGACGAACTGGCCGAGCAGGTCCTTCAAGTCTCTGCCTTCTTTGCGCTCGGCGATGATCCCAACCTTACCGCGCAGCCGGCCGGATCCGAATTCAAACGTCTTCTTCATGAGACTGCACTCCTTTCAAGCCGCCTGAGCCGGTACGTTCCGGTAATAGCAATGAGCAGCAGCAGCGCGGCGCTGCCATAGAAGACCGCCGCGATGCCCAGCCGGGACGCCAGGTCGCCCGCAAACAGCAGCGCGACGCCCTGGGATATCGAGATCAGCGACATGGAACTGCTGCTGACGCGCCCGCGCATTTCGGTGGGGACCTGCCCCTGCATCAGGGTCATCGCCGCAATCGTAAGCAACGACGCGCCGATGCCGATGGCAAAGCACCCCGCCAGCGCAGCCACGGTGTTCGCCATCCAGGCGATGGCGGCAATCGAGACTCCGCACAACAGGATTCCCACGGTGATCAGGTGCGCCTTCTGTTGGATGCGGCGGGCCAGCGGCGTCACGACCAGCCCGCCGGCCAGCATGCCGGCGCCGATGGCCGATCCCAAGGCGCCGAACAGATAGGTGTTGGCGTTCAGCACGTCCCGCACGTACACGGCGATGAGAGAGCCGAAAGCGCCGATGGCGAAGGTTCCGGCCGCGATCGACAGGATCACGAAGCCGATTACCGAATGGCCAAAAATGAAGCGCACGCCGGAGAGCAGGTCGCGCAAAACCGGTTTGACCTCCCGGTTGGCGTGGGCCGGCCGCGCCGGGATGGCGATGGTGGCGATCATGAGGCCCGAGAACACAAAGCTGGCGCTATCCAGGTAGTAACAGGAACTGGGCCCGGCCCAACCCGCCAGCGCGCCAGCCAGGGCGGGGCTGGCCATTTGCAGGATCTGCACCGTCTGCTGCATCACCGCATTGGCGCCCATCAGTCCGTTGAGCGGCACGATCTGAGGCATGGTCACGGAGCGGGCGGGGGTGAAGAAGCTGGAGAAAGTGCTGAGGGCCAGGAACACGGCGTAGATGTGCCAGGGGGCGCGCGCGAAGACCAGTCCGAGCACCAGGACGGCGCGGGCGATGTCGCTGGTCACCATGGTGCGCCGGGGATGCCAGCGATCGACGAAGACGCCGGCCACGGGTCCCACGAAGGCCAGGGGCAGCAGGAAGAAGACGGTCACCAAGGTGATGGCCCGCGCGGAGGCGTGCATGCGAAATGTCATCTCGCTAAAGATGGCGTAGAGCGCCAGGAAATCGCCGAAGATGCTGACCAGGGTTGCCAGCCACAGCTTGCGGAAGGCGGGGATGGCGAGGGCCTGACGCATGGTGAGCTGCGGCGCGGCGGAAAGGGCCATACGGGTATTCTAGTTACACGTAATTCGTAAGTCAAGTAGATTGGAGGGCGGGCAATCCTGCCCGCAGCCGGCTTTAAAGCCGGCTTCCGGCCGCCTCGTTAAAGATCGTTACTTAACTTACAGCGCCGCTCATCTCAGAGCCCCTTGTTCGCGCCAGCCGCACGCGACTGCAACTTGTGCAGGATGGCGGCCTGCTCCGCCTCGTTGAACTTCAAGTGGCGCCGGTTGAGCGCTTCCAGTTCCTTCTTGCTCAGAGCCGCCCGCATCAGGCCGTTGGGCCGATGACCGGCGCCGATCAGCAGGTGCCCCAACTCGTGCGCCATGGTGTAACCCATCAATTGTTCGCTTCCCGCGACGGGATAGAGATTCGTCAGCTCGCGGATGGCCCCGTAATATACGTCCGCCATATTCCCGACGCCATCGACGTTCATAAACGCCCGACCCATAGCCTCGAGTGAGGTGGCGCCCGCCTTGGGAAGATGCCCGCCGACGCGCACCCGCACGATGAAATCGGGGCGCATCCGCGCGTCCGCCGCGTCCACTTCCCCGCCGCAACCGCTCCAGCGGACCTCTACATTCATGGACTGAAACACGTAAGCGGCTTCGGCTTCGGCATGTTCAATCGCCTGGGCGGGTAGGTCGCCTATATTGCAGACCGCCACGCTCATGTGCTCGGCACCGAATGCCGGCGCCAGCGAAAACATCATCCCGATCAATAGTCCGTTCCTCATTTCCCC
>Ga0181524_10002425_pt1 | contig 19153 bp, 14 predicted proteins | sample PEATcosm2014_Bin_34_FD_119761 | JGI IMG/M metagenome (GOLD analysis project Ga0181524, IMG submission 119761) | Peatland microbial communities from MTU Mesocosm Facility, Houghton, MI, USA - PEATcosm2014_Bin05_60_metaG | ecosystem: Environmental > Terrestrial > Soil > Wetlands > Peat | place...
CAGATGGACGAACTGTTTGCCGTCGATGCAGAAGCTCGCCGCAAAACGCTGACTACTGCGGCCCGCCATATCCAGCGTCAGGAAACAGCGAGACCTCTTCTCGATGATATTCGCAGCAAGATCGAGGCAGCGCAGTCCGCTGCTTTGCCTTCCAGCGCACTCAGCAAGGCTTGCCAGTACGCGCTCACACTGTGGAAGAAACTCACGCGCTTCCTGGAATATCCGGAGCTGGAGTTGAGCAATAACCTGGCAGAGAACTCAATGCGCCCCGTGGCTCTGGGTCGAAATTATGTTCAGTCCGTGATTATGTGCAGCTGGTAGATGTGACGATGTCCTGAAGCGTTGCAGGACGGTTTCGTTCCCATTCCGGTTTCCGGAGAGCTGCACATAATCGGACAATCTCCCCGAAGGACTACTGTCCTGAGGAGAGATCATGCACAGTTCTAGATCAACGGCTACACCGAATGCTGTTGATGTCCGAAGCTTGATTCGTCTTTATGTGACGACACTGGAAGCCCGCGGCTACCGTCCATCGGCGATCTGGGGTTACCGAGGTGCCCTGAAACACTTCCTTTATTGGGCTGAACCCGTTGGTGATCGCCTGGAAGTGAACAAAGCTGCGGTCCGGCGTTTCCTAAATGGGCACCTAGCGGACTGCAAGTGCCGTGGCCGAGTCCAGCGTGGAATAGTCACGATCCGTTCGGCTCTGAACCATCTATTGACGATTCTTGGCGAAACGAGACTGTCATCGGAGGTAGCGTTTCCTGCGCATGTTGACACGGAACTGCGAGCGTACTGCGATTACGCGAGCGATGTTTGTGGACTTGCGCCGGCAACGCTTATCTCGCGGCGGCAGTGGATTGGACGTTTTCTGGTTCACCAGTTTCCCAAGGGAAGCGTCAATGTTTTTCTACTCTCGCCGAAACGAATCAGGGATTTCTTCACTTCACGGTGCCAAGACTACCGACCGGGCACAGCACAAGTGGTTGCTTCCGCTGTGCGCAGTTATCTACGGTTCCGTAGTTTGCGACATGCGGATCAAGTGGAGTCTCTGCTGGCAGCGGTTCCGTCGGCCGCATGCTGGCGTCTGGCGGCTTTGCCACAGTACTTGGAGGCCGACGAACTCGCTTTGCTCATGGCTGGGTTCGACCGAAAGCTGCCTCAACAGCAGAGAGATTACGCGATCGTTCGCTGCTTGGTCGATCTGGGACTCCGTGCTTGCGAGGTCGCGGCATTACGTCTGGACGACATCGACTGGAAGAACGGTACACTGACCGTCCATACGGGAAAGTCTCAAAGGTCTGATGTGTTGCCCCTGCCTTTCGCTACCGGACGGGCGATCGTCGAGTATCTGCACAAAGCGCGACCCGCCACCGAAAGCGGTGCGGTTTTTGTTCGTCACCGAGCACCACTGCACTTGCCGGTGAACGCCAGTGTTATCCGTTCTGTCGTTCGACAGGCGGCTGTGCGCAGTAGCCTCACGCACCGGCTACACGGTCCACACCGATTGCGTCATACCGCGGCCACACGGATGCTGCATCGTGGTGCCAGCCTGAAACAGATCGCCGACATCCTGCGGCATAGAAGCCTGGATACGACAGCAATCTACGCCAAGGTCGATGTACCGCGCTTGGCAACGATTGCGCAACCCTGGCCGGGAGGTGCTGCATGAGTCGGTCCAGGATGTCGGAGCAGGTCGAACAATATCTGGCGTTCCGTCGCGCCATGGGCTTCGATTTGCGGGGCGAAGGATATCAGCTTCACGCCTTCGCACGCTTTGCAGACGAGACCAGTCGCCACACCGGTCCGCTAACGACCGACTTGCTGCTCCGCTGGGTACAAACTGCAAAGAAGCCCGGGCCGGTCACAGCGGCCCGCCGAGTTGAAGTGCTACGTCCATTCCTCAAGTACTGCCGACAGTTCGATCCTGCCTGCCCAGTACTGCCATTGGGGTTTTGCGGGCCAGCTCATCGGCGGATCCCACCACACATCTACACAGAAGCGGAAATTTCCGAACTGCTTGCCGCTGCTCGCGAGCTCAAGCCCGAGGGACCGCGCCCACTGACGTATGTGACGCTGTTCGGCATACTGGCGGCAACAGGGACGCGCCTCTCGGAAGCGCTTCACCTGGAGCAAGCCGATGTTGACTTGAAACAGTCAGCTCTCACAGTGCGCGAGACCAAGTTCAAGAAGTCGCGAGTAGTACCGCTTCATTCCAGCACAACTGAGGCTTTGTCACGATACGCTAAAGCCTGCGTCACTATCTCTCGGCAACTAGGCGTCAGAACGTTCTTCCTCACGGCCAGTGGTCGGTCTATTCCCCATAGAACGGTTCACCACACCTTCGATGTTTTGCGTCGACGATTAGGCTGGGTTGCGCGTGGCGGGCATCCGCAACCAAGAATCCATGATCTGCGGCATACGTTCATCTGCCGGGCATTGTTGCGCGGCCAGCAACAGAATCAACTTGACCATGTGGCTGATGCCATCGCGACTTATGTCGGACACGCGAAGGTTTCCGACACGTATTGGTACGTTACCGCCATCCCGGAACTGATGGGGATCGCCTCCGAGCGTTTCTCCCGTTTCTCCTCGGGAGAATGCCGATGAAGAGCACTCCCCAAACCCATTTTTCAAGTCTGATACAGGAGTTCTTTCTCGAGCGTCTGATGCGCCAGCGGAACTCCAGTCCACAAACTGTGGCGGCTTATCGCGATTGTTTCCGGCTACTGTTCGAGTTTGCCCGAGAACACCAAAACAAGCCTACAGACCGTTTGGTCCTGGCCGATCTCGATGCTTCTCTGGTCCTGGCGTTCTTGGATCATCTCGAGAAAGTCCGGAAAAACTCCATCCGCAGTCGGAACGCCCGATTGGCGGCGATACGGTCCTTCTTGCGTTTTGCGGTTCTGAAGGACCCGCAATCGCTGGCTACCATCCAGCGGGTGCTCGCCATCCCGATGAAACGTCACAGCCGGTCGTTGGTTGGGTTCCTGTCGCGCGAAGAGGTGCAAGCGCTAATCAGCGCTCCCGATCCTTTCACACGATCCGGACAACGCGATCAGGCTTTCTTGGCCACACTCTACAACACAGGCGCTCGCGTGTCTGAGGCCATCAACATCACGATTGCCGATCTCGCACTGGATGCTAGTCCCAGCATTCGGCTCCACGGCAAAGGCCGCAAGGACCGCGCCGTGCCGATCTGGCCTGCAACTGCTCTTCGGCTTCGTCGCTGGCTCGCGCAGATCGAACGCGCACCGGATAAACCATTGTTTCCCGCGTCATCGGGTGGCCCGCTAACGCGGTCGGCGGTTGCCGACCGTCTGCGACGGGCCGTGCAAACCGCTAGAGGCAAGTGCGCAAGCCTTGTCCGCAAACGTGTCTCGCCACATACCTTCCGGCATACGACCGCTATGCACTTGCTGCAATCCGGCGTTGATATCACGGTCGTTGCTCTCTGGCTTGGTCATGAAAGCCCAGCCACGACCCACCTCTATGTAGAAGCTGACCTTAAGATGAAAGAAGCGGCACTAAAAGCGGTCCAACCGCCGGTCACGAAGCAGGTCCGGTATCAAGCACCTGATCGCATGCTTCGTTTCTTACAGGGGCTCTAACTATTATGTGCAGTTCGCGAGTGCGGCCAGCCCGTTGGTTCGCATCACGTGGCCTGCGGACTACCCATAATCGCGGACTGCGCATAATTGCGATTATGTGCACGTGTACATAACCGGAAGAACTGGATCCACATCGGCAGCCCACAGGCTGGACCGAAGGTTGCAGCGATTCTCTCGGTCGTGGAAAGCTGCCGCAGGTTGAAACTCCGAGTGCGCGACTATTTGGCCGCGGTTCTCCCTGGGTTCGCCAATCTCCCGATCCAGCGCCTTCCAGACCTTACTCCCGCTGCGTGGGTCGCCCAGCATTCATAACCTTGAGCATCAACCGCTTTTTCTGAGAAATTCACCAAATGCCGCATGATCGCCGACAATGGAGCCGCCTACGGACAGGGACCATGCTGAAATCCCCACCCTTTGGAGGTTTTCCGAAGGGTGGGGCCTATCGTCGCCGAATTGCGGTTGTTATTTAGCCGCTTGCCGTTTAGCCGCTTGCTGTTTCAGGCTCTTCTGCATCATCGGGTGGTGCGCTAGCGCGATCGACTTCTCTCGAGGTGCGCCGAAAAGTTCGGGATGCAAGTAAAGTCCCCGATCCGCCGGAGCTTTTGCTACCTCGACTTGAATGCGGTGAGCGTTAGCCCACGCATCCTGGCGGATGCCGGTCACTTGCCAGGAGACTTCCACGTTGGGTTTGTCGGTCATAATAGTGAATTGGTGGTTCGCGACCTTGCTGGCCACGATAGCCTGCGAGAATTGGCCCATCACCGTGAGTTGATAGCGGAAATCACGGTTCAAAGTTTCGAACCATTCGGGCAGGGTAACCACTGCGCTGCCCTGCGCGTCCGTCGTCACATTGCCGTTGTAGATGTTCATCATGTCGGGCGATTCGACGAAGGAGTGATAGAGGTACTTGTTGGCGGGATCAAGCGGGTGATCGATCTTGAAGGAACCGCCAGCCTTGGAGAGGTTGCCGTCGACGTCGACATTGCCTTCGAGAAACGCCGCGTAGCCTCCGCTTTGATTGTAGGTAAACAGAGCGTCTCCAGTGGAGTAGCTGAGAAAGGACCCGCCAGTGCCGGTAGCACTAGATGTTAGCCCTTGAACTGCGACGCCGCTATCCGAGAGGGCGTATACTCCATAGCCGCTACCGCTGTTATTGGCATACACGCCCGACGCCTGGGCGCCACTGGCCAAACCCACGGTACCCGCGCCTGCGGAAGTATATGAGGTCCCCAACACGCCCCAGGAACCGCCTGAACCCGTGGCGCTGGCATTACCAGTGATGGCGATGTTATTTGGGTCGCCCGTAGTGCCTACGATAGTTGCGCCGGATGACACACTCGCCGAAATGGTGCTCGCGCTCACGCCGCCGCTTACGCCAAGGTTGCCGTTGATCGTCTGATTGCCAGTGAAGGTGTTGGCTGCTGCCAATTGCGGCACCACGGTGGTGTCGATGGTCAGCGTACCGGTCTTGGTGATCGGTCCGCCCTTCAGTCCCAGTCCGGTGGCGACGCTGGTGACCGAGCCGTCGCCCGTCCCTGTGCCGGGAAAGGTCTGCCCTGCGGCGAAGGTGAAGAGTCCTTTGCTGCTCAACTTCAGCCCCGTCTCCGCCGGCGTCCCCGTGCCCGAGGCATACAGCAGGTTCAGCGTGCCCGTCGCTGTAGTTTTGTCGTTGTTCACCGCTTCCGCCTGCCACTGGAAGGTCTGCGGCACCGCCGTCACCGTCGTGCTGTTGAACACCGAGGCCACAAAGTCCAGGGGCCGCGAATTGGCGCCCGCCGTCTTGGTAGCCGCCGCGATGGCCGGCAGATTCAGTTTGCCGCCCACGTTCACCGCCGTGGTTCCCGTCTGCGTCAGAATCGAGTTCTGAATGTTAGTAGCCGTGGTGTACATCGGAATCGTGTTGGCCGTCCCACCCGTGGTGGTCACGTCCGAGGAAGTCGCGGGCGATACCTGCGCTGCGGGTGCGACCGCTACCGCGCCTCCTGCTGGTGATTCCCCGTCATTCGTGCCCGTCGGCGGAGCAGCTAGCACAAAAGCGGATGCTGGCAATCCTCCGAGGGTTTGCGCGTCGGCAGCCTTCAGCGCATAGGGCACGCTGAGCAGGAGCACGCGCGGTTGTTCTTGCCCACCATTGATCGTCACCCCGAGCCAGCGAGCTTCGCCGGAAGTAAAGAGATCGAGCGGTAAGCCATCTGGCTTCGTCGCTCCCAGCTCGACCGTGTAGTTGCCCTTGGCGTCGGCCTGGATGTTCTGGGTTTCCATCCACAACGGAGCTCCCTCGGATTGATCCTGGTAGATAGAAAACGTGATGCCAGCAATCCCCGTGATGGGCTTACCTTGCGCGTCGGTGGCTTTGCCGGCAAAGTTCACCAGGCGCGGCACGACGGAAAGAGTTTGCGCCGGCGCGTCCTGTTGAGCGCTCAGCAAAGAAGAGCACACTGCGGTCACGACAAAACAGCGGACTAGCCATCTGTGAAGCTTCATACATCCTCCTTTTTGCGGCTGTGGGGGAAAACTCGCACCGGTCAGTTGTCTCCTTCTGGCTCAGCCATAAATGCTGCTTCTTTGCATGAGCCATCGACCGACCTCCACACGCGCAGGTAGGCGGCGGTGAAGGCAATGTGTTTTTCGCTGCCGACTTCATCGAAGCTGAGGTTGCTCGTTCCATACTCGTAGGCTATTTCTCCCGAGCCAGCGGCGACGATCCGGTCTGGCTTCAGCGGTTCGGATTTCACGTTTGTGCGCTGCGCTACGACTGGTTTGAATGCTCGGTCTTTCGCCCCCCTGCCGATTACTGGCTTTTCGAGTGCGCCGGAGAAGAAATAGGCATCATCCGCGACAGCGTGTGAGCCATTCCTGGCTACCTGCTCTTTGACAAACTGTTCCGTACACGGTCCGCTCTGCGTAGGCGCACTCTGTTGTGCGTTGAGAGCGCCTTTCAACACGAGAACAACCAGAGTGCAAGAAAAAAGTACGGCCTTGGCGAATCGCATTTGACACGCTCCTGTTAGGTTCACGTTCGTGGATGAAACGCCCTCATCTCCTTTACAGCGTCTGCAAAAAGTTGATTAAGTCCTAGTGCTTGCGTATTTTGAACGGCTCTCCAGATTCATTAAGAGCACAGACGCTGATCCATGGCCGAGGGTGGCCCATCCCGCTCCAACAACGCGGCCAAACTCTCTTTACTTTAGTCGGCAGCGGCGCTGGCTGCGACGGGAAGCCGCCATTCTTCACACTCCGGGCACCGTTCTGGTTTTTCGCTCACACGCGGTCTTTCCGTTTTCTCATTGTGGTTTTGCACGTAGATGGCTCCAAGAAACCACCCAATCGCAAACATCCATGCCCCTACCACGAAGCAATCAAAGTACGTCATTCAACACCCCCTTCATTGGCTCATCGATACGAACCTGATTTCGTTCAGCGCCTCTCGTTGATCGCAAAATGGTTCTCGTTATCGTTCGTTACTGCTTTTCGTTGATTTAAATCGGGAGGTTGTACCCCCACAACCCTCTATCTAATAAGACGGGAATTGAGGACAAGAAACCGCAACTAGACGAAACAAAATTTCAAATCGACAAGAATCCGTACATCCGAGGCTAGGTTTTCGCTTATTTTCGTTGTAATGTATTGAAACCACGGAGCGTTGAATGACCCTGCCTCCCACCCACGAAGTCACTCAGCTACTCAAAGCTTGGACTGCCGGGGACGAGCAGGCTCTGGAAAAGCTCACCCCCTTGGTGTATGAGCAGTTGCACCGAGTGGCGCAACGCTACATGGCTGGACAACGCTCCGACCATACCCTGCAAACCACGGCGCTGGTCAACGAGGTCTATCTACGGCTGGTGGATTGCGGACAAGTACGGTGGCGGGATCGGGCGCATTTTTTTGCCGTGTCGGCCCGACTCATGCGGCGGATTCTGGTCGATTTTGCCCGCTCTCGCGGTTACCAGAAAAGAGGCGCGGGCATCGCCCCCATGTCCTTGGACGAGGCCCCGTCGGTGTGCAATGAACCCGATGCCAACCTAGTGGCGCTGGATGATGCATTGAAGGGGCTGGCAGCCGTCGATGAGAGGGAAAGCAGGGTTGTGGAACTGAGATTCTTTGGCGGGTTGAGCATTGAAGAAACCTCTGAAGTTTTGGGGGTTTCAACCGACACGGTGCTGCGAGAGTGGAGATTGGCAAGAGCTTGGCTGCTGCGGGAGTTGAGCGGGGAAAACTGAAACATGGAGCCTGAGCTTTGGCGTCGAGTCAAAGAGATTTTTCAGCGTGCCTTGGAGTTAGACGAGAGTCACCGCGCTGAATTTCTCGAACGCTCCTGCGGGGACGACGAACGGCTGCGTCGGGAAGTGGAATCCCTGCTGTCGCAGGACAAGAAAGCTGAGCATTTCATTGACTCGCCCGCGCTGGAGGTTGTGGGCAAATTGGTCGCCCACGACGCGACAAAAGAGGGCGGAGCGAAATTTGTCGGTCGTACAGTTTCCCATTATCGAATCATTGAAAAGCTCGGTGGGGGCGGAATGGGTGTCGTCTACAAGGTTGAGGACACACGCCTCGACCGTTTCGCAGCCCTCAAGTTCCTGCCCGACGAGTTCGCTCAAGACCCGCAAGCCTTGAGCCGTTTTCGCCGCGAAGCGAAAGCGGCATCCGCACTGAACCACCCCAACATCTGCACCATTTACGACATCGGCGAACAGGATGGCCAAGCATTCATTGCCATGGAGTTTCTGGACGGGCTTACGCTGAAGCACCGCATTGCAGGCAAGCCTTTGGAGATTGAAACAGTGCTGTCGCTTGGGATCGAGATCGCCGACGCGCTCGACGCTGCGCACGCCGAAGGCATCGTCCACCGTGACATCAAGCCCGCCAACATTTTCGTCACCAAGCGCGGGCACGCAAAGGTTCTGGATTTTGGATTGGCGAAGTTAACTCCTCTGAAAAGTTCTGTGATCGGAGCGGCAGCGGGCTCTTCCCAGCCGACCGAACGGAGTGCCGAACAACTGACGAGTCCGGGAACGGCTCTCGGAACCGTTGCCTACATGTCGCCGGAGCAAGTCCGAGCTAAGGAACTGGACGCACGCACAGACCTCTTCTCGTTCGGTGCCGTCCTCTACGAGATGGCAACGGGAGCGATGCCTTTCCGGGGCGAAAGCACAGGAGTCATCTTTAATGCCATTCTGGAACGAGCGCCCGTTCCGCCAGTCCGAATCAACTCGGACGTTCCGCCCAAGCTGGAAGAAATCATCACTAAGTGTCTAGAGAAAGACCGGAATCTTCGATACCAACATGCCTCCGAGATTCGCACCGACGTGCAACGGTTGAAGCGGGACACGGAAAGCGGTCGCATAGCAGCGCCTCCCGCTCAGAAGAGCAAACTCTGGAAGATTTTTGTTTCGGCAGCGCTGGTGGTTGCCGCACTGATCGGGGGCAGGATTTACTACCGTTGGCATCGAACCAAACCGCTGACCGAGAAAGACATTGTGGTTCTCGCCGACTTCGATAACAAGACGGGCGATACCGTCTTCGACGATACTCTCAGGCAAGCATTAGCCGTGGAACTCGGACAATCTCCGTTCCTGAACGTGCTTCCCGACCGAAAAGTAAGCGAGACCTTGCAGATGATGGGGCGTCCCGCGAACGAGCGCATCACAGCGGACGTCGGGCGCGAGCTTTGCCTGCGCACAAGCAGCAAGGCCGTGCTGGGCGGGACGATCTCTGCCTTGGGCAGCCATTATCTGATTGACCTCAATGCGGTCGCGTGCAGCACGGGCGACACCTTAGACAAGGAACAGAGTGAAGCCGCCAGCAAGGAAGATGTACTCAAAGCCCTGAGCCAAGCTTCGTCCGCTCTGCGCACCAAACTGGGAGAGTCGCTGCCTTCGGTGCAGAAGTTCGCTGTTCCCATCGAAGCCACGACCTCCTCGCTCGAAGCCCTGAAAACCTATAGCATGGCTGTCACAATAAAGCGAGAAAAAGGGGACGCACCCGCCATTCCGTTCTTTAAGCGGGCGATTGAACTCGATCCTAACTTCCCGCTGGCGTATGCCGCGTTGTCGACAAGCTACGGCAATCTCGGGCAGCCGTCGCTGGCACTCGAACATGCCACGAAAGCCTACCAGTTGCGCGACCGGGTCACGGAACGGGAGAAACTACGGATAACTGCCGTTTATTTCGGTGCAGGTGCCACGGGAGAACTGGACAAGTGGGCGCAGACCTACCAACTGTGGGTCGCAAACTATCCTCGGGATTACCTTCCACACCTCAACTTGGGCGACTACTACGGGATTATGGGGCAATATGACAAAGCTCTGACGGAGCTACAGGAAGCGCTGCGCCTTGAGCCTAATGAGGTCATGGGCTATGCAGATCTGGAGGCAACGTACCTCCAACTCAACCAGTTAGATGATGCCAAAGCCACCTTTGATCAGGCATTGGCACGCAAGCTGGATAGCGGAACGTTGCGCGAGTACATATACGCTCTTGCTTTTCTGCGGGGGGATGCAGCGCAGATGGAGCAGCAGGTAGCTTGGGGTGCGGGTAAGCCCGGAGATGAAGACCCGCTGCTGTCGTTACAGTCTGATACGGAAGCTTATTACGGACGGATGCACAAGGCACGGGACTTCTCCCGCCGAGCGGTGGACTCAGCTGTTCGCGCGGACTCCAAGGAAACTGCGGCTTTGTGGCGGGTCAATGCTGCGCTTCGGGAAGCGGAGTTGGGCAATGCAGCCCTCGCGAGGCAAGGAGTCGCGGCGGCTCTGACGCAGTCTCCGGGGCGGGATGTGAAAGTGGTCGCGGCCCTCACGCTAGCTCGTACTGGCGATGCTCCCCGAGCCAAGGCGCTGGTCGGGGCACTGGAGAAAAACTACCCGTTAAACACCGTGCTAAAGCTCTACTGGCTGCCGAGCATCAACGCCGCCGTCGCACTCAGCACGGGCAATTCTTCGCAAGCGACCGTGGATTTAGAAACCGCCGCTCCTTACGATCTAGCCAGTCCACCACCGCTGCAAATGGGAACGCTATACCCCGCTTATTTGCGCGGGCAAGCTTACCTGCTGGGACACAACGGCAGTGCGGCAGCCGCCGAGTTCCAGAAGCTTCTCGACCATCGGGGCATCGTCGTAAACTTTGTAACGGGAACACTGGCTCACCTTCAAATTGGTCGTGCGTACGCGATGGCAGGTGATACCGCCAAAGCGAAAGACGCTTACAAAGATTTCCTCACCCTCTGGAAAGATGCCGACCCCGACATCCCCATCCTGAAGCAAGCGAAAGCCGAGTACGCCAAGCTGCAGTAGCAGGAAAAAATCCTCCTCGACCCTTTGTTGTTCACTTATTGACCCTCCTGCTGAATCGCAGAGTTGGGCGACCATGTCGGACTGGGGCACCAGAACGAATCCTCCCCGAAACGCCCGTCAGACGCCTCTTTCCAGCGGAAGACTGTACCCTAAGTTGTATCCTATCGCCTCAAATTTTCGGCACAATGAGGCAACGTTGGCAGACTGAGGCAGCATAAAACGTTGAAAATACACGCTCGCACGCTGGGGAAACGTTTGTCGATTGCTCTGGCCGATCATGTTGGCTCCCTGCAGAGGTCTATCAACCGGGGTCCTTGGGTCTTGGCGCTAGATATTAAGTGCAGAGGCAGAAGCAGTCAATTCGGCAGGAACGGCCCGTGCCTGGCCACTTGCGGATTAACCGTCCGGCGAACAGGCGTTAACCGTTGGGTTAGCCAAAGCCGCGTCGAGACGAGCGCGCGCGTCCTCGCCAGAATCCCCGATCATTTGTTTTCAATCACTTCCGCCATCAGCGCCCTAACTTTGTGACACGCCCTGCGTTTGGGCTGGGCCTTGCAGTACTCAAGGACGTAAGCAACAGCAAATCGCAAAGAAAGGAAGCAGCCATGAAAACCAAGACGAATGTGAAGGCCGGACAGCGCATCGCCACGATGTAACGAAGGCAGCTAGCGTCGGCAAACAGCTAAGTAATGCGCCGAGGGAAAACGGAAGCGAGACTACTAAATTAAAAAGGAAAGGAGAGCAGCCATGAAAGCCAAGACGAACGTGAAGGCGGGCATCCAAATTCGCTAAACGCTAGGGCCCGGAGTATTGGAATCGGTAGCTCTCGCTCAAAGTGAATTCCGAGAAAACACAACCAGGAAAGCAGCACAACTCGAAGAAAGGAGAATAGCCATGAAAACCAAGACCAACGTGAAGGCAGGCAGCCTGCGGATGGTGCAATAATGAGCCGACATGCCAACCGGGTCCGCGCCGAGCGAACGCCAAACATCAGAGAAACCCAAAAGCCGCCCTCGAAGGCGGCTTTGATTTTTTTCCGTCCTTGAGCGATGCCTGTTTCATTTGAGTGCCGATCCTCGTGGCTGCGGCTCTGGGAATGATCCTTTCAGGTTCAGATTGCGGATCAGACGCAGTAAGGAATTGGGATGGATGCCGAGCACCTTCGCGGCCTCGATGTAGTTTCCGTTGCTTTGTTGCATTGCCTTCTGCACCACTTGCTTCTTCTGCTCCTTGACGACACTCTGAAAATTTGACGAGCTTGGTTCTCCCGAAGCAGATTCGAATATCTCGGCCGGAAGATCCTCCGGCAAAATCCTGTCGCTAGATCCCAGCACCAGCGCCCGTTCCATCGCATGCTCCAGCTCCCGCACATTTCCCAGCCAGTCATAACTCAATAGACAGGCTTGCGCCTCCGGCGAGATCGGCTTGGGGCGCATGCGGCACTTGCGGCTCGCTTTGGCGACGAAATAGTCGGCCAGAAGCGGAATATCTTCGGCGCGCTCTCGAAGCGACGGCAGAGTGATCGAAACAACATTCAGCCGGTGATAGAGATCGCGGCGGAACGTCCCAGCCTCCACTGCCTGGAGCAAACCACGGTTGGTTGCGGCAACGAAGCGGACATCAATCTTCATCGAACGGGTTCCGCCCACGCGTTCGAACTCCCGCTCCTGTAGAACGCGCAAAAGCTTCGCTTGCAGAGCTACGGCAAACTCTCCGATCTCGTCGAGGAAAAGCGTGCCTCCGTTGGCCAGTTCGACTTTGCCTTTCTTCTGCGCTACAGCTCCGGTGAATGCCCCCTTTTCGTGGCCGAACAATTCACTTTCCAGCAGCGTTTCCGTAATCGCTGCACAATTCACGGCAACAAAAGGCCCATTCGCCCTCGAACTGGAATTGTGAACAGCACGGGCGACAAGTTCCTTGCCCGTGCCGCTTTCGCCCTGGATCAGAACGGTTGAGTCCGTAGCGGCCACGCGCCGAACCAACTCATAGACCGCACGCATGCGAGGACTGTCGCCCACCAATTCGTGATTGAGGTTGATTTCTTCATGAAGATATTTGTTTTCTTCTTGTAATTTCTGCAAATGCCGTACATTCTCCCAAGCCAGGCTGATCAGACCGGCGACCGCCGTGATCAACTGCAGATGATCGCTGTCAAATGGATTTTCCGGGCTCCGGGTATCGAGATAAATCACACCGCTCACTCGATCGGCGAGGAGCAGTGGAACGCAGAGTGCGGACTTCACTCCGGCAGATTGCAGGCTGGCGGCTTGTCCCACAGAGCTGCGCTTGATGTTGTCCAATAGAAGGCCAGTTCGTTCGGCAGTTATCTTTTTCAGCAAGGTCCGGCTCACACGGACGGGTACCTCTGGTCCATGCATGCGATCCCAGGCTGCGCTGCTGGCGACCTCTCCTGCGCCATCAAGAAAAAGGATCGCGGCTCGTTGCGCGGGTACGACGTCGAACAACATTCCCAATAACTGCCACTGCAGACCTCCTTCGTCTCGAATCCCACCGATATGCGTGGCGATCTTCAGGACCGTACTCAAGTCTGCCGCTAAACGCTCCGCCTTCGGCTGCCCTGATGGCCGCTCAGGATCAGGATGAAGATAGGTAGAATCTTCGGGACGGAGGGATGCAACCACATCTTCTTCTACGGTCGTGTCGTCCAATTCGAGCGGATTTCGCTCCGCAATCGCTTCTTCATCGCCCAACAGAAAGACCAGTGTTGAATTACCCACGCTTATCTGATCGCGATGACAGAGTTCGTGCTTTTCGACTTTTTCTCCATTGACGCGTGTACCGTTCCGTCCGCCCAGGTCGCTCAGAAGAAACCGGCCGTCCTCTTGTTTAACGATCGCACAATGCCGCCGAGACATCGCAGAGTCCGCAGCCCACAGCTTGTTGGACGGTTCTCTCCCCACCGATATCTCATCATCGGTGAGTGCCAAGGTCATCCCATTGAGCGGGCCCGCAATACCCACGATCCGAGGATTCATCCCATGCTCCGGTTGGAACTATTTACCATATCAGAGCCCTCAATGCACGAACCTCCACGACGTGTGACTTGGCGACCTCGCGCCATTTCTACGAAAAGTGGAAAACCGCATAGGCCCGGAAGTGAATGTGACAGACTATTCGGTAGGTGAATGTCGCAAGAAAGTCACCGAAGGCGATCACTTCTTGGCAACGGTGCTGAAAAACAATGTGCAGTTTGTGAAAGGTGAACCGCGTGACATGGACGCAGTTGCTCGCAAATAACGGAGTTCAGCGCCACAAAACGTCGAAAAAGGAACTGGACAAGTTGCGGGCTGCACCGGGCGCTTTGTTTCTTAAATGCTGCTTGGATGAAGAGCGCTAAGACCGCTGAAACGCTTGAAGTCCGTGGCGTTCAAAGTCAGGATATGGCTCACGCCGTGAACGAACATGGCCGCTGCCAGTCGCGCATCGTGCGCCTGAACGCCCAAGACCCCGTGCTGCACAACAACCCTCCGCCATTCTCGGTAAACTGCTTCGCTATCCGGCAACAGAGTCATGCCGGCCTCGATTGCCCGCACTTGGCGCTCAGCCTCAGCAATCGTCAAGCCGAGGCCATTACGGGAAAGAGGCCGAGTCATCGCGTTCCAAAGCTCGGCGATGTTCTGGTGGGTGTAATGGAGGATCGTACCTTGGAAAGCGAGTCGGGCCAGCGCTGTGTCTACGAGCTGGTGCTGGGGATCCGAACGGCGTGTCATGCGTAGCAGGATGTTGGTATCCACGAGACACGACGCAATAGACATTTAGTCGTGATCCTGATAAAGCCACTCGCGCGAAATGGTCTGAGGCAACGGGGGAATCTTGTCCGAGAATTGGGCCAGTGAGTCGAGCCAGATGCGAATCTCCTCTTGGGTACGCGGCTGTCGAGTTTGCTGAGGAGGCGCTAACTGTTGCGCCAAAAGTTCTTGGACGTAGGCTTCAAGAGACAGGCCACGTGCCTTGGCCTGCGCCGCTAGTTCATCGGGAATGTTGACCGTGACTACCATGTCAAAACTTTAGCACGGATTCAATCAAAAGGCTGAAATCCGTGGGCCGTACGGTGTGCCATAAGTGTGCCGTACCGTTCGATCCCATGTGCGCTAACTCGCGTCTTTTCAATACCAGTACAAAGCGCTTCCGTGCGGGCTTGGCTATCGGCAAGTCATTGATTCTTCAGTGCGAAAGTGGGCGCTCGACAGTTTCGGATTCACCTACTCTTAATCAGTAGGTTGAAGGTTCGATTCCTTCCGCGCTCACCATCTTTCATTGCAACCACAAGACTTACGCCGCACTCTCGCCCGCCTCAGAGTGCTTCCGACTGGCTGGTAGCAAATCCTTTGGTAGCAAATCGCTGCCTAACAACTTCTTGCTCGCCACTCTAAGACCGACTGCCGTTTACAACCTCCTGGAGCGTGGCTGACCGCCTGGGATTAGCATCTGGCCGCGAACAAGCGCTGCACATTCTTCTCGCGAGCAAGTGCGACGGGGGCATTGTGTCGGAAGGTGTCCATCCGACGACAGCCATCCTGGACTATGATGGACGGGCCTTCGCAACAGCCGCTGGATACCTCGCGCATTCGATATGCGAATCCTTCTGCCAGGATCGTAGCCGTGATAATCGCTGAAGACGTAGCCAAACGTACATATCGGAGCGGAAAAGATCGTCCACTATGACCAGACAACGAAAGGCTCTCCCAATCGGTTTTACTTTGGCTCTCGTCCTTTCATCAAGTGGGGTCTGTTTAGCAACGACTCCCATTACGATTTCTGAAGGCAACAATCAAGTTCGCATTGTCCTGCTGGCGCCAGATGTAGTTCGAATCAGAGTCGGTCCCAATGGCGTCTTTCCTAACGATGGAAACCCAGACTTTGCCGTCATTAAGGAAGATTCCGCATGGTCGGGCGCCGCCAACCACAGTTCCGATCCCAACATAATTGACACCGGGGCGTTACGCTTAGTTCTTTCACACGCTCCCCTCGGACTGACTATCTATGACTCGAATAACCACACCCTGATTGGCAATTATCGCTTCGACTTCTCCCGATTGAGAGCGGCGTGGGATCTGCACAATGACGAGCACATCTATGGGTTTGGGGACAAGAAGAACAACATCGACAAGCGCGGGACGCGGATGGATATCTGGAACGTGGACACTGACAACCAGGATCAGTCCACCGGTCTGATGGGTTACAAAAGCATTGCGATGTACTGGAGCAGTCGCGGGTATGGAATATATTTGCATAACTGGTGGCGCTCCAGCTTCGATATCGGTCAGTTTAATAGCGGCCGAATTGAAATTACAGCCGACGGGGGAGAGATGGATTTCTACCTGTTTTATGATCCCTCATTTCGGCGAATCGTCGATCGCTACACCGAGTTGACCGGAAGACCGGCGCTTCTGCCCAAATGGGCATTCGGATATAACCAGGGAGGAGCGGGAAACGACACAACAAGCCGATGGGCCACTGAGATTGCCGGCAACATGCGAAGGTATCACCTGCCCATTGACGCGATTTATTACGACGACGTAGATGCTGCGACATTTACTCCGGACTTTGCACAGAAAATGTGGACAGAATTCCACGTAAAGATTACCGCCGGCTATGGAATGCCGTGGGCCTACAAAGGATCAGCGCAATGGGATGAACTGAACCGGCTCACTCCGAAAGGCATGATTGTTGATGGGGAAGGCAACGCCCTGCTGCACGAGGGAAACGGAATGAACACGCCATACAGCGAAATCGACTTTTTCAACCCGGCGGCCAGCGACGCGACATTCCAGGCAAAATGGGCAGGACCGTTGCGAAATGGCGTGTGGAACGGGATGTTGGACTTCGGGGAACTTGACTACGTTCCTGACCCCGAAAATACCTTTTTCCCCTATTTCAATAATCCCCGACGTTCCGTAAGGGAGATGCACAACGCTTATGCTCTGGTCTATTTCACTCAGATGATGACTCGAGCAGCCAATTATGAGTCCGGGGCCAAGAAAAAATCACGGATGATCGGATACTGCCGCCCTGGGACAGCAGGATCACAGCGTTATGGCTGGACCTCGACCGGCGATTCATTGCCGACCTTCGCAGGATTACAGACACATACCCGGGGTGTCTTGAATTTATCTATGTCCGGCTATTCGGCGATTGGATATGACATCGGAGGTTGGATGGGTGTTGCGGCAGACGATGTTTACGCCCGATGGTTCGAAGCTGGCATGTTCAATCCATTCGCGTGGGCGCACGGGGAAGGAGATCATACTTGCTACATACGTCCGCGAGAAATCGTCGATATCTGCCGTGCATCCCTCGAAAATCGCTATCGTCTGCTCCCTTATATATACAGCTTGAACTATGAGTCGAGTCAGAACGGGACGCCGATGCTCCGCACTCTACCGTTTGAGACAGATAACGAAGCGAACACGGAGGGCGTCAATGACGAGTGGTTTCTGGGGCCCTATATTTTAGTTGCTCCGATTCTGGACGCTAGTGTTTCTCGCAACATCTTTCTGCCGTCCGGACAGTGGTTTGACTATTCCGATGGTAAAACCAAATATGCAAGGAGGCGGCGAGATTGTCTATAAGGCTGAATTAGACAAGATTCCGGTGTTTATTCGCGCAGGAGCCATGATTCCGACTGGCCCTGTCATGCAGTATTCCTTCGAGATGCCCTTGAGTCCGCTAACTCTTGAGGTGTATCCAGGAAGGGATGCTTCTTCGTTTACTCTATTCGAAGATGATGGAGAGTATGGCTACGAACAGGGCGTGTACGCCACAACTCAATACGAGTGCATCGACAGGAATGGCACGGTGACTATCACAATCAATGCTCGTAATTCCCACGGAGGGTATGATCCGGGAAGACGGAGGTACATTGTGAACGTCCATGGCCGCCCAGCAGCGGAGTATTCTGTTCAGCTGAATCACACCGCTGTCGTTCAAGCCTGGACGTACACACCGAAAGAACAGATGCTCACCATCAGCATTGATGATGACGGCGGCGAAAAGATACTAACCATCGAGCCCAGGCCTCAGCGGCTTTCCCGCTAGGTTCGGCGACGACCTCGGCCATCAGGGAGCCGGTGAGAAGGGCGTCCTGTTACCGTTGCGGATTCGATTGGGATGTCTGTCGTCAGCAGCGCGGGCGGCGAAATCGCTCACCTTTCGCCTGACGGCCTGACGGTACCCGATTCGTGATTATGACACACTGGGGCAAAAAGGCCGGGGACAATGTGACAAATTGGCCTTCGGCGCGAAGCGGATCCGCAGTCGCTTGGTCCAAGAACGCGAGCTGGCAAGAAGTCCGCTTCCGAACAGGATCCGAATCACTCGACTAAGCAGAAAGAGTCGTTCACGTCAGAGTGCCGACTTTCTCACTTCGCGGAAGCGTTGGAAATGGCTGGCGGGTTAAGGTCGGCCAGGCCCACTCGGAATTTCTGGTCGATTTAAAGGGGCTGCCCAGGTACTCACCGCCTCCTGCCGTTGGCTGGAGCGGCATTGCTCCCGACGGCTTGGCACTCTCCACCCGCGACTTGAGTACCGACGAAATCTACGCTCTCGACCTGGACGTGGCCGTAGCTAGCGATTGACTCGAAAACCGGAAATAATCCACAACGGAAAAGCCCGGCTGGGCAATGAGTCTGGATAGTTTATGTAACCAGGCAATAGCGCTCCGTCGAAAGTCGCGCGTGACCCGTTTGGAATCAATGAACCTCAGGAATGCACTTTCATTCCTACGGGTCGGCCGCAGGCCCATGGGAACTCAAAACCCTCCAGGGCATCGCCCCCACCACAAGGCATACGTCCCATACCGGTCTGTTCGCTCTCGACTGATCTTCTGCGTTGTCCCATGTTCTCACTGACTGGAGCCTCGGTGCAGCCGCCATTCGTCGAGGAAGACCGCCAGGTTGCTCCAGGTCTTCGGCTCGTCAACGGTGAGGTTGTCAACTGGCGACAGGATGAAGCCCTGGGGGCCCAGTGTGCGCAAAGCCTGCCGCACCGCCGCACGCACCTCGTCCTCGGTTCCCATTTCTACCGTGATGGCTCCCGAAACTCCGCCCCACAAACACATCCGGTCCCCTACCTTCGTCCTGATTTTCTCCAAGTCCGTGTACGTGCCCTGAACCGGATCTATGCCAATAAGAACGTCGATGCCGGCTTCGAGGTGATAGTCCAGCATGGGAAGCAAGCCACTGGTGCAAATGTAGCCGAATTTGGCTCCCCTCTCGTGCGCCAATTCCA
>Ga0181524_10002426_pt1 | contig 19151 bp, 22 predicted proteins | sample PEATcosm2014_Bin_34_FD_119761 | JGI IMG/M metagenome (GOLD analysis project Ga0181524, IMG submission 119761) | Peatland microbial communities from MTU Mesocosm Facility, Houghton, MI, USA - PEATcosm2014_Bin05_60_metaG | ecosystem: Environmental > Terrestrial > Soil > Wetlands > Peat | place...
TGCTTGTCGCGCTCGGCCTCGCGAATCTTCTGCACCAGCACCTGCTTGGAGGCCTGGGCGGGAATGCGGCCGTAGTCGAAGGGCGGCAGCGACTCGGCGATCCAGTCGCCGATCTGTGCCGACGGGTTCTTCTTGTGCGCCTCGGCGAGCGTGATCTGCGTCGCGTCGTTGTCGATCTGGTCGACCACCAGCAGCAGGCGGGAGAAGCGGATTTCGCCGGTCTTGGGGTTGATCTCGGCGCGCACCTCCGTCTCCTGGCCGTAGCGCGAGCGGGCGGCCTTCTGCATCGCGTCCTCCATCGAGGCGAGCACGATCGACCGGTCGATCGATTTCTCGCGCGCGACGGCGTCGACGATCTGCAAGAGTTCGAGTCTGTTGGCGCTGACGGCCATCGTCTTCTCCTTTTTCGGACGACGGAGGACAAAAGACGGACGACGGATAAGTCTATCTATCGTCCGTTCGTTTTCCTCTGTCCTCTGTCCTCTGACGTCTGTTCTCTGTCTCGCGTTGTCTGATCGCCGCTTTTTCGCGTCGCAGCGTGGCGCGGATCAAGTCCTCGGTGAGCACCAGGCGCGCCTCGGCCATGTCCTTGATGGCGAGATCGACGCTCGATTCGGCGCCGTCTTCGCCGCCCGGCAGACGAAGCCGCGCGACGGGCCCCGCCTCGAGCGACGCGACCGCCTCGATCTTGCCTCGGAAGCGCTTGCGCCCGTTCACGGGAAGCGCCATCTCGATGCGCGCTTCGCAGCCGATCGCGCGGCGAAAATCCGATTCGCGCACCAGCGGCCGGTCGATGCCCGGCGAGGAGATTTCGAGCCGGTAGGCCTGGCTGATCGGCTCCTCGAGGTCGAACACCGGCGACAGCGCCTGGCTCGCGCGTTCACAGTCGTCGATCGACATGGTCCCGTCCGGGCGCTCGGCCATGATCTGCACCGTCGCGCCCTGCACCGCGGAAACCTTGACGCGGACGACGCGCAGGCCGAGATCGCGCAAGCTCGGCTCGGCGATGCGCGCGATGCGCCGCGCCAGGCCGTTGTCGTCGATCAGGCGCGCCTCGTCGAGCCCTTCGGCGGGCGCGGGCGCGATTCTCGCAGGAGACGTTCCGTCCATGGTCCTTGCGGCAATAAAAAAGAGCGGGTCCCGGCCGGGCCCCACTCTCAAAATCTCTCCTTATCGTCACCGATCAGGAGCTATGAGATTGCTTACTGGCGTCGATATAGGCCGAACGCCGCGCCGATGCAATAGGAAAGGTCGACATAGGAAAGGTCGGAAACATTCGCTGGCGGCCGCTTGCGGCCGGCGTCCGACTGGCCGGCGCCTGGTCCCAGCCTCGCCTCGCCTTGCCTTGAGGACGCCTCGCTCGCGTGGTTTTGCTGAGCGCGACCCCCCCTCGGCGGCGCGGGACGGGTTCGCAAGGCGATCAAGTCCGGGGAGAACTGCGCGATGCCGACCGTCTTTTGGAAACGATCGTCCTGCTTTCCGCTCCTGGTCGCTTTGTTCGTCGCGGTCGGGCCGATTGCGCCGATCGATCGCGCGCGCGCCCAAGCCGCGAGTCCCTTCGCCGGCCTATCGGGGCCATGGGCCGGCGACGGCTCCCTCCGGCTTGCGAACGGCGCCGTCGAGCGCCTGCGCTGCCAAGCGACTTACGTCGTCGGCGGCGGCGGCGACACGCTCGACCAGACGCTGCGGTGCGCGAGCCAGCAAGACAGTTTCGAGTTTCGGATCGAACTCGAAAACAACGGCGGCGCGATCCTGGGAAACTGGAGCGAGCTCACCCGCAAGGTCCAGGGCGGCGTTTCCGGCCGTGACGAGAACGGCGTCATCCAGGCGGTCGTGCGCGGCCAGGCGTTCACCGCCGACGTGACGGTTGCGACGCGCGGCCCGCGGCAGTCCGTCGAAATCCGCGCCCAGGGCGGCGGTTTCTCGACCGCCTCGATCCTTCTGCGCCGCGGGCGTTGAGGACGGCCGCGGCGCGTCGATTCGGCGGCCCGGCGAGCGCCGGCGCCGCCTTCACGCCGTCGGCAGCTTGTAGTCCTTGAAGGTCTCGCGCAGCTTCAGCTTGTTGATCTTGCCGGTCGCGGTATGCGGGATTTCCTTCACCAGTTGCATGTCGTCGGGCATCCACCACTTGGCGACGCGGCCTTGCAGGAAGCCGAGGACGTCGTCGGGTTTCGGCGTCTTGCCTTCCTTGGGCACGACGACGAGCAGCGGCCGCTCGTCCCATTTGGGGTGGGCGACGCCGATCACCGCCGCCTCGGCGACGTCGGGGTGGCCGACGGCGAGGTTCTCGATGTCGATCGAGGAAATCCATTCGCCGCCCGATTTGATCACGTCCTTGGCGCGGTCGGTGATCTGCATGTAGCCTTCGGAGTCGATGGTGGCGACGTCGCCGGTGTCGAAGAAGCCGTCCTCGTCGAGAATCTCTCCGCCCTCGCCCTTGTAATAGGCCTTCGCGACGGCCGGGCCGGCGACCTTCAAGCGGCCGAAGCGCTTGCCGTCCCAAGGCATCGGGCGGTTCTCATCGTCGACGATGCGCATTTCGACGCCGAAGGGCGCCCAGCCCTGTTTGCACTTGATCGCGAAGATGTCCTCGTGGGTCGCGCCGGCGGGCTGCGGCTTGATCGAGCCCACCGAGCCGAGCGGGCTCATTTCCGTCATGCCCCAGGCGTGGCGGACCTCGACGCCGTAATCGTCCTCGAACGCCTTGATCATCGAGGGCGGGCAGGCCGAGCCGCCGATGATGACGGTCTTCAAGGTGGAAAGCTTCTTGCCTTCCTTCTGGAGGTAGCCGAGCAGCATCAGCCACACGGTCGGCACCGCCGCCGTGAAGGTCACCTTCTCCGTCTCCAGCAGCTCGTAGACCGACGCGCCGTCGAGACGGGCGCCCGGCATGACCATCTTCGCGCCGCGCATCGGCGCGGAAAACGCCAGGCCCCACGAGTTGGCGTGGAACATCGGCACGACCGGCAGGACGCAGGACTCGGGCCCGACCGGCAGGCAATCCAGCCCGGTGCTGAACAACGAATGCAGGACGTTGGAGCGGTGCGAATAGAGCACGCCCTTGGGATGGCCGGTCGTGCCCGACGTGTAGCAGAGCCCGGCGGCGGTGTGCTCGTCGAATTCCGCCCAGCGAAAATCGCCGTCGACTTCGCCGATCCAGTCCTCGTAGGCGACGGCGTTTTTCAGCTTGGTCGCAGGCATGTGCGCGGCGTCGGTGAGGACGACGTAGCGCTCGACGGTCGGCAGCTTGTCGGCGATCGCCTCGAGGAGCGGAACGAAGGTGAGGTCGACGAAGACGAACCGGTCTTCGGCGTGATTCATGATCCACACGATCTGCTCGGCGAACAGGCGCGGATTGACGGTGTGATAGATCGCGCCGACGCCGGTGATGCCGTACCACGCCTCCAGATGGCGGTGCCCGTTCCACGCCAGGGTCGCGACGCGGTCGCCGAGCTTCACGCCCTCGCGTTCGAGGCGCTGGGCGACCTGCAACGCGCGCGCGCGCACGCCGCGGTAATTGGTGCGGTGGATCGGGCCCTCCACGAGCCGCGTCACGACTTCCCGGTTGGGGTGTTGGATGGCGGCGAAATCTATGATCTTGTGGATCAGCAGTGGCCATTCCTGCATCAGCCCTAACATCGCATTCCTCCGCTTTCCCCGGGGCGCCTCGAGCGCAAGGCGCGCCGTTTGCCCGCTTTTTCACGCCAATACCATGGCGCGAGGGGCGGCGCTAGGCAACTCCCAGCTCTTGCAAATTGCCGGCGCGTTCGCGCGCCTATAGGGTGGCCCGGCGCAGCGCCCCGGAGACGACGATCGATGCCCGAACAGGACAGTCAGGACCTCGCAGTCCGCGTTTGGTTCCGATTTCTGCGCCTGGAGAGCCGGCTGCAGGTGGCGGTCGCCGAGCGGCTGCGCGAAATCGGCCTTTCCGTTCCTCAGTGCGACGTCCTGACGACGCTGACCGAGGCGGAAGGGATCAGCCAGCAGGAACTGGCCAAGCGCCTCTACGTGACCAAGGGCAATATTTCCGGCCTCCTCGACCGGCTCGAAAGCGCCAGTCTCGTGGAGCGCCGCTCCATCGCCGCCGATCGGCGCCAATACGCGATCTATCTGACCGCCTCGGGGCGCCAGGCGGCGGTCAAGGCGATCGCCGTCCAGCACGCGCTGATCGCCGCGACGCTGGGCAAGTTGTCGAGCGAAAATCTCGCGAGCTTCGAAGACCTGCTGATCGCCACGCGCGATCTCGTGCGCGCCTACCACGAGCGCAGGCGCCCGAGCGACGCCAAACGCCCGCCGCCCGGCGCCCGCGCGCGCGCCTGAGCGGGCGCGACGCGGGCCCGGGGGCTTGCTATCGAAACAACGTCATCGCATTGGCGATCGTCTGCAGAACACCCCAGGCGAGGGGAATGCCGACGAAGCACCAGGCGAGAACGAGTTTCACTGTCATCGAGGCGGATTGATTCGCATTGGCCATGGTCGTTCCCCTCAAGCTCCGGCCGGATCGCCGGCGGCGGCGACCTCCGTTTGCGCCTCTTCGGCCTCATGCTCGGGGTGCATGTGAAAGCGGTGATGGACCGCCTTGACGAACAGGTTGCAGAAGAACCCCACCACGAGCAGTCCGGCCATGATGTACATCGTCGTGTTGTAGGCTTGCGCCTTCGGCACGCCGTTGTCGATCTGGTATTGCCTGATGTAATTGACCAGCACCGGCCCGAAGACGCCCGCCATCGACCAGGCGGTGATCAGCATGCCGTGAATGGCCCCGACGTAGCGCGTGCCGAACATGTCCCTGAGATAGGCGGGCACGGTCGCGAAACCACCGCCGTACATCGAGAGAATCACCAGGAAGAACACCACGAACAGCGTGACGTTGCCGAGCGATCCGGCCCACGGAACCAGCGCATAGAGCACAGGCCCGAGCACGAAGAAGCAGAAATAGGTGTTCTTGCGGCCGATATAGTCGGAAATGGTCGCCCAGAAAAAACGCCCGCCCATATTGAACAGGCTGAGCAGCCCGACGAAACCCGCCGCGGCGATCGCGCTCACCCGCCCCGGGAACATCTCCTGGCTCATCGCCGAGGCCTGACCGAGCACGCCGATGCCGGCGGTGACGTTCAGGCAGAGAACGCCCCAGATCAGCCAGAACTGCGGCGTCTTCAGCGCGTCGTAGACGTAGACGTCGTTCTTGGTGATCAGCTTCTGCGCCACGACGGGCGGCGTGTAGCCCTCCGGCCTCCAATCGGCGCGCGGCACCCGCACGATCGCGGCGCCGACCCACATGAAGCAGAGATAGATGAGGCCGAGGCAGATGAACGTTTCCGCCACCCCGATATGCGTCGGGGTCGAGAACTTCTGCATCAGCCAGACGGAGAGCGGCGAGGCGATGAAGGCGCCGCCGCCGAAGCCCATGATCGCCATGCCCGTGGCCATGCCCGGGCGATCGGGGAACCACTTGATCAGGGTGGAAACCGGCGAGATGTAGCCGAGCCCCAGCCCTACGCCACCGAGCACGCCGTAGCCGAGGTAGATGATCCACAGCATGTGCAGATAGACGCCGATCGCGGCGAAGAAGAAGCCGCCGGCCCAGCACAGGCCCGAGGCGAACATCGCACGCCGCGGGCCGCCGTCCTCGACCCAGCGCCCGAACACCGCCGCCGACGTCCCGAGGAAAAAGATCGCGATCGAAAAGATCCAGCCGAGATCGGTGAGCTTCCAGTCGTCCGGCGTCGCATGATCGACGCCGATCAGCTTGCTCATCGGCAGGTTGAACACGCTGAAAGCGTAGGCTTGCCCGATGCACAGATGGATGCACAGCGCCGCCGGCGGAACCATCCACCGGCTGAACCCGGGCTCGGCGACCGTGTGCGCGCGATCGAGGAAACTGAAAAATCCACCTTGCGGCGCGGCCGCGTTCGCACTCGTCATCGCGTCCCCTCCCGCTGGCAATCGCGGGCGAGATGATCGAACGAAGGCCCTCCGCGCGTTCGCGCGCGCCTTGCGGCAACGTCAAGTGTTTGCATCGTATCCTCCCTTTGTGCGCTCGACGCCCATGGCTGCGCGCTGGCCTTCCCTTGGGCGTCGGCTCAGCCGGCGCCATCTCGTTTCAGCGCCGACACCGCGCCGGTCGCGATCGCGTTGAGCCCGGCGCGCCCTGAATCGGCGTAAGCGATTATTTCGCGTATCATTTTCGGCGTCCAGTAAAGTTTGAGATGCGTCGCCGCGCCGGCGGTCGCCTCGCGCTCGGGCAGCGCGCCGAACTCGGCGCCGATCTGGTTGGCCATGCGCACCAGCTTATCGATTTTCGCCATGCTCACGCCGCCAGCCCTCCGCTCGCGTCGCTCGCCGCGACCGTGTAAAGGGTCGCTCGATCGGCGCGGGCGATCGCTATCAGCGTGAGGCCGTACTCTCGCGCGCGTTCGAGCGCGAGCGAGGTCGGCGCCGAAAGCGAAACCAGCGTCGCCGCGCCGAACGCCGCCGCCTTGGCCACCATTTCGAACGAGCAGCGGCTGGTGAGGACGATGAAGCCGCTCGCCGGATCGATCGAGGCCAGCGCCAGCGCGCCGATCAATTTGTCGAGCGCGTTGTGGCGCCCGACGTCCTCGCGCGCGAAAAGGACCGCGCCGGAACGGTCGCTCCAGGCCGCGCCGTGCACGGCGCGCGTCTGCGCATTGAGCGGCTGGGCGCGCTCGAGGCCCTGCAGCGCGGCGCGGATCGCCGCCGGCGCGATCGGCGCGCTCAAGGGAACGGGGCGGCGGGGCTTAGGCAGGTGGGCGAGGTCCTCGAGACCGCAAAGGCCGCATCCGGTGCGCCCCGACATCGCGCGCGAGCGCGCCAGATGCGCGCTCATGCGCTCGCTCGACAGCGCCACGTCGAGGCGCAGCCCCGCTTCGACGGCCTCGATCGCGACATGGCGAATCTCATCGACGCGGTCGACGATTCCCTCGCTGAGCGCGAAGCCGATGGCGAAATCCTCGAGATCGCATGGGCTCGCCATCATCACGGCGAAAGGCGCGCCGCCGAAGGCCAGTTCGACCGGCGTCTCGGCCGCGATCGCGCGCTCTCGCACAGGCCCGTAGGCGCCGTGCTCGTAATCGAAGTCCTGCGTCGGCGCGAGTATCGCCCCCGGCTGCTCATTCGGCGGCATGGATTTCGGCCCCGGCGACGCGGCGGCGCGCAACGCCCTCCTCGCGATCGCGTTCCTGCCAGTCGGAATAATGGTTGGTGCGCCTGACCTGCACCGCCGTCACCTTGTATTCGGGACAATTGGTCGCCCAGTCGGAATTCTCCGTCGTCACCACGTTGGCGCCGCTGCCCGGATGGTGGAACGTCGTGTAGACGACGCCGGGCTGCATGCGCTCGGAGATCTTCGCGTGCAGCGAAACCTCGCCGACCCGGCTCTTCAGCGACACGAGATCGCCGTCGCGCACGCCGCGGCTTTCGGCGTCGAAAGGGTGCATCTCCAGCACGTCCTCTTCGTGCCAGCGGCTGTTCTCGGTGCGCCGCGTCTGCGCGCCGACATTGTATTGCGTCAGGATGCGCCCCGTCGTCAGCAGCAGCGGGAACAGCGGCCCGGCGCGCTCGTCGGTGGCGACGTACTCGGTCAGCATGAACTGGCCCTTGCCGCGCACGAAGCGCTCGACGTGCATGGTCGGCGTTCCCTGAGGCGCGGCGTCGTTGCACGGCCATTGGATCGAGCCGAGCTCGTCGAGCCTGATGTAGGAGACGCCCTTGAACGTCGGCGTCGCCTTGGCGATCTCGTCCATGATCTCGCTGGGATGCCGGTAAGCCATGGGAACGCCGAGGGCGTGGGCGAAGGCGATCGTCGCCTCCCAGTCGGCCTTGCCGGCGAGCGGCTCGATCGCCTTGCGCACGCGATTGATGCGGCGTTCGGCGTTGGTGAAGGTGCCGTCCTTCTCGAGGAACGAGGCGCCGGGGAGGAACACGTGGGCGTAGCGCGCCGTCTCGTTGAGGAAGAGATCTTGCACGATGACGCATTCCATCGCCTCAAGGCCGGCGGTGATGTGCTGGGTGTCGGGATCGGACTGAGCGATGTCCTCGCCCTGGATGTAGATCCCCTTGAACGAACCCTCGACCGCCTCGTCCATCATGTTGGGAATGCGCAGACCCGGCTCCTTGGACAGCTCGACCCCCCACAGGCGGCGGAAGATCTCCTGCGTCGCGTCGTCGGAAACGTGGCGATAGCCGGAGAATTCGTGCGGGAACGAGCCCATGTCGCACGAGCCCTGCACGTTGTTCTGGCCGCGCAGCGGGTTCACCCCGACCCCCTCGCGGCCGATGGCGCCGGTCGCCATCGCCAGATTGGCCATCGCCATGACCGTTGTCGAGCCCTGGGAATGCTCGGTGACCCCGAGACCGTAGTAGATCGCTCCGTTGCCGCCCGTGGCGTAAAGGCGCGCGGCGGCGCGAACATCGGCAGCGGGAACGCCGGTCGCCTTGGCCGTCGCTTCGGGGGAATGGCGCTCTTCGGCGATGAAGCGCGCCCAGGACTCGAAATTGGCGCCATCGCAACGCTCGCGCACGAAGGCCTCGTTGACCAGCCCCTCGGCGACGATCACATGCGCGAGCGCGTTGAGGACGGCGACGTTCGTCCCCGGCCGCAGCGCGAGGTGGAAGTCCGCCTCGACATGCGGCGTGCGCACCAGGTCGATGCGGCGCGGGTCGATGACGATCAGCTTCGCGCCGGCGCGCAGCCGCTTCTTCATGCGCGAAGCGAACACCGGATGCGCGTCGGTCGGGTTGGCGCCGATCACCAGGATCACGTCGGCCTTTTCGACCGACTTGAAATCCTGCGTGCCGGCCGAGGTGCCGAAAGTCTTGGAGAGGCCGTAGCCGGTCGGCGAATGGCAGACGCGCGCGCAGGTGTCGACGTTGTTGTTGCCGAAGCCGACACGCACCAGCTTCTGCACCAGAAAGACTTCTTCGTTGGTGCAGCGCGAGGACGTGATGGCGCCGATCGCATCGCGCCCGTAGCGCGCCTGGATGCGCTTGAATTCGCTCGCCGCGTATTGCAGCGCTTCGTCCCACGTCACTTCGCGCCAGGGATCGTCGGTTCGGCCGCGGATCATCGGCTTGACGATGCGATCCTTGTGGGTGGCGTAACCGTAGGCGAAGCGGCCCTTGACGCAGGAATGGCCTTCGTTGGCCTTGCCGGCCTTGTAGGGGACCATGCGCACGACTTCTTCGCCCTTCATCTCCGCCTTGAAGGAGCAGCCGACACCGCAATAGGCGCAGGTGGTGACGACCGTGCGCTCGGGCGTCCCGAGCGCGATGACGCTCTTCTCGTTCAGAGTCGCGGTCGGGCAGGCCTGCACGCAGGCGCCGCAGGAGACGCATTCCGAGGAGAAGAAATCGCCGCCGCCGGGCGAGACTTTCGAATCGAAGCCGCGGCCGAGAATGGTCAGCGCGAACGTCCCCTGCACCTCCTCGCAGGCGCGAACGCAGCGCGAACAGACGATGCACTTGGAGGATTCGAAGGTGAAATAGGGGTTGGAGGAATCGGTCGGCGCCTCGAGATGGTTTTGCCCGTCGTAGCCGTAGCGCACGTCGCGCAGGCCGACGACGCCGGCCTGGGTCTGCAATTCGCAATCGCCATTGGCGCTGCAGGTCAGGCAATCCAGGGGATGGTCGGAGATATAGAGCTCCATCACGCCGCGCCTGAGCTTGGCGAGCCGCGGCGTCTGGGTATGCACGACCATGCCGGCTTCGGCCGGCGTGGTGCACGAGGCGGGCGTTCCCTTGCGCCCTTCGATCTCGACCAGGCACAGGCGGCACGAGCCGAAGGCTTCCAGGCTGTCGGTGGCGCACAGCCTCGGGATCGGCGCGTCGATCAGCGCCGCCGCGGCCATCACCGAGGTTCCCTTGGGTACGCTGACTTGTCGGCCATCGATGGTCAGGACGAAGCTTTCCTCGCCGACCCTTATCGGCGTTCCCGAATCGAATTCTTGCACCAGGGCCATCTCGAAGGCTCCTACTCGGCTGCGGCTCGCGGCGAATCCTTGAGGAAATCCTCAGGGAAATGATCGAGCGCGCTGAGGACGGGAAGCGGCGTCAGGCCGCCGAGCGCGCACAGCGACCCGTCGGTCAGCACCTCGCAAAGATCGCGCAAGAGTTGGATGTTTTGTGGGCGGTCGCGGCCGGCGACGATTTTATCGACCGTCTCGACGCCGCGCGCCGAGCCGATGCGGCACGGCGTGCACTTGCCGCAGCTCTCGGCGGCGCAGAAGGAAAAGGCGAAGCGCGCCTGCCGCGCCATGTCGACCGTGTCGTCGAACACGACGAGGCCGCCGTGGCCGAGCATGCCCTTGGCGGCGAGCATCGCCTCGTAGTCGAGCGGCGTGTCGAGGAGGCTTTGCGGAAAATAGGCGCCCAAGGGGCCGCCGACCTGCACCGCGCGAACGGGGCGGCCCGAGCGCGTTCCGCCGCCGAAATCCTCGACGAGCTGGCGGATGGTGGCGCCGAAGGCGAGCTCGACGAGGCCGCCGCGTTTGACGTTGCCCGCCAGTTGGAACGGCTGCGAGCCGCGCGAGCGGCCGACGCCGTATTCGGCGTAGGCGTTGCCGCCGTGCGCGAGGATCCACGGCGTGGAGGCGAAGCTCAGCACGTTGTTGACGACGGTCGGCTTGCCGAACAGGCCCGAAATCGCCGGCAGCGGCGGCTTGGCGCGCACCTGGCCGCGCTTGCCTTCCAGGCTTTCGAGCAGCGAAGTCTCCTCGCCGCAGATATAGGCGCCCGCGCCGAGCCTGGCTTCGACGTCGAAGGCTCGGCCCGAACCCAGCACGCTCGCCCCCAGCAGGCCCGCGGCGCGCGCCCGCTGGAGGGCGGCCGAAACAAGAGCGAAAGCGTGCGGATATTCGGAGCGGATATAGACGTAGCCCTTGGTCGCGCCGACGGCGAGGGCGGCGATCGCCATGCCCTCGATCAGCGTGAACGGATCGCCCTCCATCAGCATGCGGTCGGCGAACGTGCCGCTGTCGCCCTCGTCGGCGTTGCAGACGACGTACTTTTGCTCGGCGGCCACGCCGGCGACCGTGCGCCACTTGATCCCGGTGGGGAAACCCGCGCCGCCGCGCCCCCGCAAGCCCGAGGCGACGACCTCCTCGATCGTGCGCGTCGGCCCCAGCGCGATCGCTTCGCGCAGCCCCGCAAGGCCGCCGTGGCGGAGGTAGTCGTCGAGCGACAGCGGATCGACGACGCCGCAGCGTGAAAATATCAGCCGCTGCTGGTTCTTCAGATAGGGAATTTCGTCGACGAGCCCGAGCGCCTTGGGGTGCGCGCCGGCGGCGGGGAAGCCCGCGTCGAACAGCGAGGGGACATCGCCAGGGGCCATGGGGCCGTAGGCGAAACGACCCTCGTCCGTGTCCACCTCGACCAGCGGCTCCAGCCAGTAGAGGCCGCGCGAGCCGGTGCGCACGAGCAAAACCTCGACGCCGCGCGCCTGCGCCTGCCTCGCGATCGCCCGCGCCGTCCGGTCCGCGCCGACCGAGATCGCGCCGGAGTCGGCGGGGATATAAACGCGCGCGCTCATGACCGCTTCTCGGCGGCTCGCGCGACGACCTCGTCGATCGCTTGGGCGTCGAGCCGGCCGATCGGCTCGCCGTCGAGCAGCGCGGCGGGCGAAAGCGCGCAATTGCCCAGGCAATAGACGGTCTCGACGACGAGCGGCGCGCTCGGGTCGGCGTGGTCGACCTCGACGCCGTGCGCGTGGCCGAGGTGCGCGACCAGGTCCTCGCAGCCGAGCGCCTGACAGGATTCGGCGCGGCAGAGCTTGAGCGTCGCCCCGTCGACCGGCGCGCGTCGGAAATCGTGGTAGAAGCTCACCACGCCCAGGATTTCGGCCTTGGAGAGATTGAGCGCCTGCGCGATGGCGGGTATCGCGGCGTCGTCGATATAGCCGAAGCGCTCCTGCAGGGCGTGCAGGATCGGCAGAACGGCGCCGGGCTCAGCGCTCTTCGCCGCGATCACGGCGCGCGCCTGGGCCTCGTCCCAAGGCGTCCTGCCCTTCATCTCGGAGCTTCCCGACAAAACACGCGCCCTCTCTCCCGGTTCGCCGCCCGGCGGATCTATCCGGTCTTTGTGGCGAAAATCTCCCGGCGCCCGTCGCGATGCAAATTGAACGTGCGGACCGATCGATAGAAAAACTCTATCAAAGACCGTTCGCCCTGATCGGCGCGACGATGAGGGCGCCGATGTCTGCCGGCTGGTCCATGGCGAAGAGGTTGCGCGCGAGCGGCGCGGGAGGGTCGCGGTCGGCCATGATCAGGCCGATGGTGCGCCGCGCGGTCGGCTCGACGAGTTCGACCGCGCGCGTATTGTGGGGAATGCCGAAGAATTGCAGCAATTGCCGCGGCACGACCGACGACCACCGGCCGGAACTGGCGTGCGAAACGAGATTGAAGATCGAGTTGGTTTCGACCGAGGGCGCCGGCGTCTCGCCGACCGAGCGGAAGACGCCGTCGATGATGCGGCGGTTCTGCATGTCGAGCGTCAACAGGCACAGCGGCGCCGCCGCGGCCTCTTTCCAAGAGATCGTCCGCCGGTCGGCGTAGCGACCGGCGGCGGGGGTCAGAAAGACGTATTCTTCCTCGTAGATCGGCTTGACCTTCACCTGCTCCAGCGGCTCGTTGTCGAGATAAGTGAGGCCGACGTCGAGCTCGAAATCCTCGATGCCGCGCTGAATCTCCTGCGAGTTCAGCGACAGTACGGTGACGGACACTTGCGGAAAGCGCGCGATGAAGGGCGCGGTGAGCTGCGCCACGATCGGTAGCGCGGTCGGCACCGCGCCGAGCTGCAGCCGGCCGGAAAGGCCCTTGTCCAGTTCCTCGATGTCCCTGCGCATGACCTCGGCTTCGGCGAGGATGCGATGGGCGCGCTCCAGCGCGAGTTCGCCCTGCCTGGTCAGGCCGACGAAGCGATGGCCGCGCTCGACGATCGGCGCGCCGAGATCCTGTTCGAGCTGGGCAATCGCCGCCGAAAGGGTCGGCTGCGTCACGTGACACGCCGCCGCGGCGCGCCCGAAGTGCTTTTCGCGCGCCAGCGCCACGAGATATTCCAATTGCCGCAGCACCATGGCGCGCAATCTAGCCGGGCCGTGGCGGCGGCGATAGCCCATCTCTATCGATTGCGGCGGCGGCGGCGCGGCGCTATGGAGGCGCCGGCCCACGATGGAGGAGCGAAGCTTGAGCCCAGCCAAATCGCGCCGCGAAACGCCCGGCTCCGCTCCCGCGACGCGCACGCTCGCCGTCGCCATCGCGGTGATCGCGCTCCTCGGCTTAGGCGTTTTGATCGCGGCGACGCCGGGGCGCAGCCCCAGCGCGCTGGTCGGCGGGCCGTTCGCGTTGCAGACCGCCGACGGCAAGACGCTGACCGACGCGGACCTGAAGGGCCACCCCTTCCTCGTCTATTTCGGCTACACCCACTGCCCGGACGTCTGCCCGACGACGCTCGCGCAGATCTCGGACGCGCTGCGCCTCATGCCGGACAAGCCGATCCGCGCGCTGTTCGTCACCGTCGATCCCGAGCGCGACACCCCCGCCTTGATGGCCGATTACGTCAGCAGCTTCGATTCGCGCTTCGTCGGCCTCGGCGGCAGCCCGGAGCAAATCGCCGCGATCGAGAAGGCCTATCGCGTCTACGCACGCAAAGGGCCGCTGCAGGCCGACGGCGGCTATTCGATGGACCATTCCTCGGTGGTCTACCTCATGGACGCCAACGGCGCCTTCGTCGAGGCGCTCAATATGGAACGCCCGCCCGCCGAAGTGGCGAAGGAATTGACGGACTATTTGTGAGATCGGACGCGGCGCCGCGCCCGGCGCCCCGCCCTCAGTCCATCCGCATCGCGATGCCCGCCGCGGCCATGCGCTCCTTGGCCTGACGGATGGTGAATTCGCCGAAGTGGAAGATCGAGGCCGCCAGCACCGCGCTGGCGTGGCCCTCCAGGACGCCGGCGACGAGGTGGTCGAGGGTCCCCACCCCGCCCGAGGCGATCACCGGAATCGTCACCGCGTCGGCGACGGCGCGAGTCAGCGCGATGTCGAAGCCGATCTTGGAGCCGTCGCGGTCCATCGAGGTCAGCAGGATTTCGCCGGCGCCGAGCGCGGCGACTTCGCGCGCGTAATCGACCGCGTCGACGCCGGTCGGGCGGCGCCCGCCATGGGTGAAGATCTCCCAGCGCGCCGGCTCGCCGGGCTTGGAGACCTGCTTGGCGTCGATGGCGACGACGACGCACTGGCTGCCGAATTTCTCCGCCGCGGCGCGCACGATTGCGCGATCGGCGACGGCGGCCGAATTGATCGACACCTTGTCGGCGCCCGCGAGCAACAGGTTGCGGATGTCCTCCAATCGGCGCACGCCGCCGCCGACGGTGAGCGGCATGAAGCAGACTTCGGCGGTGCGCCGCACGACGTCGATCAACGTGCCGCGGTTCTCGTGGCTCGCCGTGATGTCGAGAAAGCACAATTCGTCGGCGCCGGCCTTGTCGTAGGCGATCGCGCACTCGACGGGATCGCCGGCGTCGCGCAGATCGACGAATTGGACGCCCTTGACGACGCGGCCGTCCTTGACGTCGAGGCAGGGGATGAGGCGCGATTTAAGCATTACTCGGCGGCGCTCGGTAAGGCCGGCTTCTTCATAAACTCCCAGAAAATTCCAAACATCCGGCCTGAGCAGTCCGACGCGGAGATGTCCGCGATGAAGAAAAGGCTCGAGCCGGCGAACTTCAGAAAGCGGCTCGAGACTTCCTGCGCGGTCAGCGTGCTCTTAAGAAAGCAGGCGCAACCGTCGAACGTGTACATTTGCGCGCCGGTGTCGAGCGAGTCGACGAACGCCTTAAGGCCGAGTTCGCTCGCCGTGCCATCTTCAAACACCAGCAAGTGCCGTCTCATTTTTCCTCTCCGTCACCAAATCCGCCGAGGAAATTCTCGATCCGAGCGATCTGGGTCGCAGCGTCTACGACCTTCGCGCTGGAGTCCTTCGCAACGAGCAACTGAAGAGCGCTTTGGCGAAGGCGATATTCCTCCGACTGCAACCTATCGGGGTCGCGAAACATATACATGAAATAGGCCGCAATCGTGAATATCACTGGCAAGAACGCCACGACGAAGAGCGCGATGCGCATCCGAGATCGCCGATCAGCGCCGCGCCGACAAGCGCGAGAGGGGTCACCAACCCAACCAGCCAGAGCAGTGGATTGATGGCTGTTCGCACCACGCGCACGGTTTCAACCCGTGACGTCGCCGCTCTGACGATGTCGTCCAGTTTCAAGAGGACCTCCCGAAGCCGGGCGCCGGTTTTGGCTTCTCGTCACGCGCGTGCGCCTCTCGGATCAGCGCCAGCGCCTCGCGCGGATCGAGCCGCCCGTCATAGAGCGCGCGGCCCGAGATGGCGCCGGCCAGGCGCGCGCAATCGGGCTCCAGCAGGCGCTTGACGTCCTCGATCGAGGCGAGCCCGCCCGAGGCGATTACGGGAATGGCGACGGCCTCGGCGAGCGCCACGGTCGCCGCGATGTTGAGCCCCTGCAACACGCCGTCGCGGCTGATGTCGGTATAGATCAGCGCCGCGACGCCGGCGTCCTCGAAGCGGCGGCCGAGGTCGAGCGCGGAAACGTCCGACGTTCTGGCCCAGCCGTCGATGGCGACGCGGCCCTCGCGCGCGTCGATGCCGACCGCGATGCGGCCAGGATGGAGCCGCGCCGCCTCCTGCACGAAGGCGGGGTCCTCGACCGCCGCGGTGCCGATGATGACGCGCGCGACGCCCTTCTCGAGCCAGCCGTTCACCGTCTTCATGTCGCGCACGCCGCCGCCGAGCTGCACCTTCATCGTCACGCCGGCGAGAATGCGTTCGACGGCGGAAGCGTTCATCGGCTTGCCGGCGAAGGCGCCGTCGAGATCGACGACGTGCAGCCAGCCGAAGCCTTGGGCCAAAAAGGCGCGCGCCTGCGCTGCGGGATCGCGGTTGAACACGGTCGCCTGCGCCATGTCGCCGCGCACCAGGCGCACGCACTCGCCGCTCTTGAGGTCGATGGCCGGGTAGAGAATCACGGGCGCCACTTGAGGAAATTGGCGATCAGGGCCAGGCCGAGCTTTTGGCTCTTTTCGGGATGGAACTGCGTGCCGACCATGTTGTCGCGCGCCACCATCGCGGTGATCGGCCCGCCGTAATCGGCGGTGGCGACGACGTCGGCGGGGTCCACCGCGTAGAGCTGGAACGAGTGGACGAAATAGGCGTGCAGGCCGTTCTCGCCGGTGGCGATCCCGGCGAGCGCGGGATGGGCGCGCTGCACGCTCAGCGTGTTCCAGCCCATGTGCGGGATCTTCAGGGCGGGGTCGTCGGGCAGGATCGGCGCGACGTCGCCGCGGATCCAGTCGAGCCCGGCGACGACTTCGTGTTCGAGCCCGCGCGTCGCCATCAGTTGCATGCCGACGCAAATGCCGAGGAACGGCCGGCCGCGGCGGCGCACCGTTTCTTCCAGCGCCTCGACCATGCCGGGCACGGCGTCGAGCCCGCGCCGGCAATCGGCGAAGGCGCCGACGCCGGGCAGCACGATGTGCTCGGCGCGCGCGACGTCCTCCGGGCGCCCCGTCACCTTGACTGCGCGCTTCAAGCCCGCCTCGCGCGCGGCGCGCTCGAACGCCTTGTGCGCCGAATGCAGGTTGCCCGAGCCGTAGTCGACGATGGCGACGCTCATGTCAGCGGCCCGCCTGCGGGAAAAGCCCGAGAACCTCGGGCGGCGCCGACGAAGGCGGGGGAGGGGCGGCGCGTTGCGTCCCGCGCGGCGGCGGCGGGACGAGGGCGCGCGCGAAAAAGCCGAATTCGGCGGCGGACCAATCGCGCGCGCAGACGACGTCGGCGAGCGGCCGGCCGCGGCGCGTCAGCGCGGCGCCCTGCAAGGCGCGGCCCTCGAAGCCGAGATAGAGCGCGCTCAGGACATAGAGGCCGACCGCCGCGTCTGCGCCCAAGACGCCCGACGCCAGGGCGAAGCCGACGAGCGCGGCGCCGATGAGCCAGAGCGCCAGCGGGCGCCACAGCCGATGGGCGAGGAGCCAGAGCGGCCCGAAGACCAACGCCGTCCGGCAGAAGCCGAGCTTGACGAACTCGGCGCGCTCCAGCGCCGCCGCCTCGCCCTCGCCGGTCGGACAATGCACCGCGTAGATCGCCATTCGCTCATGGCCGCCCGTTGCGGACGGTCTCCTCTGATCTATTGCCTTACAGCGCGCCTTTGGTGGAGGGAACGCGCGCGGCCTGCCTCGGGTCGACTGCAAGCGCGGCGCCAAGCGCGCGCGCCACGCCCTTGAAGCACGATTCGGCGATGTGGTGGCTGTTGGCCCCGTAAAGCGTCTCGATATGCAGGGTGAGGCCGGCGTGGACGGCGAGCGCCTGGAAGAACTCGCGCACCAGTTCGACGTCGAAGGCGCCGATCTTCTGCGTCGGGAATTCGACGCGGAAGACGAGGAACGGCCGTCCCGACACGTCGAGCGCGACGCGCGTCAACGCCTCGTCCATCGGCAGAAGACAGTCGGCGTAGCGGTTGAGGCCGCGCTTGTCGCCGAGCGCCTGGCGCAGCGCCTGGCCGAGCGCGATGCCGACGTCCTCGACCGTGTGGTGGTCGTCGATGTGCCGGTCGCCCTCGGCGCGGATGGCGAGATCGATGAGGGAATGGCGCGCGAGCTGATCGAGCATGTGGTCGAAGAAGCCGACGCCGGTGACGACGTCCGCCTTGCCCGAACCGTCGAGGTCGACGGCGACCTCGATCGCGGTCTCGTTGGTCTTGCGCGATACGGCGCCCGTGCGCATGAACTGGCCTTTGCGTGGCTAAGAATTGGGCGGCGTGATAGCAAGCCTGGAGCCGGTTGGCCACCCGGAAAGAGTCCAGTCGCCTCGCGAGCCCTTATCCAGGCAGCCGAAAGCGATGACCCGTCATGGCCGGGCTTGTCCCGGCCATCCACGCCCATCCGTTCGCGTCAATCTTTGAAAGAGTTTCAATGACTTCACCGCGCGGATGGCCGGGACGAGCCCGGCCATGACGCAAAAAGGCGCTCCGCCTACACCCTGACCGCCTGTTCGGGAAACGAAAGCTGCTCCCTCGCCCGCCACTCCCGCCCGACGTAGTTGAGGATCACCGAGCGGCGCACCCCTTGAATCGGGCGCTTTTCGAAGCCGTGCCAGGTGTCGTCGCCGGGCACGAAGACCATCGCCGCGCCGCGCTTGAACGGCGAGACGCCGAAATGGCGCTCGCGGCTCCAATAGATGTCGGTGCCGAGCTCGTCGTGGCCGGGGCCGTCGGAGAGATAGATCAGGCAGGTGAATTTCTTCACCCCGAGATCGGTGTGCGGCTCCAGCCAGAAGCCGTCGACGTCCTGCGCGTATTCCAGGCGAAGGAACGTGTCGTCGATCGGCGCGCCGAAAGCCTGGTGAACGAGGCGGACGATCGGCGGCGACTGCAGCGCCTCGGCGACCGCGCGCATGACCGGGAAGCGCGCCATCGCCGGGCCGTCGAAATAGCTGCGCCGGTCGTTGTGCAATTCGCGCTTGCCCGAAACGCCGTCGAGCGCCGGCGCGGGAAAAGGCAGCGCCGCGAGTTCGTCGGCGACGTCGGCGGGCAGGACGTTTTCCAAGAGGTGATGGCGGTAGGGCGTCAGATAAGTCCGGCGCGCCGCGACGGCCGCCGTGAAAGCCGCGGCGACGCGGGCGGCCTCGGGGCTCGAGGCCGGAAACATCGTCCCTCGCGCGCTCTGAACCGACATGGCGTTCCCCGTTGCGTTGAAAGCGGCGCGCGGCCTTCAGCCCATGCCCAGCGCGGCGAGATAGAGCTCGAGGATTTCCTCTTCCTCGCGGCGCTTGTCGCGATCCTGCTTGCGGATCGACACGATCTTGCGGATGATCTTGACGTCGAAGCCGTTGCCCTTGGCCTCGGCGTAGACGTCCTTGATGTCGTCGCCGAGCGCCTTCTTTTCTTCCTCGAGCCGCTCGATGCGTTCGATGAAGGCGCGCAGGTGGCCTGCGTCGACGGCTTCGGTGCTCTTGGCGACGGCGGCGTCGGTCATGTCGCAATCCATGATGTGAAAAGGGTGGAATTTCGCGCATCAGCCATGGCCGGGCGCGCTCGCCGCGTCAAGCCGTGTCGTCGTTCCCGCCCA
>Ga0181524_10002428_pt1 | contig 19144 bp, 15 predicted proteins | sample PEATcosm2014_Bin_34_FD_119761 | JGI IMG/M metagenome (GOLD analysis project Ga0181524, IMG submission 119761) | Peatland microbial communities from MTU Mesocosm Facility, Houghton, MI, USA - PEATcosm2014_Bin05_60_metaG | ecosystem: Environmental > Terrestrial > Soil > Wetlands > Peat | place...
AAGAGCACCGTGCGTCCAGCCGGGCCGCTGGTTCTCAGCGTTCAGAATCTGCGCGTCGGCAACGTAGTCAAGAACAATTCGTTGTCGATTTTCTCCGGACAGATCACGGGTATTTTCGGTCTGGTCGGTTCGGGGCGCACCGAGACGTTCAAGGTGATCTCTGGCGTCATCAAGCGCGACTATAAGCACGGCGGCAAAGTGCTGCTGAACGGCAATCCCGTGCGCTATCGCGTGCCGGCGCCGAGCATTCGCGACGGCATCGCCTATATCACCGAAGATCGAAAGGCCGAAGGCTTCTTTGAAACGATGTCGATCAAGTCGAATTTTTTCGTCAACAAGCTGGCGAAATCGGGCCTACGAAAATTCTGGGTGAGAGGGAGCGAAGTCGATTCGTTGGGCGAAACCTGGGTCAAGGCGCTCAACATTCGCGCCGTCAGCAAAGGCGTGCGGGTGATCGAACTGTCGGGCGGCAACCAGCAGAAAGTGGTGATTGCGAAATCCCTCGTACAGGATCCGAACGTCATCATCTTCGACGAGCCGACGCGCGGCGTCGACGTTGGGGCGATCGCGGAGATTCATCAGCTCATTAACCGGCTCGCGGACGAAGGCAAGGCGGTGGTCGTCATATCTTCTTATCTGCCCGAGGTAATGGCGCTGTCCGATCGGTTGCTCGTGGCGCGGCAAGGCAAGATCGTCGAGGAATTCTCAGGGCTCGAGGCCACCGAGGAAAGGGTGATGTACGCCGCCGTCCATTAGTGGTCGCCCCGTGAGAAGAGGACGGCGCGCCGGCGTTGCCCCCACGGTTCGAGAGCGAAAGTCGATAGCCCATAGAGCGCGAAGGGCTTTCTTCTGCGGGTCCCTTGGGCCTATGAATCGGGCGCCGCTTCCATCTCGTTTTCGATACGAATTCTGGGCCCTGAACGCATGACCTCCTTCGAACCTTCCGCCGAACATGCCGCGATCCGCGACGGCGTCGCGCAGGTCTGCGCCGAATTTCCCGGCGCCTATTGGCGCGATCTCGACGCGCGGCGCGCCTATCCGGAAGCCTTCGTCAAGGCGCTGTCGCGTGCCGGCTATCTCTCCGCGATGATCCCGGAGGAATATGGCGGCTCGGGCCTCAATCTCTCGGCCGCAGCGGCGATCCTCGAGGAGATCCATCACAACGGCTGCAACGCCGCGGCCTGTCACGCGCAGATGTACACTATGGGAACCGTGCTACGGCACGGCAACGCCGAGCAGAAGCTCCAGTATCTGCCGCGCATCGCCGACGGCTCGCTGCGTTTGCAGGCTTTCGGCGTCACCGAGCCGACCAGCGGCACCGATACGCTCGCGCTGCGCACGACGGCGACGCGCGACGGCGATTCTTACGTCGTCAACGGGCAGAAGATTTGGACCTCGCGGGCGGAATACTCCGACCTGATGCTGCTGCTCGCCCGCACCAGCCCGCGCGACAAGGTCGAGAAGCGCACCGACGGCCTGTCCGTCTTCCTCATCGACCTGCGGGCGCTCGTCGGTCATGGCGTTACGATCAAGCCGATCCGCACGATGATGAATCATGCGACGACGGAAGTGTTTTTCGACAATGCGCGCATCCCCGCCTCCTCGCTGATCGGCCAGGAGGGCAATGGCTTTCGCTACATTCTCTCCGGCATGAACGCCGAGCGCATTCTCATTGCCGCCGAATGCGTCGGCGACGCAAAATGGTTTCTCGCCAAGGGCGCGGCTTATGCCAAGGACCGGGTCGTTTTCGGTCGGCCGATCGGCGTCAATCAAGGTGTGCAATTCCCGCTCGCGCGCGCCTATGCGCATATGATCGCCGCCGAAGCGATCGTCTATCGCGCCGCGGCGATGTACGACGCCGGGCTCGATCCCGGCATCGAAGCCAACAGCGCCAAGATGCTCGCGGCGGACGCGAGCTGGGAGGCGGGCGAGGCCTGCCTGCAGACGCATGGCGGCTTCGGTTTCGCCGAGGAATACGACATCGAGCGCAAGTTCCGTGAGACGCGCCTCTATCAAGTCGCGCCGATTTCGACCAACCTGATTCTCTGTTTTCTCGCCGAGCGCGCGCTCGGCCTGCCGAAGTCCTACGCCTGAGGATCGCCGATGCTCGCGCCGCGAACGATGAACGGTCTCTTGGACCTCGCGATGACGCCCGGCGACGCCATCCCGCGAAGCGCGCGCGCGATGGCGCGCCTCTCCTTGTTCGACTGGTTCGCAGTGGCGCTCGCCGGAGCCGATCAGCCGCTCGCCGAGATCATGCGCGATCTCGTCGCCGACGAGGGCGGCAAGCCCGCGTCGACAGTCGTCGGCCTCGCGGCGAAAGTTCCCGCCCGCGCCGCCGCGCTCGCCAATGGCGCGATATCGCATGCGCTCGATTATGACGACACCCATTTCGCGCATGTCGGCCATCCCTCGGTCGCGATCATTCCCGCAGCTCTGGCGCTGGCGGAGGAAGTCGACGCGCCGGCGTCAGCCATGCTCGACGCATTTCTCCTCGGCGCGGAAGCGTCGATCCGGATCGGAGTGGTTCTCGGTCGGCCGCACTACGACCGGGGTTTCCATCAGACCGCCACGGCGGGCGCCTTCGGCGCGACGGTCGCGGCGGCGCGGGTGATAGGGCTTTCGCGCGAACGGACGCGGCAAGCCCTGAGCCTCGTCGCGACGCGCGCCTCTGGACTCAAGTCGCAGTTCGGCTCTATGGGCAAGCCCTACAACGCCGGGATCGCCGCGGCCAACGGCGTTGAGGCCGCCGCGCTCGCCGAGCGCGGGTTTGTCTCCTGCGACGACGGCGTCGGCGGCCCGCAGGGCTTCGTCGACGCCCATGTCGATTGGGCGTTCGAGGCGGAAGCCTGGGCCGCGTCGGCGCCGGCGACGTTCCTGTTCGAAGACGTCAAGCACAAGCTGCACGCCTGTTGCCATGGTCTCCATGCGACGATTGAGGCGCTGCGCGAGGCCATGCTCGACCCGGCGCTTGACCCGACGCAGGTGACCGCGGTGCGCATCCGGGTCAATCCGCGATGGCTCAGGGTCTGCGACGTCAAGAGGCCGCGAACGGGTCTCGAAGCGAAATTCAGCTATTCGATGGTCGCCGCCATGACTTTGTTCGGCGTCGACACCGCCTCGGAGGCGGCTTATGCCGACGCGCTGTGCCGCGACGCCAAGATGATGGCGTTTTGGCCGCGCGTCGAAGTCGTGGGCGACGAGGCGCTTTCCGACACGGCGGCGCAGGTGCGCGTCGAGCAGCTCGATCGGCCGGCGGGGGAATTCGCCTATGATCTGGCCGCGCGCCTGCCGGCGGCGACGCTGGAGAGGGGGCTCAGAGCCAAGGCCGCCGCGCTGCTGGGTGAGGCGACGGCGCAGAGGGTCTGGCAGACGATCGATGGTGTCGAGACGCATTCGGCGCGTCGTCTTGCGCGCCTTCTCAACGGGTGATCGATGAGCGCTTCCCTGCCGGATCGGGCCGATTTCGCTGACTGGATCGGCCGTGCGAGCGAACGCCGCGACGTGCTGACGCCGCGGCTGGCGGCGGAATTCGAGACGACCCTCGCGCCTTACCTCGCGCGGGTCGAGGGCGCGGCGCCCGGACTGTTCTGGGCTCTCGCGCCCGACATCGCGCCGATGCGTGATCTCGGCGGCGACGGCCATCCGCGCACCGGCATTTTCCTGCCCGCGCTGCCGTTTCCACGCCGCATGTGGGCGGGCGGCGAATTGACTTTTCGCGAGCCGATCCGCGTAGGCGATGAAGTTGTCAAGACGAGCGTGATCGAAGACATCGCCTTCAAGAACGGCGCGAGCGGGCCACTCGGCTTCGTCGTCGTGCGGCACGCCTACGCAGTGCGGGGGCGGCGCGCGATCGAGGAACGTCAGGACCTCGTCTATCGCCCCGTCAATGCCGCAAGCGCCGCGTCGCCGAGGCCCGGCGCGCCGGCAGGAGGCGTCGCGCGACATTGGCAGGTGGCGGCCGATCCGGTTTTGCTGGCGCGCTATTCCGCCGTCACATTCAACGGCCATCGCATCCATTACGACGCGCCCTATGCGACGGGGGTCGAGGGTTATGCGGGCCTCGTCGTCCACGGCCCGCTGCAGGCGACGTTGATGCTGAACGTCGCCGCTGAGGTTCTCGGCCGGCTGCCGCAAAAGTTCCGCTATCGCGGGCTCGCGCCGCTTATTTGCGGCGCGCCGTTCCGCGTGGAGGCGCTCAAAGGCGCCGATGGCGGCTTGACGACCCGGATCGTTTCCGAAGCCGGCGTCGTCACCATGGCGGGCAGCGCCGAGACGCAATAGCGCCCCGGCCCCGCGAGGCTCACCGCGCGGTTCGTTCGGCGCTCGGCCCGAATTCGCGGCGAATGGCCCCGCTTTGTTCGCCGAGCGCAGGCACGCGGCCGAGTCGCGGCGCGGGCGAGCCGGCGACCCACGCGCCGGGCGCCAGGAGCTCGACGTCGCCGGAGGGCGTGGCCACGGTGACTGTCCGGCGTTGCGGATGGGCGATGAGATCGTCGAGGCTCGACAACCCGCCATAGGCGATGCCCGCTTTCTCCAGCCGCGCCATCGCTTCGGCGCGCGTCAATCCGCCGAAGACGTGGCCGACGATCGCGTCGAGTTCGGCGCGGTGCGCCACGCGGTCCCGGTTGGACGAGAAGCGCGCGTCGCCAGCGAGCGCGGGCTGGCCCAGAACCTCGGCGCAGAAACGTTTCCATTCGCGCTCGTTCTGAATGGAGAGGATGACCGATTTCCCGTCGCCGCAGGCGAAAGCGCCATAAGGCGCGATGGTCGGGTGACGTACCCCGACGCGTTGCGGCGGACTCCCGCCGTAGCGCGCCTGCAGATAGGGCACGTTCATCCAGTCGGCGAGCGTATGGAACAGCGAGACTTCGATCGCGCGGCCCGCGCCGCCGCGCGAGCGCGCGAACAGGGCTTGCAGAATCGCCGCATAGGCGGTGTCGCCCGCAGCGATGTCGCAGATCGAGATGCCGACGCGCGCCGCTTCGTCCGGCGTGCCGTTGATCGCCAGCAGGCCGGCTTCGCCCTGGATGAGGAGATCGTAGGCCTTGTGATCGCGATAGGGCCCGTCCTCGCCATAACCTGAGATCGAGCAATAGATGAGGGCGGTATGGCGAGCGGTGAGCGCTTTGGCGCCGAGACCGAGCCGCTCCGCTGCGCCGGGCGCGAGATTTTGGATGAAGACGTCCGCGTGCGCGACGATCGATTCGAGCAGGGCGAGATCGTCGCGGCTCTTCAAATCGAGGCAGACCGACTCCTTGCCGCGATTGAGCCAAACGAAATAGGCGCTCTCGCCCTTGACCAACGCGTCATATTGACGCGCGAAGTCGCCTTCCGGGCGCTCGACCTTGATAACGCGCGCGCCTGCGTCGGCAAGCCGGCTCGACGCGTAAGGCGCCGCGACAGCCTGCTCCAAGGTAACGACCAGAACGCCATCCAAATCGCCCATTGGCACCCTCCCATACTCAGCCTTAAAGATAGCCAAGCCGCGCGCTGGCCAGTAATATAAGCTTCTTCGACGAGCTAGGCCCTTGGCGTCTAGCGTCGACTTTCATCGACAAGACTCATGGACATCAAGCAGCTTCGCTATTTCATCGCCATCGCGGAGGAGGGATCGCTTTCCGCGGCCTCGCAGCGTCTTCGCGTCGCGCAGCCTTCGCTCTCCCAGCATGTCATCAAGATCGAGCAGGAGCTTGGCGTCACGCTTGTTCACCGCTCGCCGCGCGGCATTGCGCTGACCGCGTCGGGCGAGATCCTGCTGCGCCACGCGCGCGAAATCTGCCAGAGCATGAGCGTCTGCCAGGAGATGGTCAGAGAATCGGGCAGCGTGCTGGAGGGATCGGTTGCTTTCGGCCTGCCGAGTTCGGTGTCGATGGTGCTGTCTGTGCCGCTCGCCGAAACCGTGCGTGTGACGCTGCCCAAGGTGAAATTGCGGGCGATCGAGGCGATGAGCGGCTTCATTCGCGAATGGCTGCAGGACGAGACGATCGATCTCGGCTTTCTCTACGACCCCGTCGACGCTAAGCTGTTCGAGGCGCACGAGATCTTGCAGGAGGAACTCTACTTCTTCGCCGCGGTCGACAATTGGCCGCTCAAGCGCGCCCCTGGCGAGGACGTCCCGCTCGCCGAACTGTCCGGTCTCGACCTCGTTTTGCCCTCGCAGCAGCACGGCTTGCGCAAGACGATCGATTCTTACGCGCGAGCCTGCGGCGTCGAGCTCGACGTCGGACTGGAGATGGACGCGCTGAGCCAGATCAAGGAACTCGTCGTGCGCGGCAGCGGCTTCACGATCCTCGCGCCTGCCGCCGCGCATGACCGCGTCGAGCGAGGCGAACTCGTCGCCTCGCGCATCGTCGATCCTGTCATGACGCGCTCGGTCTATATCGTGCGCAAGCTGACCCGTCCGCAGACTTATGTCAGCCGCGAGGTCGAGCGGGTGACCTTTGACGTCATGCGCGATCTCGTCCGGCGCGGCATCTGGAAGGCCTCGAAGAATTTAGTCGCGGCCTGATAGCGGAACGGCTCGCCCGCGGGTTAAAGCTTTTGCCGCTGGCGGGAATAATCATTCGCGATTTGACAGGTTCGCGCGTGGTTGGCGACAACAGTGCGCGAAGGCCGGCGCGGTCGATCGGCGCGCCGGCGCAGCGGAGCGCCTCATGTCATCCATGCCAGTCTGGTTCGACGTCGACAAATGTTTCATCGGCGGCCGGTGGGTTCCGCCGGCGACAGGAAACGTTCTGCCGCTCGAGGATCCGTCTCGGGGTACAGAGATCGGCGTGATCGCACGCGGCGGCTCGGCGGACATCGACGCAGCGGTCGCGGCGGCGGAGCGGGCGCTCGCTGGCCCGTGGGGCCGCCTGACAGCGACCGAGCGCGGGCGACTGCTGACCAAACTCGGCGACCTCATCCGAGCGCGCGCCGACGACCTCGCGCGGATCGAGGCGATCGATGTCGGCAAGCCGCTCAAGCAGGCGCGCGCCGACGCCTTGGCCATGGCCCGCTACATGGAATTCTACGGCGGCGCCGCCGACAAGGTGATGGGCGAGACGATTCCCTACCTTGACGGCTATACGGTCTACACGCTGCGCGAGCCGCACGGCGTGACTGGTCACATCGTGCCGTGGAACTATCCGATGCAGATCGCGGGCCGCTCGGTCGGCGCGGCGTTGGCGATGGGCAACGCCTGCGTGCTGAAGCCCGCGGAAGAGGCCTGCGTGACGACGCTGGCGCTGGCCGCGCTCGCGCAGGAAGCGGGATTTCCCGCCGGCGCGCTGAATGTCGTGCCCGGTCTCGGCGAGGAGGCGGGCGCGGCGCTGACGGCCCATCCCGGCGTGCGTCATCTCTCGTTCACCGGCTCGGTCGGGGTCGGCATGCTGGTTCAGGCGGCGGCGGCGCGCAACGTCGCGCCAGTGACGCTCGAACTCGGCGGCAAGTCGCCGCAACTCGTCTTCGCGGATGCGGATTTCGAACGCGCGCTGCCTTTCCTCGTCAACGCGGGCGTGCAGAACGCCGGCCAGACCTGTTCGGCCGCTTCTCGCATCCTCATCCAGCGCTCATGCTATGACGAAATCGTCGAACGCATGGCTGCGCGTTACAGGGCGCTGCGCGTCGGCCCCGCAGAAGATGATCTCGATGTCGGCCCGCTGATCTCGGCGCGGCAGAAGGAGATCGTATCTGGCTTCCTTGCCGCCGGCGCGGACCTTTCGGTCGCAGGCCGAGGCGAGATCGTCGCTGACGCGCCGCGCGGCGGGCATTATGTCGCCCCGACGTTGTTGGCCGGGGCTTCGGGAACGCACCGCCTGGCGCAGGAAGAAATCTTTGGCCCCGTGCAGGTCGCGATTCCCTTCGAGGACGAAGCCGAGGCGGTCGCCATCGCCAACGGTACGCAATACGGGCTCGTGGCGGGCGTCTGGACGACGGACGGCGGACGGCAGATGCGGCTCGCTAAGGCGCTTCGCGCCGGCCAGGTGTTCGTCAACAATTACGGCGCGGGCGGCGGCGTCGAACTGCCGTTCGGTGGCGTCGGCAAGTCCGGCCACGGCCGCGAAAAGGGCTTCGAGGCGCTCTACGGCTTTTCGGCGCTGAAGACGGTCGCCGCCTGGCACGGCTAGCGCCGAGCGACGACAAGCGCGAGCGCGTTGGAGGCCCGGGACGCTTGCCGCCTCCGCGACGGCGCGAGGGGCCGGCTGGGCCGAAGTTCTCCGACGAGGGAAGCGACGCATGAGAAGGCTTTCGGGCGCGAGCGCCATCGCGCCGCTCTTCGTGCCGGGAAACCGGATCGACCGCATCCTAAAGGCCGCCGCGAGCGGCGCCGACGCGGTCATCATCGATCTTGAGGACGCTGTCCCCGACGACCAGAAAGAGGCTGCCCGCGGCGCGCTCGCCGGCGCGCTTCCCCCGTTTCCCACCTATATTCGTGTCAACGGCGATCAGACGCGGTGGCATGCGGACGATCTCCTGGCGGCGGCTAAGCTGCCGATCGCCGGCGTCATTCTCCCGAAGGCGGAAATGGGCGACGCGATCGCGTGCTGGACCGGGCCGCATCCGCTCATCGCCCTCATCGAGAGCGCGCGCGGTCTCGCTGACGCTCGCATCATTGCGGCCCTCCCCTTTGTCGAGCGCCTCGCGTTCGGCTCCGTCGACTTTTGCGCCGACCTCGGCTGCGCGCACGCACGCGAACCGCTGCTGGCGGCGCGGCTCGAAATCGTGCTCGCCTCGCGACTCGCGGGGATCGAACAGCCACTTGACGGCGTCACCTTGTCGACGAGCGACGCGGAGGAGGCGGAAAGCGACGCGCGCTACGCCGCCGACCTCGGCTTCGGCGGCAAGCTCTGCATTCACCCCAAACAGATCGCGCCAGTGCTGCACGGATTCGCGCCCGGCGCGGTGGAACTGGTCTGGGCGCAAAGGATCGCGGACGGCGAAGGCGGCGCGGTGGCCGTCGATGGAGCCATGGTCGACGCGCCGGTACGCGAGCGAGCGCACGCCATTCTTCGCCGCCATGCCCGATCGCGAGGCGCATAATCCAGGCTAGGCGATCGCCCGCAGAGCTGTATTGTCGGCGGACGCCATGTCCACGATCTGATCCAGACGCGCGCGGAAAAGGTCCTTCTGCCGCTTTGCCGGCGCTCCTGCGCCTCATGTCGCAAACCGTCCCCGAGCGAATGCGGCGGTCATTGTCGCGCCTCGGCGGGACGAAGAAATTCGATGTCGACGAGGGCGTTAGCGCACCGATGGCCGCCGACGAACGGCCGACGCCGGCCGTGAGCGCGGAACCAATTCCGCAGCCTGTGCCAGCTCCCGCGCAATCCGACCCGCTATGTTTCGGAACGAACCCTCACATAGGACCCCGGCGCGTCCTCAATGATCGACAGGCCTTCGCCGGGCGTCCGGGCAGCAACTTGTCCACCTGAGAACGACGTCACCCACTCGTTCCAGTGGGGCCACCACGAGCTCTGTCGCGCGGTCGCGGTCGTGAACCATTCGTCGGCGGTCGCGGGATTCGACGAATTCGTCCAGTGGCCGTATTTCGAACCGGGCGCGCTAATCACCCCAGCCATGTGACCGGATGCGGACAGCACAAACTCAACCGGGCCTCCATAGAGTTGCGTCGCCCGATAAACTGATTTCCAGGGTGCGATATGATCTTCCTTCGTACCCAGAATAAATGTCGGCGTCGTAATTTTCCGCAGATCGATCGGCGTCCCGTCGAGCGTTATGCCTCCGGGCTTGGCCAGATTGTTCTCCTGATACATGTTGCGCAGATAGAACGAATGCATGGCTGCAGGCATGCGCGTCGCATCTGAATTCCAGTACAGGAGATCAAATGGGACCGGCTCCTTGCCGAGAAGATAATTGCCCACGACGAACGACCAGATGAGGTCGTTTGCGCGCAGCATGTTGAACGAGGTCGCCATGTCCTGCGCCTCAAGGTAGCCCCTCTCGTTCATGCGCGCTTCGAGCGCCGCCAGTTGCTCGGCGTCGATGAATACCGACATGTCGCCGGACGCCGTGAAATCGACGAGCGTGACGAAATAGGTGGCGCTCTTCACGCGATCATCGCCTTTCGCCGCGAGATAAGCGAGCATCGAAGCGAGCAGCGTTCCGCCAAGACAATATCCGACGCAATTCACCGCGCGCTCGCCGGTGGCCTTTTTGACCGCCGCCATCGCCGCGAGCGCCCCCTCGAGCATATAGTTCTCGAAGCTCTTGTCCCGCAGGCGCGCGTCCGGATTGATCCAGGAGATGACGAAGACCGTGTGCCCCTGTTCGACGCACCAGCGGATAAACGAATTCTTCGGCTGGAGATCGAGCACGTAAAATTTGTTGATCCATGGTGGAATGATCAACAGTGGCGTCTTACGCACTCGCTCCGTCGTTGGCGTGTACTGGATGAGCTGAATCATCTCGTTCTGGAAGACGACCTTGCCCGGCGTCGTCGCTATATTTTCGCCGAGCCGGAATGCATCCATATCCGTCATGGTGACGCTGAGGCGACCCTTGCCTCGCTGCAGATCGTTGAGCAAATTCGTTAGGCCGCTCAGCAGGTTCTCGCCGCCGGTCTCAATCGTCTTCGACAGCACTTCCGGGTTGGTCGCCACGAAATTTGACGGCGCCAACGCATCGACGAATTGCTTCGTGTAGAATTCAACCTTTCTGGATGTCTCCGCATCAAGGCCCTTTGCGCCGCGGACGGCGGAAAGGACTGCGCCGGCGGACAGAAGATAACTGTCGCGGATATAGCTAAATATAGCGTTCTCGGTCCATTCAGGGTGTTTGAAGCGTTTGTCCGGCGCGCCGGCCGGCGGCGCCTCGCCGCCAAACAGATGGCGCAACGTCCGCGCCCACAGATTGACGCTCTGTTGCCAGAATTCGATCTGCGCGCGCGCGACCGGTGTCGGATCGGCCATGAGCTTGGTCGTCGCCTCCAAAAAGGCCTGACCGATCTGGACCGGGTCGCCCATACCGATATTGGCGACATCTGGCCAGTTGATGAGGAATTCCTGTACGGCAGCCTGGCTCTTGGTCGCTAATGCCTGAAATCGCTCTGCCAGAATAGCCGGATCCAAAGACGCGGCCGGATTGCTGTCCCTAATCATGGCAGCCACTCCCTTTCTCGTTCTTCGTATGCGCAGCCGGCGATCCATATGCGGCCTTCTCGCTACGTCTTGCCAGGCTCGACTGCGATGCGTTAACCGGTAGCGCCCGGAGCTATGCTGGAAACTGGGTGACGGGGTAAGGAAGGCGGCGTAACGGGGTTGGCGATCAGGCCGCCCGAACCTCCAAGAAGGAGCGTTACGCCATGAACGAGAATAGAGTTATTGCCCTGCGACAGAAAGGGGCAATCGATGATCCTCTCACCGAAATCCTTCGTGTCGGCGCGGCGGCGATCGACTGGTCGAGCCGGGCGGTTTTGTCCCTCCAGTCGCTGGAAGAGATTGCGCCATCAAATCCTGGGATCAAACATCTCGGGCGCCTCCGGATCGAACAGCGCCGGCGCCGTCGCTTTGATGGGAAACCGTTCTGGGCTCAAAGAGACGCGGCGAAGAAAATCGTCAAACAGTCCGCCGCCCCGCGCAACGCCGCGCGAATCGGCATCGCCTCCACCGGTCCCTCGCCGAGCGCCTTGGCCAGCGTCGCCGCCTTCGCTTCGCCCTCGATATGAAGCGCGATCGCGCGTGCGCGCAGGATCACGCGCCCAGTCAGCGTCAGGCGCGGTTCGCCGGCGCCCGGCGCGCGGATCGGCGCCACCAGCGCGCGCGCTCCGGGGTCGATCGCTTCGGCAAGGCCGTCGGCGCCGGGAAACCACGAAGCGGTGTGGCCGTCCTCGCCCATGCCGAGCACCACGAGATCGGCCGGCGAGGGGAGCGTCGCGATTCGCGCGTTCGCCGCCGCCAGTTCGCGATCCTCGTCCAGGCGCGAATCGGCGAGCGGAGAAAATTGCGCGCGCGACGCGAGGTGGCGCAACAACGCGTCGCGAACCAGCCTGGCGTTGGATCGCGGATCGTCGTCGGGAACCCGGCGTTCGTCGGCGAGCGTGACCGCGACCCGCGACCAGTCGATCGGCTGGCTCGAGAGCGCGTGAAAATAACGCACCGGCGTCGTCCCTCCGGAGACCACGAGCAGCGCGGCGCCGCGCGCCTCGATCGCCTCGCGCAACCGTTCCGCCGTCCATTGGGCGAAGGCGGGCGCGAGCGCCGCCCCGGTGGGAAAATCGTGGCGCGCGAGCGCGGGCGGGCTCATTCGTATTCTTCGTTCCAGGTGCGCCCGTCGCGTTCGATCAGCGCGATCGAAGCGGCGGGGCCCCAGGTGCCGGCGGCGTAGGGCCGCGGCGAATCGTGCGAGTGCCCCCAGGCCTCGCGGATCGGGTCGATGAATCGCCAGGCCGCCTCCACTTCGTCTCGGCGCATGAACAGCGCCGCGTTGCCGCGCAGGGCGTCCATCAGCAGCCGTTCGTAGGCGTCGGCCGAAGGCGCGGAAAACGTCTTGGCGAAACTCATGTCGAGCGGCACGTGCTGCAAGCGCATGCCGCCGGGACCCGGCTCCTTGATCATCAGCCAGAGCTTGATGCCCTCGTCCGGCTGGACGCGGATGACGAGCCTGTTGGCGGGGATGCCGTCGACGTCGGTCTCGAAGATGGCGTGCGGCACGCGGCGAAAGCCGACGACGATTTCGGAAAAGCGCTGCGGCAACCGCTTGCCGGTGCGAAGATAGAAAGGGACGCCCGCCCATCGCCAGTTGGCGACCGCGACCTTCAGCGCGACGAAGGTTTCGGTTTCGCTCTCTTCCCTTCCGATATCCTGGAGATAGGACGGCGCGGGCGCGCCCTCGGCGAATCCGGCGCGATATTGCCCGCGCACGGTCGCCGCCGAGGCGTTGGAGGCGTCGATCGGCGTCAGCGATTTCAGCACTTTCAGTTTTTCGTCGCGCAGCGCGTCGGCTTGCAGCGAGGACGGAGGCTCCATCGCCACCAGGCAAAGCAGCTGCAGCATATGGTTCTGCACCATGTCGCGAATCGCGCCGGACTCGTCGTAATAGGCGCCGCGCCCCTCGACGCCGAGCGTCTCCGCGACCGTGATCTGCACGTGATCGACGTGGGCGTTGTTCCACAACGGCTCGAGCAGCGCGTTGGCGAAGCGCAACGCCATCAAATTCTGCACCGATTCTTTGCCGAGGTAATGGTCGATGCGAAAGATGTTCCTCTCGAGGAAGACGTCGCCGATCGCGTCGTTGATCGCGTCGGCGCTCGCGCCATCCTTCCCGATCGGCTTTTCCACGATGATGCGCGATCGCGGGGTCGCCAATCCGGTTTCGCCGAGGCGCTTGGCGATCGGGCCGAAAAGATCGGGCCCGGTGGCGAGATAATAGGCGCGCGTGCGTTCGTCAGGGCCGAGCAGCGCCTTCAATTGCTCCCATCCGGCTTCGCCGACGGCGTCGACCGCGACATAGTCGATGCGCTGTAGGAAGCGATCGAGGAATTCGTTCGGCCCGAGGTCCGCGGGGCCGAACTTGACCAGCGCGTCCTTGACCGAGTCCCGAAACGCGTCGCGATCGAAAGGGCGCCGGGAAACGCCGATGATGCGCGTCGGCTCGGTGAACTGATCGCTCATTTCGCGGTGAAACAGCGCGGGGAACAATTTGCGATAGGCGAGATCGCCCGTGCCGCCGAAGACGACGAGATCGAAGGGCTCGACTTTGACAAATCTGGCCGCCATGGAGGTCTCTCTCGCTTTGGGTCGACTGGCGCTGCGAACGGAAAGATCGTTCGAGGTTTCCTAGCGGATCGCGAAAATCAGACCAGTCCAATCGGCGCGTCCTTAAACAACACTTCTCTGTCACGCGCAAAATTCTTGATCAGCGGCAACGCCGCGCCGCCGATGGCGCGCGCGTCGGCGCCGATCGCGCCGGCGATGATCTTCACGTCGGATAATCCGCGCCGATCGAGCGTCTCGATCTGCGCGGCCACGCGCAAGCAGAGCTTCTGACGGACGGCGACCGGCATCGCCCCGTCGATGACGATCGCTTCGACGTCGAGGACCGAGATCGCCGCGATCGCCGCATAGGCCAGCGCGAAAGAAGCCTCCTCGATCCATTCGTCGAGGAGCGGCCCATAATCGTCCCAGGCGTCCGGGGTTCGCCAGATCGAGGAGGGATCGGTTCCCGCGGCTTCGACGCGCCGCTCAAGCTGACAGATCGACGCGCGGGCGATCAGTTGGGACGTCGTCTGGCGGCTGGGGTCCTGCGGGGCGATCGGCATCGATCCGAGCGCCGCGGCGTTGCCGGTGCGGCCGGGATAAAGCGCGCCGTCGAGGACAAGTCCGCCGCCGACGAACGCGCCGAGAAAGAAATAGAGGAAATCGCGGTGCCGCCACGCCTCGCCGAAAAAGAACTCCGCCGCGCAGGCCGACGTCGCGTCGTTCCACAGCGTCACCCTGTAGGGGCAGGAGCGCGCCAATTCCTCCTCGATCGAGAAGGATCGCCACGCGTCCATTTCCTCCGCCGGCGCGCCGATCTCGGTCGACCAGTTCCACAATTGAAACGGCGAGGCGACGCCGAGCCCCGCGATGCGGCGACGCTGCGCCGGCGTCAGCGTCTGCGTCATCGGCTCCAGCGCGCCCATGACGAAATCCATGACCAAATTCGGCGTCGGGTAGGCGTAAGTTCGATGCGTTCGCCGCCGGATTCGTCCGCAGAAGTCGATCAGGACGAGATCGCAACTGCGGCGGCCGATCTTCAAGCCCAGCGAAAACGCGCCTTCGGGATCGAGCGACACCGGAACCGTCGGCTGGCCGACGCGTCCGCGCAACGGCGCCTCGCGGCGTAACAGGCCGTCGACTTGCAGGCGATTCATGATCGCGGACGTCGATTGCACGGAAAGCCCGGTCATTCGCGCAACCTCGATCTTGGACAGCTGCTGGAAACGCCGGACGAGCGAGAGAATCAGCCGCTCGTTGTAAAGACGCACGCCCGTCTGATCGGCGCCGCTGGCGACGGGCGACGACAGCGGGGGAGGCGGGGCGCTCTCGTCGACCGCTTCCGGCATGAACTCTCCTCGCGCGTTTTGCCCGGCGGCGCATTTTCGCGGCGGTCGCCCTCGTCGTTGCGCCTAGCATGCTGGGGCGCAACCGGCATGTCAATAATAATTCAAGCGGCTTGATTTATCCATTGACTCTCGCCTCGGATTTAGTCCCTATAGCGGCGCGGCGGCGCGGACCCGACTTGGCCAGAGTCGGTTTCGGCGTTTCGTTCCTGTCATGCGCGAAGCGCAGACCCCGTCGCCAGTGCAGTTGTTTCGGGAGGAAACCATGTCCAAGAAGTTCGCAATTCTGTCGACCGCGGCGATCGCGGCTCTGTCGATCGGTATGATGAGCGCGCCGTCTTTCGCCGCCGAGACCATCATCGGCCTGATCACCAAGACCAACACCAATCCGTTCTTCGTCAAGATGAAGGAAGGCGCTCAGGCGAAAGCCAAGGAGCTCGGCGTCACCCTGCAGGCCTACGCCGGCAAGGCCGACGGCGACAATGACGGCCAGGTCGCCGCCATCGAGGCGCTGATGGCGGCCGGCGCCAAGGGCATTCTGCTCGTGCCCAGCGACTCCTCGGCGATCGTGCCGACCGTCGAAAAGGCGCGCAAGGCCGGCATCATCGTGATCACGCTCGACACGCCGCTCGATCCGATCACCGCCGCCGACGCCAATTTCGCCACCGACAATTTCAAGGCCGGCGAATTGATCGGCGCGTGGGCGAAGGCGACGCTCGGCGACAAGGCCGCCAGCGCCAAGATCGCCACGCTCGACCTCGCCGCCAACCAGCCGACGGTCGACTATCTCCGCCACAACGGCTTCCTCACCGGCTTCGGCATCCCGGTCAAGGATCCCAAGCACTTCGCGCAGAGCGACAGCCCGCAGATCGTCGGCTCCGACGTGACCGCCGGTTCGGACGAAGGCGGGCGCAAGGCGATGGAGAACATCCTGCAGAAGGCCTCCGAGATCAACGTCGTCTATGCGATCAACGAGCCGTCGGCGGACGGCGGCTATGCCGCCCTCAAGGCGGCGGGCAAGGAAAAGGGCGTGCTGGTCGTCGCCGTCGACGGCGGCTGCCCGGGCGTCAAGAGCGTCAAGGCGGGCGTCATCGGCGCCACCTCGCAGCAATATCCGCTGCTGATGGCGGCGGACGGCGTCGAAGCGGTCGTCGAATACATCAAGACCGGCAAGAAGCCCGTCAGCATGGACACCGGCGAGAAGCTCGTGACCGATCATCCCGTCCCGGGCGTTCCCTCGATCGACACCACCGAGGGAGCCAAGCTCTGCTGGGGTTGATTTCGTTAGCGGTTGATCGCTTAATGCCGTGACAAGTCGGCGCTCGCGAGCTTCGTCTTCGAGCGCCGATTTCGTAAAGGCGCAAGCCTAAGGCGTATAGGGGGGAGCGAGCGATGAGCGAAGCCTCGCAAGGCGAGCGGCCCACGCCGCAGGAATTCGAACGCGTGCTCGCCGCGGCCGCGACCGCGCAGGCGTCGTTCGAGGAAGAACATCTTTCGTTCGCCAAACGCGCGCAGCGCTTCCTCCATCTTTATCCCACCACCGTTCCCTTCGTGGTGCTGCTCCTCGGCCTGTTGCTCGGGGTGACCGTCAATTACGCGCACTTCGTCACCGGCAGCAATCTGTCGACCGTGCTGACGCAGGTGACGATCATCGGCATCCTCGGCATCGCGCAGACCCTGGTGATCCTGACCGCCGGCATCGATCTTTCCGTCGGCGTGATGATGGTGATTTCATCGGTGGTGATGGGGCGTCTGGCGGTCATCGACGGCGTGCCGATCGTTGTCGCGTTTCCGCTGGGATTGCTGTGCGGCGTCGCCTTCGGCTTCCTCAACGGGCTGCTGGTCACGCGTCTGAAGATGCCGCCCTTCATCGTCACCTTGGGCACGCTGAGCATCATCGGCGCCCTCAACACGTTTTATTCGCAGAGCGAGACCATTCGCGAGCAGGACCTCGAGGACAAGGCGCCGTTCCTGCAATTGATGGGCGTTCCCTTCGAGATCGGGGGCGCGCGCATCATCCTTGGCAGCTTCCTGTTGGTCGCCTTGGCGCTCGTCGTCTGGTACGTGCTGAACCGCACCGCCTACGGCCGTCATGTCTACGCGACGGGCGACGATCCCGAGGCCGCGCGCCTGGCCGGCATCGACACCGACCGCATCCTGCTCAGCGTTTATGTTCTGGCCGGGCTGATCTCCGCGATCGCCGGCTGGGCGCTGATCGGCCGCATCGGCGCGATCAGCCCGACCGCCGGCGAGAACGCCAACCTCGACAGCATCACCGCCGTGGTGATCGGCGGCACCAGCCTGTTCGGCGGGCGCGGCTCGATCGTCGGCACGCTGATCGGCGCGCTGATCGTCGGCGTCTTCCGCTCCGCGGTCTCGCTCGCCGGACTCGACGTGCTGTGGCAGCAATTCGCCATCGGCGTGCTGATCATCGTCGCCGTGGCGCTCGATCAATGGATACGGAGGGTCTCCAAGTGAGCGTCGAACCCATCCTGCAAGCGCGTTCGCTCGTCAAACGATACGGGCGCGTGACCGCGCTCGACCATGCCGATTTCGATCTCTACCCCGGCGAGATTCTCGCCGTCATCGGCGACAATGGCGCGGGCAAGTCGACGATGATCAAGGCGCTCTGCGGCGCCGTGATCCCCGACTCCGGGGAAATCAGGCTGGCCGGCGACGTCATTCATTTCCGCTCGCCGATCGACGCGCGGGAGGCGGGCATCGAAACCGTCTATCAGAACCTCGCGCTGTCGCCGGCCTTGTCGATCGCCGACAATATGTTCCTGGGGCGCGAGATTCGTTCGCAAGGGCTCGTGGGCAAGGTGTTCCGCGCCCTCGATCGCGCGGCGATGCAAAAAATCGCGCGAGAGAAGCTGAACGAGATCGGGCTGATGACGATTCAAAACATCAATCAGCCCGTCGAGACGCTTTCGGGCGGCCAGCGGCAAGGCGTGGCGGTCGCGCGGGCGGCGGCTTTCGCGCGCCGCGTCGTCATCATGGACGAGCCGACGGCGGCGCTGGGGGTCAAGGAATCGCGGCGCGTGCTCGAACTCATCCTCGACGTGAAGAAGCGCGGCCTGCCGATCATCCTCATTTCGCACAACATGCCGCATGTCTTCGAGGTCGCCGATCGCATCCATATCCATCGGCTCGGCCGCCGCCTGGCGGTGATCGATCCCAAGAAGCAGACGATGTCCGACGCCGTCGCGATGATGACCGGCGCCTTGGCGCCGCCGGTCGATCAAGCCGCTTGATCGGCTCGATCAGGCGGCTTGATCGGCTCGATCCGCGAGGCGGGCGAGCGATAAACCTTTCGTGCGTTGCGAGGCGAGGGATCGCCGCCTAAATGTTGGAGGCGATGCGACGCCACCAGGGGTCGGCGTCGGCGCAGCGATGATTGAAGCCTCAGGGAAATTCGCGCATGAAATACCGTCCGCTCGGCCGCACCGGCCAATTCGTCTCGGAAATTTGTTTGGGCACGATGACCTTCAGCGGCGGTGCGGGCTACTGGCGCGCCATCGGAACGGTCGAACAGAAGGGCGCGACGGCGCTGGTCGAGCGCGCGCTCGAGGCGGGCGTCAATTTCATCGACACCGCCGACGTCTATTCGGAGGGTCAATCCGAGGTCATGCTCGGTCAGGCCTTGCGCGATCTGCAGGTCAAGCGCGAGGACGTCATCGTCGCCACCAAGGTGCGCGGCCGCACCGGGCCGGGGCCCAACGCGGTCGGGCTCTCGCGCGGCCACATCATGGACCAGATCGCCGGCAGCCTGAAACGGCTCGGGCTCGACCACGTCGACCTCCATCAAATCCACGGCTTCGATCCCGTAACGCCGATCGAGGAGACGCTGCGCGCGCTGGACGACTGCGTTTCGCGCGGCCTCGTGCGCACGATCGGCTGCTCCAATCTCGCGGCGTGGCAAATCATGAAGGCGCTGGGGATTTCCGAGCGGCGCGGCTTCGCGCGCTTCGAGACGGTGCAGGCCTATTACACCATCGCCGGCCGCGATCTCGAACGCGAGATTCTGCCGCTGGTCGAGGACCAGGGCCTCGGCGTGATGGTGTGGAGCCCGCTGGCCGGCGGCCTGTTGTCGGGCAAGTTCAC
>Ga0181524_10002431_pt1 | contig 19128 bp, 15 predicted proteins | sample PEATcosm2014_Bin_34_FD_119761 | JGI IMG/M metagenome (GOLD analysis project Ga0181524, IMG submission 119761) | Peatland microbial communities from MTU Mesocosm Facility, Houghton, MI, USA - PEATcosm2014_Bin05_60_metaG | ecosystem: Environmental > Terrestrial > Soil > Wetlands > Peat | place...
AGGCGCGCGGATCGTAGCCAGCTCGATACCCGCTTATGGAAGCCAGAACGGCTGGGCGGGCCGCAGCCGCTCAAATCCTCGCGACAGGCCGATGTCGCGCAACGTCCGGTCGGTGAGACTGGAAAGCTCGGTGCGTGCATTGGCGCTGACCTGCCAGGCGGCGAAACCATGCCTCACGCGGCGCCACAGGCGAAGCGGCAATGCGTTGTTCGTGTCCATGGCTCACTCCAAAGCTCAAGAATGTAACGTAGCTAAAAAACTAAACCACCGATGCCGGGGCGCATGTGACGGCGAGCACGAAATCGCGCCTGTCCGGTCGCACCTGTGATGTACGTCACAGGTCATCTGCTTTTTGATTGGTTTCTGATTGCCGAGATCGAGCGGGGCGTCACTGGCTTAACGCGCCCGCGCCGTTTGCCCCCGGCATTGAGCGGCCACGCTGCCGGCTACGCCGCCTCGGCCTTGCCCTTGGGCTGCACCGTGTGGGTGTAGTCGCGCATCAGCTGCGCCGTGATGCGGCCGGGGGTGAAGGTCCAGTTGGCGATCTCGGACACCGCGGTGACCTCCGCGGCGGTGCCGGTGATGAAGCATTCCGAGAAGCTGCCCAGTTCCTCGGGCATGATGCGGCGCTCGATCACCTCGATACCGCTCTGCTTGGCCAGATTCATTGCGGTCGCACGCGTGATGCCGGCGAGGAAGCAATCGGCGATCGGGGTGTGGATCTTGCCGTCCTTGATGAAGAAGATATTGGCGCCGGTGCATTCGGCGACGCGGCCCTCCCAGTCGAGCATCATCGCGTCGGCATAACCGCGCTTTTCGGCGCGATGTTTTGAGATGGTACAGATCATGTAGAGGCCGGCGGCCTTGGCGAGGCAGGGCGCGGTTCTCGGATCGGGCCGCCGATATTCGGCGAGGTCGAGCCGGATGCCTTTGAGGCGCTGCGCCGGGTCGAAATAGCTCGGCCATTCCCAGGTGGCGACGGCGAGGTGGATCTTGTTGTTCTGCGCCGAGACGCCGAGCTGCTCCGAGCCGCGCCAGGCGATCGGCCGCACATAGGCTTCCTTCTGATTGTTCTTTTCCAGAACCAGGCGCTTGGCGGCGTCGATCTCCGCAACCGTATAGGGAATTTCGAAGTCGAGGATTTTCGCCGAGCGTTTCAGCCGCTCGGAATGCTTGGTGCTCTCGAACACGACGCCGCCATAGGCGCGTTCGCCCTCGAACACGCAGCTCGCATAATGCAGGCCGTGGGTGAGCACGCTGATCTTGCACTCGACGGTGGGAATGAGCTTGCCGTCGAGCCAGATGAGATCGGAGCGTTGGTCGAAGGGCACTGCCATGGCATTGCCTCCCTGATTTCTCACCCCGCCCGAAACCGGCGCGCGGAGCCGGCTTTTGCTTCGGGACGGGACTCCCGTTATGGTCGCAGCCGCTCTATAGAGCGCCCTTTATAGCCGGCGCAACGCTCAGCCGGAACGGCGCGGTCCGATGTCGCGGTCGCAGCTTTGGCTTAACAAGCCGCCCGAAATATGTCAATAGTGCTTACCTAAATGGCTGACATCAGCATCACCACGGCCAGGAAACTCCGCTCCACCGCCGAACCGGTCGAGGCGGCGGCGGCGCAGGAGCCGTGCTGGGATCTCATCGAGCTTCTGTTTTTCGCATATCGCGATTTCGTCGGCGATCCCGACGAGGTGCTGGCCAAGCTCGGCTTCGGCCGCGCCCACCATCGCGTGCTGCACTTCGTCAACCGCAATCCCGGCATCAAGGTCGCCGATCTTCTCGATATCCTGAAAATCACCAAGCAGTCGCTCGGCCGCGTGCTCAAGCAGCTCATCGATCAGGGCTATGTCGTGCAGCGCGAGGGCGCCCACGACCGCCGCCAGCGGCTTCTCCATGTCAGCGCGGCGGGCGAGGCGCTGGCGATGCAGCTCGCAGGCCTGCAGACCGAGCGCATTGCCCGCGTGCTGGCCGAACTCGGCCCCAGCGCGCGCGAGGCGGCGCGGCGCTTTCTCGCCGGCATGATCGATGCCGACGACCGCGACCACGTGCTGCGCCTGATCGCCAATGCCGACCGGTCGCGGCTGCGCGGCCGGGACCGCGGCTCATGACGACGCCGCTGCCTGCGATCCCTTCCGACGACGCGCCGCATCTGCTCGTCGTCGACGACGATCGCCGCATCCGCGCGCTGCTGTTGCGTTTTCTGGTGGCCGAAGGCTATCGCGTCTCCACCGCCGAGACGGCGGCGGAGGCGCGCGCCAAGCTGTTGGGCTTGAAATTCGATCTCCTCGTCCTCGACGTGATGATGCCGGGCGAGAACGGATTCGACCTCGTCAAATCCATTCGCACCTCGTCCACGGTGCCGATCCTGATGCTCACCGCGCGCGACGAGAAGGTGAGCCGGATCATGGGGCTCGAAATCGGCGCCGATGATTATCTGGCAAAACCGTTCGAGCCGCGCGAGCTCTCGCTGCGCATCGCCAATATTTTGAAACGCGCGCGGCCGCCGGTGGCGGCGCCGGTGGAATCGGTACGCTTCGGCCAATTCGTGTTCCATCTCACCAGCGGCGAGTTGCGCCGCGGCGAGGAGGCGATCCGGCTCACCGACCGCGAGCGCGACATGCTCCGCGTGCTCACATCGAGCGTCGGCGAGACCGTGCCGCGCCAGGCGCTCGCCGGCAACGGCGACAATGTCAGCGAGCGCACCGTCGACGTGCAGGTCAACCGGCTGCGCCGCAAGATCGAGCGCGATCCGGCCAATCCGCTGATCGTGCAGACCGTGCGCGGCGTGGGCTACCGGCTGGTCGCGGCGCTTTAACGCACCATGGCCAGTTTCGACGATGGCATCGGGCGTCTGAGAAGTGCGGCGGGGCACGTGGTGACGGCTGCCAACGCGGTTGCCGGCGCCGCGGGCTACATCACCGGGCCGTGGGACCGCTTCACCCGCTGGCTGCGCTCGGTGATGCCGCACGGCCTTTACGCCCGCGCGCTCTTGATCGTCATCATGCCGCTCGTGGTGCTGCAATCGATCGTCGCCTTCCTGTTCGTCGAGCGGCAATCGAGCGTGGTCAATTTTTATCTGTCCTCGGCGGTCACGCGCGAGATCGCCACGCTCATCGACGTCTACAAAATATCGGGCGCCAATCGCGCGCAGTTGCGTCGCATCGCCCAGGACCGGCTCGGCCTGGTGGTCGATTTCCTGCCCGGCACGGATTTGCCGCCGCCCGGGCCGAAGCCGTTCTTCTCGTCGCTCGACCAGGAGCTGTCGAACGAAATCCGCAAACAGATCGGCTTGCCGTTCTGGATCGACACCGTCGGCCGCTCCTCGATCGTGGAAGTCCGCATCAAGCTCGACGACACCATCATGCGCGTCTTTGCGCCGCGCGCCGACGCCTACAATTCCAATTCGCTGATTTTCCTAATGTGGATGGTGCTGACCTCGGTCGTCGTGCTGACCATCGCCATCCTGTTCCTGCGCAACCAGATCAAGCCGATCGTGCGGCTGGCCGACGCCGCCGAGGCGTTCGGCAAGGGCCGCGAGGCGCCGAATTTTCGGCCGCGCGGGGCGCGCGAGGTGCGGCGCGCGGCGGCGGCGTTTCTGGAAATGAAAACGCGCATCGAGCGGTCCATCGAGCAGCGCACCACCATGCTCGCCGGCGTGTCGCACGATCTGCGCACGGTGCTGACGCGGTTCAAGCTCGAGCTCGCCTTGCTCGGCGACAGCCCCGAGGTCGAGGCGATCAAGAAAGACGTCGACGAGATGGCCGCCATGCTCGAGGCCTATCTCGCCTTCGCCCGTGGCGACACCGGCGAGCAGTCGGCACCGACCGACATCGCCGCTTTGCTCGAGGAACTGCGGCTCGACATCGAGCGCCACGGCCATCGCGCCACCGCCGCCTTCCACGGCCCGCCGGAGGTCACGGTACGGCCGGCCGCGTTCAAGCGCTGCCTCGCCAATCTCGTCTCCAACGCCGCGCGTTTTGCCTCCACCGTCGCCATCACCGGCCATCGCGACCATCGCTGGCTCACGGTGACGGTCGACGACGACGGCCCGGGCATCCCGCAGCAATTGCGCGAGGACGTGTTCAAGCCGTTCCTGCGGCTTGACGACGCCCGCAACCAGGACGAAGGCGGCACCGGCTTGGGCCTCGCCATAGCCCGAGACATCGCCCGCTCCCACGGCGGCGACATCACGCTCGGCGCAAGCCCGATGGGGGGGTTGAGGGCGACGGTCAAAGTGCCGGTCTGATTACGGTCCGACGATCTTGAAATAATCGGACATTCCCTCCATCTCCGGAGCAACAAAACGCTGCCCTGGGGAGGCCTCATGACCACCGCCGATCAGAAAGAAAAGGAAAACCCGCCGACCGAGGCCCAGGCGTTCCAGGCCCAACCGTTCCAGGCGGACGTCGCCAAGCTTTTGCACCTGATGGTGCACTCGGTCTATTCCGATAAATCGGTATTTTTACGCGAATCGATCGCGAATGCCGCCGACGCCTGCGAGCGGCTGCGCTATGAGGCGATCGCCGAGCCGGCGCTCCTTGGCGACGACGTTAAGCCGCGCATCACACTGTCGATCGATGCCGAGCAAAAGTGCCTGACCGTCGAGGATAACGGCATCGGCATGAGCCGCGACGAGCTCGCGGAGGCGCTCGGCACCATCGCGCGCTCGGGCACCAAGGCGTTTCTCGACCGTATCGAGGCAAAACAGCCCGACGACGAGACCGCGCTGATCGGCCGCTTCGGCGTCGGCTTCTATTCGGCCTTCATGGTGGCTGAGCGGGTCGAGGTGATGTCGCGCCGCGCCGCGACGGAGACGGCTTGGCTGTGGTCGTCGGACGGCAAGGGCACGTTTGCCATATCGCCGGTGCCGCTCGCCGACGCGCCGGCACGCGGCACCCGCGTCGTGCTGCATCTCATGGACGACGCCAAGACCTATGCCGAGCGTTTCACCATCGAGCGGCTCATCAAGGCGCAATCGGGCCATGTGCCGGTGCCGATCGTGATCGTCGAGAAGGCCGGCAGCGAGCCGGCCGAGATCAGCGACGGCGCGGCGTTGTGGGCGAAGCCGAAAGCGGAGATCAGCGCCGCCGACTACACCGATTTCTACCGCAGCATCGCCGGCCAGTTCGACGAGCCGGCCGCCACCATCCATTACCGCGCCGAAGGCCGGCAGGATTACACGACGCTGCTGTTCATCCCCGGCTCGCGGCCGTTCGATTTGTTCGATCCCGACCGCAAAGGCCGCATAAAACTTTACGTCAAGCGCGTCTTCATCACCGACGATGCCGACATCCTGCCGCGCTATCTGCGCTTCGTGCGCGGCCTGGTCGACAGCGCCGACCTGCCGCTCAACGTCTCGCGCGAGAAAATCCAGGAGAGCCCGCTGCTCGCCGCTATCAAAAAAGGAACGACGAATCGGGTGCTCACCGAGCTCGAGCGGCTCGCCGACAAGGAGCCGGAAACCTATACGAAAATCTGGGAGACTTTCGGCGCCGTTCTGAAGGAAGGCATCTACGAAGATTTTGAGCGCCGCGACGCCATGCTGGCGCTGGCGCGGTTCAAGACCGCCGCGTCGGGCGGCGGCTGGCGCAGCTTGAAGGATTATGTCGGCGCGCTGAAGGCCAACCAGACCGCGATCTATTATCTCGCCGGCGACGACTTGGCGCGCCTTGAATCCTCGCCGCATCTCGAAGGTTTTCGCGCCCGCGGCATCGAGGTTTTGTTGCTGCCCGATCCGGTCGACAGTTTCTGGGTCATGCCGGGGGTCGGCTTCGACGGCAAGCCGTTCAAGTCGGTGACCCAAGGCGCCGCCGATCTGGCGCTGATCCCGCGCACCGATAGCGAAGCCGCGCCGCCCGCCGATGTCGCGGACGCGGTGAAGGATTTCCTCGTCTTCGTGAAAGCGACGCTCGGCGATGCGGTAGCCGAAGTGCGCGCTTCGGAGCGGCTCACCGACAGCGCGGTCTGCCTGGTGGCCCCGGATTCGGGGCCGGACCGGGCGTTGGAGCGCATTCTTGCCGGGGCAGGGCGGCTCAATTCGGCGTCGAAGCCGATCCTCGAGGTCAATCCGCGGCACGACATCGTCGTCGCGCTGGCCAAGCTCGGCGACGCCGACCGCGCGTTCAAGGAAGACGCCGCGCATCTGTTGTTCGACGAGGCGCGCGTGCTCGACGGCGAGCGACCTTCGGACGCGAAATTGTTTTCCGACCGGCTCGGCCGCGTGCTTGGACGCGGCCTGCGCTGATTATTCCGCCGGCGTCGCCGGCACGCGATGCGCCGTCAATTCCGCCGGGATTTCCACCGGCTTGTTCTCGTCGGCCGGTTCGAGGTCCGGCGTCTTTGCGCCCCTGAGCCGGATGTAGACTTGGCTGCCGATCAAGATCACGCACAGCGCGATGAACACCGCGCTGATCGGCCGCTCGACGAAGACGCCGATGTCGCCGCGCGAGATCAGCATGGCGCGGCGGAAATTCTCCTCGAACCGCGGGCCGAGCACGAAGCCGAGCAGGATCGGCGCGGGATGGAAGCCGAGCCGGAGCAGGATGTAGCCGAACAGGCCGATGCACACCACTTCGCCGACCTGGAAGAAGTCGTTGTTGGCGGCATAGACGCCGATGCAGACGAAGAACATCGCGCTCGGATAGAGGTACTTGTAGGGGATCGCCAGCATCTTCACCCAGATGCCGATCAGCGGCACGTTGAGCAGCACCAGCATGATGTTGCCGATCCAGAAGCTGGCAACAAGGCCCCAGAAAATGTCCGGATGCTGCGAGATCAGCTGCGGTCCAGGCACGATGCCCTGGATCATCAACGCGCCGAGGAGCAGCGCCATCACCGCGTCGCCGGGGATGCCCAGACTCATGGTCGGGATGAAGTCGCCCTGCACCGAGGAGTGGGTCGCGGCTTCCGGACAGACCACGCCTTCGATCAGCCCGGTGCCGAAATCTTCCGGATGTTTCGAGATCTTCTTTTCGGTTGCGTAGGCGACGAAGGAGGCGATGGTCGGGCCGGTGCCGGGAATGAGCGCGCACAGGCTGCCGATGATGGTGCCGCGCCACATCGGGAAGAAGGCGCGTTTCATATCGGCCTTGGTCGGCCGCATGTCTTTGAAGGTGACATTGGTATATTTGGTGTTGATCGGCGCCACCTGATTGACGCTGTTCATGAACTCGGCGATGCCGAACAGCCCAAGCGCCAGCGCGATCAGCTCGACGCCGTCGTCAAGTTCCGTCATGCCAAACGTGTAGCGCTCAGAGCCGGTTTCGAGATCGGTGCCAACCGAGCCGAGGAACAGGCCCAGCACGGTCATGGCGACGCCCTTGATCGGCGAGCCGCGCGCCAAGGTCGAGCCGGCCAACAGGCCAAGCAGCATCAGCGAGCAGACTTCGGCGGGACCGAATTGCAGCGCCGCGCGCACCAGGAGCGGCGACAGGAAGATCATCTCGGTGATGCCCCAGGAGGCGCCGACGAAAGAGGCGAACACCGTCAAGCCGAGCGCAACGCCGCCGCGGCCTTGCTTGGTCATCGGGAAGCCGTCGAGACAGGTCACCGCGTGCGGCGGATGGCACGGCAAGTTGAGCAGGATCGAGCAGATCGCGCCGCCATATTGCGCGCCGTACATGACGCCGCCCAGCATCAGGATGGCGGCGACCGGCTTCATGCCGAAGGTGAGCGGCAAGAGGATCGAGATGGTGGCGAGCGGACCCATGCCGGGCAGCACGCCGACCATGTTGCCGACCAGCACGCCGATGAAGCAGAACATCAGATTGTGCGGCTCGAGCGCGACGCCGAAGCCGTACCAGAGGTCCGTCAGTGCGGTCGTGATCACAGGCCGCCCCTCCATGTGAATATCGGCATTGGCACTTGCAGAAAATACGAGAACAGCCCGACGCCGAAGACGGTGATAACGGTGGCAAGGACGACCGTGCCCCTCCACGTTGCACCCTTGTCACCGAGCGCGGCGATAAAGACGCAGGCGAACGTCCCCGGGGCCATCCCGAAATAACGTCCGAAGAAGATGAAGCAGACCGGGCTCATGAGGATGCAGAACCAAGCCAACCATTGCGGCTGCGCCGGCAGGATGCTCTGGTCCTCTGCGTGGCCCGGTTCTCCCGGCGCCAGCGAGCCGGCGGCGATGGCAATGCCGAGCAGGACGAGAAGGATACCGAGCGCCGTCGGCAGGAAGCCGGGCCCCATATGCATGAGCGTCCCGGCGCGATAGGTCGCGCCTTTGAGCGCGATGCCTAGGCCGATCAACAGCATCAGTCCGCCCGCGTAAAAGTCGCGCTTTCGCACGAGGTCGCGCAGAAGGCTGGTAGCAGGCTGCACAATTTCCTCCCGGCCGTCTCTGGGCCGTTTTGTTCGTCGGCCCGATTTCTTCGAGTCCGAGGAACTACCGCATACGCCGACAGGTTCCGCGATGACGCGGGCCTCCTATCGTACCCCCACCGCGTTCAATCAACGCGCGGAGAGCCCGCACTTATCAGGCGATGACGATATAGGGCAGCGGCAACAGGTGCAACTCCCCTTGAATAACCCGGCAATCACTCACGGTTGTGGGGTTTTGTCGTAAACGACCGCTGGTCAGGCTGCCGCGCGCAACGGCGCCGACAGGTCCGGACTGCCGTTGCGAACAGCGCCGGCGCGTCGGCCGGGGCTGGCCAAAAAGCCGTGAGTTCTTCGGGATTTGGTTGGGCATCGGCACTCAATGAAAGTCGCGGCTCTTGAGCGGCAGCGCGTCGTCGTCCGGCAGCGGTCCGCCGGAAAATTTCGGTGCGAACAGGTCGCCGCCCTCGCGCAACCACGGTAGCTCGGCGGACAGGTCGACAAAGCTGTCCGCGATCACATGGATGACGAGGCCTGAACGCTGCAGGCGGCCGCGCACGGCAAGGAAACGCGCCGTCATCACGATGCGGCGGTTTTTGGCAAATACCTTCGGCCAGACAATGATGTTGGCGATGTCGGTTTCGTCCTCCAGCGTCATGAACACCACGCCTTTGGAGGTACCCGGCCGCTGCCGCACCAGGACAAGGCCGGCGACGGTGACCTCCCCCTCCTCATCCCTCCGCCGCTTGCGGGGGAGGGTAGGGAGGGGGTCGCTGCGCAGTTCCACGTTGCGCAGCGCGCCGAGCGCGTCGAGGCGGTCGCGGAAGAAGCGCACGGGATGTTCTTTCAGAGAAAGCCCGGTGGCGACGTAATCCTCAACCACATGCTCGGAGAGCGGCATCGCCGGCAGCGCCACGGCCGGCTCGGGAAAAAGCTCGTCGCTCAGATGCGGGGCGAGCAGCGGCAGCGGATTTTCGCTTTTGATGTTGGCGGTCCGGCGCGCCGTGCTGATGCCGATCACGTCGAGGCGACGCGCCGCCCACAATGCGGCGCGGCGATCGAGGCCAAGCGAGCGGAACGCGTCGGCTTCCGCCAGCCGTTCGATGGTGAAGCGCGACATGCCGGTGACCGCTGCAAGTCGCTCGATCGAAGCAAAACCGTTGCCGCGCGCGGCGATGAGTTTTTTAAGCTCGTCTTCGTTTAAACCGGAAACGATGCGGAAGCCCAGTCGTACGGCATGACCCCCACCCATCCCGCCCCCTCTTGCGGGGGAGGGGTGGGAGGGGGCAGCCGCTTCCAACGTGCAATCCCAATTGCTGAAATTGACGTCGGCTTCGCGGACTTCGACGCCGTGCGCCCGCGCATCGCGCACCAGCTGGGCCGGCTGGTAAAAACCCATCGGCTGGCTGTTGAGGATGGCGGCGCAGAACACGTCGGGATAACGGCATTTGATCCAGGCCGAGGCATAGACCAGGAGCGCAAAGCTCGCGGCATGGCTTTCCGGGAATCCGTATTCGCCGAAACCTTTGATCTGTTCGAAACAACGTTCGGCAAAAGCGCGTTCATAGCCGCGGCGCACCATGCCGTGGATGAACTTGTCTTCGAAGAGATGAACCGTCCCGTTGTGGCGGAAGGTCGCCATGGCGCGGCGCAGGCCGTCAGCTTCGTCAGGCGTGAATTTGGCGGCGTCGATGGCGATCTGCATCGCCTGCTCCTGAAACAGCGGGACGCCCAGCGTTCTCTTCAGGGCATTTTTCAGTTCATCGGCAGGCCCCTGCGCGGGATCGGGCGACGGATAATGTTCGGGATCGATCCTGTCGCGGCGGCGCAGATAGGGATGCACCATGTCGCCCTGGATCGGCCCCGGGCGCACGATCGCAACTTCAATCACAAGGTCGTAGAAGCATTGCGGCTTGAGCCGCGGCAGCATCGACATCTGCGCGCGGCTCTCGACCTGGAACACGCCGATCGAGTCGGCGCGCGACAGCATGGCGTAAACTTCCGGCGCATCGTCCGTGCCGTCTTTCGGAATGCTCGCCAGCGAATAATCCTTGCCGTAATGGGCTTTCAGGAGATCGAGCCCGCGGCGTAGGCAGCTCAGCATGCCGAGCGCGAGCACGTCGACCTTCATTAGGCCGAGCGTATCGATGTCGTCCTTGTCCCACTCGATGAAGGTGCGCTCGTCCATGGCGGCATTGCCGATCGGGACCGTCGCGTCGAGCCGCTCGCGGGTGAGCACGAAGCCGCCGACGTGTTGCGAGAGGTGGCGCGGGAAGCCGGTCAATGCGTCGGCGAGCGCGACGGCCTGCCGGATCGCCGGATTTTTCGGATCGAGGCCGGCCTGGCGGATATGATCGTCGGGCAATTCGTCGCCGGTGCCCCACACCGTTTTGGCCAGCGCCGCGGTGATGTCCTCGGTCAGGCCAAAAGCCTTGCCGACTTCGCGGATGGCGCGGCGCGAGCGGTAATGCACGACGGTCGCGCAGATCGCGGCACGATGGCGGCCGTAGCGTTCGTAAATGTACTGAATCACCTCTTCGCGCCGCTCGTGCTCGAAATCGACGTCGATGTCGGGCGGCTCGTTGCGGTTCGCCGAAATGAACCGGGCGAACAGAAGCTTGCTCTCGTTCGGATTGACCTCGGTGATGCCGAGACAAAAACACACCGCGCTGTTCGCCGCCGAGCCGCGGCCCTGGCAAAGAATATTTTTGACCTTGCGCGCATAGGCGACGACATCGTGCACGGTGAGGAAATAGCGGGCGTAGTCGAGCTTGGCGATCAACACCAGTTCCTCGTCGAGCCGTTTCTTGACTTCAGTTGGAACGCCGTCCGGAAATCGGTCTTTGGGATAACGTTCCGCGGCGCCGGCCCAGGTCAGATCCTCGAGATGCTGCTGGGCGGTCTTGCCCGGCGGCACCGGCTCGTCGGGATATTCGTATTTCAGCTCGCCGAGCGAGAAGGTGCAGGCATTTGCGATATCAATGGTGCGGGCGATAGCGTCGGGAAAATTCTTGAACAGCCGTGCCATGTCCTCCGGGGCTTTCAGGTGGCGCTCGGCATTGACGGCGAGCCGGAAGCCGGCTTGGGAAAGCGTGCATTTCTCGCGGATGCAGGTGACGACGTCGAGGAGCGGCCGGCGTTCCGGCGCGTGATAATGCACGTCGTTGACGGCGACGAGCGGAGCACCGTGCCGTTCGCCGAGCTCGGCCAACAAACCGAGCCGGCGCGGCTCGTCGCCGCGGTGATAATGCAGGCCGGCAAGGAACGTGCGGCCGGGGGCGGCGTGGACCAGAGCGGAGAGGCGGGTGGTAAACTCAGACTCGTTTCCCGGATGCGGTGCAGCGCGAAGCGGTGCACCGCTGATCCGGGATCGTTCTGGGCTCGGCGTGCGTAACGATCCCGGGTCTGCAGCGCACCACTCCGCTACGCTGCGTGCTGCGCTGCGCCCGGGAAACCATTGCCGAGGAATGACAATAAATATCTGGCCTGCGTTCGCATCCAGAACCTGCTCGAAGGTCAGATGACATTCGCCTTTCTTGGCCTTGAGGTTGCCCTGGGTCAGAAGCTGGCAGAGACGCCCATAGGCTTGGCGATCGGTCGGATAGGTCAGCACCTCGAAACCATCGACGGTGACGAGCCGCGTGCCGACGAGCAGTTTTATGGTTCTGTTCTTGGCTTCGTCATAGGCGCGCACCACGCCGGCAAAGCTGTTGCGGTCGGCGATGCCGATGGCGGCAAGTTTTAGGTCATCGGCGCGCGCAACCATCTCACCCGGATGCGAGGCGCTGCGCAGGAAGGAAAAATTCGTGGTGACGGCGAGCTCGGCATAAGCGCTCATCTTTCACCCTCCCCTGCAGGGGGAGGGTCGGCGAGCGCAGCGAAGCCGGGGTGGGGCAGTGCGCGAAGTTACCCTACCCCGACGCCGAGCTGACGCTCGGCATCGACCCTCCCCCTGCAGGGGAGGGTGAAGTGGGTGCGCTACTCGCGAACTCATTTCTCTCTCTCACTCACGCAAACAGCCCATGTACGAACCACTGCGCTTGCGCTGTCTCGCGCCCATAGAGTCCTTCGCGGAACAGCCAGAAGCGGTGGCCGGCGGAATCCTCGACGAGATAGTAATCGCGCGTCGGTTTAGGCTCGCGATGCCGCCACCACTCGGCCCCAATGCGTTCCGGTCCCTGCGCGCCGGTGATGTCATAAGTCACGCCGCGCCAGCTAAAACGCCGCGGCGGACCGTCGGGGACGAGGGCGGTGACGTCCTCGGCCGGCTCGGCATGGGGCAACAGCAGGAGCGGGCGTGGTTTTTGCTCTGGCTCAGGCCACGCAGTCGCCTCGCCGTCGATCGGCGGCAGCACTTCGGCGCGTTCGGGCAGATGGCTGGCCACCGGCTCGAAGCGCCGCACGCTGTGTGGTCCGAGCCGCTGGCGCAGCGCATCGATCAAGCTTGCGCAACGCTCGGTCCTATCACCATCGTCGGCAGCGGACGTCAGTTCCGTTTGTCGTGCCGGCATCGGCTCGGCGCAGGTCACCGCAAGGCCGATGGCTTCGAAACCGAAGCCGGCATCGCATGTCGCGGCCAAAACCTCGAGTTTCAGTTCGATGAGCCGCGCCACGTGGCTGACATTGCGCGTCGGCAGCGTCAGCCCGATGTCGATTATCTCGACCGCGCCGTCGACATTGTAGAGGCAAAGCCGCAATGCCCGCGCCCCGACGTCGTCGCGGGTGAGCACGTGGACGAGGGTCTGCATGAGGCGATTGGCGTGGGCGATGATCGCGTCATGGGTGAAGATCGGCTCGATAAGATAATGCAACGCGTGATAGACTGGCGGCGCGACGACCGGCACCAGCGGCTCGTCGATGCGGCCGAGCGCCTGATCGACGCGGCGCAAGAGCTCAGTGGGAAAGCGCGCGGCGAACGGCGCGCGCGGTTTGTCGAGGAGCGAGCCCACGGTCTTGAAGCCGAGCCGGCGCAGGACGCTGCGGGTCTCCGGTTTAAGCCGCAACGCCGCGATGGGAAGCGGTGCCAGGGCCGCGGCTTCTTGGCCCGAGGACAAAACGCACGACGGCGATTTGTGAAAGCGCGACAGCGCCCAGGCCGCGCCTGGCGTGTCGGCGACGGCAAGTCGTGCCGATAACCCAAAATTTTTTTGCAGTCGTGAAGCAAGATCGGCGAGCAATTTCTCCTCGCCGCCGAACAGATGCGCTGAGCCTGCGATGTCGAGGAAAAAGCCGTCGGCGCCGTTGTCCTCGTTCCACGGTGAGGCGGTCGGCGTGTAGCGCGTCGCCCACAAGGCGAGCCGCCGCAGCGCCGCATCGTCCGCGACGGGATCGGCGTCGCGTACCTGCAAAAATTCCGCCTTGGCCCGCGCGTCGGCCAACAGGTCGCCGGTCGCAAGGCCCGCGGCCTCCGCCGCCTCGTTCAAGGCGGCGATGCGCGGGCCGCCTGTTGCGGCAACAACAAGGACGAACGGATAGCCCGGATCAACTGGCTTGCTTGATGGATTTTTCGCCTGCGCCGCGAGCGCGCGAAAAATCGGCCAGCGCGGCAGCCAAACTGAAACAATGCGCGACATGATCGTACTCCACTACCCATTGGCCCGGCCGTCCATTGCGGCAGCGCTCGAGTTGCAAGTGCCAGCGCGGCTGCGTGACGAGGCCGAAGCGGTCGCGAGCGGCTTGCGCGGCGCCAATGCGCCAGCGCGTCGCCGCCGCGCTCGATTCCAGCGTCGACGCAGGGCGCAACAGCACCAGCGGCACGCCGGCATCGGTGGCGGCGAGGTGCAGCCGTTGGCTCATTTTCAGATCCAGCGTGTCGATGGCGCCCACGACGGCGGCCGGCGCCGCCGACCGCACCGCCTCCTCCATGGCCCACAGGGTCTCCTTGCGGTGCGCGGTCTCGACCAGGATCAGGCGGGCCGGATCGAGACCGAGCGCGTTGAGGCCATGACCGTGCAGCCGGCCGTGCGGGCGGTAGGGGCGCAGCCCATGGGCGGGCGTGACGAAGAGCAATGGAGGAGTGCGTGGCAGGCGAGCTTGCTGCTCCCTCCCCCACTCGGGCGCGCGCAAGCGCGGCCCGGGTGGGGGAGGGGAAGAGATGCGGGCGAGAACCGCGGCGATGAAGCCGAAGGCGGCGGCGATGCAGCTTTCCGTTTCGGGCACGATCTCATGCAGGGCGCCGCAGACGAGGCCACCGTCGGGCAGATGGGAATCGATTGCCGCCAAGCCGAGGGGCAGGGGTTTGCGCTGCTCCCCCATCCGGGGAATGAGGCGGCGCAGCTCCTCCATCACCGCGGCGCGGTTGCGCGCCAAGGCAGCGATGGGTACCGGATTTGGCTGTGCAAAGCCCATGGGATATTCACTGTATGTTCTTGCCAAAAATTATAGAACAAAACACGAACAATGCCAAGGCTGGAATTGTTTCGATAGTTATTATCTTGAGCGATCAAGGTCTTGTGCGGCCATTCGAAAAAGCCACCGCTTCCGAGCTTTCGCCCGCGGAGAGAAGAAAGAATGAGCCGCTGCCGGTGTTTGTCGGTTGGCGCGCGGATGGCGACGCAATGGAGAGATGGCCGTGGTGAAAACCCTGATCTTTGCGGCGGCCGCGCTGGCGGCGGTCCTGAGCTTCGATGTTCCAGCCGGCCATGCCGCCGCGTGGCGGGAGAATCCATGGTGCGCGGTGATCGATTACGGCGACGGCGGCGTCACCTGGGAGTGCAACTATCGCACCTTCGAGGAGTGCTACCCGAACGTGCTCGCCGGCAATAAGGGCTCGTGTAACCTCAACCCGGCCGGGCCCGGCCCGCAAGCTGCTACCCCGGTGGCTCCGCGCAAGAAACACCACGCGCAGCGCTAGCGCGTCGTCGAACTTTTAAACGTGACCGTTACTCTTGATGGTGCGCGGACGATGGCGCATACGTCTGCCGACTCGGGCACGAGCGCGGATAGCGCAGCAGGAAGGTGCATCATGCCGGAAGCCGACAAGGAAGGTGAACGTTACTCCGTCGACCAGCCGCAGCAGACGCCGGGCTTTTTCCTCAAAGGCACCCATCAGCTCGATTGGGGCATGAAGAACCGCATGGCGCGGGTGTTCGATCCGGTTTCCGGCCGCACCGTGATGCTCGCCATCGACCACGGCTATTTCCAGGGTCCGACCACCGGCCTTGAGCGCATCGATCTCTCCATCGTGCCGCTATTGCCGAATTGCGACGCGCTGTTCTGCACGCGCGGCATTTTGCGCTCGGTAATCCCTGCCGAGTGCCAAAAGCCAATGGTGCTGCGCGCCAGCGGCGGCCCCAGCATCCTGCGCGAGGAGCTGTCCGACGAGCAGATCGCCATGGACATGGACGACGCGATGCGGCTCAACGCCGCCGGCGTCGGCATCCAGGTGTTCATCGGCGGTGAATTCGAGACTCGCTCGGTGCACAATATGACCAAGCTCGTCGATGCCGGGCTGCGCATGGGCATTCCGGTGATGGGCATCACCGCGGTCGGCAAAAACATGGTGCGCGACGCAAAGTATTTCCGGCTCGCCTGCCGCATCATCGCCGAGCTTGGCGCCCAATACGTCAAGACCTATTACGTCGACGAAGGATTCGAGACCATCACCGCGTCGTGCCCGGTGCCGATCGTGATGGCCGGCGGCAAGAAGCTGCCCGAGCTCGAAGCCCTGACCATGGCCTACAACGCCGTGCAGCAGGGCGCCTCCGGCGTCGACATGGGCCGCAACATTTTCCAGTCCGACGCGCCGCAGGCGATGATCGCAGCCGTAGCCGCCGTGGTGCACAAGAACATGAAGCCGAAGGACGCCTTCGACCTGTTCAAGACGCTGAAGGCGAAGGGCGAGCCCCGCGTCCGCTCGGTGTCATAGACGAGCGGTCACTTCGGCAGGAATTGCTCGGTATAGAGCTTCGACATATCCGGCGGGCTCGGCAGCAGGTTCAGCTCGACGAAGGAATTCTTCAAGGTCGCAAGCGACTCTGCGTCGAACCTGCAGGCCTTGGTGAACATGCCGACGGTGAGGTCGTAATCCTTCGCCATCACGCTTTCCGGAAATCCAGTGATGGCGCTTTCGATCTTCACCGTTTCCGCCTTGTGCGTGCGCATATAGTCGACCGTCTCGATCCAGCCGGCGACGAAGGCGCGGACCGCGTCGGGATTGGTGTCGATGATATGCTGCGACGCATAGAGCGTGCCGGCGGCGAGCTTGCCCTCGTATTTGGTCACCGGAAACAATAGTCGGCCGGTCTTGTTCTCCTCCATGGCGAGGAACAGCGAGGTCACCGCGACGTCGGCGTCGATGAGATGCTCGCGGAACGCGGCGATGATGCTGGATGCGCCGTTGCCGATCCCCACGCCGGTGACGTCCGCCGGCGCCCAACCCTGCTTGCGCGCCAGCTCTCGGGTCAGCCAATCGGTCAGCGAGCCGGCGCTGGAATAGCCGATCTTCTTGCCTTTGAGCTCCCCGATCGTCTTGATCGGCGAATCCCACGGCACGCCGATGCCAATGAACGGAATCGGTCCCGCGGTTTCGCAGATCGCGATCATCGGCGCGCCTTTGGCGACCAGCGCCATTTCCGTGCCGGCGCCATCGCCGATGTCGAGCGCGCCGGCGGCCATGGCCTGGGTCATTTTGCTGCCGCCGGTGAAATCGACGATTTTCAGGTCGAGCCCGTGTTTCTTGAAGATGCCGAGCTGTTCGCCGATATCGACCGGAATGATCGGGTCGGCGTTCGGCGCCGCCTTGCCGACGGTGAGCGTTGCTGACGCGGCTAATGCGACCGACGTGATGCCGAATGTCGCAAGGACCAAAGCGAGTGCGGCAACGAAGCGGCCGCGCGTAAAGTTTTCGACCATGGCTTCCTCCGCTCGCTGGTCCGGCGCATCTGTTGTGATGCGGCGATGATCTGGACGGCTTTAAAAGAAAACCGCCGATGCCTTATCGGACATGCAGCGCGTGAGCGAAGGTTAGCAAACAAGCGACGCCGCGACCTACGGCACCTCGTCGCAGCCGGCCCTGCCAGGCGGCGGGCGCTATTCCACCGTGACGCCGCTCGCCTTGATCGGCACCGCCCATTTGGCGATCTCGCTTTTGACGAGGTCGCCGAGATATTGCGGGGTGGCCTGCTCGTCGGTGGCGATGGCCGCGCCGAGCGCGGTGAGCCGGTCGCGCACCGCCGACGCGTGCATGGCCTCGAGGGCGGCGTCGTGCAGTTTTTGGACGATTGCCGCCGGCGTGTTCTTCGGCAGGAAGATGGCGTTCCAGGTATAGGCGATCAGGTCGGGCGTGCCTTGCTCGACGGCGGTCGGCACGTCAGGCAGAGCCGGGGAACGCTTGGCGTCGAGTACCGCGAGCCCCTTGACCGCGCCGCTGTCGATCGGCGGTTTCGCCGTGGTCATCACGTCGCACAGATAATCGATGCGGCCGCCTTGCAGATCCTGCATTGCCGGCCCGCTGCCGCGATACGGCACGTGGGTGACGTTCACTTGCAGCAGATAATTCATCAGCAGGCAGCCGAGATGCGTCGCCGAGCCGGTGCCGGCCGAGCCGAACTGCATCTTCGCCTGGTTTTCCTTGGTGTAGGCGACGAATTCCTTGAAATTGGTGACCGGCAAATCCTTGCGCGCGACCAGCACCAGCGGAATATTGGCGATCAGGATCACCGGCGTGAAATCGGTCACCGCGTTGTAGAGCGGGTGCTGGTACAGCGTCTGGCCTTGCGCATGGGTGCCGACGGTGGCGAGCACGAATTCATAACCGTCGGGCGTCGCATTGGCGACGCGCAGCGAGCCGGTCTGGCCGCCGGCGCCGTTGATATTCTCGACGATGACGTTTTGGTGCAAAATTTCGCTCATGCGGCCTGCGACCATGCGGCCGAGCACGTCGGTCGGCCCGCCGGCGGCGAACGGAATCACCATGGTCATCGAGCGAGACGGGTAGTCGTCTGCCTGCGCCGAGACGGTGAGTGCAAACGTGGCCGCGGCCAATGCCGCGAGTGTTTTCATTTTCATTGTTTCCTCCGCTGCCGCAGTGCTGCATCGACGAAAAGGCCGGGACAACCGGTCCGTTCTCCGCAGCATCGCGGTTGTTTATTTGGAGTTTACCCGAGCTCGGTGATTTCTTCGGGGAAGTGGTGCAGCCGTTCGCCCGGGCCGTTCGGCCCGATCAGCCAATTGTCGCAGTACCACGTCAGCATGCCGCCTTTGATATAGGTCGGGTGCACGACGATGTTCATGTCCTTTTCGATGTTCATCGGCTCGTCGTTGCGGATAAGCGGACGTTCGACGAGATCGTAGCCCTGGCCGTGGCAATGCAGCCGTTTCTCCTCGGGCCGGCCGTTCTTGCGCATGAAATCGTTGTAGGCGGCGAAGACGTCCTTGCACGCGGCGCCGGGTTTGAGCAGGCCGAGATTGAATTTGCGCGCTTCGAGCGCGAACGCGTACTCGTCCTTCATCTCTTGCGACGCGTGCCCGACCACGCAGGTGCGGCCGAGCTCGGTATACATGCCGCCGGGGCCGGCATCCTCGACCAATAGCGCCAGAGCGTCGCCTTCCTGGATGATGCGGTTCTGGTAATGGCGCGCGGAAAACTGCGCCGGCTTGCCTGGCGGCATCGAGGCGCACAGATAGATGCCGTGCTCGCTGCCGTGGCGCTGGCTGTAGCATTGCGCGATTGCCGCGATATCGCGGTCGCGCATGCCGGGCTCGACGGCGGCAAACGCCGCACGCATGGCGCCGTCCTGCATGGCGGCGGCGCGCTTGACCAGCGCCTGCTCCTCGGCGCTCTTGATGACCTTGATGCGGTCG
>Ga0181524_10002432_pt1 | contig 19127 bp, 17 predicted proteins | sample PEATcosm2014_Bin_34_FD_119761 | JGI IMG/M metagenome (GOLD analysis project Ga0181524, IMG submission 119761) | Peatland microbial communities from MTU Mesocosm Facility, Houghton, MI, USA - PEATcosm2014_Bin05_60_metaG | ecosystem: Environmental > Terrestrial > Soil > Wetlands > Peat | place...
CGCCAACGCGCTTAAGCCGAATGACCTGCTGGGCATCGCCAATGCCCGCCCTGACTTGTTTGGCAACGCCCTGCACCAATTCCTGGCGACGGCCAGCCAGCACTTGGCCACCATGCCCTTCGTCGGCGAAAACTTGCCCAGCCGCGAAAACCAACTGACACGGAGTAATCGGAAAGACCGCTTCGGTTTTTCCCTCGCGCACATCACCCACGAATTCTCCTCGGACGACTTGAAGTGTTTTGAAGCAGGCATGCAACAAGGTAAAGCTATCATGAAAGCCGCCGGCTCCTATGAAACCTGGTCGAACGGACCCGTCAGCATGCACGATCTGGGTGGAACCATCCTGGGCAAGGATGCGGCCACATCCGTCGTCAACAGCTACGGCCAAACTCACGAGGTGAGCAACTTATTCGTCGCAGGGCCGGGTATTTTCCCCACCAGTGGCGCCGTAAATCCTACCTTCACCATTCACGCCGTCACCTTGCGCGCGGCGGGTTACCTGCTGGCTCACTGGTCCCGCCTGAGCTGAAAACCGCGGACCTACCAGTCAGGTCCAAGCTGCGCTCACTTATGCAGAAAGGCCCTTGAGATCCGTCCGGCGACTACTGGTATAATCGTCGCCATTATGAATACAAAAGCTCTGGCATTTTCGCTCTTAATCGCCTCGTATCTGTGTCCGCTCGTGGCCGCGGACACGCCGCTTCATTGGATTCCGCTCCCCAGTTCGCAAGTTCAAATGGACGGGCTGCCTTGGTACGCCGAAAATGGTGGCGAACTCTTTCGCCTGCCAACTAAACTGAAAGACACATATCCCAAGTCGGTCTGGGGACTCGCCCATTCCCCAAGTGGAGGCCGCATTCGTTTCCGCACCAACACTTCTATTCTGGCCATCCGGCTCGAGTATCCGGAGCCGCACAATATGAAAAATATGCACGCGTTCGGGCAAACCGGAGTGGATCTGTACGCGGACGGCGTGTATCGCGGAACAGCAATCGACGACCGCGACGCCAAACCGGACAAGACAATCGAATATACCTATTTCAAAGACCAGCCGCGCATCGACCGGGAGATCACACTTTACTTGCCGCTTTACATGCCCGTAAAGGTTTTGGCAATCGGGCTGGACGCGGAAGCTCGCGTTCAAGCGGCGAAGCCTTTCGCAGTCAGCGGACCCGTGGTTTTCTATGGCACGTCGATCACGCAGGGCGGCTGCGCCAGCCGGCCCGGCATGAGCTATCAGGCAATTCTCGGCCGGATGCTCAATTTGGATTTTGTCAATCTCGGGTTCTCGGGGAGTGGCAAGGGTGAACCCGAGTTGGCGCACGCCGTGGCGAGCATCAACGCCTCATGTTTTGTGTTGGATTTCGCGCAGAATAACCCCACCGTGGATTCGCTCACCCAGGTGTACGCGCCGTTCTTAGAGATTATCCGAAGCGCCCACCCGGAAACTCCGGTTCTGGTTATCACGCCCATCTATTCCGCTCACGAATCATGGTCCCGCGATGCGCGGCTTGAGGGTATGCGTGAATTGATCCGTCAGGTTGCAGCCAAACGGATCGCCGCAGGCGACCGTCATCTCGAAATCATCGAAGGGACGGACTTACTTGGGCCGTCGCGGGGTGATGGCTTGGTGGACGGCACACATCCAAACGACCTTGGTTTCCAGTGGATGGCCGAGGGTCTGGCTGGGCGCATCGCGAAGGTGTTCGGCCTCAAGCCTGAGCGCTAGCGGGCCAAGCTCTGGGTCAAAATTCAGCGGACCGGTTTCTGAATCCATTAAAGGAGCAAGGACCAATGGCGTTTGGGCGAAGGAGACTTCTTCAGTCTGCCCTTGCGGCAGCGGCTTGGGGAAAGACTGGCTGGAGCCAGGAGCAGATGGCTCCGAACGCGCTGTCCCAGGTATTGATTGACAAGAACAAACGCACCGAACAATTGCTCGAGCGGAAGAAGGATGCTCCGTCACTCCTGCCTGACCGGAGCAAATTGGGGAAGAAGATTCCCCAGGGGCATCCGCGAATCTTCTTCCGCCCGGAAGATCTCGAGCGCCTGCGGGGCAAGCTCGATCAACCACCGTTTCGTCATTGTGCCGAGGCCATCCGGGCCGAAGCTGATGCAACCTTGGCTCGGCCGTTCCCCATCCCATATTATCCTCCGGATTTCTACCTCCCCGATGGACCCAACTGGGACAAGCGCTTCCCGCAGAGCACGGCAAGTGTGGCGGAACACAACAAAATGATGAGGAGTCAATCTTTCTCCATGATTCCTTCCAACGCCCAGGCGTATCTTCTGACGGGTGACAGGCGCTATCTGGACCAGGCACGGCGCGCCATGATTAATTCCGCAGAACTGGACCTGAAAACCACAGGTTACTCCAACACACATGGATTCAACGGCGTCATTCCCCAACTAGCGGTGGGCCTGGATTATCTGTGGGATGCTCTGGAGGCGAACGAGCGCCAGCGGATGGGAGCCGCAACATCATGCTGCAATTCAAAAGCAGCCGTTTCGGGTCCTTTAGCCACTGTCACGCGGACCAGAACTCTTTCATCTTGACGGCGTTCGGCAGTCCCTTGCTGATCGACAGTGGTTACTACCCCTGGTACGGGAGCCGGCACGACCTCAGTTGGACGCGCCAAACTCGGGCGCACAACGCCGTGTTGGTCAACGGGAAGGGACAGGGAGTCTTCAACGAAGCGGCGAATGGCCGGATTTTGCGTTTTGTGAGTACGGATGATTTCGATTACATCACCGGCGACGCCACTGCCGCCTACCAGCAACCCTCCACGGAAAGGGGACTTCCGGAACTGTGCGCCAGCGGGGAAGATGTTATTCGGATGGTGCGGCATATTGTTTTCATCCGCTCGGCGGGCTGTTATCTGATTCTCGATGACGTGGAAACCGAACGGCCTGCCTCAGTCCAGTTCCTGTTGCACTCCGACAATCGGTTCGAAGTTAATGGGAACGAACGGGCGGCGGCGCTCGCCAACGGACCGGCCCTGATGCGCGCTTTCATGTTGGAGCCCGGCGCGTTGGAATTCTCACAAACGCATCAGTTTAGCGTCCCGCCCGAGCGGGGAGGCAATCCGGCCCCGACTCCCGATCAATGGCATTTGACCTGTAGTTTCGCGCCCACGGTTGCGCGCCGGCAGTTGTTGAGCGCGATTGTGGTCCGCCACCAAAACGAAGCCAATGCCTGGCCTGAAATCGAGCGCCAGAGTGCACTGGGGACGATTGGAGCGAGGATCGGAAATATTACCGCCTATTTTGATTTGAGAGCCGGTAGTGTGGGTTGCCGGTTGGTTCGCAGCGATGGCACTATGAGTTGGTTCGAGTATTCCCAATAGGGATGCAGAGATGATGGTTCTGTCAGGCGAAGCGCCTTCGCACAGGCCAGGTAGAAAGGGCGGAAACGTTCGGTCGCAGGTCCTACCTATACAGATGGGGAAGGGAATTATGAAAGTAGATCGAAGGGGTTTCATGACGGGATGCGCGGCACTGGTAGCTTCCCCACGCATTCCGCTCAGCTTTTCCGGGGTAAAGGGCTCGCCATCGGATGATCGGCGCGCTCCCATGCATCGCTGCCTCTTTTTGGATGATGCGCACATCGACCAGGCGCAAGGGCTGGAAGTTCGCGGGCATCCGGCAAAGAGGTATTCGGGGAATCCGTTGATGGTGAAGAAATATCCCTGGGAGAAAACACGCTTCCAGCTCTACGGACGGGATATCGTTTACAACCCCGAACGCAAGCTTTTCCAGATGTTTTACTTGGCCCAGCCCAATCCGGCCTCGTGGCCCAACGTCCGTGTGGGCGGCGAGAAGAAAGTTGGTTTTGTAACACTGCCGGCCTACGCGGAAAGCGCCGATGGCATCCATTGGGAGCGGCCATTGCGTAGGGATGTCTCCTTTGAGGGCATTGCCGAGACGAATATTCTCAATTTACATGATGGACAGAGTTTCGAACCGGCGGTGATGTATGACGGCCACGACCCCGACCCGAGCCGCCGGTACAAAGCTTTCATTTGGGATCAGCACTTTCAACTGCCGGTGCAAGGGAAGTTGGACTACCGCCGCGGCGCTCCTTCTTTATCGTTTCCGCGGGGACTGATCACCGACCAACTCATCCGCGACCCCACCGGTAAGATCATTTACGAGGCCCCGTACAACGACTACGGCATGCGGGTGGCCTTCAGCGCCGACGGAATCAATTGGAAGAAGCATCCCGGTTGGGTGTTCAAGTGCTACTCTGACACCGGCCAGTCGGTGATCTACGACGAGCGCTGCGGCAAATACATCGGGATTGGCCGCTTCAATCAGCAGAAGGATAGCCCCGCCTATTTCGTGGGACGGAACGTTTCGCGGGTGGAGAGCTCGGACTTTATCCACTGGACCGAGCCCGAACTGGTCCTCGCCGGCGACAGTCAGGACCCCGAGTCGCTTCAGATTAACAGTATGCCTATGGATCTTTATGAAGGCTTGTATATTGGCATTCTGGAAGTGGACGTTCGGCCTTTCCCGAATCCCGCTCGGCCCATCCAAATGGCGGTCAGCCGCGACGGGCGAAATTGGAATCGTGTCGCCAATCGCTGCCCCATGATTGAGGAACCTCCCCTGGGGGCGTGGGATGCGGACAATCAGCCGGAACCGCGGGGCTTTGTCCGCCCTGCCACAGGATTGTTTATCTACGATGACCAAGTCCGCCTGTACTATTGCAATGGCAGCGGGCCTGACTCCATGCACGGGGTTGGAATGGCCACTTGGCGCAGGGATGGCTTCGTCTCGTTGCACGCCGGGAGCGAGGGCGGGGAACTTCTTACGCGCGCCTTCATTCCCACCTCTCCGGAGCTTCATTTGAATATTGATGCCACGGGTGGAGAAGCCACCGTGCGGGTCGGCGACTTCCAGGGCCGGCCGCTGAAAGGCTGGAAAACCGACCAACCCTCCGAAGCCATACGCGGCGATCAGCTTGATACGGTGGTGCGCTGGACCGACAGCGACTTTGACCAGCGAGTGGGAAAAGCCACGACCCTTCGCATCAACCTGCAAAACGCGGACCTCTATTCCTATTGGACAGAGTGAGCTGCGGAAGGACCCCCGAAGTGGGCAAAACCAGTTGATCCACTACCCGAGTGCCATCAGAGGAAAGCCAAGCTATTGAAAAGATAAGTCGGGGCGAGAGGATTTGAACCTCCGATCCCTTGGTCCCGAATGAAGATATTGCCAGTGTAATCAATGACTTGTGGGCACGGCTGGCACCGTGAGAAACGCTCAGGAACGCCCGGGAACAATTAACTTGCACGTACCTTGCATGTTTTGCAAGGATTCCGGCATCTCAGCTTATCTTGAGAATGGCGTTACTATCGAGAGCGCTCATCCAGCTGCAACCATTCCCTTTTCGTTCGTGGTAGAATCTGCTCTATAAGCTTTTCTCACCCCTCGACAGCCGCGCGAGGTCGCCATGAGAGTCTGCAAAACGTTGACTCTGCTCATACTGCTGATAGGCCTGGTCTTTGCACTGTCTGCCTGGGCGCAGCAGAGGCCCTTCACGCAAGAGCAGGTCAGCAACATGGTGCGGGACGGATTCGGAGGCGAGTCCGGCGCGAAGCTGATCGAGCAGCGCGGGATTGATTTCGCCCCGGCGGAAGACTTTATGCAGACCCTCAAAGTCGCAGGCGCGAGCGAGGCATTTCTCCGGGCGCTACGCGGGGCCAAGCCGCCTGAACCCACTAGCGTGAAGAAGCCGCTGAACCAAGTACAGGTTTTCGCCCTGCTGGTGGGCCAAGTGCCGAGCCACCGAGTCACCATGCTGGTCCTGGAACGCGGAATCAATTTTGAGCCCACGGACGACTACTTTCAGGAAGTGCGCTTGGCTGGTGGAGAGGACGAACTAATTAGTGCGCTCAAGAGTGCCAAAGTGACGAAGCCCGCGACCGTTGACCCGGCGACGCAGGCGCGACAGGCCGAAGTGCGGCAACACGTGGCGCGCGGAGCGGAACTCGCAAAGAGAGGGCAGTATGCCGAAGCTGAGCAGGAGTATCGTGTGGCCTTGCTGCTCGACTCTCAAAATGCCGACCTCTATGTAAACCTTGGCCTAGTCCTGGATCAGCAGAAGAAGTGGGACGATGCCGTGTCCGCAGGACGCGAAGCGCTGCGCTTGAATCCGAATGATGATCTGGCGCACTTCAACCTCGGCGTCGCACTCGGGCACAAGGGCGACGTGGAGGGTGAGATCGCGGAATACGGCGAGGCGCTGCGCTTAAATCCAAATAACGAGGATGCGCACGTCAACCTCGGTATTGCTCTTAGAAGCGAGGGCGACCGGGATGGAGCTATCGCTGAAGAACGGGCGGCCCTACGCTTGAATCCCAATAATGACGAGGCACACGCCGACCTCGGCCTCGATCTTGGAGGCAAGGGTAACTGGGATGCTGCGATGGCGGAATTTCATGAAGCCCTGCGCCTGAACTCTAAGAGCGCCAGCACGCATTTCATGCTCGGCACAGCGCTTGTAACCAATCGCGACTTGGACGGCGGGATCGCAGAACTGCGTGAAGCGGTGCGCTTAAACCCCAGCTTTGACAAGGCCCACCTCATCCTCGGCGTCGCGCTAGAGATGCAAGGCGACCTGCGGGGAGCTCTGGAAGAATACCGTGTGGCTTACATGCACGACCCCAAAAGTGAGCCCTATAAGCTGAATTACGAGCGCCTGTTGCAGCAAGTGAATAAATGATCAACAGTCCGCGGCAAGGACCGGAGTTTCCACTTTTCGCAACGAGCCCCTCGCGTTCAAGGGCGGGCACTGTTTCCTTCCACGTTCAGGGACAGAACATAAGGACATGGTGACCTGGACCTCCATTCACGACGCTGTCGTTGAGCACTTTAAGGCTTCGATTCGCTGCTTGCAGAAATTTCCGTATTTCTTTGAGGGTTGGTTCACGGCCGAGGTACTGATTGGTCTCCGGGAGCGCTTCCCGGCCATTCGGCTTCTGTCGAACACAAACTACAAAGGATTCGAGAAACCCGGCGTCGTGATCGAGGATGTCGGATTCACAGCCGTCGTGGCGCTGAAGCGGGCCACGGTCAGTGCTTTTCTCACTGTGGGCTCTTCCCTTTGAGGTGCAGGTCCGAGGTGCTATGCTGACGCCATGTCGAACGTTCACCGGTTGCGCCTGGCGGACCGCATTTTCTTTGTCAACGTCAATCTTCGAGCGAGGATCGGACGATTCCGCGGTAGCGAATATCCCCTGATCCTCGACGTCATGCAGGCCTCGCAACAAGGGTTGGGGTTCTTGATGCGACCCTCCGTATGCCAATGCCATCACACGATTCATGCCCAAAATCATGGGCTATAAATGCGTTTCAGACGAGGAACATAGCCGGTCAAACCAGCCAAATGGCTATTGTCGCGCCCACTCATAGGGGAACATTTTGCCGGCATCCTCCGGGGTGAGCTTGACGCCCACGTGGCCTGCGGCGTAGGCGAGTACGGGATCTCGACCGCTGGCCAAATCCGCGGCGGAGGGAAGAACCAACTCATCGGGTGTCACGCCGATATGCTCAAGGCTTTTCCCGTCGGTCATGATGAGGTCGGATTCGGTGATCGAGGCTCCGTAGAAAACCACAGCTTCCGCGCCCGTTTCATAGCTATAGCGCTTCGCTTCCATAACGCTGCCGGCAGAGCGGTCGCCGATAACGAGCCCGCGCTTTTCAAGTTGCACGATGCGCGCGAACAATTCCGATGCGGACGCCGATTCGGAATCCACGAGCACGATCATCTTGCCGGTGAAAATACTGCGACCCCTCGATTTAGCTACCTCGGGTTTGAGCTCCTTTCTACCCGCGCGGTTGCCAATCTTGACGTCATTCTCGAAGACGCCGCCCACTAGGTACTTGAGCGTTTCAATGGCTCCCCCAGGGTTACCACCCAAATCCAGGATCAGGGCCTGATGCTTGCGCGCTTTATCAATCAGGCCGTCCACCTCTTGCTGATCGAAGAAGAAGGCAGGAAGTTTGGCAACCAACAACTCATCTCCCAACGGGCTCGAACGGATGCGCATACGGTGTTGTTCGTCTTCACTTTCGCGAAGCACGTCCCAGAGGTCAGATGCTCCTCCCGCAGTAGTCCAGTCAGCAACTCGCTTGAGGTTGACTATCTTCGCCTTCTCCACAACTTGGCGCTCGCGGCCGGAAGGATCGCGAAGCGCAATTTGCAGGTCGGGCTGAGGCCGTAACAACCTAAAACGGTAGTTCAGTTTCCAAAGCGTTTGCCGATCAGGAGCGTAACCCTCAATAGCCATCACCTCGTCTCCACGCTTCACTCCTTGCGCCTCGGCATCACTGTTGGGTCGCACCTGCGAAACGTAACATCGGTTGTCGATCATTGTCATCTGAAAGCCGTAATCGTGCCGGTAGGGCCGTGGAGGGGGCAGGAAGAAGGTGTGAGAGTCGTCGAGCGAAATGAGCGCCGCCGCGATATGCGCGAGCGCCATATTGAGCGACGTTTCGTTCTTGATCTTGGTTTTCTCTTCGGCAACCTTCGCGTCCCAATCCACGCCGTGAAACTTCGGGTCGTAATAATGCTTTCGGATGTCCTTCGCGACCTGATCCAACATCTGTAGCGCACGATCGCGATCAAAACTAGACATCTTCTGGGACCGCGCGGGAGGGGCAAGAAATCCCGCAAGCGCCATCACTACCAGAAAATAGAGAATCGTGGCATTTGCTTTCATGTGGCCTCGAAGCACTTCGGGCAGCCAGAAGAATCGAAGCTGCGCGACGCGGGAACGTCTGACCATTTGGCGGGCCCCATGTCGGCGCGCCAACCTAATTGAGCGAATACTACGCTTCCTTGTCTCGTCAAGCAAGACGAAAGTCGTAGCGGGTAGATTCATCGGATATGTTCTACCCGCTCGAACCGTAAGAGCCGGCAGCCACGGACAGTGTTCTCGTGACCGTGGGCTTTTCCTTCGATGACGAACCCGCCGGGATGCGGTCTCTTAAACCTCTAGATTTGGCGCGAGGATGCCACAGGGAACGCATCGACAATGTGGCCCGGGAGGCAGGGGTGAGGAAACTACTACCCTCGGGAACAGGCGGAAAAGGACGCGACAGGTCACGCCTTGCACTAGCCTTGCGCCTGACTTACCGATAAGCCCCGGCAAAATGCGGCCCTCCTTCTACCCGACCGCTTGATAACACGGCAAACAGTCTGGTCTATCTGCCTAATCTTCATGCGGTCGCGAGGATTTTCTAGGAAGCGCGTCGCGGAGTGCTGCCACGAAACTCGTCGCTACCCTGAGGCGGTTTTAACTTGCACGAACTTGCTGATTTCGAGGTGCCCTGAAATGGTGCTAAGTGTTTTAGAAAGATGGTCGGGGCGCCCAGATTTGAACTGGGGACCTCTTGGTCCCGAACCAAGCGCGCTACCAGGCTACGCTACGCCCCGGAAAAGCAGCTAACAGGGAACAGGTGACAGGTTACAGTAAGATAAGGAGGGCACCGACTGTTCCCTGTCACCTGTGACCTGTTCCCTAAACTGGTCGGGACGGCCAGATTTGAACTGGCGACCCCTTGCACCCCAAGCAAGTGCGCTACCAGGCTGCGCTACGTCCCGTCAACCTTTTGGGCCTTTCCCGATACAGCAGCTTCGGGGGTGAAAGGCACAATCCTTCACGCTAACACCTGCGCGAAAGCGTTGTCAAGATGGACTGAAGCTCGTGTCGAATGGCACGTAGCTCTGCCGTACCAAGCGTGGGCTGGAAAAGATGACGTTGCTCGGCCGCACTTTTGGACTTGGTGGCCAGATGATTGCGCGCCCCGGAGATCGTAAAGCCCTTTCCGTAAAGCAAACGCTTGATCTCCAGCACCAGCTCGACGTCCTGGCGGCGGTAGAGCCGGTGCCCGGTCTTGCTCTTCGTGGGTTTGAGCGTGGGGAACTCGGTCTCCCAAAATCTCAGGACATAGGGCTTTGTGTGCGTCAGCTTACTCACCTCACCGATGCGGAAATAGAGTTTTTCCGGGATGTAGACTTCGGCAGGCGAGGCGTCGGTAGAACGGCTGGGGCGCGGAGAGCGAGTTCGAGGCATCCATACCCTCAAGTAACGGTTGAAGGTCAACTCTAAGCCATCTTAGCACAGGATGGGTCAAGGGCAGCGGAGGAGAAAAACATCCGAGCATGAGGGGCGGAATTGTGAATAGTGAATAGTAAATGGTGAATTGCGGAGGGAGAGTTTGCTTTGCGCGCGGCGCCCAGGCCCTCTCACTGCCGCATTACCTCAATTCAGAATTCACCATTCATAATTTACTATTTCCCTGCTCCCTCGTCATCAACCAGTTTCCGCAAAGCGCGTGCGATGGAGTATACTGGCGACTTTTCCCAGCCGCGCGTCCGGAAGTGAAGGAAGGGATTGAAATACAAGCAGGAATTCTCAATCGGGAGAGGGTCCGTTATGCCGAAATTGATTGTGGGGATCGACGTTGGGGGAACAAAAGTAGCAGGAGGGTTGGTGACGTTGAAGGGGCGCCTGGTGAAGTCCCTGGTGGTGCCAACTCATGCGGAGAAAGGGTTCAAGGCCAGCTACAACCAGATCGCACAATTGATCGAGCGGCTGATCAAGCTGGCGGGAGGCAAGGACAATGTAGTGGGGGTGGGCGTTTGCGCGCCCGGCCCTCTCAACCCCAGGACGGGTGTCGTTATCAACCCTCCGAATCTCCCGGGGTGGCGCAACATCCAGTTGGCGCATTTGCTCGAAAGCCATTTCCATCTTCCTGCCCGAGTGGAAAACGACGCCAATGCCGCCGGCCTTGCCGAGGTCCTTTTTGGAGCGGCGGTTGGATGCCGGGACGTCTTCTATGTGACCGTCAGCACCGGAATTGGAACAGGGGTCATCATTAACAAGAAGATCTATCACGGCAAAAATGGCGTGGGCGGCGAAGGCGGGCATGTCTCCATCGACTTCCGCAGCCCTTATCGTTGCGGCTGCGGCACGCTGGGCTGCATCGAGGCGCTGGCGGCCGGTCCTGCCATGGCTCGCCGCGCCCGCGTTGCCCTCGAACAAGAGCACAGCCGGCCAAGCCTGCTGCGCGAACTCTCGGGTGGAAACCTGGGGAAGATCACCCCTCTCATGATCCAGGAGGCGACGCGCAGGGGAGACGACATGGCCAAGTCCATCATCGACGAAACAGGGTTTTATTTGGGCGTGTGGCTGGGAGGAATGGTGTCGTTATTCGATCCGGAAGCGATCATCATCGGAGGGGGAGTCGCGCAGATAGGCAAGCCCCTCTTTGAGAAAATCCGGCAGACTATCCCTGATTACACGATCAACCGCCGCTTTGTCGACCAACTCCCCATCCTGCCCGCCAGACTGCAAAAGAACGTTGGCGTTTACGGCGCCGCAAGCGTCTTTCTCCCCGCAGGTGAGGAAGCCGAAGCCGCTTGATTTCAACAAAAGAAGCAGCCTTGAGACTTCTAACCTGGGGTGGTCACCCCTGCCCAGGGCAATTGATGATGACTGAATCGCGGCCCGTTCCGTATCAATCTTGCTCGAAGCGCGAGAATGACCGGTCGATCGTCAAGGACAAACTCCCCTTTGCATTCTCGACATACTGTGCAAGCGCGTCGCGGTAGAAGGCCAAGCTCCTCTTGCGGATCGGAGCCTCCGGCTCTTGGGAATGGACCATGTGGTTAATCTCGTGCAACAGTATGCTGAGAAATTGCAAGCGCAGCCGCTCAGCCTGGAACTCTCTCAACCGGCTCCCTGCCACGAATTGCGTGTCGAGCGCGATATCCATCAAAGGCAGCGCCAGCCACCTTTCCACGCGCTGATAAGCGATATCCAACTCCCCGGCAGGATCGCCGCCTAAGGCATCATGCGGTTCGGCGAATGGCCGCTCTTTCACTATCACGTGACGGTGCCCCAGGCAGCCGCAGATGTTGGTCCGGCGGAATTGGACAATGACTAACTTGGGGGAATTCTTGAGGATTTCTTCATACTCATCACGGGAATGCAGGGGGGCTTCAGCCCAATCCCGCTCGACTGCGCGTACCATCTCGAAGGCTTTCACCGCGTCTCGACGGGAATGCGCCACCACCACCAGTGGCTTCGGTCGATCTGGAAATGCCGCAAAAGCGTACCGGCGGCCGACCAACCACTCACGCCAGCGAATCCAACTCGGGCGGGAAAGGAGATAGGCCTTCACGGCATCGGGCATGATCGATGGTTCTTGCACCATGCTTGCCAGCCACGCCGTCAGGAGTCGACCTTCAGGAACCTGGAACACCTGCTTTATGGTAGAACTCTTCGACGCGCTGGAATTCCTCCTGCTCCTCCATCAGGCCCATACTTTGCAGCATGTGGCGGATCGTCATGTGAGTGTCATTAGACCAGAACATCCCGCAGTCCTCGTCCTCGTAATAACGGTAGCCCACCTTATCGCCGTAGGCTTTCTTGAGGGCTTCCCCGTTCATCAGGGTCGCACTCCACGGGAGGATGGCGTAGCTCAGGTCCAGTTCTTGAACGAGGATGTTGTTTTCGGAGGGAGTAATGCTGCCTGTCTCGGCCTTCTTCTCGCTCATGGGCCATTTTACTTGGGAGACGATTTTGCCTGTAGGTTCGAAGATGGATGCGTTGTTCCGCCAAGTACTGGAGACGATGTAGTAGCCGTTCCTTTTGGCACGCCCGGCAGGTTGGGAAGTCTGCGGTGATTGGGTCGGCCAAGCAACCAGCTCGGCGCCCTTACGGGCCAGTTCCCTCCAGCCATAATCAAACTCCATGTCGTAGCAGATCTGTATCCCCAGCTTGCCGAAATCACACTTGAAGACTGGTTCTTCCTTGCCGGGAGTGGAGCCATGTTCCATGGAGCCTGTGTTTGTGCCCGGGTCCACCACGAGGTGTACCTTCCGATAGATGCCCACTACCTCGCCTCTCCGGTCAAGAAGAATGGCGGCGTTGGAGCATCGCTTTGTAGCCCGATCCTCCAGCAGGTAAAGAGGTACTACGATATAGCAATGGCATTTGCGCGCCTCCCGTGCGAAAGTGTCCTTGACCGCGCCTTCCAGCGGAAACGACCAAACCGCCACTTCTCCTACTCGCCCGGCTTCACCGGTTACTGCTGTCTCCGGCAGTACCGCCAAGTCCAGACTGCGGCCATACTTCTTCTCTGACTGCTCCTGCATGCGATCGACGATCACCGTCAGTTGCTCCATGCGTTTTTGCAAGCCTGGATATTGCCCCCAGAACGGTTGCATGACTGTGGCTACGATGACTTTGCGGGGTGGTTGATCCGAGGTGCTCTTCATGGGACCGCCCGCGTCCGCGGCGGGAAGTGTCAGCAAAAACCCTATGAAGCCCACAACCAAATTGCGCAGTATGCGTGCCTGGATTAGGCGTTCTGTTTTCACAACAACTCCTCCTGTTCAGCCTTTCAACTCTGAAAGTTTTTCGTTCGATGCCAGGATACCGCCCGGGAGTCCCAGCAAGGACGCCAGGATTGGCGCCACCTGCGTCAAAGCCATCCGGCCCAAGTTCCGACCCCCGCTGACGTCGGGGCCGACCACGATGAAGGACGCCTCGAGTCCGGGGCGGGTGGGCAATTGACCGTGCGTGCCTCGGTCTTTGATACTGTCTCTCACCAGCGGTCCTTCAAACCGGTCGGAGAAGTAAACGCCGGGGGCCGCGTCGATGCTCAATTCCGCATCCGGGTCGGCGGAGAGGGATTCAAGCCCTGCGCGAACCACAACTTCTTCGACCGCACCCGCTTCGACGAGTCGCTTCACCGCCCGCTGCAAAGACGCTCGATCGTTTGCCGACGGCTCCTCCAGCCAGTAAACGGCGAAGGACCCTCCGGCATGGACGGCCCCCAGCTTGCCCAGCTTTGGCGTGCCATCCGCTTCCCGATCGAACAACCCTTCCTCCGCCAGAACCGAAAGCGGGGCAGCCTCTTTCTCACGGGCACAAAGCCATGGTCGGAGAGGACCACGAGTGTAGGCGCCTCGCCCTCTAAGAAGCCTTCCCGAAAACGTCCGATTTCTTCGTCCGTCCCTTCCATCGCGGCCAGGGCTTGCGGCGAGGTCGGCCCGAACTGATGAGCCAACTGGTCATAGTGAACAAAGTGGACGAGGAGAAGATCCGGCCGATAGCGATCCCAAAGGTAAATCGCGGCCTCAGCGCGCAAGCGGTCGGGAGCTGCGCCGGCAAGAATGGGTTCGAGAACCTTCAGGACTTCAGGAAATAGCCCTGGGGTGGAATGGCGGGCGGGCGTTGCGAAGTCCCGATGCGGGTCCGCCAGCGCCGGATCCCAAATCTCCGGAATGTTGTAATCAATTGCAGCCCCGGCGCTCACCGGCCAACTGATGGCCGCAGCTTTCCGCCCCGTGGCTCGCACCACATCCCAGACAGTGGGAACACGCAGGGCGCTCGCAAACCAGCACCACGGTCGCGCTTTTTCGGTGGGGTCGAGCGATGCCAAGTGGCTATAAATTCCATGCACACTCGGAGGCACGCCCGTCACGAGTGTTGCATGGGCCGGATAGGTCGTCGTCGGATAGACACTCTCGACGGCGTCCGCGCTGGCTCCCGACTTGACGAGCTCGAGGAGGTTCGGGATCTTTAGTCCGAACTCCTCCGGTCGCCGGTAAAAGTCCGGTCGCATCCCGTCTACGGAAAGCACCGCCAAGCGGCATGGCCGGGACTTGCCCTTCATGGGCATCAATGTTCCTCCGCCGACTCCTTGGACCTGCCAATCTCGTGCCCAAATTGAGAGCACAAGGGCATCTTGTGGACCCCCCATACCGGGAGGGCACGCCCTATGATATCACTGAACAAGACATGGTTTCCTCCTGGCGTGGAAGTGGTAGAACGCGCGGAAAAAAGACGTTACGCACCGTCGCGCGCAACCGCCCTTTCCGCCCGGAAGGGTGGCGTCACTTACGAATTCGGGTTTACAATGGTTGGGATGACCACTCGAGACAAACTGATCGTGGCACTCGATCTCCCAAATGGCAACGCTGCAACGCGGATGGCTGAAAGGTTGCAAGGCCACGTCGGAATGTTCAAAGTGGGCTCGGAGCTTTTCACCGCCGAAGGCCCCGTGCCGGTGCGTTATCTCGTAACCACGGGCCAAAAGGTTTTCCTCGACCTTAAATTCCACGACATCCCAAACACTGTGCGGGCGGCGGCCCGCGAAGCTGCGGAACTTGGGGTCAGGATGGTGAACGTCCACGCATCCGGGGGGCGGAAAATGATGGAAGTGGCGCTCGAAGGGGTGCGCTCCGCCCTGCAATCCGTCAGCCGACGGATGCGGGGCTCCGTCGGGATTGCGGTCGGGGAAGAGGCGCGCCCAAAGGTGCTAGCTGTGACCATCCTGACCAGCCTCGCAAGCCAGGACATCGAAGAGCTGGGCATTTCAGGAACGCCGGTCGAAGCTGTGATCCGGCTGGCTCGATTGGCGCAAAGTGCAGGACTAGATGGCGTGGTGGCCTCGCCGCGGGAAATCTCTGCCATTCGACAGGCGTGCGGCCCCGGGTTCCTGATTGTCACACCAGGGATTCGGCCCGCCTCCGCCCTGCACCATCCGGTGCGGGGCTCCGCCGCCACAGACGACCAGGCTCGCATCGCGACCCCAGCGAGCGCCATCGCAGCGGGAGCGGATTATCTGGTTGTGGGACGACCGATTACCGGCGCGCCTGATCCGGTCGCCGCAGCGGATGCGATTGTTGCCGAGATGGATGGGGCAATTCATTGACGATCGCTGATTGCCGATTGTCGATTCAGAACAGTGGTGTGGCAGCTTATTGCCGATTGTTGGAGCAGAAAATCGAAATTCGAAAATCGAAACTCGGCTCCAATCGGTCGCGGCGGCGTCTTTTTCCGAGTTTCGAATTTCTAGTTTCGAGTTTCGAAAATCGACAATCGTCTATCGACAATCGACAATTCCAGCCATCGTCGGCCCATACGATGATCGCAGAAATTCGTCGCAAGCCACGAAGAAGTTTCCGACCATTTCTCCAGGGGACGCAACTCATGACCGACAACGAAATCCTGAAAGTCTTTCGCGAGAACTCGGCTCTCCTGGAGGGCCACTTCATCCTTTCCTCGGGCTTGCACAGCGACCGCTACATACAATGCGCGCTGGTGTTACAACACCCCAAAGTCGCCGAACAACTGTGCTCCGAACTCGCTGCAAAGTTGCGGCATGTGGGCGCAACGGTGGTGGCTGCGCCTGCGCTGGGCGGAATCCTGGTGGCGCACGAGGTCGCCCGAGCGCTCGGCATCCGGGCGCTTTTTACGGAGCGGCAGGACGGGAACATGAGTCTGCGCCGGGGATTCAGCCTGGCTACCGGCGAGCCGACACTGGTGGTGGAAGACGTGATGACCACAGGCCTCTCGACGCGTGAAACGATGAGATGTATTGAGGAAGCTGGAGGGAAGGTGGTCGGCGCCGGAGCGCTGATTGACCGCAGCGGCGGCGCGGCCGACCTGGGCGTGCCCAAGGCGGCGCTCGCGACTTTAACTATTCAAAACTATAATCCTGCCGAATGTCCTCTCTGCAAGTCCGGCATCCCCGTTGTAAAACCCGGCAGCCGCAGCAAGCCAGTAGGCAGTAGGCAGTAAGCACAAGGCAGAACTGCAGGGATTGCCGATTGTTGATTGCCGATTGTTGGAGCAGAAAATCGAAATTCGAAAATGAAAACTCGGCTCCAATGGGTCGCAGAGGCGTGTTTTCCGAGTTTCGAATTTCTAGTTTCGAGTTTCGAATATCGGCCATCGGCAATCGAAAATCGGCAATGATTACGGGCGGCGGTAAACGACCCTTCCGCCAACGACAGTGGCTATGACAGCGCCCTTCAACTTCCACCCATCGAATGGCGAATTGCGGCTTTTGGAGCGGCCTGCGGCAGCGTGGTAGGTCCACTCGAGCTCGGGGTCGAAGATCGTGATATCGGCCGGCCCCCCCACGCTAAGGCGGCCATAGGGCTGGTTGACGATGCGCGCCGGGTTAGTGCTCATCAACGAGACGAGATGCCACATCGAGATCTTGCCGGTGTGAACCAATTGAGTAAGCGCCAAACCCAGCGCCGTCTCCAGCCCGATGAGGCCGAAGGGGGAGTCGCTGCCCAGAGGCTTGGCTTTGAGTTCGGGGGCGTGTGGAGCGTGGTCGCTGGCGATGGCGTCAACCGTTCCGTCTCTAAGCCCTTCCACCACGGCTTCGACGTCCTGGGCGCTGCGCAGCGGAGGATTCACTTTGGCGTTTGTTCCGTATTCCAGCACGGCTTGGTCGGTGAGCGTGAAATGGTGCGGCGTGGCCTCACAAGTCACGCGGATGCCTCGGTGTTTGCCGAGGCGCACCAACTCGATCGAGCCTGCGGTGGACACGTGACACACGTGCAGGCGCGCGCCGACGGACTCCGCGACGATCAGATCGCGGGCCACGCAAATGTCTTCGGAGACGCCGGGAATGCCTCTGACCTTAAGCTGGCTCGATACCTGTCCTTCGTTGATCACTCCCGAGGCGCTCAAGCTGGGGTCTTCACAGTGGTCCATTAAAGGGGCATTGACCTCACGAGCCACTTCCAAAGCGCGCTTCAATAAGCCGGCGGTTTTCACCGGCCGTCCATCGTCGGAAAAGGCCACCGCTCCAGCCGCCGCAAGCGCATGAAGATCGGTAAGCGACTGCCCCTGGCTTCCCATTGAAACGGCGGCGATGGGAAGCACGCGGGCCAGGCCGATTCGCTGTGCTTTGTCGATCATGGCGCGCACAAGCTCCGGGCGGTCGATAACCGGCGTGGTGTTGGGCATGGGGCAGACGGTGGTAAAGCCTCCGGCCACCGCGGCGGCCAATCCCGTCTCCAGCGTCTCGGAAATTTCACCGCCGGGCTCGCGCAAGTGAACATGGATGTCGATGAAGCCCGGTGCGCCGACTTTGCCGGCTGCCTCCAGGATTTCGTCAGCCGCGACAGTGATTTCGGGCCCGATCCGTCGAATCACGCCATCTTCGATGAGCACGTCGAGTTCGCCGTCCAGTTGGTCTTCGGGAGATATGAGGTGACCGCCTTTAATGAGTAACGATGCCATCGGAGTCCTCTCTGGAGTGCGGCAGCTTGCTGCCGCTTTGATCCGGCGAGCTTGCTCGCAGCCTTGCCAGCCAAAGTGCCAGGCGCCCGTGCGCGGCCAGCAACCTGGCCCACCGAACGGCAGAAAGCGGCAGCAAGCTGCCGCACTCCAGAGGTAAGGCAAGCTACGGCGCACCGGAAAACAGGAAAAGCGGAAGCAGGTAATCCTTCACAGGCTGATAGGTTTTCCGGTGTTCGGGACAAGGACCGTAGACCGCGAGAGCTTCAAGGTGTTTTCGCGTCCCATAACCCTTATTCATTGCCAGGCCATACTGTGGGTACAGGAGATCAAGTTCCCGGAGATGCGCATCGCGGGCCACTTTGGCCAGGATGGAGGCGGCGGCAATGGAGACCGAGAGCGCATCGCCGTGGACAACCGCGCGGTGCGGAATCACAAACCCGGTGGCCTTGGGAGAGCCCTCAAGAGGCATGGCATCTGTAAGGATGAATTCGGGAGCCGGGTCGAGTCCCAACACCGCGCGGATCATTCCCTGCCTCGATGCCTCGTACACGTTCAGGGCATCAACCTCAGACGCCGAAAGGGAGACAACCTGAAAAGCAAGGGCTTTTCCAGTGATTTGTTGGGCAAGCGATTCGCGCTTACGTGGAGTGAGCTTTTTTGAGTCATCCACGCCCGGGATGGGTTGGGCGGGATCGAGAATGACGGCGGCGGCATACAGCGGACCGAGGAGCGCCCCTCGTCCCGCCTCGTCGCATCCCGCAACCAGACGCCACCCCGCGCGGAGGGCCTGCTCCTCCAACTTCCGCGTACACTTGAATTCACCGGAGTTTCGCCAGGCCGGCATAGTGCGAGCCATAATCGCTGATGCACCTTAGCGGGATGCTGAAAAATTTGTGAATCCCGCACGTCCATTGTTTCCAGAGCGAGATTCCTCGCTTCGCTCGGAATGACAGGCTAGACGGGCTTTTCAGCATCCCGCTCGTGCTTCCGTCAGGCTTCATGTTCTGTTCGGACCTCGCGCAGTCGCGCTGCCTTGCCCCGCAGCTTGCGCAGGTAGTA
>Ga0181524_10002433_pt1 | contig 19124 bp, 9 predicted proteins | sample PEATcosm2014_Bin_34_FD_119761 | JGI IMG/M metagenome (GOLD analysis project Ga0181524, IMG submission 119761) | Peatland microbial communities from MTU Mesocosm Facility, Houghton, MI, USA - PEATcosm2014_Bin05_60_metaG | ecosystem: Environmental > Terrestrial > Soil > Wetlands > Peat | place...
GCCCCGGTGGCCGGCGGCATCGCGGTGCCGGCGGCCATGCTGCTGCCAGCCCTGGCCCGCGCAAAGGCGAACGCCCAAAGCATCCAGTGCGCCAACAACCTCAAGCAGATTGGCATTTCGTTCAAGGTCTGGGCCTTGGACAACAGCGACCAGTTCCCCTTCAACGTCTCGACCAACAAGGGCGGGACCCTGGAATTCTGCGCCCCTGGCGACGGCGGCTTCGACCAGAACGCCTTCAGGCACTTGATGGTCATGTCCAACGAACTGAGCACGCCAAGGATTCTGGTCTGCCCCGCGGACTCTTCCCGGCAACCCGCCGCCGACTTCTTAAGTCTGCGAGCGGTCAACGTGACCTACCAGGTCCGATCTGGAAAGAACGTCAGCGACGCGCAACCCCAGGAAGTCCTGGCCCGCTGCCCGATCCACGGCAACGAGCTTCTTTGCGACGGCAGTGTCAGGCAGGGCCACCTCCAGTGAGTTCGGCTCCTCCTTTCCGCAGCCCTCACTCGAAGACCTGGTCCCAAGTGCTCGGATCTTTGAGCATCAACTCCCTCAAGAGGCGGATGGGCGGGGCCCCGTGCTGGAGCATCTCGTCGTGGAATCTCCGGAGGGTAAAGTTTGCGCCCTCTTGTTTCCGGTAGTCCTCGCGGAGTTTGAAGATTTCGAGTTTGCCCAGCGTGTAGTAGAGATATTCGGGGTCGAAAGTTCCGCGCACGGCTTCCGAGCGGGCGGCCTTTGGTTCGTAATAGCAGTTGTCCTGGAGGAATTGGGCGGCTTCATCCACCGTCATGCCCTGGCAGTGCATGCGGATGGAGACGCAGAGCCTGCAAAGGCGCAGGAGCGCTTCATCGGCTTGTGCCATGCGGTATTTTGCCGCTCGAATGGCAGGTGGATCGCCTGTCCGGCCAGGGCTGCTGGTCTGGTCCTGGCCGAAGCCTTCGTCGAGCATCATTTGCTCGGAATAATGGGCCCAGCCTTCGACGAAGGCATAGCTGGAGAAGACCTTTTCCAATTGGGTGGCCGGGGATGCCTTGAGGCAGAGGAACTGGACGAAGTGGCCCGGGTACACTTCGTGGACGGAGACCACGTCGGTGGTGTAATAGTTGAAGGCGGTGAGCCATTCCTCCTTTTGGCTGGGGGGCCAATCGGGTTCCACGGGCGTGACATAATAGTAGGCCTCGGTTGCCCTGGTCTCGAAGGGGCCGGGTGTGTCCATGGAAGCGAAGCTGGTGGCGCGCAAGAACTGCGGGGTTTCCGCCACGCGCGGGCGGAGGGGCGAGGGCAGGGTGATGAGCTGGTGGTCGAGCATGAAGCGGCGGATCATATCGAGGTCTCTTGCCGTATCGGCAATAAGGCTCTTTTCGGTGGGATGGTCATGCTGGATGGCCTTGAAGACCTCAAGGGCCTTCTTGTCCGGGTCGATCTGCCTGGCGGCCTGGGCAAAGACCTCCTGCTGGCGACGCAGTTCGCGCGCGCCGATCTCCAGGAGGCGCTCAGGCGATGCGGTCACCAGTTCGCCGTATTGGAGCAGTTCCATGTATTTATCGCGGCCCAGCGCGTAGCGGGCGTTGGCGCTGGGCAATTTCTGTTGCCTGAGCCAGGCGGCGTAGCCGTGAAGTTCTTCAATGGCACGCTGATTCACCGCCATGAACTCTGCCATTAACTCGTCGTTTTTGACCTCGTTGAGCGCGGCAACCAGGTCTTTGGCCAGGAAATCCGCGACCCCCTCCGTCTGTTCGATGGCGGTCTCGACCTGCGGACGCGGCAGTTCGCCGGCCAGGTTGGCCCGGGCAGCCGCAAAGAGCGGAGGGGTTTGATTGAGGATGGCGATGAGCGAGTGCGCCCGCTGTTCGAGCGGGGCGAAGTCGCGCTTGACGTAGATGCTTGCGTCCAGCGCCCCGGCGTAGGTCATCGGGTTCTGGCGGAAGATGTCCATCCGCTCGAAGCCGAAGATCTCCCGTTGAATCGCGCTGCGAAGAATGCGGTAATCATAGAAGGCGCCGGTGCTCAGGCCGTTAGTGCTCAAGGCCGCCAACCGCCCGGCAAACGATTTGAGACGGCCCAACTCGCTCTCGACCGAGGCGCGGGAGTAATCGGTCAACTTCCCGTCGTATTCATGGAGTCCGAGGGCAGTGCCGGTCTGCGGACGCCAGGCCAGGTAACCCGAAATGTACTCGGCGGCGAGGCGGGCGAACGCGGCATCGGCATTGTCCGCGGACGGTGCAGCCGAAGGTGAGAGCCTGGCGCAGCCGACGGCCAGGCAAAGCGGCAGCAATAAAACGGATGTTCGCATCCGCAGACATTAATGCGAGCAGAAGGCTCTGAGAAGAGAGAAATGCGCCTGGCGCAGGGAGCGTGGAGCGTGGAGCGTGGAGCGTCGGAGCGTCGGAGCGTAGCAGGTGCCGCGATGCGTTCACGCTCCCACGCTCCACGCTCTCACGCTCTCACGCTCCACGCTCTCCGCGCTCCACCCAAACCCGGCCGCTCCTTAGTCAATCGCCGACCCCGCGAGCGCTCAGGGCGGGCCGAGCGCCTGGACGCGGTAGAATCGCGCGTGGGTTTCGCTGGTGGCCGAGTCGGTGAATTCCAGGGTGTCGCCGGAGGCCGTCAGCACGCCGCCAACGCTCGTCCAGGACGTGTTCGTGAGCGCCTCACTGTACCACAACTGGTAGCGCCATCCAGGAATCGCGCTCCACGTCAGGTGTGGCTGGCCGCCAACCAGCGCGATGTCCAACTCCGGCGGGGGCACTGCCTTCACGACGATCGTGAAGGTATTGGTCGCGCTCAGATGCGGGTTGGCCAGGTCATAGGGATTGGAGTTGGTGGCGATGGTCGTGACGAGGTTGGTACTCGGGCTTTGGTTTTGCTGCGGGATCCAGGTGATGACGCCGTTGGTGCTGACGGTCATGCCGGCGGGCGGGTTGAGCAGGACGTAGCCCAGGGTGGAGTGGATGTTCGATTCCGTGGCAGTGTTGGTCACGGTCAAGGGCGTCAGTTCATTGACGGTCTGTGTGCCGATGACAGGCAGGACGGGCGCGACGTTCACTTCCTTGACGACGGCTGTAAAGGTGTTGGTGGCGCCCAGGTGCGGATTGACCAGGTCGTAGGGATTGGAGTTGGTGGCGATGGCCGTAACCAGGTTGGTGCCGGGGCTTTGGTTCTGCTGCGGGGTCCAGGTGACGATGCCGTTGGCGCTGATGGCCATGCCTGCCGGCGGGTTGACCAGCGCGTAGCCCAGGGTCGAGTGGATGTTGGATTCTGTGGCCGTGTCGGTCACCGTAAGCGCGGTCAGTTCGTTCACGGTCTGTGTGCCGATGACAGGCAGGACGGGCGCGACGTTCACTTCCCGGACAACGACCATGAAAGTGTTGGTGGCGCTCAGCGGCGGGGTCCCATTGTCGGTGACGACGACGGAGACGGTGTTTGTGGACGGGCTGTTGGTCTGGGCCGGGGTCCAGGTGATCACCGCGGCATTGGTGCCAAGCGGGGTGAGGGTCATGCCGTTGGGCGCTGCGGCAAAGCTGAACGTCAACGTCTGGGCCGGCACATCCGGGTCGGCTGCGGTATTGGTGAGGGTGAGCGTCGCCAGTTCATTGACAATCTGGTTGGTGGTGGCCGCGATCGTCGGTCGCGCGTTCAACACGTTGAGCGTGAAAACCGTCGGGCCATAAGTGACGCTCCACGCGTCGGCCGACGGCAGATTTGTGCCCGTGAAGATACCGGTTTCCGAGCCGTAGCTCAGCACGCCGAAAGAATTGCCGCTGAGCGGGATGTAACCGTTGCTGAGATTGGCGCTGACGGCGCCGGCGAGGGCGGCCGCGCCGCCGAGCGTGATTTGGCCGAAATTGGTCAGGCCATTGATGCCGAAATTGAGCGTGCCGCCGGTGAGGACGTAGCTGCCGTTCAAAGCTATCACGCCTGACTGCGCATCGAGGGTCCCTGAATTCGTCAACGGCGGATTGATCGGAGTCGTGTCGCTGCCGCTGGATTTGCGGACGGTTCCATAATTAAGCACGGCGGGCGTCCCGATGCCACTGTTGTCATTGTAGGAGTCAATGATGGCGCCATCCCGGAGGTCGATCAACCCGCTCGGGGCATTGATCAGCAGACCATAACCGCCGCCGTAGCCGCTGTAATCAAGGCAGCGGATGCCGCCGTTGGTCAGCACGATGGTTCCGGCATTGGTCAACACCCCCGAGAAATCCACGAAACTGCCGCTACCGCCGGCATCCACGAACACCGAGCCATTGGTCGCCACCGTCAGCACGCTTCCCGCGCCGATGCGGCCGCTGGCATTCCAGGTGAGTTGACCGGCGATGACACCATTGGTGCCTGCCAGGATGGCATTGCCCGTCAGGACTGCATTGGCCGTGCTGAGGCGGGTATTCAATGCGAATGCGCCACCCGTAAAGGAATTTGTGCCTGCGCCAGTGAGCGTGCCGTCCACCTCGTAGTCGGTGCCAAAGGCCAGCGTGGCTCCGGACTCGGCCTGAAAGACCCCGCTGCCGCTGCCGCCACCATTTAGGCTGATGGTTCCCGACTGCCCGTCCAATGTCCCTGAATTATAGAACCGCGGCCTGATCGAAGTTGTGTCGCTGCCGCTCGATTTGCGGAGGGTTCCATAATTGAGCAGGGCGGGTGTCCCGCTGCCGCTGGCGTCATCGTAATAGTCAATGATCGAACCCGCCCGGAGGTCAATCAAGCCGCCCGGAGCATTGACCAGCAACCCATAACCGCCGCCGTAGCCGCTGAAATCAAGGCAGCGGATGCCGCCGTTGGTCAGCACGATGGTCCCGGCATTGGTGAGCACTCCCGAGAAATCCACGAAACTGCCGCTGCCGCCGGCATCCACGAGCACCGAGCCATTGGTCGCCACCGTCAGCACGCTTCCCGCGCCGATGCGGGCGCCGGAAGTCCACGTGAGTTGATCGGCAATGACGCCGTTGGTGCCTGCCAGGATGGCATTGCCCGCCAGGACTGCGTTGGATGTCTCCAAGCGGCCATTCAATGCGAATGTGCCCTGGCTGAAGGAATCTGTGCCTGCGCCGGTGAGCGCGCCGTCCACTTCATAGCCGGCGCCAAAGGCCAGCGTGGCTCCGGCCCCGGCCTGAAACACGCCGCTGCCGCTGCCACCGCCATTCAAGCTGATAGTTCCCGACTGCGCGTCGAGCATCCCTGAATTGTAAAACGGTGGAATGATCGGAGTTGTGTCGCTGCCGCTCGATTTGCGCACTGTTCCATAATTGAGCAGGGCGGGGGTCCCGATGCCGCTGCCGTCAGTGTACAAGTCAATGATAGAACCGTCCTTGAGGTCAATCAACCCGCCCGGAGCATTGACCAGCAGACCATAACCGCCGCCGTAGCCGCTGAAATCAAGGCAGCGGATGCCGCCGTTGGTCAGCAGGATGGTTCCGGCATTGGTCAGCACTCCCGAGAAATCCACGGTACCGCCGCTGCCGCCGGCATCCACGAAGACCAAGCCATTGGTCGCTACCGTCAACACGATGTTGGTGTCAAGCCGCCCACCAGTCCAATCGAGCTCGCCAACGATGGCAAGCGGGCCTCCGCAGTTCAGCACGCCGCCGCCCAGTTGCAGAATGCCCTTGGTGTCCACCAAGCTGGCGTTGCTCAGCGTCAGGGTGCTGCCCCCCGTCGCCAGGCTCTGCTGTCCGATGCTTCCGCCCAGCGCCACGCTGGCGACGACGGGGCTGATATCCAGCGTGACAGTATAAGTGCCGCTGGCCGTGATGACCGCATCATCGGACGGGCCGGGAACCTGGTTGAGGTCCCAATTGGCTGCGACACTCCAATTGCCGCCGGCAGTGTTGGTCCAGGCGATGGTGGCCGCCTGGCAGGAAACCATTTCAGCCGTAACCAGGACAAGGACGGACGACACCAGAGAGGCGAGGGCGAAGCAGCGGGTTCGAACCTTCATTAGGTAAACTTTTGAGTCGGTTCCGAGGTCGGCTGCACTGGCAATCCGCCTCCCGGCGGGCTGCAAAAATCTCGAACAGTTGAGCAGACAGGGAACTAATTACGTTGATTAGATGATACTTCAGTAGCCGGGAAAGTCAAATTTCGAGTTTATAGCCGATGCCGTGGACGGTGAGGAGCCAGCGGGGGGAATCGGGGTCCGGCTCGATTTTGGCGCGGAGGCTCGCCAGGTGATTGTCCACGGTGCGGGTGGTCGGAAAGGCGGTGTAACCCCAGACGGCATCGAGAAACCGCTCGCGTGAGACCGGTTCGCCCGGGGTTTCGGCCATCAAGCGGAGGATGGCAAATTCCTTGGCGGTGAGGTGGATGGGTCTGCCGGCGCGGAGTGCGGATTGCCGGGCCAGGTCGATTTCCACCGCGCCCAATTTGAGTTTTGCCGGGGTCCGGGTCTGGCGGCGCGCGCGCCGCAGCAAGGCCCGGGCCCGGGCCAGCAATTCCTTGGCGCTGAATGGCTTGACCAGGTAATCGTCGGCGCCCGCATCCAGCCCCGACACCCGGTCCTCGACCTGGCCCTTGGCGGTGAGCATGAGAATGGGCACCGGCCTGGAGAGCCTGCGCAACTCGGCGCACACGGCATAACCGTCCAGCCGGGGCATCATGATGTCCAACAGAATAAGATCGGGCTTTTCCTCCAGCGCCCGAGCGAGACCGCTTTGTCCGTCCGCCGCCGTGAGCACGCGATAGCCTTCCGCGGCCAGGACGTCCTCGAGGGCCGTGCGCATCGGAAGCTCATCTTCGATAACCAGTATTCGCTCCATAAGATTCGTGCAAAAACAAATTCCGGGATCTCAACGCTTGGGGTGGAGCGTAAAGCGTGAGAGCGTAGAGCGTGAGGGCATCGCAGCACGTACCACGCTCTCACGCTCTACGCTCCGACGCTCCGACGCCCCGGCGCTCCCGGCAATACAATGGTAAAGCGGCTACCCTGGCCTGCGGCGCTGCGCACGAGGACGTGGCCGCCATGGGCTTCGACAATATGTTTGACGATGCTCAGGCCGATGCCGACGCCCTGCGTCTGGCGGCGCAACTCGGAGCCGCGCCTGTAAAACCGCTCGAATATTTTCTGGTGGTCTTCCGTTGGGATTCCATCCCCATGGTCTTCGACCCAGAGGAGAAAGGATAAAGGATGAAGGATGGAGGATGAAGGATGAGCCACCGGCCCCTGACCTTCGTCCTTTGTCCTCCGCTCTTCATCCTTCGGCCTTCGGCCTTCGCCCTCTGGCCTTCGGCCTTCGACCTTCGACCTTCGGCCCTCGGCCTTTATCGCGCGCACCTCCAGGCCCACAGTCACGGTTTGGTCCTTGGGGGAATGTTTCATCGCGTTGTCGATGAGATTGACCAGCGCCTGCTGGATGGCTTTGCCGTCCACCACCGGCTGAGTGGCCAGGGTTTGGATGTCAGGCTCGGGAATGGCCAGGGCCAGCTTGACCTGGCGTTGGGCGGCGGGGATTTCCATCAGTTTGAGGGTCTGCCGCGTGAGGGCCACGAGGTCGGTCGGCTCGAGCTCATATTGCTTGCGGCCTTGCTCGATGCGGGAGAAGTCGAGCACGTTCTCGATGAGCGAGGAAAGGCGGCGGCATTCCTGGCCGATAAAGCGGAAGTACTCCTGCTGCTTGGCCGGTTGGGCAATCTTGCCGCTTTCCAGGCCCTCGGCCATCAGCCGGACCGATGCAATGGGAGAGCGCAATTCGTGCGAGACGCTCGAGACGAAGTTGCTCTTGAGCGCGCTGAGCCGGAGTTGGCGATAGAAGGCGCCCCGGGCGGCGGCCAGTCCGAAAATGGCCGCCAGGGTCGAAGTGACGATCAGCCCGCCAAACAGGAGCGTGCGCTGCCGTTGCTGGGCGAAGAGCCGCGCCGGGTCGGCAAGGCAGAGCCGGAGGACCCACTGCGGACGGCTCGACGTTGGCTCGATTGCCCCATCGGGCCGGGGCATGAATTCGACCGGCGGGGTGTTGAGTTCAACCATCGGCGGCATGGGCTGGGTTCTCCGAGCGAGCGTTGGCAGGGAAGAAACCTCACCCGCCGTAGGCTCGACCGGCAAAGGCAAAGCAAAGCTCGGCCCGGCAAGAGAGTCTCGAACCTCAGCCAGGACGCGAGCGGCGCCGGGCCGGACCGGCCGAGAGCCACTCAAGTCCAGCGGTTCTCGTGCCAGTTCCGCAGTCAAGCTGAAGTAGCCGGGCACAGCAACGCGGGCGGCGTGGATTGCCCGGACAAAGGCGCGCTCGATCATGGCTTTGGGATAGACAACCAACTCAGCAGGCCCCTTGGCCGCCCCGGGCGCAAGGCCCGGAGCGCCGCCTTCAGGCGGCAGCAACGCGCGCGACTCAGCCAGCCCCCTCGCAGCCCCAGGCGCGTCGGCGGCAGCGGCGGGGGTGTTCGTGGCGAGAGGGCTGCCGGCTGAAGCCGACGTTCCGGACGGAGGCGTGGCGTGGGCGGCGGAGGATGCGTTGGTAACGTCGCTAAACCTGCCGCGGACACAGAACCAGCAGCGGCCCATGGCCTCGACCCAGAGGTTCGTCGGCTGCCGCGGCGAAGCGAACTGCTCGACACTCCAGGCGATTCGGGCCAGCCGCGCCTGCGCCGACCAGAGCTTTTCCATGGGGTCCAGCAATTCCTCGGGCTGGGGCGCCTGGGCGATAAGTGCGCGGGCCTGGGTCAGCAACTCCGGCAAGAGCAGACTCTGCCCCTCGAGCGACTCATCCACCAGCGCGTCGAGCACCGTCGCCAGGTAGGGTCCTGAACCGGCTTGCCGCAGCGCCTGGGCCAAGGCCAGGTTGGACAAGGGCACCCCGGACTCGGACATCATCCCCCGATGCTCTGCGGCAAACAACGTCAGCGCCCGGATCAGGCCGCTCCCGGGCTTCTGCTCCAGTTGGATCAAATCCGCATTGGCGCGCGCTTCGATGGCCGGATACAGCCCGAGAAAGCCCTTTACCGCACTCTCGAGCCCTGCGGCTTTCGTCCCGGAAAACTGCGCCTGCCGCAGCGCCTCCCACGACCGCCGCTGCTCCGCGGAAAGAGCCAGGAACCATTCCGGGGGACGGGGAGGTTGATCATAGCCGGGCGCCCGGGCCAGGCGGCTGTCTCCGGCCAGCCACACCCGGTTCGGAAATATCTCCTCCGGGCGCAGGTCCGGATACATCGCCTGCCAGTTCCTGAACGGGTCTCCGCTCGACTCGAACCCCTCCGTCCGGGGGAACAAAGGCACGCGGGACATTCGTGCTCCTCGCTGTTCCAGGCGCTGCCGTTCATGCTCGAACCATTCCAGTCCGGCCAGGTCGCACACCGCCAACTCGGCGAGGATTCGGCGCCCCATCTCCGGAGCAAGTTGCTGGAGGATCTCCTCCGCCCGCTGGCGCGCCTGCTGCTCGACGGCGGCCTTGTCGCGCAGAATCGCCGTCAATCCAATGGCGGCCATCACCCCCACCGGGAGCAGAATCAGCAGCCCCTGCCAGAAAAAGACCGGCTCTGGTTTTGCGCGCGTTGTCATCTCATGACCTGTTCAACATCGGTACCAGCCTGCAAGCATACGCGCGTCGCCAAGGCGATTTGTCATGGTTTTGTAAAAATGGCGTAACTGTCCGCGTCAGCATCGGCGCTTATGCCTCGGCATCGCAGGCGCCCCTGGAAATGTCAAGTGGTTTGAGGCCGCCGGGTGCGATTAAAAGTATCGGTCAGTTCACGGCACTTCTTTGCTCCGAAGGGGCTTGCGAGAATAGCCCGGCGTTTCAATGCCGGGTGGGCGGATCGAAAGCATGCATCCGTCCCGAAGGGACGGCTGAGGGCAAGGAGTGTTCTCAGTCGTCCCTTCGGGACGAGAATCCCTTTTCTCGCCTGCCCGGCGTTGAAACGCCGGGCTATTGCCGGATGTCCCTCCGGGACAGAGCTTCCGATATGCACGCCCGACGCTTTTAATCGCAGCCGAGGCCGCCCAAATCCCCGCATCAATCCGAAAACACTTTGCGCGGACGCGGCTGGCGGGATAACCTCGGAAAGGACCGTCGGGCGAGGGATGAGTGTCGAGGGACGAGGGAACGAAGTGCCGCCGCTCGGCACTCGCCCCTGGACGGCAGATTGCACACGAACAGGGGTCCAATCAGCGAATGTCTGTCATGAACGAACAGGAACCGACAACCCACGGCGGGCCGCAACCGCCCGCTGCCGGGGCAGCTCCCGCCATCGGCATCGAGCATCTTCGGGAGCAGATCGACAGCATTGACGGGCAGTTGGTGGCCTTGCTGGCGGAGCGGCGGCGGGTCGTCGAGCAGGTCACCCAGGTTAAACAGCAGGAGGACTTGCCCACGTTTCACCCGGCGCGGGAAGAGAACTTGATTTCGGCGCGGCGCGCGCAGGCGGTCGAGGCGGGATTGGACCCGGACTACGTGGAGGACCTGTTCCGGGCGGTGCTGCGTCATTCTCGGGCGGGGCAGTTGAGGACGTTGGGACGGCGGGCGGCGCGGCCGGGAGCGCGGGTGCTCATTGTGGGCGGGCGCGGGAGCATGGGCCGGTTCCTATGTTCCTGGTTCACGCAGTCGGACTACGAAGTGCGCGTCCTGGACCGGGAGGACTGGCCGCGCGTCCAATCACTGACGGCTGGCCTTGATTTGTGCATCCTGGCCGTGCCAATCGACGCCACCGTCTCCGTGGCGGGCCGGATAGCGCGGCACCTGCCCGCAAGTTGCATCCTGGCCGACATCACGAGCCTGAAGCGCCAGCCCTTGAAAGCCATGCTCGAGGGCCATCCCGGACCCGTGGTGGGCCTGCACCCGCTCTACGGGCCCGCCACCACGAGCATGGACAAACAGATCCTGGTCGTCACCCCTGGCCGCGCAATGGACGCTTGCCAGTGGCTGCTGGACCAGTTGGCGACCTGGGGCAACGTGCTGGTCGAGACCTCGGCCGATGAACATGACAAGATCATGGGCATCGTGCAGGCCCTCAGGCACTTCGCCACTTTCGCCTTCGGCCATTTCCTCTTCTCGAGGCGCGTTCCCATTCTCCGCACGCTCGAACTCTCAAGCCCGATTTACCGCCTCGAATTGGCCATGGTCGGGCGGCTCTTCGCCCAGGACCCGTCCTTGTATGCCGAGATCGTCTTCGCCACGCCCGAGCGCCTGGCGCTGCTCAAGGATTATGTCCAGGCCCTCCAGCAAAACCTGGGCCTGGTCGAGCGCGGAGACAAAGCGGAGTTCGCCGCCCGCTTTCGCGACGTGGCCGCGTGGTTTGGGCCGTTCAGCGAGCAGGCCCTCCGCGAGAGCACCTTCCTGGTCGAGCAATTGGTCCATCGGTTTTAGAGTGGAGCAGGCAAGATGCCCGCCCCACCCCGGCTCGCCATGCGAGCGAAAACCGGGATGGGCCGGTTCCGCCCATCACGTTGCAGTTGCCTCCTGAGCTAAACTCTTCCGCGTGACAGCCTCCAATTCAGCGGCAATCTGTTCCAACGGCGCGGAGAAACGGATTTGTTTGCCGAGGCTTAAACCCACGGTGTATGGGTGGATATGGAGACCGCTGGCGAGGTTGACGGCACGTTTCTTCCTCTTGGGCGCCTTCGTCAGACCTGGCCGGCTCGGCAGCCGTTGTCCGACGTTCCGCACCTCGTTCATCATTCCATCATACAACCCCATGACAAAGACACCCCGATCATTGACGCTCACGCCCTCAACCGCGCTAAATCTGTCAAGAAGAATGCGGAAACTCCGGGCGATGTGATCGGCAACCTCCGTCAGCCTCTTTGTCGTGCTTGCCGCCGCTTCGGCCAGCAGTTTGCCGTCCCGATACACGCACCGGATTTTGGTTGCCGATTCGATCGCCCATTTCACGGAATTGGCCACATCAAATTCGTCGCGGCCAAAGGAGTAAATCCACCTTGCCTTGGTCGAACGCTGGAAACTGCCGAGAAACAAATCTGGCGTCTCATTTGGGTCCGGCGTGGTGAAGTCGAGCCGCGCTTTGAGCCGGGCAACTTTCTTTTGGGCCGAAATCCTCTCGCCGTCAATTCCCCGCTCGGCCAGGGCCTGCAACTTTTTGAGCAAGGCCCGCGCTTTTGAGTTGGCTGGTTTCAAATTTGCTTTCATGCCGCCACTGTCTCACCTCCGCTTCTGAGGAGCAACAGAGAAGCAGGCGTCCGGCTTGCGCAGGTTATTCGAACGCCGGCACCCAATGGCGCAGCGCGGCCCTTGCGGTCTGGAACGAGGTCGTTTCAACGGATTTTCGATAGCTCGCCCGCGCCAACGGCGGACTTGACCGCTTCGGCGCGTTCGGTTATACAGATCAGGCCGAAGGCGTTTGCGCTTGGTTTTGGAAGTCCTCAGGCAGGCCAGGGGACTGTTTAAGCCCCTGTCGCAAACGTCGCGCGGCCAGCCTTGGGATCAGCGGAAGCCCGCGCGCCGTTGATTTCCGGATGGTTAAGCCAATGTAGCTCAGCGGTAGAGCAACGGTTTCGTAAACCGTAGGTCGGTGGTTCAATCCCACTCATTGGCTCCAGCCTGCAACTAGAGGGCTAAATCCTCTTTTTCAATGCCAGCAGCGTTGACTCGCAATCTGAAACATGGGAAGCTCGGGTATGAGTTCGACGGTGAGCGCTGAGAATCGCGGAGGCATTCCTGCGGAAAAGCTCAAGCAAGCCTTCGCGTGGATGGATGACGCGAAGGACATACCCAAGGGCGTTGCTCTCGCCAAGGATGCCACGCTCTGGTTAGCCTGCATGGACTATCTCCGGGAGGAGGAGGAGGAGTTGATCGAAAATGGCGGTCGCGAGCGGCACTCAGGAAAGCTCCGCAACGATCTGGCTGCCCTCATCGCGGAGGGTGAGCGGATAATTTACAGCGCCAAAGAGGCAGACATCGCGAAATTCCCGGCGGGCTTCACGCTTAACGATTTCGAAGCGGCTGTGGAGTCGGCGCGTGTTGCCTTTCGCTGCGAACATGCTCCTGAAAACACGCCGGCGGTAAACACGCTCATCGAAACGCTGCTCAATGGCCCACAACCAGCAAATTGAGGAAATCCTCAAGGCCTGGTGGGACTGGGATCACTGTGCTCCTCATCAGAAAGCGGAGGCTAGGCGGAAGCTGTACAGCCTGTTGGAGGCAGCAATAGGAGATCGTCCGGTGGCGCCAAACCAGTTGCTCGAATACCTTTCTCCCCGCTACAGAGAATTCAGGGCTGAAAGACGCAAGGCCGACAGGATTCGGATTGCCCAGTCGGTCTTGAGGAGGTGAGCTGTGCTGGAGGGGCGATGGTCGCAGCGCGGGAGCGCCACGCTTCATGCGGTTGTCGCGCATGTTTCGCGCACAGTCGCGAAAAGCCAAAGACGGTTTCGTAAGCATTAGGTCGGTGGTTCAATGTGAAGCCGAAAGCCCGGCCAACGTCCTGGCGCTGCCGGGGAGCATTTCTGGATCCATGCTTGGAGAGTATTCTCCAGGATTATCATCATTATTGTCACGAGGTGTCGGGCTTGGCTTCAAGCACCTGCACCTTACGGATAGGGCGGGCGCGCTCTTTTCTAGGTCTTCACTACAGGCAGTTTTGCCCCCTTTCGGAGAATCCATCTCTTGGAAATCAATAACTCACGAAACGAAAAAAGTTAGGCTGCGGGTCGAATCCGCCAAGTCGGGCTAACCATGCCCGGAGGGCATGGTTTTCTCTGCTGGAAAAATAAATGATGTCAGGGCTTTACACCTTTCGCCCTTTCGCGCTGGAAACTACCCACACGGCTCTCGTTTTCGGCGCTGACGCGCGCCTTTCCGGCAGGGCGGAAAGGAGAGTGTTCAGTCGGAAGTTGCCGCGAGTGGCGGCTTGCGCAGCCTTGTTGCATCGCGACACCGCGAAAAACGCTCTCGCAAAAGCGGGCGGTCCTGGTAAGCTGAAAGGTATGAGTTGCGTTCTGGAGATTGAGAATGCCTTGCGGCAGATGCCCCCGGAAGACCGGTGGGAAGTCGCCCGCTGGCTGCTCGATGATTTGCAGGAACAGACTACCGTCCGCGCCAGACCATTGTCCCGGAGGGACATATGATAATAGCCCAATGCTTTAGCATTGGGTTGGAGCCTCGCAAATGGTCCCGTCCCGAAGGGACGGCTGAGGATGCCGCCGGGTTCGGCCGTCCCTTCGGGACTTGTTCCCCTCGCACGGCTGGACCCAACGCTGAAGCGTTGGGCTATTATCAGATGTCCCTCCGGGACAAGACGAATTTCCGAAAGGCATTGACGCTAACTCCATCCGAGCCGATGCCTGGCAAGCGTCAAAACCGGCGGCGCGGCGAAAAGGCAAATTGTCATTCACGGCGTCCATTGCGCCCGGAAGAAGCGGGAGGGGACATTGGCGGGGGAGAGGAGGATGTGGACGGAGTTGCTGGCGAGCGTGTTGGTTTGGAGAGGGAGCCAGTTCAGCAGGTTGCTGGACCAAAGGACGGCGTAGCTTTGGCCCTGCTGGCCATCCAGCCAGAAATCGAAGCTGTTGGCCGGACCCATCGCGCCCGCCTTCAGGCGCGGCGCCGCCGGAGCGGCCGCAGGCAACACCAGGAGGGTGATGCTTTGCGGCGGCACGGTGTTGCTGAACGTGTTGCCCGCAAAACTCAGGTCGGGCAGACGCTTGATGACGTTCGCCGCAGTGAGCTGCCACACCTGGGCGGCGCCGCGCGTTTGAAAGTTGGTGAGCGTGACGCTGGCATTCGCGCTGGCGCTCAGTTGCTTGTTGATGACCATCACCGTCAGCGCGCCGTCCAGGGAGCGCACTGCGGCGAAAGTCGAGACGTCATCCGGATTGGTCCCCGTGGCCGAAACGCTGGTGTCGCCAAAGCTCGATTTGTTGCCGTCGTAGTTGCGGTAGATTTTCATGGCGTTGTAAGTGGGCGTCCCGGCAGCGGGAGCCGTCCAGCGCGTGGCCAGGTCCAGGCCCTCGCGCCCGAAGATGCCGAGGATGTCCGCCTGTGCGGCGGCCCCGTTGATGTTGGCCTCGGCGCCCCAATTGTATTCGGTAATGCCTATCCTGGTGCCCGGGTAATAGGTCGAGACCCAGCCCCTCATGCGGGGAATCAACATGATGACGCTGTTGATCCAACTCGGGTCCACGTAGTTGGTGTCCCAGAATTGGCGAGTAGATTGGTTGCGCAAGAGCGCGGTGGCGGCGGAGGCGTCAGTGCCGCCCACGCCGTTCTCCTGCGGATAGCAATGGAGCGTGAAGTAGTCCAGCAGCCGCCGGCCCGTGGTGGCCTCATGCACATAGAACTGATTGAGCAGCCATGGCATGTAATCCCAGCCCCGGTTGGCGGCCCGGTCAGGGTAGTGTGCCGGGTTGTAATCCCCGTGTTGGCCGGACCATTGTTGATCGTAACCACTGTAAAAATAACCTGGCCAACTCCATTCTTCCGGGCCGAGCACCAGCGCGTTTGGGTCGTTGGATTTGACCATGCTGGCGGTGGCAAGCATTTTGCCCCAGACTTCCTGCATGGTTGGACCCACGGGATGAATGTCCTGGTGGGTCGAGAACCAGAGGCTGTGCTCGTTGTCCATGATGTAGTAGCTGACGCCCCCGTTTGTGGAGGGGCCCCAGCGCTGGAGCAGGTGCTGCACGTAGCCTTGCTCAAAAACGGCGTTGGTCGGGAAATTCGCGTCGTTGGGGTCGTTCCAAGTGATGGGGGCGCTCCCGTTGGTGCTGCTCTTGCCGTTGCCCGCGTCCTTCAGATAGGGGTCGGTGGAAGTTTGCGGGCCGTATTTGGCCACCGAATAGCTGTAAAGGATGCCGCGGCCAGGTCCCAGCTTCGGTGCCCAGCCGATTATGGGGACAGTTATCATTGGCTGGGCCCCTCCGCCCTTGCTGGTGGAAACGAAACTGTCGGCGGTTTCTCCCGGACCAGAGCTCGAATCAGGATGGCACTCGAAATACCAATCCGCGTCCAGGTTGTGCGCGTTGATTTGCCAGTTGTAGCGCGTCTCGTTGTTCCCCCCGGAGCGGTGCAGGGGACAATTGAGGTCCGTCAGTTGGTTGGAATCCGTCGCGAAGGCCACGCCGTAAATCAGGGGGCTGATCGGTTTCCGATTAGCTTGCGCATCCACAAGGATCGCCTGGTTGCTTTGGGCGGAAAGGCGGAGGGCCGCCCCGGCCAGCAGCACAACTCCGGCAATCCAAACACGCCTGCCGATGCGTCTCAGAGAAGATTTCGACATGCCGGCAACTCTGGCAGAACCCGCAACATCCCGCCAGCCATGAGTTCATTCAAAAAAGTCAGGACTCCGGTTGTCCGCCGGGCGCCCAGCCCGCAAGCCTCGTCTTTCGTGTCGGTCCCCTCAGTACTGCGCTATGGCCGAGATGCCTGGCCTTGAGGGCCTGCTTGATTTGGTCTGAGCCGACGAACAAATTGTCGGGAAACCTGTAGTGCCGGGTAATGTCCGCCAGGATCTCCGGGCCGACGTAGGAGTTGAGCCAAAAGCCTGCCAAGTACTGGAGCCGCAAGTTCCGGTCGGTGCTGATCTGGGCGTCCCGCATCCATCCCTGCAAATCCGTGGCTCGCCCGGCGTAGGTGCCGAGCAAATCGATGACCGAGTGGAAGCCCACCTGGGCGAGCGACTCTTTCAGCCGGGCGTGATCTTTGCTGTCCAGCCGGGCTTGGAGCTTCTCGACGTCAAACTGGGTAGGCCCAGCCTGCCCGAACAGGACGGCGTCGTAGCCCTCCCCGTCGCTGTCATTGCTCCAGAGGATGCCGTTTGGGAAAACCTTGAAAAAAGTGGCGATCAGGCTCTTGGTCGACTCGACCCTGCTTTCGTAGAGCGGCATCCACAGCGCCATCACTCCCCCCGGTTTGAGATGCGCCTTGCACATCTGGTAATACTCCACCGTGTTGAGCGCCGCGCAGCCCTTGACCCACGGGTCGATCGGGTCGGACGTGATGATGTCGAATTTCTCTTTCGTGGTGCGGATAAAATGCCGGCCGTCGTCGAGGACGATCTCGGTGCGCGGGTCATGGACCACGCCGTAATTTTCTTTCTCGAACATCGGGGCCACGAACTTGGGGACCAACGGTTCTATGTCGCAGATGACGATGCGCTTGACCTCCGGATGCACCACAAAGGAGCCTGCAGTCACCCCCGCCCCGCACGCCACGACCAGCACCGATTCAGGCCGCGGGTGGGCAAGCCCCGCCAGGTGCCCGAGCATCCGCTGCAACCGCATATCGCGCGGTTCGTTGGACGCCTGCACCTTGCCGGCGGAGTGGAAGCTCCGCTCGCCCGATTTCTTGAGCGTCACGGCGACCGAGCCATTCAGGCCCTCGCCCAAATAGGTGCAGAAGATGTCCGGCCTGCCGCCCTTCGAGGGCACGTCTTTCTCGGCCCGAATCCCGGGCGCCATCTGGTCGGCGTAGGTCACCATAAAGCGGCCATACGCCGTCAGCCCCCAGGGGGCTGGGGAGATGCCCCAAGCCAGCAAAACCGCCAGGCCCACTGCCAGGACCAACAGGAGGGCCCCCGCGAGCCTGCCCAGGAGAGCGTCGAGTGGCGGCGCTTGGTTCCCTCGACACTCGACACTCGGCGCCTGCGTTTCCCCACTTCCGAGCTGCGGTCCAACCTGGCCGCCACGCGAATCCGCAGACGGCGCCCGGAAACTCCTTACGAACGGGACCAACATCAAAAGCCCCGAGGCGGCAGTGACTGCAACCAGCAGTCGTTCGGCCCATTGCGTGCCTAGCAAAGGAATCACCAGCAAGCTGAAGCCAAGCGCCCCTGCGATCGCGCCCACCGTGTTTGCGGCGTAAACGATGCCGACCACCCGCCCCGCATCCTCTCCGGGTGACACCACCGCGGCCAGAGCCAACGGGAAGCTCGCCCCCCACAGTACTGCGGCCGGCAGAACCGCCCACAGACAACGCGCCAGGTCCAGTTGGAAGTTCAGCCATGGGTTCTGGCTAAGCGATGGATTGATCGGCCAATAGGGCAGCGATTGGGCGATCATGCAGGCAGCCCAGGCAACGGCCCCGACCAGGAGGACCTGGCAGCAGCCCAGCAGAATCCAGGGACGGACCGTCCCGCGCGAGAGGTACGAGCCGACGCCGCTGCCGATCCCCAGACCCGCGAGGAACACCGCCAGAATGATCGAGAAAGTGTAAACCGTTCCGCCCAGCATGAGTGACAACAACCTCGTCCAGACCACCTCGGCGCCCAGAGCGGACAGTCCGGAGAGCGCGATCACCAGGTAAACCGCCCCGGCGCGAACATGCCGGGATTGACCGGGCGCAGCGTCCTCACTGCCCTGCGCCTCGGCGCCCTCAAGGCACCTCTCTCTGCCTGAAGGTTCATTGGCGGGCGCAACGGGCCCCGTTCGGGCTGCCAGGGCCAGACCGGCCAGGGCGACAGCGAGATTTATCGAGGCCGCCGTGTAAGTGGCCGTGGCCATGTCGTGAACTCGCAGCAGATAGAACCCTGCCAGCAAGCACCCGAACACAGCCCCCGCTATGTTCCCGCCGTAGAAGAATCCCAGCCACGAAACCCCCTCCCGCGTCGTTTCGACCCATCGGGCCATCGCCGGCAAGGTCGCCCCCATAAGCACGGTCGGCGGCAGCAGACACACCCCGGCCACCGCTCCACGCAGCAGAATCCCCGAAAGACCACGCCCGCCGTTCGCCGTGTAGATTTGGGAAATCCAAGGCACTACAAACAGAATCGCTATGCCGATGGCGCCAATGCCCAACTCCAGCGCCGCATACACCCGCAAAGGATGACGCCGCGGGGAAACCACCCGCGCCAGCAGCAAACTGCCCAGGCACATGCCGCCCATGTAAGTTCCCAGCAACACCCCCAGCGAAACATTGGTCAGACCGATTACCAGTTGAAGCAACTGGAACCAGACGATCTCATAGATCAACGCGGCGCAGCCGCTCCCGACGAACAGCAGCAGCAGGATAGGCAGGAACCGACGGGAATCGTGAACGGCTTTTGACTGGCTCATGAACGAACTTATGGGCGCAGGCTACAGGACTTCCCGAGTAAGGACAAGCGGGTTTGCGCGAAACGGCCGGGCTGGGGCGCACGACAGAATTCTTCGGCTAGACCGCCAGGCTGAGGCAATCGTTCTCGGCCGCATGAGTGTTGAGTCGCTCTTTCCAGAATTGATCCCGCCGGTGGCTGGCATAGATACAGCGCAA
>Ga0181524_10002434_pt1 | contig 19121 bp, 9 predicted proteins | sample PEATcosm2014_Bin_34_FD_119761 | JGI IMG/M metagenome (GOLD analysis project Ga0181524, IMG submission 119761) | Peatland microbial communities from MTU Mesocosm Facility, Houghton, MI, USA - PEATcosm2014_Bin05_60_metaG | ecosystem: Environmental > Terrestrial > Soil > Wetlands > Peat | place...
CTGCCGCCCCTCATCCACAGGTTGTAGCCCCAACTGTCCTTGATGATGATTCCCTCGACGAGGACATTCTCGCAGGCGTCGAGATCAACCGGGGCGCGGGTCGGCCCCTTGTGCCGCTCGTAGTCCAATCCGTCCAGAATACCGCGGCCCAGGATCTTCACGTTCCTGCCTTTTGCGTGAATGCCTCCTTTCACCACGGCTCCGCCGGCGATGTACAGCGTCTCGTTGTCAACAAGTTCTATGGCGCCCGCCTGGTGGACGCCCGGGCCGAAGTACTTCACCCCCGCGTCGCCCGGACTCGGAGAGGAGGCTTCAATCGGATTGGCAAAGAGGAGCAACGGACCGTGCTTTCCATCAGGCTCGATGGAGAGCTGGCACGGAGCAGCCGGCAGCATGAACCTCATCGCGCCTCTGAGCGTCTTCGGGTTGCCGGGGACGGGATACGGTCTGACTCCCTTTGATTCGGGCCGGATGACCACGTCCCTGAGCCACTGCAGCCGCGATTCGACCTCGACCTCGACGCTCCCCGAGAAATCGAAATACGCGAAGGAATAAGGGCCGCCGAACGGGGGTGAGTAGTTCTGCTCATATACTTTCCCGCGATAGACGGGCACTGGAGCGCCGTTGACCTTGATCAGATAGTCGTCCGAAAGCTCCACTCCTTCCGGAGCCTTATAGACCACGATGTTTCCGATGGGCATTGTAGATGTCTCCCTTTTCTGCGGTTCTTCGCTCCCAGGCGTCGCGTCTGTCGCAGCGGACGGGCCCGCCGAGGCCGCCACGACGATGGCCGCCAGGAAAAGCCATGTTCCTCGCATTGCCCGGGCACCTCCTGTTCCCCAAAGCCCGCAAGCTGCCTCCAGTTCCCTTAATCGGCTGTTCCCTATGGAACAGTCCGTTCCCTGGGGTGGCATTCTATCCTAACTGTGGCCCCCGTCAAGGCCGTTTCCGGCGCCGAGTGGAAAACGGGGTAGGGGGCTGAAAGGAGGCGTTATGCGAACGCATTTCCTGTCGCAGCTTTCTGGAGAACCGCGCACGACCATGGCTGCTTACGCGCCCATTGACATCGGGCAACCTACATGGTAGGAAATAGTTGCGCTCCAGCCGCGATAAGGACCGGGTGTGCCGTGACACGGTTTTCCTTCGCGGACCCGTTATGGACGAACGCCGAAACAACCAGCAGTCCCCCTCGGAAACAACCCCCGATTCCCGAGGGCTGGTGGAAGATCTCGCCCAGCCGGTCGTGATCACCGATGGCGCCGGCAAATTCCTCTTCATGAACCCGCACGCCGAGCGGCTGCTCGCTCGGGGGCTCAAGGAGCGCGTCGAAGCGCACCTGAGGAGCCGGGCCGACGGGCAACCAGTCCGCCAGGTCCGGTTTCGCACCGATGGCGCCGGCGAGATCATCCTGCGGATCCAGCTTTCCGACATCAAATGGGAATGGCAGGGTCAGCCGGCGAGGCTCGTCTCGCTGACGGACGTGACGTCCTACTTCGCCACGGCCCAGCCCCTCTTGGAGGAGATCGCGAAGTCCAAGGAGCACGAGGACGCCCTTCTGGACCAGCGCGAGAAACTGGAGATGCAGGTGAAGAACTTGTCCGTTGAACCGGACAGTGTCGACGCCGCGGTTTCGCGCTGGCTTGCGCAGGAGATCGCCGAGTTGCAGAAGAGCCTGGAGGAAACGCGGGTGCAGCGGGGGCAACTCGAAGCGCAGTTGAAAGAACTCGCCGCGGAGAAAGAGCGCGTCGAGCAGTCGCACGACGCCGAACTGGCGCAACTTCTCGAAGGCGCGCCCAGGGCGGAGCCGGCCAATGAGGAGCTCGTACAGTCTCGGCGGACGGTTGACGAATTAGCCGCGCACCGCGGCGAACTGGAAGCGCGCGCCAGACAGAGGGTCGAGGAGCAGTGGGCTTCACTAAGGGAACTCCAGGCGGCCGCCGCAGAAGCGAAGCGGGCCGCGTTGCGCAGCGCCGAGCCGGAGAAAACCACTGAACAACTCCAGGCGCAGGTCGCCGAGGGCGACAAGGCCAAGGCAGAAAGTGAACCCCTTCAGCAGCAGAATGCTGAATCCGCGAGCGCGAACAAGAATCTGCGGGCCAAGCAGCGAAGGGTGGCAAAGCTCCTAGATCAGCTCCGGCAGCAAACCGAGGAACTCCAGCGCCTGCGGGGTGCAAACCGCCTGATGGAGCAAGAGCAAGCGGCATTCGGACAGGCGGCCGATGAGCTGCGGTCCCGCAGTCAGACCAGCGATGAACGTACGAAAGAGCAGGCGAACGAGCTGACAAAGGCCGTCGAGCAACTTCGGACGGAGATAGCGCGGCGCGAACAGGCGGACGAAATCATTGGACAGCTTCGGCAGGAGGCGGGCCGGCAAAGGGAGCTGCAAGAGGCGAACGAGCGGCTTCAGCAAGAAATCTCCAGCGCCGAGCAGACCCGGGCGGGGCTTGAAGCGCAACTCGCGCAGCTCCAGGCGCAGGTGAAGGAGTTTGCCGCCGCACAGGAGCAATCCAGCTCGCAACTGAGGGCGGAAATTGCCCAGCGGGAAAAAGTGACAGCGGAGGCTTCTCAACTCCGGGATCAGGCCAGGCTGGGCGAGTTGTCCCAGGCGGAGAACGAACGCCTCCGGCACGAGGCCGCGGAGTCCCGGCACGCGCGCGAAGAGTTGGAGGCACGGCTCGTCCAGCTTCAGGGACCAGTGGCGGAGTTGGGCCGCGCGCACGAACAATCCGAAGCCAAGCTTGCGAAAGAGGCCGAGCTTCGGGCGCGAGCCGAGGCGGAAGTTCAGCGGCTCCGGCAGGAGGTCTCTGCGGCCCAGCGGACGCAGGCACAGCTTGCCGCTCAACGGGCGCAGCTTCAAGTACAGGTCGAGGAGATGACCGCGTCTCGGAAGCAGCCCGCCGAGGAACTGGAGACGGAGAGCGCCGAGCGGCAAAAGGCAGATAAGGAGGTCGAACGGCTCCGACAGGAGAACTCCGCGGCGCAGCGCCAGTTGGCGGAACTTGCCGACCAGCATCTCCGGCTCCAAGAAGAGCTCAAGAAATTGGCCGCTTCGCGGGAACGAGCGAACGTGCAACTTCAAGTCGAGAACACAGGGCGAAAACGAACGCAGGAAGAAAACGAGCAACTGCGGGAGCAGGTCGCCGAGGCCGGGCGGGTTTCAGAGTACCTCAGGACTCAGCGGAACCTGCTCGAGGGAGAAGTGAGACGATGCGGCGATGAAATCGCCGGACTCACGCAACAACTCGGGGAGGCAGTGAGCCGGGGCAAGCAGGCCCAAGCGGAAAATGCGCGGCTCCGGCTTGAATTCCGACGAACGCAGGTGGAGTGGGAAGCCCAATCCTTCCAAGACCGATCGCAACTGAAGGAACTGGCCCACGCACGAGAAGAGGCCAAGGCGGGGCTGGAGAAGGAGGCCGGGCAGCGGGCGCGCGCCGAGGCGGAAGTCCAGCAGCTTCGCCAGGGAATCTCTGCGGCCCCGCGGGCGCAGGCACAACTTGCCGCTCAGGGGCTGCAGCTTCAGGCGCAGAGGAAGGAACTCTCTCTCGCCCTGGAGAACTCCAAGGCAGAGTTGGACAAAGCGATTGCCGAACGAAAACTCGCGCAGAGGGAAGCGGAGCAACTTCGCCAGGAGCGTTCCGTGGTGTGGAGGGCGCAAGAGGAACTCGAGTCGCGCCGCGCACAGCTTCAGACGGAACTGGAGAACCTCGCGAGGGCATTGAAAGAAGCGCGGCAGGGGCTTCAAGAGGAACACTCGAAGCGGGAGGAATCAGAAAAGCAGAATGAACGGCTATCGCAGGAAATCGGTCAGTCCAACCGAGCGCGGGAGGAATTAGAGGCCAAACGCGCCGAACTGGAAGCGATGACGACCGCCCGTACGGCTGAGCTGGAGAAGCTGGCGCAGCAGGTTGGCCAGGAGGTCGGCGGGCGCGAACGGCTACAGGCGAGGCAGGACAGCCTCGAACTGGAGCTGGCCGAGTTCAAGCGGGCGGAGGCAAAATGGCAGCAGCAGCGCGGCGAACTGGAAGAACAGGCGCGATTGCGGGGCGAGGCGCTGGAGAAGAGCGACCGGCAGCTTCAGAGGGAGTTGGCGGCCCGGAAGCAGGCGGAGGGGGAAACCCTGACCCTGCAGCAGGCCGTTGCGGAGGCCAGGCGGACGGGCGAGGAATTCGGAGTCAAGAACGCGCGCCTTGAAGAACAGGTGAAAGAACTCTCGGACGCCCTGGAAAAAACCAAGGCGCACGTCCTTGTCGAAATGGACGAGCGCGCGGACGCCGAGAAGGAAAAGGAACAGTTCGAGCAGGATGTCGAGCAACTTAAACGAGCAGCCGAGGAATTGCGGACGGAACGCGCGCGGCTCATGGAGCGACTGAAAGACAGCAGCGAGGAACTTGAATCGCGCCGCACGCAGCTTCAGGCGCAACTGGAAAACCTCGCGAGGGCGTTGGAAGAAGCGCGGCAGGAGCTTCAAGAGGAACACTCCAAGCGGGAGGAATCAGAAAAGCAGAACGAACGGCTCTCGCAGGAAATCGGTCAGGCCAACCGAGTGCGGGAGGAGTCAGAGGCCAAACGCGCCGAACTGGAAGCGGCGGCGACCGCCCGTACGGCTGAGCTGGAGAAACTCGCGCAGCAGGTTAGCCAGGAGGTCGCCGGACGCGAACGGCTGCAGGCGAGGCAGGACAGCCTCGAACTGGAGCTCGCCGAGTTCAAGCAGGCGGAGACAAAGTGGCGGCAGCAGCGCGGCGAACTGGAAGAACAGGCGCGATTGCGGAGCGAGGCGCTGGAGAAGACCGACCGGCAGCTTCAGAGGGAGTTGGCGGCTCGGAAGCAGGCGGAGGGGGAAACCCTGACCCTGCAGCAGGCCGTTGCGGAGGCCAGGCGAACGGGTGAGGAACTCGAATCGCGCCGCACGCAGCTTCAGGCGCAACTGGAAAACCTCGCGAGGGCATTGGAAGAAGCGCAGCAGGGGCTTCAGGAGGAACACTCCAAGCGGGGGCAATCGGAAAAGCAGAATGAACGGCTATCGCAGGAAATCGGTCAGGCCAACCGAGCGCGGGAGGAATCAGAGGCCGAGCGCGCCGAACTGGAAGCGGCGGCGACCGCCCGTACGGCTGAGCTGGAGAAGCTCGCGCAGCAGGTTAGCCAGGAGGTCGCCGTGCGCGAACGGCTGCAGGCGAGGCAGGACAGCCTCGAACTGGAGCTTGCCGAGTTCAAGCAGGCGGAGACAAAGTGGCGGCAGCAGCGCGGCGAACTGGAAGAACAGGCGCGATTGCGGAGCGAGGCGCTGGAGAAGACCGACCAGCAGCTTCAGAGGGAGTTGGCGGCTCGGAAGCAGGCGGAGGGGGAAGCCCTGACCCTGCAGCAGGCCGTTGCGGAGGCCAGGCGGACGGGCGAAGAATTCGGAGCCAGGAGCGCGCGCCTCGAAGAACAGGTGAAAGAACTCTCGGACGCCCTGGAAAAAACCAAGGCGCACGTCCTTGTCGAAATGGACAAGCGCGCGGACGCCGAGAAGGAAAAGGGACAGCTCGAGCAGGATGTCGAGCAACTCAAACGAGCGGCCGAGGAATTGCGGACGGAACGCGCGCAGCTCATGGGGCGACTGACGGACAACAGCGAGGAACTCTCCAGGACTTGCGAGCAACTCCAAGAGGAAGCCCTTAATCGGAAACGGGCTCACGAGGAGAACGAGAAGCTCCGCGAGAATCTGGCCGACCTCCTGCGCGCAACGCAGGAGGCGAAGAAGCGCGCGGAAGAGTTTGAAGCGCGCGTGCATGCGTACACCGAGGAACTGGGCAAGGCCAACGAAGCGCTCCGACAGGAAAGCGCCGAGCGCAAACAAGCCCGGGAGGAAACCGACCAACTCCGGAGCCAGGCGGCCGAATCCAAAGCGGCCCTGGAGGAATTGGCGGCGCAGTGCGACCAGTATAAAGGTTGGGCCGAACAGCGCGGGGAAGAACTGCGACAGCAAATGGTTCTGCAGCAGCAAGCTCAGGAGGAAAACCAGCAACTTCGCGAGAAACTCGTCAAGTCCACGCGGTCCGTGGAGACCTTCAGGGCAGGGTTTGAGGCGCTCAAAGGCCAGGTGAAAACCAGCGCCGACGAAACGGCCAAGGAGAACGAAGCCCTTCGCCAGAAGCTGTCCGAGTACGAACGGGAAGAAGAGTCGCTGAACACGATCCTGAACGACCTCTCCGCAGTTCTTCGGCACGCTCGAGAAGTTCGAAACAGACGGCCAGAAGGCACCTCGCCATGAGACTCTGGGTTTAATAGGGACAGGGATTTGCCCAATAGCCGCCGTCCACATGACGGTCAGCCATCAAATCTCTTATTCTCGCGGCGGAAGTCATCAGCGATTCTACAACTGGCGGGCTGACCTTGTCGGCCGCCTGGGGATTCTCGCGCAAAGGCTACTGAACCCGCTGGACAATGCCGCTCTTGTCGTCCAGCACGAAATTTTCTTCGAGGAACGTAGCATGTTCAACCGAAGAGGGAATCATGACTTCAGAGGCGCATTTCGGACAGCGCACCTTCCGCCCGGCTATGCAAGGCCGGGCCTTGAAACGCTGACCACACCGGCAGATCCATCGGAGGAGTGTCAAGTCCTCTTCGGAGGTCGGGATGAGCAGCATCGCGCGGCAATCCGGACATTGGACATACTGCCCGGCGTATTTTGCGGGCAGGGCCATGCTCCGGGCGCAGACGCAGATGAGTCGGATGAGTCTGGTAGACATGCGACACGGCCTCCGGTAACGCGTCCTCTGATGCGTCCCGCCGTGCGGGTTTGACTCCAGGAGCCGCTGCGCACGGTGTCAACGTCCTTCAAAGCTTTCGCAGTATGCCGAGAAACTCCATTAGGATTATCGCAGGAAAGCACGCGTTCTTTAGCTCAAGCCGGCAGAGAGGCCAGCAGCGATTTCAATGGACTCGCTAAGGACGTGCTCGTCTACCTCCGGGACCGGGTGCGCTTCTGCGCCGCCCGTGGCGACTTCGCGTCCTGAACTTCTCAGCTTCCCTTATGTTGCGCTTCTTCCAAGTAGTGCCGGACGTGCTTTGCCAGGACGATGACATGGGGCTCAAGGAGCATTTCGTGGTGCATTCCCGGAACCGTAAGCGTCTCCGCTCCGCTCTGGGCCAATTCGCCCCACGCCAGGCGGGAAACTCGCGCGTCGGTGATCCCGGCCCGTTCAGCAAGGAAGAGATGGAGGCGACCGGGATAGGGTTTGGGCCGGTAGAGGGCCATGGCGCGGCGCATGACCTTGCGGTTCTCATGCTCGTAGCGTTTTAGCCGTAACAACTGACGATTCACGGGCGCCGTAATGAGTGACCGGTCCGCGCGCCTTTGGGCAAGGCGCTCAGCGCGCGTCGCCCAACGGCGCCTCATGCGCTGCAGCGCCCAGGGAAGCACGCTTCGCCTCGGGATGAACGAGTCGAACAAGGCCAGCCAAGCCACGCGCTGACCCGCCGCAAGAAGTTGCTGCGCCATTTCATAAGCGATCATGCCGCCGTTGCACATCCCGCAGAGGTAATACGGCCCGTCGGGCTGGATGACGCGCACGGGACGCAGGTAATAGGCGGCGAGGGATTCGATGGTGATAGCAGCGCGTCCGCTATAGCCGAAGGAATGAAGCCCATAACATGGCTGGTCGGGTCCAAGCTGGCGCGCCAAGAAGATGAAGACGCCCGCATTGAGCGCGTCCATGCAGAAGAGAGGCGGTCTTGATCCCTTGGTCTGAATCCGAACAAGGAAGACCCCTTGCTCGTCTCGGCCATCCTGTCTAAGAACTGCGGCGAGTTGCTCGATCGTGGGCGCTTGCAACAGCAAGGGAAGCGGCAGGGTTTTCCCGAGAACTTCTTCAATCTCGGCGAAGAGCCGCGCCGCCGAGAAAGAGTGCCCGCCCAATTCAAAGAAGTTGTCCTGCACCCCGATCGGTGCTACGCCGAGAACGTTTTCCCATAACCGGGTCAGCCACTCTTCCACTGCGTTCCGGGGCGCTATGCACACATTGTCCAATAGAGGCCGCGCGGTCGGAGGGGCAGGCAGCGCCAGGCGATCCACCTTGCCGCTCGGCGCCAAGGGCAACGCGTCGAGGAAAACGAAGCGCGTGGGGATCATATACCCTGGAAGCACCGCAGCCAAGGCAGCGTGGATATGGCTGACGGTCGGCGCGGGGGACTCCCCGGGGACTACGTAGGCCGCTATGCACTGGCTTCCAGAGGCGTCGTCGGCAACGACGGCCACGGCTTCGCGGATGCCGGGCGAACGGAGGAGGGCCGCCTCCACTTCGGCCAACTCGACGCGCTGTCCTCGAACTTTCACTTGAAAGTCCTTCCGCCCGCGGCAGGTCAAGCAGCCATCGGACGCGAGGCTCCCCAGGTCGCCGGTGTTGTACGCCCGAGCCCCGCTTCCGTCCGGATCGTCTCTGAACGCGGCCCGGGTAAGGTCCGGCCGGCGCCAATAGCCCGGCGAGAGGTAATGGCCGCGCAGGACGATCTCTCCGACTTCCCCGGGTCCGAGACGCTGTCCGTTCTCGTCCACGATCAGGATTTCCAACCCCTCCGCGGCGTATCCGACCGGCACCGGCCCGTCACCCGGCTCGACGCGCTTGTCCACCAGCATGCGAGCCACGGTGCCCCCTGCCTCTGTTACGCCGATGCTGAGGCGCAACAGACAATGGTCGGCGAACCGGGCCTTGAAGAGCCTTACGTCCTCCGCGCGAATCGTTTCGCCGCTCAGACTGACCAGGCGGATGCTCGAGAATCTCCTTTGTGGAGCGGTGCAGCCCATCAGATTTCGGAACGTCGTTGGCACGGAGTGGTAACAGGAAATCCGGTGCTCTTCGAGCCAGTCTCCCAGCGGCGCCAGCCCTCTGGTAGGGATGTCGTACGGAATGATGCTTGCTCCGGTGAGCAGGGCGCAGAGGATGTCCGACACCGATGCGAGAAAGGCATAGGAGAGAACAAGGCTGACGCGGTCCTCGGCGGATACGTGGTTGACGTTGATCCGATCCCGGGCATAGCGCAGAAGAAGCCTATGCGTAAAGATGACGCCCTTGGGGGCGCCTGTGGAACCGGAGGTATAGTACAGCGCCGCGAGCGCATCCGGCGCTATCGTCAATTGGGGATTTGCCTCTGAAAGGCAGTCTTCCAGGGTATCCACGTTGATGATGCTGCGGCGGTGTGGGGCGTTGCCGAGGACAGAGCTTGTCGCGTTTCCAACGAGAACCGTCGTCGCCTGCGAATCCTCCAGGAGATGGCGAATCCGCGCAGGCGGAGAGCGCAGGTCTATAGGTACGTAGAGACGACCGGCCTTCAGTACTCCGAGTATGCCCAGAATTGCTGGCGCGCCGTGCTCCAGGAGCAGCGCAACGGGTTCCTCGGGACGTCCGCCCAGAGCCAGAAGGGAATGGGCCAACCGGTTGGCCCGACGGTTCAACGCATCGTAGCTCCATGTTCGGCCGCGATCTTCAACAGCAAGCCGTTCCGGCGTACGAGCCTCTTGCTCCTCGAAACGCCGCGCAACGTCCTGCTGCGTTTCCGCCTCCGTGAAAGGCACGAAGGGATTTGCCGGGATGCATGGCTTCCAGAAACCGGCCGCAGGCGCCGTGTCCCCCGCCGGGGCTTTATTCATCTTTCGGTCCACCTGCCCGCCACGAGATGCAAAAGGCGGCTCAACAATGCGGCGCGTGCCCGAGCCAGGTCCGGCCACGTCGGCACTATCATCCGGAATTTTGCAGACGGCCGCCGTCCATATGACGGTCAGTCAAGAAATTGTCGCATTCTGACCGTCAGAATCACGCTTGTCAAGAGAAATTCGCGCGGCGAAAGAAGGCCTCTGCCCCGGCCGCCCGGACTGCGGTGCCGAAGGCGTGAGGGTCTACGGAATGTCTTGCCCCGCGGCGGCGGAATCAGCCTGTGGGCGCCTTGTCCGGCGGCGCAGCGCCGAAACGAACGTCGAACCGCCGATCAGGCCGAGCGTTCCCCAGCTCAGGATCAGCAGCCACGGATAGGCGAAGGGATGGTAGGTGAAGTCCACAACGTTGCGCCCCTTCCCGACCTGGAGGGCGCGGAAGATGAAATTCCCTCCCCAGACTGGCGTTGGACGGCCGTTGACCGTCGCGCGCCACCCGGTGGCCCAGCGATCAGTCACCCACAACCATCCGTCATCAGGCGATCCGACCTCCAGCGTCAATCGCGTAGGCTCATACTTCATCACACCGACGGCCAGCGGAACGGCCGCCGGCAATTGAGCAATCCGAGCGGCCTCTTCCGGCGCAGGCGGCGCGGCGCCGGAGGGCCGTTTCATGGACTCCGGAGTATGAACGACCAGCGGCGGCATTCCCAATTTGCGGGCCCGTTCGGTGAAGGCGCGAAACAAATCATCCGATAAGGGAACCGTTTCCGCCTTGGAGCTGAACCAGATCCTGGATTCGCCCAAGCGCGCCTGTCCGCCGCCTTTCGCCGCTGGAAGCTGCGCGGCGGAGCGAGTCAGGAGTTCGTCCTGCAGCCACTCCTGGTGAAAGTGGTTTACCATGGCGCTGTATCCGTCAAGGGCCGGCACTTTCGTAGACATATTACAGTTCCACGGCCGGTGGGTCTGATGTCCGAGCCGCACCAGCCCGTGCGGCGTCAAGTCAATACTCGCGACATGGTACGGCGCTTGCGCAGGCCAGTACTCCACTTCATCGGGGTCAACGTCGAGGGCCATCACGGACAGCCGTTGGGTCAGAAAGACGTCAAGCACGGTCAAGCCCACCAAGGCCACCGGCATCCACCGGGCGCGCCGGAAGAGAAAAGGCCGCGTGACCGCTGCGGCCAGAGTGCACGTGCCCAGCCAAACCAGACCGGCGTGCGCAACCGCCAGCCCTCGATCGGGAGCGGGTTTAGCCATACGCAGCACATAGAAAAAGCTCAGGCCGGCCGCCACCGCTGCCGCGATGCCTGGCACCAGCACGCGCCGGAGGGGCTGCGCTTTCTTGCTGATGAACGAATCGGCGAGGTCCCGGCTGGCCAGCAGCGCCAGGACGCACATGACGAAGAGATAGCCCACCCTGAACAGCGCCGCATGCCGGAAGTAGCGGAATACAGGGAAAAGGTCGTAGAGCCATCCCCGGAACGGCAACGCCTCCCCCATCGCTAAAGCCAGGCTGCCGACGCCCAGTCCGGCCAGCCACCAACGCCACCACTGCCGCGGCCGGAGACACAAGGCCAGGAGCGCCAGCCAGAAGACCGTCGCCGGGATGTAGATGCTGCACATGGCGATATCGGTGTACGGCCATAAATTCTTATCCTTCAGGCTCAAGGTCGGCAGATAGGGGCTCGCGAAGGTGGTCAGCGCGCGCGGATGCAGGGCCTCATCGCCCGCGGCTGTCTCGCGCGTCAGGACGCCGGTCCGGTCGGTGTAACCGGCCCCATCCTTAAAAAACGCGACATAGACGGGTGAGAGGACCAGGATTCCCGCCAGCGCCAGAACGGCCATTGCTGCCGCGCCGAAGATCCAATGCCCGCCTCGGCCGGTGGGCGGTGGTCGGAAAGGCTCAATCGCCTCTGCCTTGCTTTCCGGATAACCGCAGACGAGCCGTCCCACCGCCCAGAGAGCCGCGAAGCAGCCGCCGAGGATGTTCAATGCCGGATAACCGCCCATCGCCGAAAGCCCCCAGATTGCGCCGGCCTGGAACGCCGGCCCAAGGCGCCGGCGCTGCAACGCCACGTCGAGCCGCCAGATGACGAATGGGAAAAGAGTCATGGTGTAAAACATGGACGTGTGCTCAGCGTTGCTGATGAAAAAGCCGGAAAAGCTGTAGCCCAGCGCCGCAGCAAGCGCCCCCCACGCCGGCGCCCCCAGATGCCGTCCGAGCGCCAGAATGCCCATGCAGGCGATCAACCAGATGAAAAGCCAATAGACGATGAACCCAATCAGCATCCCGCCCGTCAGCAATCCGACGAGGGTCGCAATAGGCGAATAGCTCACCCACTCCGGATCCGCCGACTCCGGGGTGCCGCCATTCGTCCAGGGATTCCACAGCGACAGATGCCCCGCGCCGGCCGAGTCGGCCTGCAGCGCGAAATCCGGCATAAACTCGTCAACGGCATCCCAAAAGGGCACGGCTTTTCCGTCAAGCAGCTTGTAATTGGCGGCAAGGAGGACTATGGCGGCGACCAATATCGCCGTCAGCCAGCCGGCTTTCGTCCGTTGGACGATCGCCCCGGGAACCGGTTCGCCTTGGACTTTGGCGCGCCGAGTCGAGGCCGCGCTTTTCCTGCGCCGCATGGCTGAACATTCCTCTTGGCAAGGCTTATGCGGAGCGTAGTATATCAGGGGCGGACGATACATCGCTAATAAGCGCCGGTAGGGGGCTTGTGTTTTCAGGACTTGGTGGGCGCAAGCTCTTCCGGGTTCGACTCCCGGCTTCGGCGCCGGTTACAAGGCCGGAGGGACGAAAGACTCAAGCTCTCTGTCTCGTGCGCCGCCTGGCGAGCGTAACGCTCTTGAATCCGAACGGCACGACAAGGTAATCGTCAGTCCAGATCCCGCCCGCGCGGTTGCGTGTCTGGTACCAATTCGGATCGCGTCGGCCGGAGCGGGAATCGGTTTCGCCTCGGAAGGCCGGCTCGCCCCAGCATGAATCGGGGTCGCCGGCGGGCCGATGGTGTGGGCCGAGCAGGTTGCGCAATGTGCCCACGAGTTCGAGCGCCACCTCGTTTTCCCCCTCCTTCACTGCGTCGGTGATATCTACGGTGAAAGGATCCCAGCCTCGGACGCCGGCCATTGCGCCATTCACAAAGACGCGGAGCAGGCAGGCATCCAACCCATGCACGCCAAGAATCAACCGTTCACCCGCGACGGGACGCGCCAGCGTCAAGCGCCGGCTGGCGCGCATGACGCCGGCAAAGAACGGATACCCCAGGCCGATCAAGTCGCGCCCGGACGCCATCTCGGAAGGTTCAATGCCTATGCGGAACTCAGGCTGTAAGCGCACCCATCCGGGCGCACGGGCGGTCTCTTTTCCATGAACTGCGAACTCGCCGACGATGTACGACGATTCCAACTCCGTGCCGACCAGGTTCTGGAACAGCCCCGCCAGGTCGGACGACGCGCGCTCCAGAGGAGCGAACTCCCGCCGCAGTTCCAGAGTATTAATGCCTGGTCTGAGAAGAGCGGCGATGTCCAGTTTCTGGAATGCGCGGTCGAGGAAGAAGCCGTCCGGCTTGCCTTCAACTGCCTTGCCGTTGAGCGAAATCGCCTGCTCTTCCGGATTTTCAACGGCAAGCCAGGCCTGTTTCGGAAGCGCTTCGACGTTGAAAACCTGCTGCGTCCACAGCGGGCCGCGGTATTGTCGGGCGCAGAGGATTTGCTGAACGGCGATGATCGGCAGCGGCTCGAAGTACGCTTGTTCGCCTGTCCTGTAACGGCAGAAGTCCAGTGTAAGAGCGTTGGGACCGAGTCTTTGGAGCCGCCAGGAGTCATCCAGGGCGATTTCGTCCGCGCCGCCTTCGCCGATATCCGCGCAGTGTTCGACCGACGAGCAGTCAACGGCATCCTGCCCGACGGGGACGGGAGCATCTTCGAACAAATATAGCTTCGCCTCGCCCGGCGCCAGGCTCGTCTGGACGCGCGCCGCATCTCCGTTCTTCCCGCCGGCCGCCATCCTGATCCGGCCGCCGAGAGGATCCAGTTCCCGGATCCGGCGCGCCCCCTCTCTGTGGAGCGAAATCTGCCGCGAACGGCTGCGGTTTCGGTTGCACAGGAATACAAGATGCCCCTCTTCCAGTTCCCGCTCGCAGAGCAACAGTTCATTTGCCGCCTCGTCCGGCGATTCGATATGGAGTCGGCGGGGGAGCGCCGCATCCAGCGCCGCAATCCAGGCGGCGCCTTCTCCTTCGCCGCGGATTGCTTCCGCAAAATCGCGAACTGCCGTGTCCGGCGCGCCTTCGACGCGCTCGGGCATTGCGCCCGCCGCAAGCACGATTCCTCCCGCGCGCCTGAACCGCTCCAGCAGCCGCAAGGTCGAACGGCGCAGCGTGAGCAGCCTGGGCAGGACAACGGCCCGGTAGGACATCGCGCCCACGCGAAGCGTGCCGTCAGCGCCCACGCTTCCCATCCGGCCCAGCATCTGCTCGTCGCCGAGGTCGAAACTCCGGTGCGAGTCGGTCAATGAGCGAAGAACCTCGACCAGCGAGGCGTTCAACTTTTCAATCTCCGCGTTGCTGCGAGGCCCGGCCTCGTCGGGGACATACTTCAACGGTTCATAGAGAATGAAGGCCGATTCCAGCGGGTGCAGCACCAGGATATCGGCGGAGCGGCGGCCCTGGCGCAGGGCGTAACCCAGGCGCGCGAAATAGTCGCCGACCATCCGCTGTTCCGGCCACCACGGCTGCTGGTATGAAAGGTGCGGCGGGTAGATGCGCTTGCGGCGTCCGCGGAGCGAGTAGAACGTCCCGTGCAGACATCGCAGGTTGATTCCCTTGCTGTAGAGGAAGTCGCCGATGAACTTCTGATCGCGGAAGGTGAGGCTCTGGCTGCTGACCCCGTACATCTCGCAGAGCGCGGCGGGTTTGTCCGTCTGGGCGGCTGCGCTGACGCACTGCGCGGGAGTGAGAAGGAAGGGAATGCCGCGCTCGCCCGCATCGGCGTAGCATCCCCATTCCAGACTGCGGGTAAGGTGGTCAATGCCTGGGATGTCCATGAAAGGATACAGCGGCATTGTCGCGGCGGTCCAGCCGACCTGCGACTCCAGGTAGTCCTCTCCCATGAGGTGGCCGCTGAAGGCCAGCCGGTTCTCGCTGCACCATGCGGCTATCCGGGCGAAATACCCCTCCTGCAGCATCTCAAGCACTGTGCGCCAATACTGATACCTGACCAGCTCCCAATTTCCAGCCCGTCCGAACAGGCTGGGAATCGCGCCGACCAGCGAGTAGCCCCACTGGCGCTCGAACGCGGCCTGCAGCCCATCTCCCCACGGCATGTGCGGCGGATTGAAATGCGGCTCGTCCACCCACATTGACACAATCGTTTTGCCGAACTCGCGCTTGAACCGACGCCACGGCCGTTCATAGGCAAGCTCCAGGTAGTAATTCACCGCCGCCGGGTTCAGCAGGTCGAGCCGACCTGCGGCGTGTCCCGCATGGATGGAGGCGTCGCCGCATACCGCGAGCGGGCGCGTGTCGGCGGACTCTCCTTTTGGCCTGGCTGTGAGCACCGGCAGACAGAACTGCTCCGGCAGGTTTGGCACGCAGGCGGGCATGAACCCGGCCTGCAGATACACGCGCAGTCCCAGCCGGCCCGCGGCGGCGATGATCGTTTCCATACTGGCCATGAAACCATCGCCCGGATAGTCGCTTCGCAGGCCGTTGAACGTGCGGGCGATCACCGCGCCGCAGCCGGCGGCGCGGATTCCTTCCAGTTGCCGGATAAGCTCATCGGTCTCCAGACGGTCATTCAGCATCCACAGTGTGACGTCTCTGAATTCGGGTCCTGGGTCGGCGAAAGTGCGATGGTCTATCATGGACGATCCCTCATTGAAATCCAACGCGGATTACGGGCAAAGCTGAGAGCAGAATAGCGACCGGCAGCGATGGACGCAAGCGCAGGATGCGATCAGGGGAAAATGACCAGCGGCTGCCGGGGCAGGAAAAAAGGCGGGAAGAAGTAACGCGGCGCGTTAGAATGCCTTCCGGCTGTCGAGAAGGATCGTGACCGGTCCGGCGTTGACCAGCGAGACGTCCATCATGGCCTGGAACTCGCCGGTGGCGACCTTGGAGACCCCGAGCGCGCTGAGGCGCTGGACGAAGTATTCGTAAAGCGCGCGGGCGCTGTCGGGCGGGGCGGCGTCGCTGAAGGAAGGGCGTTTCCCCCGGCGCACGTCGCCGTAGAGAGTGAATTGCGAGATGACCATCACCTCCGCGCGGAGGTCCGCGGCGGAACGGTTCATCTTGTCCTGCCCGTCGGCGAAAATCCGCAGGCCGGCGATTTTCTCCGCGAGATAGTCCGCATCCCCCTCGTTGTCGTCGCGGCCGACGCCGAGAAACACGAGCAGACCCTTCCCGATCGCGCCGACCGTCCGGGCGCCCACGCTCACGCGCGCCTCGTTCACCCGCTGCACCACCGCACGCATGGCGCGAAAACCTCCTTTCGAGAACCCGCGCAGGAAACTATCAGTCCGCTGCGGCGCTGTCAATGTTTGGCGGCAAGATCGTTTGACTTATGCCGCGCCGGGCAGTAGGATTTCTCTTATCCTGCCGCGAGGCAGAAAATTGAATCGAAGGGGACCTGTCCATGAAGAGAACTGTCCTGTTCGGCGCCGCCCTGTTCGCCTGCTCGCTCGTCGGCTGCGCACCGAAGAGCCTGCTGCTCGTCACCCAGTACTCTCCTGATTCGCCGCGCGTCGGCGAGGCGGATGCCTCGATCCGTAGGAGGATGGGCGGCGAGAATCAGCCCTTTGTCCTGACGGTTTGCTATACGAACATGGTCGGACAGGAGAGCGAGGTCTGGCGCACGGAGATGAGCCGCGTCGCCGTCGCATACCTCCACGCCTCGGACCCGAGCATCGTCTTCGTGCAGGGGGACCTCGTGGCGCGCGAGTTCGCGCCGAAAGCCATTGAGCTTTCGAAGAAGGTCATCTTTTTCGACATCGCCGGAGACCCGGCCGCATACAATCTGACCGACCCGGCCAACGCCACGGGCATCACTGCGCCGGCGCCGGTCGCGGACCTGTTTGCGCTGATGAAGCAGATTGTGCCTTCGGCGCGCGGCGCGGCCGTGCTCGCGGACAAGAGCATCGAGGGCGACGCGATTGTCGCGCAGATCGATCAGGCGCTCGACCTGCCGATCAAGGTGGTGCAGGTCAAGCGCGCGGGCACGATGGACGAATGGATGACGGCCGTCAAGGACGTTCAGAGCCAGGCCGACGTGCTCGTGATCGCGTCGTATTCGGAAGTGCTCAGGGACGCCACCGGCACCGCGACGGTGCCGGCGCCGGAAATCCTCCTGGCGACCTCGCAAGCGAACAGGCTGCCGGACTTCAGTTTCTCGAGAGAAGCCGTGGGTCCCAAGGGCGTCCTCGGCGCGGTGTCGGTTTCGATCAGCGCCCAGGCGCGGCTGGCCGCCCGGATCGCGGCGATGGTGCTGTATTATGGCGAGGATTTCCGCGACGAGCCCATCAGGGCCTGCGAGGACCGCGTCACGACCACGAGCGCCGAGCGCGCCACGCAGTTGGGCGTGAAGCTGCCGGAGATGGGCGTCGCCCCCGCCGCGCCGCCGGCCAAGCCGGAGACGCCTCCGGCGGAACCGCCGCAAACGGCCCCCGCGAGCCCGGCGGAACCTGTGGTGGTGCCGAAGTAGCGCAGCGCGGCGGAGTTCGTTTCGCCGCGTACAGGCCGGCCGTTTCCGGCCGACCCTGCCGAGCGAGCGGAAGCGCCCACGGTATCCCTGGAACCCGGATTTGCCCAACCGGATCGTATTTCGTCGCCGCAACTGTTGCACTTCTTCGCCCGCAGGAAGCGGCGGTGACCGTGCTTTAAGGGAAGCGCCATGCGCCCTATCCTGTTTTCCGTGAGCTATGCCGGCTTGTGGGGGCAATCTCGGCTGACGTTGGAAGAGTTCATCCCGCGCGCAGCCGCGCTGGGCTACGCAGGCGTAGAACTGATGGGCAAGCGCCCGCACCTCTCGCCGCTCGACTGGACCGACGATCGGCTCGAACAGCTTCGGGCGCTCTGCGCGCGGCATACCCTTGAGGTCGCCTGCCTGGCCGCCTACACGAACTTCACCGGCGGCACCGACGTCCGCGAAGTGCCATTCAGCGAGATGCAGGTTCAGTATGTCGAGTCGCTCTGCCGCATAGCTCAGCGGTTGGACTGTTCCCTCGTGCGCGTCTTCACGGCATACGAGCGCGATGACATGCCCCTGGCCGAACAGTGGGCCCGGACGGCCGCGGCGATCCGCGAATGCTGCGCACGCGCCGCGCCTTACCGAGTCACGATCGGAATCCAGAATCACCACGACCTGGCCGTGCATAGCAAGGCCCTGATGGAGTTGCTGCGAGAGATTGATCAGCCGAACTGCCGGCTCATGCTCGACCCCTGGTCTCTCTGTTTGCGAGCGGAAGAACTCTACGAGACGGCGAAACGCGCGGCGCCGCACATGGTCTATACGACGCTGGCTGATTATGTTCGCCTGCCGCGCTTCCGATACCGACCGAACCTGACCAACTACACGCGCGGCGAGCCGGACCTGGCGCGCGCCGTGCCGATGGGCGAAGGCGAGATGGAGAACACCACGTTCCTCTCCGGCCTGCGCGCCGGCGGCTACGACGGCCCCGTCGCTTACGAAATCTGCTCGCCCATGCGCGGCGGAGGCGGCATGGAGAACCTCGATCATTGCGCACGCGCGTTTGTCGGCTGGCTGAAGGAAAGCGCCTCCGGATCCGCCCGCGCGTCCACGTAGCGGAACGCACCTCAGGGGGCGGCGGCGTTGTTTTGCGGCGAGCGTTCGGCAAATTGCGGTTGACAGCGCATGGGCGGCCAATTATACTAAGGAACTCGTTGCGCCGGATTGGCCCGCCGCGGCAGTGAATTCGGACAAAGACCGGAAATCGAAAGAGAGATTGTTGCGCATGCCTATGAAGAGTTATATGGCGAAAACAGGATCAGTCGAGGCCAAGTGGCTCCATGCGGACGCCACCGGCAAGGTGCTGGGCCGGCTGGCCGTGCGCATCGCCACCGTGCTCATGGGAAAACACCGGGTCACCTACACGCCGCACGTGGCGACCGGGGACTTCGTGATCGTCACGAACGCCTCGAAGATCCGCCTCACCGGCCGGAAGATCGAGCAGAAAGAGTACCAGCGCTACAGCCTTTATCCCGGCGGCTTGAAACGCATCCCGATAAAGACGATGCTCGAGAAAAAGCCCGAGGAAGTCATCCGCCTGGCGGTCCGGCGCATGCTGCCGAAGGGATCGCTCGGCAATCATCTGCTCAAACGGCTGAAGATTTACGCGGGGCCGGACCACCCGCACGCGGCGCAATGTCCCGAGGAAATGCCGCTGCTCGAAAGCGCCGCGCGCGCACGACGGGCACGCTAGGAGAAGTCATGGTTGAAGAAGCGACCGTATTGGCGACGGGCCGGCGGA
>Ga0181524_10002438_pt1 | contig 19100 bp, 11 predicted proteins | sample PEATcosm2014_Bin_34_FD_119761 | JGI IMG/M metagenome (GOLD analysis project Ga0181524, IMG submission 119761) | Peatland microbial communities from MTU Mesocosm Facility, Houghton, MI, USA - PEATcosm2014_Bin05_60_metaG | ecosystem: Environmental > Terrestrial > Soil > Wetlands > Peat | place...
CAACGCTCTCACCCATCTGGGGCATAATGACATTCGTGGGCATAGCAACCTCACCTCACTCGAAAATCGAAACTCGAAAGTCGACCGCTGCTTCGAATTCTTGCCGCCTTACTTCTGCACACCTGACGCAGAAAACCGGTCAGAATCTCCGACTGGGCACCACGACCCTGATTCCTTTCCGGCTGCACCGGACCTTGATGGAGGCAACTCGCAGCAGCGCAGGCGCGTACTTAATCATATAGGTATTATCCAAGTAAATTCGAATGAGCCGCAGCGCCCCCTGCGCCGCGACGACCGTGGAAGCACGGAAGCAAACGCCGCCCGTCTCACTGGCAAGCGTGTGGGCTGCCCGCTCCCCGGCGGAGCTAAAGTGGTCATCCCGGGAGCTAAAGATGTCTCTCAAGACGATTGGGTATATCGCATTGCGGGTTCGCTGCGCCTCGGCAAGGGCTGCCTCTGGCGTGTGAAGGCTTGCATTGTCCCCCATATCAGAAAAGACAATCAGCGCTTGATGGCCGGATCGCAGGGAGAGCTTTTCGCTACAGGCATAGAAGATGGCATCGTACAAGGCGGTGCCGACGCCGAGGCTTTGCGGATCGAACCCACAGTTAATGGCTTCTTGTATGCGCCCGAGGTCCGATGAGAGTGGGCACATGAGCGCACCCCTCTCCGCAAACGCTGCTACAAAGCCTGAATCGCCCGTGCGCAAGAGCGGCGCCGCGATATTTGCACCCTCGAGCAGTTTCACAGAGTTCGAATCACTTCGGCTCATGTCCAATAAGAAGCCTGCCCTCACGGGAAGTGCGGGGTCCCTCGCCAGCAATTCGATGGGTCGTTCTTTCCCCCCTTCGTACAACTTCAAGTCATTCTGGGTGAGGTCGGTTACCGGACTGCCGTCACCATCGAGCGCAAGCACGGGAAGAGTAACAACGGCGTCTTGGCTGGGCGCGACGCGCCGCGAACTGCTCCGCCCATTGCACTCGAGCAGCAATGTTCCAGCGAGTAGCTGCGCGCAAATGATCATCACCATCCATCCACTTTTCACACGGAGCCTCACAGCTCTTGCACCTGCTGTAACGCCGCGATCATGTCCAATCCGAAAACTCTTTCGAAGTGGCGCACGACTCGCTCGGCTACCTCGTCCATGGCGGCCGGCCGGCCCAAGAGCCGTTCGAGTGAGGTCACGCCTTTGTCGCGCAGGCCGCAGGGAACGATCCACTCGAAATAGCGCAGGTCTGTGTTGACGTTGAAGGCAAAGCCATGGGAAGTGACCCAACGGGAAATGTGAACTCCCATGGCCGCCAGCTTGTCGTTGCCCACCCAGACGCCGGGAGCCCCGGCCAGCCGTCCGGCCTCGATTCCGTAATCACCGGCAACTTCGATCAAGACTTCTTCGAGGGAGCGCATGTACCAGGCGATATCCCGCCGGTGCTGCGCGAGATCGAAGATGGGATAGCCCACCAACTGCCCGGGGCCGTGGTAAGCAACGTCGCCGCCGCGATCGATCTCGAAGACTTCCGCACCCCTCGCCGCCAGTTGCTGGCGGGAGACGAGCAGGTTTTCCGGCCTGGCGTTGCGCCCCAGCGTGTAAACATGGGGGTGCTCGAGCAGAAGCAAGGTGTCCGGGATGGCGCCCGCCCGGCGCGCCGCCACGCGCTCCCGTTGCAGGCGCAGAGCGTCTGCATAGTTCACAAGCCCGAGTTGTTCAACGTGGCACCGCATCGCAATCAGGGTCTGGGCGCGTGCCGGCTGTTCCTTACAACAACCACCCCCTGCCTCCTCCTTGCCAAGGAGGGGAGCTAGCTCACCAACTCCACTTCTCACGGAGGGGGCCAGGGGGTGGTGAGCGTGCGTGGCCTGTAAATAGTTAAGTGGGACATCATACGAGGGACCGGGGGAAAGGGCTTCGTTCCGTCGTTTGGAGGTTCCGGAGCCCATCCTACTGTCCCCAGTCCCTAGCCCCCAGCCCCGAGTCCCTGGCCACGGGGTTTCACGCATGGATCGCCCAGTCATGCGCGGCGTGAGCCGCTTCCATCATCGCCTCGGAAAGAGTGGGGTGCGGGTGGATCGTATGGGACAAGTCAAGTGCCGTACCCTCCAGACGCAAGGCCACGGTTGCTTCGGCCACCAACTCCGTTACCCTTGGCCCGATCATATGGACGCCGAGTATCTCTCCATACTTTTCGTCGCACACCATCTTCACAAAGCCCTCGCGGGCGCCCAGGATGCCAGCCTTACTGTTGCCCCCAAAGGGGAACTTTCCGACGCGAAGCCTGTGGCCTGCTTCGCGCGCCTGGCGTTCCGTGAGACCCACACTGCTGATCTCAGGCTCACAATAGGTGCAGTTGGGGACCTGTGTGTAGTTGATGGGCTCGACCGGCTTCCCCGCCGCGTGCGTAACCGCAACGATGCCTTCCATCGAGGCTACATGCGCCAGCAGGGGGCTGTTGGCGACGATGTCGCCAATGGCGTAGACGCCAGGCTCGTCGGTTTGCATGTTTTGATCGACCTTCACGAACCCCCGCTCCAGCTTGACCCGGCTTTTCTCCAGGCCTACATCTTGGGTGTTGGGTGAACGCCCCACGGCGACCAACAAGGTTTCAGCTTCAATGGTTTGAGACTTCCCATCTGCTCTGGTGTAGGAAACAGCCACTCCGTTTGCCGTCTTGGTGGCTTTCTCAACCTTGGCCTGCGTCTCGATAGCGATGCCCTGCCGGCGAAATGACTTCTCGAGCTCGGCGGAGATTTCTTCATCTTCCAGCGGGACCGAGCGCGGCAACATCTCCAGAATCGTGACTTTCGTGCCGAAGCGGTGGAAGATCGATGCGAACTCCACACCCACTGCGCCGGCGCCCATAATCACCATCGAGCTGGGAATGGCTTCGAGCGCCAGGATTTCCTTGTTGGTCAGAATGGTTTTCCCATCCGGCTCGAAGCCTGGGAACGTCTTTGCCTCGGACCCGGTGGCAAGGACAATCTTCGCAGCCTGGATTTCTCGCGTCTGCCCCTTGGCGTCGGTTACCGCGATCCGGCCCGGGCCAGCTAGGCGCCCGTAGCCTTGAGTACTTTCCACTTTGTTCTTCCTGAAAAGAAACTCGATGCCCTTCACGAGTTTGGTGACTACCTTGGTTTTGCGGGCCTGGACCGCCGCCCAGTCAACAGAGAATTCCTTGCAGACGATTCCGTATTCCTTGGCATTCTTGAAATAGTCGTAGACTTCTGCGTTGAATAGAAGGTCTTTCGTCGGGATGCAGCCCACGTGCAGGCACGTCCCGCCAAACTTGTCGTCCTTTTCGACTACCGCTGTCTTAAGTCCTAATTGCCCGGCTCGAATCGCAGCGACGTACCCGCCGGGCCCGCTCCCGATAATCACCATGTCGTAGCGTGGAGTCTCCGCCAAACCGTCACCTCCATTCCTGCTGGTCGAATAATTCCCTGAACGTTCGAATCCGCCAATTGTCATCTTACATTACGAGAATTGGGGATACAAGCAACTGCGACGGATTGCGACCAAGCCGATAGAATGATTGGTTCATTGAATCATTGAGAGACGGCAACGGAATCGTTTTTCCAATGAATCAATGAATCAATGAATCAATGATTCAACCGATCAGAGGGGGCATTGCAAATCGCGGTGGTTGGGTATACAGTCCGTTACCGGGTCTCAAAAAGGAGACTCCGATTGAAGTATTATCGGCTACGACAATATGTCGTAGGGACAGTTCACGCTGACGGGGACCGGCTTCGTCCTTGGAGGCAGCATGAAACTCCTCCGCTCGCTTCCCATGCGAACGCTTCTAGTATCCGCTTTTATCTTCTTCTCCTCCCTCACAACCTGGGCGCAAACGGCCAACGTGCCCGGGCGCATTACACAAGCTGTGGACATGGAAAACCTCGTCACCCTGCGAGGGAACACCCATCCGCTGGCACGCCCTGAGTATGACCAAGGCGCCGCGCCTGATGGCCTGCCCATGGAACGCATGCTGCTCGTATTGCAGCGCTCGCCGCGGCAGGAGACGGCGCTGCGCAAGTTGCTGGATGAGCAGCAGATCAAGTCCTCGCCCAACTACCACATGTGGCTCACCCCGGAGCAGCTCGGCGAGCAATTCGGCCCCGCCGATGCGGATATTCAGGCTGTAACTGGCTGGCTGGAGTCGCAGGGCTTCGAGGTCAGTCGTGTGGCAGCGGGCCGCACCGTCATCGAGTTTTCGGGCACGGCGGGGCTGGTGCGCGAGGCGTTTCACACCGAGATTCACAAATATTTGGTCAAAGGCGAGGAGCACTGGGCCAACGCCAGTGATCCACAGATTCCTGCCGCCTTGGCCCCGGTAGTGGCGGGCTTTGCTTCGCTCAACAACTTCCCCAAGAAGCCCCTAACCCACAGCCTTGGCACATTCAGGCGGACGAAGGCGACTGGTAAGATTGAACCACTGTTCACCATGAGTATACCCTGCGGCGCCTCCAACAGTGAAACATGCTACTACTTTGCTCTCGGCCCGGAGGATTTTGCGACCATTTACAATGTCCTGCCGCTCTGGTGGGATGTCACCCCACCGAATGACGGCACCGGGCAGACCATCGCCATCGTGGGCGAAACCAATATCAATCCCCAGGACGTGGCGGATTTTCGTAACATGTTTGGCCTCCCGCCGAATCAACCCAACATCATCTTGAACGGTCCCGATCCCGGGATCAACGGGGACGAGGTCGAAGCCGACCTCGACGTCCAGTGGTCCGGAGCGGTGGCCAGGGGCGCAACGATTGATCTTGTGGTCGCAGAATCAACCGAGAGCACGTCGGGCATCGACCTGTCGGCCCTTTACATCATTGACAACAACCTGGCGCCCCTCATGAGCGAAAGCTACGGGGCTTGCGAGGCTGAGTTGGGCGCCGGCGGCAATCAGTTCTACAATACCCTATGGGAGCAAGCAGCAGCTCAAGGGATCACAGTTATAATCGCGTCGGGTGACTCCGGCTCCGCCGGGTGCAACAGCACCAATTTAGGCGATACGGCCGCCCTGTACGGGCTCGCGGTGAGCGGCTTCGCTTCCACACCTTTCAACGTGGCCGTGGGTGGAACGGATTTTAACGACACGAACAACCCACTCACGTATTGGTCCCTGACGAACAACTCCTTGCAAGGCTCCGCCAAGTCCTACATTCCCGAGACCACCTGGAACGACTCCTGCGCGGCCTCCGGCTCGCTCTACGGCTGCACTCCCCCTCCCTCCACCACCTATCTAGACGACGGTCTTTACCTCCTTGCGGGTGGGGGAGGACCCAGCAGTTGTATCAATCCATCGGGCACTTTCCCCAACGTCACTTGCAGCGGGAATTACACGAAACCTTCCTGGCAGATGGGAATGGGCGTGCCCAATGACAGTGCGCGCGACATCCCGGATGTGTCCCTGTTTGCGGGCAACGGCATGCATTACAGTTTCTATGTGACTTGCCAGATGGATGCCAACGCCAGTAACGGGGGCAATTCGACCTCTTGCGATTTGAACGCTCCCTATACGGATTTTCAAGCGGGTTCGGGAACCTCGGCGTCGGCGCAGGTGTTCGCGGGCGTTATGGCGCTGGTGATCCAACGCTACGGTCGCCAGGGCAATGCGAATTACGTGCTTTACCCGATGGCAGCCCAGAGCGGTGCGGTCTGCAATTCCAACACCGCTCCTGTAACGAATTCGACCTGCATCTTCTATGACGTGAATGTGGGAAACAACTCGGTGATCTGCCATGGGGGCACGCCGAACTGCAGCAACGCCACCTCTGGACAGTACGGCGTCATGGTTTACGATGGCTCGCCAGCATACCTTGCGAGCGGCGCTTACAACTTGGCTACTGGCTTGGGCTCCGTCAATGTCGCGAATCTAGTCAACAACTGGACTTCGAACTTCACTCTCTCGACCACAAACCTGACACTTTCCACTAACCCCGCCACCAATCCCATCACGCTGACGCACGGGCAGCCGGTCAACTTCACCGTCGATGTTGCTCCGGGTTCCGGTAGTGGCACCCCGGCAGGGGATGTCTCGCTGATCGCGCAAACCGGCAGCAGTTCAAGCAGTGTTACCGGAATTGGCCCCTTTACGCTGAGCGGCGGCGGCGTTTCCAACTCGACCACCATGCTCCCTGGCGGGTCTTACAATGTGACGGCCCATTACGCAGGCAATGGAACCTTCGCGGCGAGCGATTCCACCCCGGGAATCCCCGTCACCGTGGGAAAGGAAAGTAGCCTGACGGAAGTGCGCCTCGTGACGTTCAGCGCCGCCGCGCCTCCTGCTTATAACGTCACTACCGTCCCCTACGGATCTCCCTACGTTTTGCGCATGGATGTGACCAACAGCAGCGGCCAGCTTTGCGCCTCAGCCGCTACCGGATCGATCTCCTATCCATGCCCGACCGGGGCTTTGACCGTCTCTCCTGCGCCTTCTGACCTGAATCCCCCGACGGGCACCGTTTCCGGGAGTTACAACTTGAACAGCCAGGGTTACGCAGAGGATCAGCCCATCCAGCAACCTGCTGGGACGTACAATTTTGTTTCCAGCTACGCGGGCGACAATAGCTATACCGGAAGCACGTCACCCGCACTCCCGGTTGCCATTACCCAAGCACCGACAACCACCGCGTTCACTGGACTGCCGTCGACCATCGTTCAGCAATCACCCATTTTGTTGAATGTCACCGTCAGCACGCAGAGTAGCGGCCTGGCCCCAACAGGTACCGTGCAACTCCTAGTGGGGGGCACCCCTGTCCAAGCAGGAGGGGACTACACGTCGAACAACGGTTCGGCCAAGGGATCCGCCTCCTTGCAGGCCTCGCTCAACGTAAGTTTGCCGCTGGGTCCGGTGACCCTATCGGCACAATACCCGGGCGATAGTAACTACACAGCGTCCGCCTCCGCTACGACCACGGTGACCGTGACGGATTTTAGCGTGTCTGCGAATCCAACCACTATCAACATCCCGGCGCCAGGGCAGTCCGGCACGGCCACGCTCACTATAGCTCCTCTTTCCGGATTCACCGGGACAGTGAGCCTTTCCTGTGCCGTTGCTGGACCAGGCGGTGGACCAGGAATTTCCTGTGCACTTTCGCCTTCATCCGTCACCGTGACCAACTCTTCCCCTGTGACCGCCACACTTACCCTCACGACGACTGCCCAGGCAAGTTCCACGCCGCCAGCCCCGCAATTACGACCTCCTGCGAGTTTTCGCCTGCCCGCCGGATGGCTCTGGACGTTTGCTGGTTTCTTAGCGCTGGCGACACTGATGGCTTTGACGGCGGTTGGGCAGCGTCGTGTAAGCTGGCTGTTTGGGAGCGCGCTGCTGCTAGTGGGAATATGGGTGGCCTGCGGTGGTGGGGGCGGAGGCGGCGGAGGCGGCACACTGAGCGCAAGCCTCTCGCCAACTTATCTTTCGTTTGGGCAGATGAATGTGGGTTCGAGCAGCAAGCCACAATCCGTGACCTTCTCAAACACCGGGACCGAGTCGTTTGGCATCGAAATGATTGGGGTCGGCCCGGGTGACCAATTCTCCGAGACCAACAACTGTGGGAGCAACATGGCAGGAGGGACCAGTTGCACAATTAATGTGACGTTTGCGCCAACCATGACCGGTACGGCCGCAGCTGATCTTCAGGTTTTCGACCCGGTCCTTGGCGGCCCTCAGACTACTAGCTTGAGCGGTACAGGTATCCCGCCAGCTACGCCGCCCGGCAGTTACCAGACTTCGGTAAATGGCTCATCCAGGGCCGGCGTGCATAACGTTGCGGTTTCGGTCAACGTGCAATAAGCTTCGACCGAAGTCTGAAATTGGAAGTCTGAAAACACAGAGAGAGCCGCCATGCGCGCGTAGAAAGATACTCCCCTCCACGGCGGAAGAGGAGTAAGGAGTGGTGGGCACGGATTATTCAAGCTTGCAGGTCAACCACCACCTGGCCCCTCCTTATCAAGGAGGGGAATCAGCAACGTATTTTTCCGCGTCCAGCGTGTCATTCCGAAGCAAGGGATCTGGCTCTGGAGGTGAAGGAAGTACCAGATTCCTCGCTTCGCTCGGAATGACACGTTAGGGCTGTGTTTAGTACCTACCTCACGTTATTGAATCGCTTCTCGATTTCGGCCCAGTTCACCACGTTCCACCAAGCGGTAATGTATTCCGCGCGGCGATTCTGGTACTTGAGGTAGTAGGCGTGCTCCCACACGTCCAGACTCATGACGGGATACTTGCCCTCCATCACCGGGCTGTCCTGATTGGCAGTCGAATAGATGTCGAGCTTCCCACCCTGCGCCGCCAGCCACGCCCAGCCTGAGCCGAAGCGTCCCAGAGCGGCGGCAGTGAATTTCTCCTTGAACTGGTTGAAACTGCCGAAGGCGCTCTCGATGGCATCTGCCAAGTGGCCGCTCGGCTGCCCGCCGGCTTGGGGCGCCATAATCTGCCAGAACATGGAGTGGTTAATGTGGCCACCGCCATTGTTGCGCACGGCCGTGCGGATGTTTTCCGGAACGAGGCTCAAGTTGTTGGCCAGCAGTTCCTCGATGGTCTTGCCGGCCAGGCTCGGCGCCGACTCGAGAGCCTTATTCAAATTGGTCACGTAAGTTCCATGGTGCTTGTCATGGTGAATCTCCATGGTCATTTTATCGACATACGGTTCCAGCGCGTCGAAGGCGTAGGGCAGCGGTGGAAGTGTGAACGGCATAGAAGCTCCTTTTGTTTGTGTTATTGAGGTTTCCTGATTTACGTCCCAAAAAATTTGATGCAGGCGCTTGTTGAAAGGCTCAACCTCGGCGGTCGAGCCGTCAGTTATCAGCTCTCGGCCTGCGACCTCCTCAGTAACCCCTCACCCGGCCCGCTCCGGCTGATGAAAGCGCCGGCAGCGGGCCACCCTCTCCCCAAGGGAGAGGCCCGTCCTTTCTTCTGTCTTCTGACTCCTGGCTCCTGCCGTTCGCGGCGGCCCTGAATCCTCTTGAATTGCACTCCCCCTGTGGGCATAATTCCAAGTCCATTGGGAGCGATACATGTCCACCTTAGACGTTGACTGGGTTCGGGCGCGGTTTCCGGCGCTGGCACTTCAAGTGAATGGCAGGCCGGCGGTCTACTTCGACGGCCCGGGCGGCACGCAAGTCCCCCAACGCGTGATGGACGCGATGCGTGATTACCTGACCAGTTCCAACGCCAACACGCACGGCGCATTCGCTACCAGCCGGAGAAGCGATGAGGTGATCGCGCAGGCCCATGCCGCGATGGCGGACTTGCTGGGCTGCGATGCCGCAGAAGTGGTTTTCGGCCCCAACATGACCACCCTGACTTTCAGTTTCAGCCGGGCATTGGGACGCGAGTTCGTGCCGGGTGACGAAATTGTGGTCACCCGCCTGGATCATGACGGGAACGTGGCGCCCTGGTGCGCGCTTGAAGAACGTGGCTGCCGGGTGCGCTTCGTGGATATTGATCCCTCGGACTGCACCTTGGACATGGCCGACCTGAAGGGGCAAATCACGGCGCGCACTCGGCTGGTGGCGGCCGGCTATGCTTCGAATGCTGTCGGGACCATCAACAACGTGGAGGAAATTGTTGGCCTGGCTCACGCGGTGGGCGCGCTGGCATACATTGATGCCGTTCACTATGCTCCACACGGCCCGATCGATGTCCGCCGCCTCGACTGTGATTTTCTGGTCTGCTCGCCGTATAAGTTCTTTGGGCCGCATTCCGGCGCGCTTTATGGCAAGCGCGAGCATCTCACCCGTTTGCAGCCTTACAAAGTCCGCCCGGCTTCGGAAGAGAATCCTTATCGCTGGGAGACCGGCACACAGAACCACGAAGCCCAGGCAGGGATCGTTGCTGCCGTCGATTACCTCGCTGAGTTGGGCCGGCGCGCCTCGCCCGCAGCCGCCTCGCGCCGAGCCGCCCTGCTCGCCGCCTACGACGTGATTCGCCCCTATGAACGCGCCTTGGCGGAGCGGCTCATCAGCGGCCTTCTGGCCATTCCGAGCCTCACGTTCTATGGAATCAAAGAGCCGGCTCGCTTCGCGCAGCGCGTGCCGACCGTCGCGATTCGAATGGCAGGGCATTCTCCGCGCGAGCTGGCAAGCTACCTTGGTGAGCGTGGGATATTCACCTGGGACGGGAACTACTACGCACTTAACCTGAGTGAGCGGCTGGGCGTCGAGCCCAGTGGTGGCATGTTGCGCATCGGCCTTGCGCACTACAACACGGCTGAAGAAGTCGACCGGCTGCTCGGCGCGCTGCAGGAACTTAGGGCAGGGCAATAGCCCTCTCCCCTCGGGAGAGGGGAGAGTTAATTCGTTGGTGGAGGATGAGGACATGCCAAAAACAAGAATGGATCGCAGATGTTTTGTACGAAATAGCGGGATGGCAGCCTTTTCCTGGGCCTTGTCAGCAGGCCTGAATCCCTGGCGTGTGCCGGCACGACTTCTTGCGGCCGAGAACGCCCCCGATGAGGAGATTCCGAATTGGGCCGAGCCGCAGCAGGGTACTGTCGCGGGAGCCTCCTCCGTAGACAATTCCGTGCCGTGGGGATATGCGCCAATGAACGTTTGCGGTGACATCCCCCAGTTGGGCTGGGAGACGGAGAAGGAAACAAGCGGGGCTTGGCTGGAGCTGGATTTTGGCGCGGAGCGCGCCGTGCGTGAGTTGTGGCTGCTCGCCAAACCTCTGCCCTACGATATCGTTCTTGATCCTTACATGCGGGGCGGGCACATGGCGACTCCGCGTAAGATCACCTACAGCTTTTCCGGTGGCGCTTCCTACCAGGCTGAGCTTCGCCAGGCCAGGTACTTGCAAATTATCACCCTGCCCCGTGCAGAAAGGACGAGATCCATTCGATTGGTAGTGAATGAGGTCTGGCCGGAAGCGGGCAGCCAGGGCACAGGTTTGGGCAAAATCAAGGTGTTCCCCAAGCCGCATGCTGCTTCATTCCAGGTGTTCGTGTACGCCATGTACGACGCCCGCGGTGGGGTTGGGGTCCAATCCGCCACTCTGGAAATCATTAATCCCGGCAACGAGATTCGGGGAGCGAAGCTGCAAATCTCGAGCGACGCAGGCAACCCCTCGATTGTTCCGCTTGCCGGCATTCCTGCCCGGTCTGTCTCTCGGCAGGATGTCTGGATACCTGTTCCGTTTGAGGATTCAGTCATGGGTTTCAAGATAGTCGGCGCGGCCACTGACTTCAAGGTCAGCCGAAGCTTGCGGGTGCCTGCCTATCGCTCTTATTTTGACGGCGGAACGTTCGATTTCCTGTGCACGAACCACAACGATCTGGGTTGGCTCGATACCCAGGCAGTCACCGCAGATTACCGGTCGGCAGAACTGATCCTGCCCGCCATGCGGCTTCTGAAAGAGAATCCCGAGTTTCGCTACTCGATGGAGTGCGTCGCCTATCTCATCGAGTTCCTGGATCGCCATCCCGAAAGGCGCGAGGAGATGGCGCAATTGATGCGGGAGGGCCGCTTCACCTGGGGCGCCAGCTATGTGGAGAATTTGGAAGTGCACGTGGGGCCTGAGAAGCTGGTGCGCCAATTCTATCTCGGTCGGAAGTGGCTGAGGAAGAACTTCTCCGGCGTGGATTCGCGCCATTACGTGAAGACCGATCCGCCTGCCATGACCTGGCAGATGCCGCAGATTCTGGCCAAGGCGGGCGTCCCGTACGTGCTTCAAGGCCGCTTCACCTGGGGGTTCTATCACTGGGAAGCACCGGACGGCTCAACCGTATTCGTCTTTGCCTATCGTTACGGCGACCCGAGAGGGCTGGTCAATCCGAAGGGAAACCAGGGATGGCTCAGTTCCGCGGACGCCCGCGAATACTATTATGCCCCGCGCCACCTTCCGCCCATGATGATCTATGACTTCAACTCGGATTACCTGCCTCCCGCGCCGGCGCTGATTCCTTACGCGCGCCAACAGAACGAGGCCATGAAACGGTTCGCTGCGGTATGGAATGGGCACTACGCCTCCAAACCCGAGCGGCAAATCCAGCCGCCGAAAATACGATTCGTCGAACCTGAGGCCGACCTCGATGAACTCACGAAGCACGACTTGAATATTGAGACTGTCAAGGGTGATTGGCCTATCAACTGGACGTACTACGATGAACCGGGCCACCGGGAAGGGTTGCGGGCGGGCCGCGAAGGTCACAACCTCCTGCTGGGTGCGGAGCGCCTCTATGCCGGGCTCAGTCAGTTCTCCGCAGCCCGGTCCTACCCGCGGGAGACGTTCTTCGAGGCGTGGAGAGCAAACTGCTGGCCTGACCACGGATGGGGCGGTAATAGGGGAACAGTTACGGACAAGGTCTATATCGAGTCCTACATGAAGTCACATGAGATAGCCGCAAAGCTCTTTTCTGAGGCGGGGTCCCAACTCGCCCACCGCATCGTGAAAAAGTCCACCGGGGAAATGCCCGTTGTGGTTTTCAACCTCTTGTCGTGGCAAAGGAGCGATGTCGTCCGATGCCATTTGGCCCTGCCCTCCGGTTGGGGTTCGTTTGAGCTGCGCGATGAGGAGGGCGAAGAAGTCCCCTATCAGGTAGTTGGGCAGAGCGCCGACGGACGCCCTGAAGAAATCATCTTCGTGGCGGAGGGCGTGCCGTCCGTCGGCTACCGCACGTACGATCTGCAGCCGTCATCTTCTGCCCCGCCTGCCGGGACACACTTAGCCGGTGAGAGGTTGGAAAACGAATTTCTGCGCGTGGTGCTGGGTCCCGGAGGAGTGAAGAGTCTGTTCGACAAGGTGTTGGGCAAAGAGATATTGCGCGCGGATAAGTTCTGCGGAGGAGAAGTGTTGCAGTTCACGGCGCCGGGACTGGCCTGGGAAGACCCCGAGATCGTGGCCATGGAGGATTTCGAAAAGACCAGTGACCACGAATTCCCAATCCGGCAGTTCGTGCAAGGACCGGTACGGACCACGGTGGTAAGGGAGGCGCAATTCAAGCACTTCTTGTTACGCCAGACGACCCACTTGTACTCACACTTGCGGCGCCTGGAGCTCGAGCTCGAGTTATTGAACTGGGATGGGCAAAAGGAGCGAGAGTTGCGGGTGGTGTTCCCCATTAACTTGCAGAATGCGTGCCTGAGCTATGAAGTTCCATTTGGGACGGTGGAGATGGGGAAGGACGAGGTTGATTTCTCCGACCTTCCCGCGAGTCCTGACTCACAGTTTAGAAAGGACCTTTACGGGGGAGAAAAGCCTTTGCGCTTCCGGGAGGCGATCAATTGGATCGACGCCTCGTCCCCTGAATATCTTGGCTTCGGCTGCCTGGCTGCATCGGACTGCACGGTGCACTTGTTCGCGGATGAGACGAGTCATCAGGTTGATTATCCGCTCCTTCAACACGTGTTGCTCTCCACGCGCAAGAGCCTGGCTTGGAATCCAGAGTATTGGTTCACGCAGGCAGGAGATCATCACTACCGCATGGCACTTTTCCCGCATGCCGGGGGGTGGCGCTCGAGCTATCGCGAGGGTTTTGCTTTCAACTATCCCCTGGCCGCTTTTGTGGCCACAGAACAGGCCGAGTCTGCCGCACAACCTCTGCCCCGGTCGGCTCAATTTGTCAGGATTGAACCGCCCAACCTTGTCGTGACCGCGTTGAAAGTGTGCGAAGATGACGGCTCGCTGGTGTTGCGCTTTTACGAAGCGGAGGGCTTCGAATCTCAAGCCCGAATCCACTTCTCGCGAAGCGTCCGCCAGGCTTGGAGGACGAACCTAATCGAGGAAGAACCTGAAACCTTGCCAGTGTCATCGGACGGGGCTTTGGATTTCCCGGTGAAACCTTGGGAGATTGTTACGCTTAAAGTGGCCTAGCCTGTCATTCCGAGGAGTCCCGCGTCCGAGGGACGACGAGGAATCTCGCTTTGTTGCCAGAGCGAGATTCCTCGCTTCGCTCGGAATGACACGGCCGGATGTTTGTCGGTATTCTACTGAACGCGGATGCCCGGAATTTTTCGACAGGGGGGAGAAGCTGATTATGAATCGCCGCAGAATTTTCTCATTTCTGATTAGCGCGCTGGCCATGATGTCCGCGACGCTAAGTCTGGCCAGCGAGCACTATGAGGTCCTGGTGGAACGAGGGGCACAAGCCAAAATGCGGGATGGCACGGTGCTCCGCGCGGACATTTACCGGCCCAAGGCCGAGGGGAAGTTTCCGGTCCTACTCCAGCGGACGCCCTACGACAAGCGGATGAACGTGGATTATGGCCTGCGCGCTGCTTCTCTGGGATACGTCGTGATTATCCAGGACGTGCGTGGCCGCTACAGTTCTGATGGTGAATGGGATCCCTTCCGGTATGAGTCACAGGACGGTTACGACACCGTGGAATGGGCTGCCTCGCTTCCTTACTCGAACGGCAAGGTGGGGATGTTCGGCGGATCATACGTGGGCGCCACGCAGATGCTTGCCGCCATAGCGGCCCCGCCCCATCTCGCGGGCATCTTACCTTACGTCACGGCCTCCAACTACCATGAGAATTGGACGTACCAAGGCGGAGCCTTCGAACAATGGTTTAACGAGTCATGGACTTTGCATCTGGCGATGGACACCCTCAATCGCCGGGCGCAGGCCCATAACAATGCCCTCCCCCATATCTTCACGCTGCCCCTAGCGGCTTTCCCGTTGTTGGGTGTGGGCGACGCCGGCGACTCCATTGACAGCCCCCAGACTCTCGCGTCTTATTTCTTCGATTGGCTGGCCCACCCAAGCTACGACGATTACTGGAAGCACGTGTCCATCGAAGACCATTTCTCTCAAATCAGTGTTCCCATTTTCCACGTCGGCGCCTGGTACGATCTTTTTTTGGGCGGGACGCTCAGGAATTACCTCGGAATCAAGGCGCACGGTGGCAGCGAGGAGGCGCGTCGAGGTCAGCGCCTGTTGGTTATCACCGGTGGGCACTCGGGGGCGGGCCCTCTGATCGGCGAGGTTGACTTCGGTCGCGATTCTGTGGTCAACGACGGCGACCTGACGTTGCGCTGGTACGACTACCTTCTGAAGGGTGTGAAGAATGGTCTGGAGAGCGAAAAGCCGGTGAAACTGTTTGTTCTGGGTAAGAACCTCTGGCGCGAGGAAGATGATTGGCCACTGACGCGCGCCCGCAACACGCGCTTTTATCTTCATTCCCAGGGCAAGGCGAACTCGCTCTCGGGGGATGGGACGCTCACCAACATCGAGCCTGCGAACGAGCACGCCGATCAGTATGTCTACGACCCTGCTGAGCCTGTACCCACCCGCGGCGGCCCTCTATGTTGCGACGCCACGCACTTGGCGCCGGGAGCGATTGACCAACGCCCCGTCGAGGCGCGAAGTGACGTGCTGGTTTTTTCCACGCCGCCCTTCAAAGAGGACTTCGAGGTGACTGGCCCGGTCAGCGTTGACCTCTACGCCAGCTCCTCCGCCGTGGATACGGACTTTACGGCCAAGTTGGTGGACGTTTGGCCCAACGGCTTTGCGCAGAATCTCACGGAGGGAATCTTGCGGGCCCGTTATCGCAACTCCCCTGAAAGAGTCGAGTTCATGAATCCGGGTGAGACCTACAAGCTGGCCCTCGACCTGTGGGCCACCTCGAATGTTTTCCTGAAAGGGCACAAGCTGCGCTTGGAGATCTCGAGCAGCAATTTTCCGCGTTTTGACCGCAATCTGAATACGGGTGAAGAGGCGAGCCGTGGGACTCGCTGGGTGAAGGCGACGAATACGATTGTCCACGACCGAGAGCATCCGTCGGCGGTCATCCTTCCCGTGGTGCCGTGACTGGCGGCGTCACGGGTGGCGCATCCAGAGGGGCAGATGGGCAGGTAGGCAGATCGGCAGGTGGGGGAGGAGCCACGAGTGACGGAAGCGGGCAAGATTCGGCCGTATCGGGACTTGCGAGTTGGGCAAGAGGGAATGGGCTTAGCTGAGGCTTGCTACCTGCTGACAAAGCGCTTTCCCAGAGACGAACTCTTCGGGATGACCTCGCAGATTCGCCGGGCCGCTAGCTCAGTCCCGGCCAACATTGCGGAGGGCTATGGGAGAAACAGTGAAGGCGACTACATCCAATTCCTGAGGATTTCTCAAGGCTCTTTGAAGGAACTGGAAACCCATCTGACGCTCTCCACGCGTGTCGGACTAGTAGCGGAGTCCGAAACGAAGCAGGTGTTGGAACAGTGCGACCGCTTGGGGAAGATGTTGCACAGGCTGATTCGGTCTCTCCAGGGATCCTAGCGAGGCAGTGGGCGGGTGGATAGATGTGCAGTGGGCAGGTGGGCAGGTAGGCAGGTGGGCAGGTAGGCAGTGGCGGGTGGGCAGTCAGCTTCTCCTGCAACCCGCTACCTGCCGATCTATCCATCTGCCCACTGCCAGCCTTCAACTTGACTACCATTCCGATGCTCGGCCATAATTTCATTTTCCTCACCTCAGGTCTTTTCTCTCTTCAGGGAGGCTTCTTTTCATGCCGGATGTTTATCGAAATTACCTAGCGGGTCAGTGGGTGGAGTGCAAGACAAAGAAAACATTCCCCAACGTCAATCCTGCCATTATCGGGGAGACAATCGGCCTGTTCCAAGCTTCGGGCCCGGACGACATTCAAGAAGCATGTGAAGCCGCCGCCAAGGCGCAACCGGCTTGGGCGGCGCTGCCCGCTCCATTACGGGGCGACTTCCTTTACAAGGCCGCCGAAATCATGGAAAGCCGTCTCCAGAAACTCTCCGAGGAGATGACGCGGGAGGAAGGCAAGACGCTGCCCGAAGCCAAAGGAGAGGTGAAGCGGGCCATCAACATCTTGCGCTACTTCGGGGGCGAGGGGCCACGCCAGTTCTGTTACCAGATCCCGTCCGAGCGGGAGAACGTTTTCTGTTACACCTTACGCAAGCCGCTGGGAGTGGTGGCCCTCATTACTCCCTGGAACTTCCCCAGCGCCATCCCAGCCTGGAAAATGGCCCCCGCGTTGGTGGCGGGAAACGCCGTGGTGATCAAGCCGGCTTCACTTGCGCCGCTCAGCGCCCACCGGATCGTTGAAGCGCTTCACGAAGCGGGCATCCCTGCCGGGGTTCTCAATTACGTGACGGGAAGCGGCGGCTCGCTAGGCAACGCGCTGGTGGAACACCCCGCCATCCGCGCCGTCTCCTTTACGGGTTCTTGCGAGGTGGGCAACGCGCTCTACGAGAAGGTGACCAGACGGAGGGTTCGCCTTCAGCTCGAAATGGGCGGCAAAAACCCCACCATTGTACTCAAGGACGCGGACCTGGATTACGCCGCCGCCGTCCTGGTGAACGGTGCCTTCTTTTCCACCGGCCAGAAGTGCACCGCCTGTAGCCGAGCCATCATTGAGAAAGACATTTACGAGACTTTGGTCGAGAAGCTTACGGCCAAGACCAAGAAGCTGAAGGTTGGAAACGGCCTCGAGCCGGGCATCGAGATCGGACCTGCGGTGGACGCGAACCAGCTCGAGACGGACTTGAAATACATCGAAATCGCCAAGCAAGAACGGGCACAGTTGCTCTGCGGAGGGAATCGCCTTACGGGTGGAATTTACGATATGGGCTATTTTGTGGAGCCCACGATCTTCGCCGGCGTCACGGCTGAAATGCGCATTGCGCAGGAAGAGGTTTTTGGCCCGGTCCTGGCATTGATGGTCGCAAATGATTTTGAGGACGCCATGCGGCTTGCCAACGGCGCCCGCTTCGGCCTTTCGGCTTCCATTGTTTCACGCGACCTCACGCGTGTCCACGAATTCATTAATCGGATTGAAGCCGGCTTGATTACGGTAAACCTGCCCACCGCGGGGGTGGAATATCAGCTTCCTTTCGGCGGCACCAAGGAATCGAGCTTCGGCATGCGCGAACAGGGGCCGGCGGCGGTCGATTTCTATACCGAGACGCGGACGGTGTATTTGAGGTATACGCAGTAGGGACGTCCGTGGTCCGTGGTCCGTTGTCAGTGGCCAGTGGCTAGTGGTTAGTTGTTCCGTTCGACTGATGGCGGAAAAACCCCGACAACTGACAACGGACGACGGACAACGGACCACGGACTTTTTGCTATGGAGTCTCTCATGAAGCGAACCCAACAATTCCTGGCTAAACTCTGTCTCCCAAGCGAAGACAACCACGCGCTCGCGCCCAGCCGCAAGCGATTCAAGGATGGTGGGGATTACCGCTTCGAGATCCCCAGCGTCGAAGGCCCGCGCGTTTTTCGCGAAGTGCTCGAGGCTGCGAAGGAACTCAAGGTGCCGATCCATCGCGTCAGCCAGGGAAGCGGCGTCATGCTGCTGACCAAGGATGAAATTCGCGAGATGGCGCGCATGGGCGCAGCCGAGCGGATCGAGGTCTGCTTGTTCGTCGGCCCTCGAGCGCCTTTCGAGACGGGCGCCCAAACGGTATCCGCAGCAGGCAAGGTGATTGGTCTGCAACACCGAGGCGCCGACCAATTGGTTTATGCCATCGAAGATGTCCGCAAAGCGTGCGACCTCGGCATTCGCAGCGTGTTGCCGGCGGATTTGGGACTGATCTGGGTGCTCAAGGAGATGAAGGAGAAGGGTGAACTCCCGAAAGATTTGATCATCAAGAGCTCCGTCACGCTTCCTGCCGCCAATCCCGCCACGGCAAGACTATTTGAACAGACCGGAGTGTCGACGTTGAATATTCCCACCGACTTGACGCCTGCCCAGATCGGCTCCATCCGGCAAAGCGTGGATATTCCTATCGACCTCTACATCGAAGTGCCGGATAACTTTGGAGGCTTCGTCCGTTACTACGAAATACCCCAAATCCTGCGGGTGGCCGCGCCCGTCTATTTCAAGTTCGGTCTGCGCAACGCGCCGGATATTTACCCTTCCGGAAGGCACCTCGAGGATCTAGCCGTGAAAATGGGCCGTGAGCGCGTGCACCGGGCGCGCATCGCGTTGGAATTGATCGAAGAATACGCGCCGCAGGCCAAGATGTCGCCGCTCGGCTCAAAAGACCTGGGCATACCAGTAGTGTAAGGCCGCGCTCCCGTCGTAGCTTGGTTATGTCGGCCCAACTGATCCCTCCCCGCCGCGCTGGAGACCCCTCACCCGTCCGGCGACGGCTGGAGAAAGCGCCGTCGCCGGACACCCTCTCCCCAAGGGAGAGGGCTATATTTCC
>Ga0181524_10002447_pt1 | contig 19044 bp, 18 predicted proteins | sample PEATcosm2014_Bin_34_FD_119761 | JGI IMG/M metagenome (GOLD analysis project Ga0181524, IMG submission 119761) | Peatland microbial communities from MTU Mesocosm Facility, Houghton, MI, USA - PEATcosm2014_Bin05_60_metaG | ecosystem: Environmental > Terrestrial > Soil > Wetlands > Peat | place...
ACTTTTTTCGTTTCGCAAGTTGTTGATTTCCAAGGGAGGGATTCTCCCAAAGGGGGCAAAACCGCTTGTAGTGAAGACCCACCCTATTCCCAACGCTGCGGAAGTATGCATAATCGGACGTTGCCCCCTCAGCCTCCACCCAAGATTATGAATCCAAAACCGCCAGGCCAAACCAGTCCTGTAATGAAGACCTAGAAGATGCCGCCATTGATTTGCAGGCACTTACGCAATGGAACCCCCTCCAATCCGCTAAGTCGGGTTAGACGTCGTGAAGACCTTGACGACGCGGGAGTTTTTTCATGCGCCGGGCCTGGTGAAACAGCCAAGAAGCTCAGGAGGTGAGTCGGGCTACTCGATTTCCTGGGTCACTTCCTGGAGGATAGCTTGTTCGCGGCGCCGGAGCAGGCGTCCCTCGAGGGGGAGCAGAGAGCGATAGAGCCAGGCGACGGCTGCCAGGGTGGCTATGGCGGCCAGCAGGTCCACGGGGAACCAGGAGGGCGCCCAGTGCTGGCTGGAGAACAGGAGTTGAAGTCCCGGGGCGATGAGGAGCACCGGGAGCACCAAAGGCATCAGGAGCAGGTTCAGGAACATCACCAGGAAGACGAGCGGTTTGGGTTTCTTCATCTGGAGACTGCCCTGGGCCATTCGGTAGGGGGCCAGCACGGCTGCGACGTTGCACAGGAGGCTGAACAAAAGGAATGCTGTGGGGGCCTGCACGAGGCCGGTGAGGCAGGCGTCCCAGCTTATACGGGTCACCACTGCCGCCACGCCCAGCAGCGCCACCGCCACCACGGCCACAAAAGGAAAGAAAGACAGGTTCTTGGCCAGGAGGATGTGATGGCGTTGCGTGGGGAGCAGGACCAGGGAGCGGAAACCGTCCCGGTCCATTCCAAAGGCGTTGGCCATGCTCGGGGCCATGGAGAACACGGCGAAGACGGCGACGCCGGTGGCAACAAAGCCCGTCAAAGCGGGAGGGATGCTTCCCTCGTGGCGGGTGAAGACCATCGAGGCCCCGAGAGCCCCCATCATTACTGGCATGATGAAGGCCATCTTGAGTTCCGGCGCGCGCGTCAGGCAACGAAACAGCGCCAGGGTCAGAGCGGCGATGTCGTCGGGCAGACCCGGGAGGCTGCGCTCGACCAGCAACGGTTTGGAGGGGCGCGAGGGGCCTTGGGGGGTGGGGCGGGAAACCGGCGCAGGGCGGGCGCGGCCCTCCTGGCCCTGGTAGAAACGGAGGGTGAGGCGGTAGGCCTGCCGCAAGCCTATGGCGCCGATAAGCCAGCCCAGGGCCGTCGCTCCCAGGGCGGGCCACGGGTTGTGCTGTTTGAGTGTCATGGCCCCATATCCCAGCCACCCGGGCGGCAGCGCCATATGCGCATCGAGCACGACCTGCGGCAGCGCAACCGCCCCGTTGCCGGGGTTTGCCTTGGCGGGTTGGGCCTGCGCAGGCCGGTTGGCGCGGGACGGATGCAATCTCGAGTGGAACAGGGGCGAGTTGAAGACGAGGTTCGGAATCTGAAAGATCAGGACGAAGATGACGGTGACCCAGACAATGATGGCGCGGCGGCGCCGTTTGTTCATCATCAGCGCCGCCAGCCAACCGCGCAGGCAGTAGGTCCAGGCAGTGACGGCGAAGACAAAGCCCAGCATCAGAGGCCCCATGAGGGCCAGGAGGGGGCCGCCGCCCAGGGCGAGGCCTGCGCACAGCCCGAGCATGGCCGGCAGGAACAGCACAATGCTCGGGGTGAGCAGAGAGACCACATAGTTGAAAACGAAGACCTGCCGCAGGGTGACCGGCAGGTGGAGCAACTTGGGAAGATCGATGCTTTCGGACCGTTGAATCTCCACCATCAACCCGCTGGCCCATAGGAAAAGGAAGGCAAACACGACAGCGTCCCATACGGCGAGCAAGACGGTCGGCGGGGCCTTGGCGCCCGCGAACCAGCCTCCGACAAGGCCGCCCGCGCCCAAGACGAGCGCCCCCATCGCGAGCAGGGCCGTCCATACCACGGAAAGCACGGCATTAAGCGAACCGCCGCGAATGAACTGGTTGCGGCTCAACCGCCAACGCAGCCAGAGAATGGCCTTGAGCTGTTCCCAGTTCACCGCCCTCCTTCCAGCCAGCTCAGCTTCTGCTGCTCGATCTGTCCGGCGCCAACCACTTCCAGGAAGCGTTCCTCGAGGGAGCCGTTGTGCCGCAGCGCCTCCATCGCCCCTTGATGGACCAACCTGCCCTGGGCAATGATGCCGACGTGCGTGCAAAGCTTCTCGACAATCTCCAGGACGTGCGAGGTCAAAAACACGGTCGCCCCGCGCTCGACCGACCGCTTGAGCGTGTCGCGAAGGACGCGCGACGCCACCGCGTCGACCCCCTCGAACGGTTCGTCCAGAAAAAGGAGCTCGGGGTTGGGCAGCAGGGCTGCGGCCAGGGCCAGCTTCTTGCGCATGCCGTGGGAGTATTCGAGGGCCAGTTTCTTCTCCTCCCCCTCGAGGCCCATCATGGCCAGCAACTCCGCCGTGCGCTCGCGGACGGTCGCCGCCGGCAGCAGGAACATGCGCCCGATGAACGTCAGGTATTCGCGCCCGGTGAGGTTCTCGAACAGGCTCAGGTTCTCTGGCACGACACCCATGCGCCGCTTGACCTGGCGCGACTTTTCCAGGTCGCTCAAGTCCTCGCCCAGCAGGAACATCGCCCCGGAGGTTGGCGCCAGCAGGCCGGTCAGCATTTTGATCGTCGTGGACTTGCCCGCACCGTTGGGGCCCAGGAAACCGTAAAACGTCCCCTGCTCGACCTGGAGGTGGATGGCATCGACCGCGCACAAACTGCCAAAGCGACGCGTCAAACCGACTGTTTCGATAGCCAGACTCATCCGGTTGGTGTCATCGGCACGAAACTAGTGTGGCATCCCCGGAATAGCCATACATTTGTTGCGTTGCACCTGGCGGACGAGGGGGGCACAAACGACTACTCCGTGCTGTTAGAAATCTGTGTTGCGCCGCCGGTGGGCGTCGTTCCATAATCGGCGCCATGGCAGACGAGACGTTGCTCAAACTGGATTTGCCCGGAATCAGGAAGCTCAAGAGCGGCAAGGTGCGGGAGATATTCGACCTGGGCGACCGCCTCCTGATGGTGGCGACAGACCGGATTTCGGCCTTTGACTGCATCATGCCCAACGGGATTCCGCGGAAAGGGGAAGTGCTGACCCAGATCTCCTATTTTTGGTTTGCCCAGACCGCGGCGCTCCAGCCGAACCACCTTGCCTGGCGCCCGGACAGCCCGTTGCCCGGCAACCTGCAGCCCTTTGCCGGCCCACTGGCGCGCCGGAGCATGATCGTCAAGAAGGCTGCGCCGCTGGCCATCGAGTGCGTCGTGCGCGGCTACCTGGCCGGCTCCGGCTGGAAGGAGTATCGCGCCAGCCAGAGCGTCTGCGGCGTCAAACTCCCTCCCGGCCTGAAGGAATCCTCCGAGCTGCCGGAGGCCATTTTTACGCCGGCCACCAAGGCCGAGAGCGGGCATGACGAGAACATTGCCTTCGAGCAAACGGCGCGGATTGCGGGGGCGGACGTCGCCGAGCGCGCTCGAGCCGCCAGCCTGCGGCTCTATCGATTCGCCCGGGATTACGCCCGCCAGCGGGGCATTATCATCGCCGACACAAAATTCGAGTTCGGCCTGCTCGACGGCCAACTGATCCTGATCGACGAGGTCCTGACGCCCGATTCTTCGCGGTTTTGGCCTGCCGACCAGTATGAACCCGGGAGAAGCCAGCCGAGTTTCGACAAACAATTCGTCCGCGATTACCTCGAGACGCTCGATTGGAACAAGACCCCCCCCGCTCCTGCCTTGCCCGCAGAGGTGGTCGCCAAGACCCAGGCGAAGTACCTGGAGGCATACCAGCGCCTGACGGGCAAGCCGTTGTGAGTGCACGCCGGGCCGCCAATGAGGAATTCGGCCAGAACTCCATTTATCCCAAACAGGAGAAACACGGAGCCTGGGCTGAATCTGTATCTGGCCAGCAACCAGGCCCAGACCATGAACATGGGCGCTATGGAACGGAGCGTCCAACCGCGAATGGACGCGAATGGACTCGAATACTCTTTGCTCATGCCCGGAATTACTCCAACTCGGCCCGGCCTGCAACGCAAACTTCCGGCCGTCCGCAGATTAGTTCCCTTAGATGGTCTTGATGCGGGGGCTGTGAGCATGGTATGTTCACGGCATGAAACTGACCGCTGTTTTTGAGCCTGCCAAGGAGGGTGGATACACCTGCTTCGTCGAGGAGATCCCGGCGGCGATTTCTGAAGGGGAAACACTGGAAGAAGCCAAGAGGAATCTGCTCGAGGCGCTCGAACTTGTCCTGCGAAGCTATCGTGAACTTGCTGAGAAAGAGGTTTCGGCAAACGCCGTGCGTCAGCCGATTCTCCTGGCCGAAGCATGAAGCTGCAGGCGCTGGAGCGGCTCAACACCCCGGCGGCCGTCGCGCGCTCAAGCGCCCGCGCCGTCTTGGTCCTGGCTACGGCAGCCCTGGCCGCCTTCGGACCGGCGCTGGGAGCACGCGCCCAAGGCTCCATCGAAATCGACAACAGCCTGTCCACCGGGAGGGTATGCATTGGGTACCCGGGCAATTATTGCGCCGGCGTCTATGGCGTCGAAGTGTTGCGAAAAGACAAAATGCGCCATTGACAGAGGCAGCGGGTTGTGGTCTGATTTATCTTTCTTTAGGTTTGAAATTTATGTACGCAGTGTTGGAAACAGGCAGCAAGCAGTATCGGGTGGCGGCGGGGGACACCGTCCAGGTGGAGCGGTTGGCCGTCGAGGCGGGGCAACCGGTGACCTTTGACCGTGTCCTGCTGGTCAATAACGAGGGCAAAGTTGCCGTGGGGTCGCCCACGGTGGCCAGTGCCACGGTGGTGGGCGAGGTTGTCGAGCACATCCGCGGCGAGAAGACAGTGGCCTTCAAGATGAAACGGCGCAAGGGCTATCACAAGACCATTGGGCATCGTCAGGAATTGACGGTGGTCAAGATCAAGGAAATCAAGGTTCAATAACTTTTGGCTCCGGGTTGCAAGGAAGGTCCGGCAATGAGGCCGTGCCACGACCCGGGGCAAGACCAGTCAATTCAGGTATTATGGCACACAAGAAAGGTCAAGGCAGCGTTCGCAACGGTCGAGACAGCGCCAGCAAGCGGTTGGGCGTGAAGCGGTTTGGCGGCCAATTCGTCAGCGCCGGCAGCATCCTGGTGCGGCAGCGCGGCACCAAATTCATCGCCGGCCAGAATGTCGGCACCGGCCGCGACTGGACCCTTTTCGCGCTGGAAGACGGCAAGGTGGCTTTCGACAAAGACAGCCACCGGGTGAACATCGTGACTCAACCGGCCTCGAGTTAGGCCGGCAGGACAATTTGCGCGCGGCGAGGCCCCAGCCTCGCCCTTTTCGTCTGGACCCGGATGCGATGTTTGTCGACGAGATTCAGGTTTATGCCCGCGCGGGCCACGGCGGCAAAGGTTGCGTGGCCTTTCAGCGGGAGAAGTACCGGCCCAAGGGGGGTCCGAGCGGGGGCAACGGGGGACGCGGAGGAGACGTCATCCTCGAGGCGGACCATGACCTGAACAACCTCGTCGCCCAGTATTATCAGCCGCGCCTGCTGGCGCAGGACGGACAGGCGGGCTTGGGCAAAGGAATGGACGGCCATGCGGGCAGGGACCTTACGGTGAAGGTGCCTTGCGGCACCTTGGTTTGGAGATTGGAGCCGGAGGCCGCGCCCGCAGAACCGGGCCCTGGCGAAACATCGGCCGAGCCGGGACGGGCCGGGGAAACGCCCGCAGCCGGCCGGCGGCCCAAGGGTGAATTGGCGGTCGATCTCATGGAGCACGGGCAGCGGTTTGTCCTGTGCCGGGGCGGGCGAGGGGGGTTGGGCAATCGCAATTTCGCCACGGCGGCGCGCCAAACTCCGCGTTTCGCCCAACCGGGGGAGCCGGGTCAAGAGGGCGAGTTCCTTCTGGAACTGCGCATTATTGCCGAGGCCGGCCTGGTGGGCTATCCCAACGCGGGCAAATCCACCTTGCTCACGGCCATTTCCCGCGCGCGCCCCAAGGTTGCCCCCTATCCCTTCACGACGCTGCACCCGCAGATCGGCATCGTGGAGTACCCCGATTTTCACCGGCTGACGGTGTGTGATGTGCCAGGCCTGATCGAAGGGGCGCATCGCAACGCCGGCCTGGGCCATGAATTCCTGCGGCACATCCAGCGTTGCAAAGTCCTGGTGTTGCTGCTCGATATGGCCGGCACGGACGGCCGCGCGCCGTGGGAGGATTACAAGAACCTGCTCACCGAACTCGAGCTCTACGACCCTGCCCTGGCGCAAAGACCCCGCCTGGTCGCGGCCAACAAAATGGACGAACCGCCGGCGGCGGAGAACTTGAAGAAATTCAAGCGCCGCATCCCCAAGACGCGCCTCCTGCCGATGGCCGCAGCGTTTGACGAAGGGATCGATGCCTTCAAGAAAGCGATTCGCCAGGCTGTGCAGGAGACGGGTTTACCACTTTGAAGATTTGGTATCGGGCGCGGTTTTGTTTTTCTTGGCGGCGTTATTCAAGCCCAGCACGATTTGGTAGGCCTCCTCGCGGGTGGCATCGGGGGTGAAGAGGAGGATGCCGTCGGAGATGCGCCCCGAAATCAAGGGGGCGGCGAGCCATCGGTTTTGGTGAATCTCGGGAGCCACAGGACCGGGGAACTGGGTGAGGATGGCAAGGTGTTTGCCCCGGTTGGCCACGGTATATTGTTCCAGGAGCCAGACGCCTCGGCGAGCCAGTTGGATGCGGATGGCAAAACCGCCGACCGCCTCGATGACTCGAGCCTCGGACACGTCGGCTTCCGTCAGGAAGGGCTGCGACTCGACATTGACCATGACGGGGTTGTCGCGGTAGATGGGAACGGGCTTACTGCGGTTCGAGGCGTCCCCGTTGACTTCCAGAAAGACCTGCAGCGTGCTCAGGGCCGCTTCGTGCTCGCCTTCGGGGCTGCGGCACCCGCAGGCCAGCGCCAGGGCCAATGTCAGCCCCGGGAGCAAATAACCATTGAATCGATTCCAATGATTCATCATAGTGCGCCAGACAATCGCAAAATGCGGGCAATGTAAAGACGGATATGAGCAAGCAATATAACAAGGTTGAAAAACGGCAACGGCGGCAAAGCTATATCAAGCGCAAGAAGGTGGCGGCCCATGTTAAAGCCAAAGGGCCTGCCCCGGCGCCGGCGCCTGCCCCGGCCCCAGCCCCCGCCCCGGCCTCCGAACCCGCCCCCGCCCCGCCGCCCGCACCCGCCTCTGCCTCCGCACCCGCCCCGGCCCCGGCCCCGGCGGAGACCCCGCCCCAAGCTTAGTGGGCCGCATATTGCCCAGCCCGGCCAAGCCGCAAGCATGCGCCTCAACCCTTTTGTCGCAACAATCGTCGCTCCGCATTAGATTCCTGGCGCCAGAGCCGCCCTTTTCCTCACAAAAAGCCAGGCGGAGGGGACACGAGCGGCGAGCCTGGTAACTGCAATTGAATCAGGCCTGGGCGTTGAACTGGTTTTTGAGGTCGCCCAACAGCGCCTCGAAAAAGGCGGCGGCCTTCGGGGTGGTCGTCAGGGTGGAATCGAAGTTCACGAGGGTAGGCAGCGAGCTTTGCGTCGGAATATCGTAGTAGGGCAAGACGGCCTTGACACCGCCGGCCCGGCCCAGCCGGGTGTAGGAGTCCTGGACATGGATTTGCCGGGTCAAGACGAGCTTGTGGCCCAGCCTGGCCAGGAGTTGCTCATAATTGCTCGTTCCCAGGATTGCTGCATAGAGCACCTCGCGCTCGGCGCAGAGGCGTTCGAGAATCGCTTTGAGCCCCTCGAAGCGGGCCTGGGACAGAATGCGCTCGAACCGCTGCTGGCGGGTTCCGGGGTCTGTTGGTTGTGGATCCGGTGACATAAATTCAAGGGGGGAGGTTCAAGTATAGTTGTGTGCCCATAGTAATTGCTTGACTGAGTCGACTGCTTTTAAGGCAACCGGGGTGAGAAAGCAACTGTTGTTCGCATTTTATAATGCTGCCTCCGGGGGCTGCTCTAAAGCGGGTGAATCCTGCGGGCCAATCGGTGGCCAATCTTGGCCAGCAGTTGGAGGCTGGAGAGCGGGTAGATGCGCCTCAACTGGAGCCTGGGCGTGTTGAGGGTGTTGACTCCAAAAAGGAGCGTGGAGGCGGTCCGGTAACCCGCCTCCCCTGCGAGGTCGCGGGCCGCCTCATTCCAGCAGCCGTAGGGATAGCAGAAATGGGCGACTGGCAGGCCGAACCGATCCTCGAGGGCCTTTTTGCTCCCGGCAATTTCCTGGCGCGCCTCCGCCGGCTTGAGGTGGCGCAGGTTTCGATGGGTCATCGAATGTGAGCCGATTTCATGGCCCGCCGCCAGCCAATCGCGGACTTGGGCCTCGTCCATGAGTTTCTCCGGGACGTCGCCTTTGGCAATGTCCCATTCATTGCGGCGGCCCAGAAAGCCGGGAACCAGGAATTCGATGGCCCGGAACTGGTGCCGGGCCAGCGGCTGGAGGGCGTGTTGGAGCACGTTGGCCGTGCCGTCATCGAAGGTGAGCACCGCCCTTCGGGCCGCATTGTCGCCGGCGGTGAGGATGTCTGCCAGGGAGGCCGAACTCCAGCCGGCCTGTCTCAAGGCGGCCAGTTGCCTTTCAAAGCGGGCCGGGCTGACGTAGAGAAAGGGGTCGGCGGCGGCGCGGGGCGGGCAGGCGAGCTTGTGATAGGCAAAGACCGGCACGCCACGCGTGCTGAGCCGGCGCTGCATCCGCCCCAGGAATACGACAGGCGAAAACCAGCCGATCACTCCTTATCCTTGCCTCCGCTGCTGTCACCGACGCGGTTCATGAGGTCAATCAAGGGCAAGAACATGGCGATGACGATGCTTCCGACGATGACGGCGAGGCAAACGATCATGATGGGTTCGAGCAGGGAGGTCATGGCCGCCACGGCGTTATCCACTTCCTCGTCGTAGGTATCGGCTATCTTGAGCAGCATTTCCGGCAACGCGCCGGTTTGTTCGCCAACGTCAACCATGCTGATGACCATGGGCGGGAACACGTTGGATGCCTCGAGGGGAGCGGTGATGGTTTCTCCCTCCTTGACGCTTTCGTGGACGGCGTGGACGGCGTTGCTGATGATGACGTTGCCGGCGGTTTCTTTGACGATGGTCAGGGCCTGGAGGATGGGGACACCGCTGCTGACCAGGGTGCCCAAGGTGCGGGTAAAGCGGGAAATGGCGACTTTGTTGATTACGGGACCGACGACCGGCATTTTGAGCTTGAACAGGTCCCAGAGACGCCGTCCGAACTTGGTGCTCTTAAAGAGCATGAAAGCCACGACGAAACAAGCGACGCCGATTGCGGTATAGAAGACGTGGTTTTTGACGAGATCGCTGACCGCCATGACGAAACGGGTGAAGGCGGGCAACTGGGCGCCCTCGGCCAGGCCGGCGAAGACTTCCTTGAACTTGGGGATAACCAACGTCATCAGGACGAACATGATCGCTGTGGCCACGACGAGAACGGCAATGGGATAAAACATGGCGGAGACGACCTTGCCCTTGATCTTTTGGGCCTTTTCCATGAATTCGGACAGGCGGATGAGGACGACCTCCAGGACGCCGCCCAGTTCGCCGGCCTTGACCATGTTGACGAAGAGGCGGTTGAAGACCTTGGGGTGCTGGGCCAGGGCCTCGGAGAAAGTGCTTCCGCCTTCGATGGCCAGGGCCAGTTCGCCAACGATGTTTTTGAGGGTCACGTTGCGCTCCTGTTTCTCCAGGACGCGCAGCCCCCGCAGCAGGGGCAGGCCGGCGTCCACCAGAGTGGCCAACTGGCGGGTGAACGTACACAGGACCTTGGATTTGACCTTGCCGCTCAGGCCGGGAATCTTGATCTCGAAGTTGAGGGCGCCGCTCTTCTTTTTGGCTGCGCCTTTGCCGGCGGCGGGCTTGGCCTTTTTGTCGCCCTTGTCCTTGGCTTTGGCCTTATCCACCTCGACGATTTTAGTGGGGAAGAGGTTCATGTCCTTGACCCGGGCAATGGCCTCGTTCTGGCTGGCGACCTCCAGGGTGCCTTTGGATTCCTTGCCATGGGCATCCATCGCTACGTAACTGTATTTTGGCATACTCTCTGCTCTTCCTGATGTTTTCGGGTTAGGTGTATTTGACGACTTCCTCAATGGTGGTGTCACCGTCAAAAATGCTGCGCAGGCCGTCTTCGCGCAAGGGGATCATGCCCATCTCGATTGCTTTCTGACGCAAGACGACGGTTGGCGCACGCTCATTGATCAAGGCGCGTATGGCATCGTTGATGACCAGCAGCTCGAAAATCCCTTTGCGTCCGCGGTAGCCGGTGTCGTTGCACACCGAGCAGCCGCGACCATAGTAAAAGACCTTGTCGCCCAGGTCGTGGGGAGAGAGATTGAGCAAGGCCAGTTGATTCTCGGTGGGCTCGAAGGGGGTGCGGCAGCTTTTGCAAATCGTGCGCACCAGGCGCTGGCCTGCCACGGCCACCATGGTGGAGGAAATCAGGAACGGCTCGACACCCATATCGATGAGGCGGGTCACAGCCCCCGGGGCATCGTTGGTGTGGAGGGTGGTCAGGACGAGGTGGCCGGTGAGGGAGGCCTGAATGGAAATCTGGGCGGTCTCCAGGTCGCGCATTTCTCCGACCATGATGATGTCCGGGTCCTGGCGCAGAAACGAGCGGAGGGCGCGGCTGAAGGTCAACCCGACGGCCTCGTTGATGGCCACCTGCATGATGCCTTCGATGTCATATTCGACCGGGTCCTCGGCGGTGAGGAGCTTGGAGTCAATGGTGTTGACCCGGCGCAGGCACGAATAGAGGGTGGTCGTCTTGCCGCAGCCGGTTGGGCCGGTCACCACGATGATGCCATTGGGGCGCTGGACGGCCTCGGAGATGTAATCGTAGAGGTACTTGGGGAAACCCAGGCCCTCCAGTTCCAGGCTCACAGCCGCCCGGTCCAGCACGCGCAACACGACCGATTCGCCGAACTGGGTGGGCAGAGTCGAGACGCGCAGGTCGACGAACCGGCTGCCCAGGGAATAGTTGATGCGGCCGTCCTGAGGAACGCGGGTTTCCGAGATGTTGAGGTTGGCCATGACCTTGATGCGGGAGATGACCGGCAGGGCCAATTGCTTGGGCGGGGGCGACATCTCGTAGAGGGCGCCGTCCACGCGGTAGCGGATGCGGAAGTCGGTCTCGAAGGGCTCGAAGTGGATGTCGCTGGCACGGTCCTGGACGGCCTGGAAGAGGACCAGATTCACAAAACGGACGATGGGGGCCTGGTTGGCCAGGTCTTCCATCAACGACTTGTCGTCGGTCGCCACGGCGGCGCTGACTTCCTCAGCTATTTGTTTGTCGTCGCCCAGTTGCTTGAGCAACTCTGAGACGCTGTCAGCGGTCTGCTCGCCGTCGCCCGCCGCCGGATAGAATCTCTCGATGGCCTTTTCGACCTTCGCGGGATCGGCGACCACGAGTTGGATGTCCTTTTTGACGACGAAGTTCAGTTCGTCGATGCGGCCGACGTTAAAGGGGTCGACCAGGGCGACTTGCAGCGTGCCGTCTTTGAGGCTGACCGGCAGGCATTGGTACATCCGGGCCGTCTTGGCGGGGATGGTCTGGAGCAAATCGAGGTTCAGGTCGCCTTCGCGGATGGTGACGACCTGGGTGGCGAAATGGTCGGCGATCACCTGGAGGATCGTATCGAGGTCCAGAATGCCGAAATCCTGGAGGATCTGCAGGACCGCCTTGCCGGTGCGCTTGAACTCGCCGGCGACCTCTTCGTATTGGAGGTCGTCGATCAGGCCTTGGCCCTTGACCAGTGAGAGAAGGGGACTGGAGATTTCCTCGGCCATAGCGGGTGTCTGTTGGGATTAGGTCTTGCCTTCAGTGAGGGCCCCGGTGTCGGCTCCCACCGCCTGGGCCAGCTCGAGCTCCTGGAGCTTGGCCTGAACCGTCACCGGGTCTTGCGCCTTGGTCACGACTTCTTCGCGCGCGATCATGCCGGCCAGGTATTTGTCGATCAGGAAGCTGTCGAGGGTGACCATGCCGTACTTGGCTCCGGTCTGGATGTCGGACTGGATGCGGAAGGTCTTGTTGTCGCGAATCAGGGCTGCAATGGACGGGGTGTTGACCATGATCTCGAAAATCGCCACCCGTCCCGGCTTGTCCACGCGCGGGATGAGCAACTGCGAGATGACCGCCTGCATCACGGTCGAGAGCTGAATGCGGATCTGCTCCTGCTGGTTGGTGGGAAAGGCGTTGACCACGCGGTCAATGGTCTTGGCCGCCCCCGTGGTGTGGAGGGTGCCGAAAACCAAGTGGCCCGTCTCCGCCGCCGTGATGGCCGCATCGATGGTCTCGAGGTCGCGCATTTCACCGACCAGGATGACATCGGGGTCCTGGCGCAGGACACGCCGCAAGGCCTCGGCGAAGTTGGGGACATCCACCCCGATCTCGCGCTGGGTCACCAGGGCCCTCTTGTGGGTATGGTAGTACTCGATGGGGTCTTCGATCGTGACGATATGGGCCTCATCGCGCTCCGCGTTGATGATATCGATCATCGAAGCCAGCGTGGTGGTCTTGCCCGAGCCGGTCGGGCCGGTCACCAGGACCAGGCCGCGGGGTTTGTAGAGCAGTTCCTTGGCCGAAGGGGGGATGCCGATTTGCTCCATGGTGAGCAGCTTGTTGGGAATCTGCCGGAGCACCACCCCGAAGTTGCCCTTTTCCTTGAACACGCTCACGCGGAACCGCGCCATGTCGCCGAAGGCAAAGCCGAAGTCCGCCCCGCCCCGCTCGCGCGTGTGCTGAATATGCTCTTCGGAGGTGATGCTGCGCATCAGTTCCTCGGCGTCTTCCGCCTTCAACGACGGCCCTTCGACCCGGTGCAGGATGCCGTGAACCCGGATGGTGGGCGGCGTGTTCACCCGGATGTGGAGGTCGGAAGCGCCTTCCGAGACCACCAACTGCAACAAATCAGACATTGAGTAGGACATGCTTAACTCGGTTCAGTCCGCCAATGAATATAGCAGAGGAATTGGACAACAGTGAAGCATATTCATCACGGCGGGGATTCCGGGGAAACCACTCACATAAGGCAACGGGCGCCGGTCAATCCACATCACCCACCGTCGCCTTAATGACCTCGTCGGGCGTGGTCAAGCCGGCGAGCACCTTGCGCACCCCGTCCTCGCGGAGGGTGCGCATGCCCATTTCGCGGGCGCGCGCCCGCAGCACCGAAGAGGGCACCTTCTCATAGATGAGCTTGCGCGCCTCGTCATCGATGACGAATATCTCGAAAATGCCGAAGCGGCCCCGGTAGCCGGTGTTGTTGCAGTTGGGGCAGCCTTTGCCCTTGACGAGGTTGCCGCCCTGCGTGCCGGCGGCGTCCAGGCCCAGGCTGCGCATCTCGGCTTCGGTCGGCATTGTGGGGGAGGTGCACTGTTTGCAAACCCGCCGCACCAGGCGCTGGGCCATGAGGCCGCGCGTCGAGGAGGCGACCAGGAACGGTTTGACGCCGATGTCGATCAAGCGGGTTACGGCGCTGGGGGCGTCGTTGGTGTGCAAGGTCGAGAAGACCAGGTGGCCGGTGAGCGAGGCGTTGATGGCGATGGTAGCGGTCTCCAGGTCGCGAATTTCGCCAATCATGATGACGTTGGGGGCCTGGCGGAGGATCGAGCGGAGGGCGCTCGCAAAGGACAGGCCGACGGCTTCATTGACCTGCACCTGGTTAATGCCGGCCAGGATATATTCGACCGGGTCTTCGACGGTGATGATCTTGCGGTCCGGGCGGTTGATGAAATGGAGACAGGAATAGAGCGTGGTGGTTTTGCCCGAACCGGTGGGGCCGGTGATCAGCAGAATGCCGTCCGGCAGGCCGATGAGGCGCTCGAAGGTCTGTTGGTCGTCCGTGAAAAACCCAAGCTCCGGCAAGCCCAGGCGCAGGCCTTCCTTGTCCAGGATACGCATAACGATGCTCTCCCCGTGATTGGTGGGGAGGCAGGAGACACGCAGATCGATCAGTTTGTTGCCCACGTTGGTCTGAATGCGCCCGTCCTGGGGCACCCGGTGCTCCGAGATGGACATATTGGACTGGATCTTCAGGCGGCTGATGATGGCGGCTTGGAGCCGTTTGGGCGGCGGCTTGATCTCGTGCAAGACACCGTCAATCCGGTAGCGGACGCGGAACGCTTTGGGCAGCGGCTCCAGGTGGATGTCCGAGGCGCGCATCCGGAAGGCCTCGGTAATCATGCCGTTGACCAGCTTGATCAACGGCGCGTCGGCGTCCACCACTGAGCCGTCGGTGGCGCTTGCGCCGGTGACCTCGACATGCTCCTCGGTGAGTTCCTTGATGGTTTGCTGGAGCTTGGGGTCGGTTGCCATGGCCCGCGACGCCCCGCGCTCCCCGCCGTAGTACTTGTTGAGCGCCGCCTCGATGTCCGGCTCCGAGGCCACGCGGAGGTCCACTTCCGCGCTCAACAAGAGCCTGAGGCTGTCAAGGGTGTCCAGGTCCGACGGGTCTGCCAGGGCCACCGTGATGTTGTTGTCGTGCTTGAAGACGGGCACCACGCGGTACTTGCGGGCGATGTGGCGGGGAACAGCCGCGATGACATCGTCATCGATCTTGAGTTCGGCCAGGTTCACTACCTCGGCGCCAAAGTGCGCGGCCTTGGCCTGCGTCACATCGGCCGCGCGGATTACCTTGTTGGCCACCATCAAGTCGACCACGCCCACCCCGGCAGCCTGGGCTTCGGCTCGATGGGCCGCCACCTGGTCCGGGGTGACGAAGCCAAGGTCCACCAGAATATCTACCAGATAATCGTCTTTCTCAGCCACGGCTCATCTTTCAAACTACACACGATCTTCGTGGGAAGCTCTTTCACAGCACAGAGTAGTCGCCCCGGGTTCTTTGTCAATCCTCTTGCGTGACGATAAGTATTGGGGTATTCGTTTCAAGACATGAAAGCGGCGTACATTGAGCGGACCGGCCCTGCCGAGGTAATCGTTTACGGTGATCTGCCCGACCCCAAACCGGGCCGCAAACAATGCCTTGTCAAAGTCGCCGCCGTGGATGTAAACCCCATCGATATTTACATTCGCAACGGCTCGATCCCGGCGAAACTGTCGTTCCCCTGTATTCTGGGCCGCGATCTGGCCGGGACCGTCCTGGAGACCGGGGCGGGCGTCAAGAGCTTTAAACCGAGTGACCGGGTGTGGGCCACCAGCCAGGGAACCGACGGCCGGCCCGGGACCTTCGCTGAATTGGCCGCCGTCGATGAACGGTGGTTGAACCCAACCCCGCCAGGGGTGAGCGATGAGGACATGGCCGCCCTTTCGCTCGTCTCCGTGACGGCCCACATCGGCCTGGTGCATTATGCGAACTTGAAACCGGGCGAGGTCTTGTTTGTCAACGGCGGGACGGGCGGAGTGGGGTCCTGCGTGGTGCAGATCGCGAAGGTCCTTGGCGCCCGGGTCATCACGACCGGCGGCACAGACCAGAAAGTCGAGGCGTGCCGGCAATTGGGCGCCGACCTCGCCCTGAACTATAAGACCCAGGACGTGGACGCCGCCATCAAGGCATTCGCCCCGGACGGCGTGAATCTCTGGTGGGAGACCCTTCGCGAGCCGAACTTTGAGCGAACCATCCCTTTGCTGGCCCTGCGCGGGCGGATGATTGTCATGGCCGGACGCGAAGCGCGGCCACCCCTGCCGGTAGGGCCCTTTTACGTCAAGGATTGCTCCCTCCAAGGCTTTGCCATGTTCAACGCCAGCGCCCGTGAACAGCGCTCGGCCGCCAACGCCGTCAATCGCTGGTTGACCGAGGGCAAGCTCAAAGCCCGCCTCGACCGCATCCTGCCTCTGTCGCAAGCCGCCCAGGCCCATCGGCTCCAGGAAGAAAGCACGATTGGCAAGAGCGGCGCCCTGGCGGGCAAGATTGTCCTCAGACCCTAGTGTGGCGAGCCTGTGCATCGAAACGCACAGGGGTGTGCACTCAGACGCACAGTTGCCGGGACGCGCATCGATAGTAAAAAGGGGGAGCGACCGCACAGCTGGTTGTGAGTGGTCACAGATCGGGGCTGGGGGCGTAAATCACGCGCCTGGCAACTGGGAATTGAACTGGCACCCCAGCCCCGTAACTCCCCCTTATTTCTGGGCGCTGGCCAGGATGGTTTCGAAGTGGGGCGGCTGCTCTTCGCGGGCGACGACGCTGATTTCGCTCTTCTTGAAGCCGGCCTCCTCGAGCCATCGCTCCAAGTCGCTCCCGGCAAAGCCGAGCCACTGGTCGCCGTAGAGTTCATGGGCCTTGTCGAACTTGTGCCGGGCCAGGTCCAGAATCATGATCTGGCCGCCTGGCCTGAGAATCCTGTAAGCCCCGGCCAATGCCCGGGCGGGTTCCTCGGCGTGATGCAGGGCCTGGCTCAGTATCACCAGGTCCACGCTCTCGGTTTCAACCGGCGGGTTCTGCAAGTCGCCCAGCCGGAACTCGAGGTTCTTGAGATTGTTCTTCCTGGCCTTGGCAGCGCCGAAGGCGACAATCTTCTCCGAGTTGTCCACGGCAATGACCTTCTTACAGCGGCGGGCCAGCAATTCGCTGAGCAGGCCCTCCCCCGAGCCAAGGTCCGCCACCACTAAGGGCGGCACGATCCGCAGCAGGAGGTGGCCGAAGGCCTGCCAGGAACGGCCCGGACCATAGACGCGGTCGAATCTCCCCGCCACCTGGTTGAAATAAACCTGCGCCTGCTCGCGCCGGCGGTTCAAGACACGCTTGAGGTTGACTTGATCGCCCGCCTGCTCAGCCAACTCCCTGGCCCCGCCAATCGCCAGTTGGATAAATGCCCCCGCCGCGCCGTTGCGCTCCGGGCTGAGCTTGTAAAAGGTCCGCTTCCCCTCGCGCCGCGACTGCACCAGGCCCGAATCCAGCAGCAGCCCCAGGTGGGTCGAGATGCGCGACTGGCCCATCCCGGTGATCTCCTGCAACTCATTGACCGAAAGCTCGTCCTTCTCCAGCACCGCCACGATGCGCAGCCGCGTCGGGTCCGACAAGGCCCGGAGAAACTTGAGTGTGGTGGACATGACACGGGAGAGTAATCGGGAGGGTTCTCGATTCTCAAGCGGGTTTTCACTGAAATAGTGATGGCGGGCATTCCTTTCTCCACCTCAAAAAAGGTGTTTACATTTCGAGAAGGTCCGGTAGAAATGGCATCCATAAATGCGCAGTGCCAGCCCGAGAGTTTTAATCAGATACGCTGATTCTCGGGCTTGTTTTTTTCCTGAGCGTCGGTGGAACCGGTTGGGCCGGGGCAGGGGACAGAGTGCGCCCCGGAGCGGCCGGCATGTATGGCTCATAGATTAACCACTTGCACTTTCTGCGGCGTTGGCTGCGGCTTGTACCTGGAGACCGCGGACAACCGCATGCTGGGCGCTTATCCCAGCATGTCGCACCCAACCAATGGCGGGCACATCTGCCTGCGGGGTTGGCACGTGCATGAGGTGGCCAGCTCCCCCGACCGCCTAAAGCGGCCGCTGTTGAGGCGGAAAGGCCGCCTCGAGGAGGCCACCCTGGAGGAGGCATTGGCGTTCATCGCCCTGCGGTTGAAGGAGTTGCGCAGCCGGCACGGGCCGGATGCGCTGGCCTTCCTGGCCTCGCCCCGTTGCTCGAACGAGGAAGTGTTTTTGCTCCAGAAACTGGCCCGGTCGGTGATTGGCACGAACAATGTCGACCACGGGGCGGGGGTGTATTCCAACAACTCGATTAACGTCCTGTTGCGGATGCTGGGCGTCCCGGCCACGACCAACTCGGTGGGCGAGTTGGCCCGTAGCGAGGTCATCGTCGTGGATGGGGTCGACCTGGCCCGGCAGTTGCCGACCATCGGCGGGGCCGTGATCCGCGCCAAGCTCAACGGCGCGAAGCTCGTGGTGATCGATCCTCGCCGCCATCGGGTCGCCGAGAGCGCCGACCATTTCCTCCAGCTCAAGGCGGGCACTGAGGCGGTGCTTTACGGAGCGATGGCCAAGGTGATCGTGGATCGGGGCCTGGCCAACCGGGCCTTCATCCAGGGGCGCTGCTCGGGGTACGAGGCCTTCGAGGCGACCGCGCTCGGTTATGACCTGCTGGCGGCAGCCGAATACTGCGGCGTGCCCGCTGAACGCATCGAGGCGGCGGCCCTGGCCTACGCTCGAGCCAGGACCGCGGCAATTTTGTACTCGACCGGGATCGAGACGCGCGAGACCGAAGCGGTCGAAGCGCCTATAAACCTGGCTTTGCTGGCGGGACACTTGGGCCGGGAAGGCGCCGGCATTTATGCGCTGACGGAGCACAACAACCTGCAGGGCGCTTGCGATATGGGCCTGTTGCCCGACCGTCTGCCCGGTTATCGCCCCGTGGCCTCCGCGGCCGCGCGCGCCGAAGTGGAACGGATTTGGGGCGTCGAGCTGCCCTCCAATCCCGGGCTGGCGGCCCGCTCTGTCCTGAGCGACCGCGCCGGGGGGCGGGTGCGGGGGGTTTGGCTGTGCCGCTACGATCCTGCCAGCACGGCCTTCTTCGGCGACGCAGCTAGCGCCCTGCGCGAGTGCGAGCTAGTGGTGGCGCAGCACCTGTTCCCGACCGAGAGCGCCCGGTTCGCGCACGTCCTCTTGCCCACGACCGCCTTCGGCGAAGAGCGCGTCACCTTCACCAGCACCGATCGCCGCATCCAACTGGCCGAGCGCGTTATTGACCCGCAGCCCGGAACCACGACCGCGTGGCAGCAACTGGCCCGGGTCGCCCAGGCCATGGGCGCGGACTGGAATTACGCCTCGGCTGCCGACGTGATGGACGAAATCGGCCGGGTGGTTCCCTTCTACCGAGGCGCCAGCCACGCCAATCTGGAGCGCGACTATGGCCGGCAGTGGCCCTGCACCCTCGAGCGTCCGCTGGGGACCCGGTTTCTCTTTGCGGATAGCGCCCCGACCCGCCGATTCCAATTCGCACCCCT
>Ga0181524_10002449_pt1 | contig 19041 bp, 13 predicted proteins | sample PEATcosm2014_Bin_34_FD_119761 | JGI IMG/M metagenome (GOLD analysis project Ga0181524, IMG submission 119761) | Peatland microbial communities from MTU Mesocosm Facility, Houghton, MI, USA - PEATcosm2014_Bin05_60_metaG | ecosystem: Environmental > Terrestrial > Soil > Wetlands > Peat | place...
CTCGTTCCTATGCGGGTGTCACGATGAGCTGCGAGGTGAGGCCCCAATGGCCAAGGTGACGGTTTCTTTCCCCAGTCAGTTTCTCAGGAAGGTAGATCGGGCTGCACGGTCGCAGGGGCGATCGCGAAGTGGGCTGATCCGCGAGGCACTGCGGGGCATGTCGGGAGAGGGCCGCGACCGCCGATCGTGGAAGGAGGCGGTGGCTCCCTTGCAAGAGTTGGAGGAGCGCTGGGTGGGCCAGTGGGATTCGACTGACATCATCCGTCTGCGGCTTAAGTCCCGCCTGGGGTTGGCCGCCCTCGAAGCAGCCCTCGACGGCCTGGAAAACCTCCCGTTTGTGGTGGCCCCGCCGGCCACGCCATTGCTAAAGCGCGCTGTCCGTTTAGGCCGCCAGCTTAACCTCACGTTTTACGACGCCTCCTTCCTGGCCCCTGGCAGTTGAACTGGACTGCCCGTTTGTCACCGCCGACCGGCATCTCTTCGAGCATACGCACACGCTTCAGCGGGTGCCGCACCTCTCGCAGGTGGGCTCGTTTTAATGACCGCTGCGCGCAGGTTAGCAGGGAGCCAGGGTCTGGAGGCAGTCGGACTTTCGATTGGGGATTTTGGATTTTCGATTGCTCCCCCTATTCCCTGTGACCGGTCCCCAGTTCTTGACGGCGCGGCCAAGCCAGTGTAGCGCCGACCCTTAGTTCGGCATTTTTCGCGGCTTCCCGGCCTGCTGACCTAAAGGTCAGCGCTACTGCGACGCGGCGAGAACCCGCGCCGCTGGAAGAGCCGTCCGCCATCAAGAACGGCGGACCTACGACCGCGGGCCCTGCGCAACCCATCTCCTTCCCGCTCTCCCCAGCCGGGGAGAGGGGGCCATGCTGGCAATTCCGAGGTGAGAGGCTTTGCTCGTCACTCGGCACTTGTCACTCTTCTTCCGGGGTGAGGGGGAACACAGACTTCACTTCGGGGTGCAATAACCTTTTTGAGGAAGAGCTGCAGAGTCTCTGATGAGGACGAGACCCTGCGCTTGTATCTACCTAATGCCTGCTGCCCATTTATCCGGCCAGACCCGCGACGTACTGGCTGCGCTGGGACCATATAGCTGGCGTCACGCGATAGGCCTTCAGTGCTTCAATGATGTCCCCACCAACTGCTTGCTCTTGATCGTTGAGAAAAGCATAAGCTTCCGCTTCTTGGTCGGAACCCCCGGTGCGCGCCGCGCGTGTGTCGCTTAGAGTCCAGAGGTAGGCGAAAGCATTTTCCTTCTTGGGAGCCGAGATCGCCTGCAGGATTCGCTCCGGACGGCTTTTTGACTTCGGAATCAGGAAATCCACACCATGGTCGTAGCCGCTCTTGCCCGCAAGCTTCACCCTGGTCGTGTAACGAATGTCATGGCTATCGAGGAAAGCGCGCACGTCCTCAAAAATGACGACATTCCCGTTGTGCCGAACCGCGTACACCTGGAGGCGATCGTTGTGGCGGTCGAGAAAGGGGGTGGTCAGTTCGCAGGCTTCCCCCACTTCTTCCACACGTAGTCCCTGGCGGAGCCAGTCGACGTAAGAATCAATCAGCTTTTGGCACTCGTCCCGGTTCATGTTATGAACCCCTGAACAGAAGGAGGCGACTCAATCCTACAATAGGAGCAGAACTGGAACTTCAGCTTTGTGAGGCGAAGCGTTCCTCGCCAAACGTCCAGCGAGAATTTCTCTCTATCGTTGGCATCGGCGAGTTCGTAGGTGTCATCAGCCCCGGGTGGAATCGTGATCGTCGCCGGAGGGCGAACGAAGTGCTTCGGCATTTGCATGAACTGGTCGGCATCGGCCTGCGCCAGCATCGTTCCCCAGAAAGTGCCCCGCAGCTATTGAAAGCATAGCATCTGGTTGACCATCACGTCTAAACTTTTTCCCCATCAGCTCAAGCGTGTTAGTGGTAGCCATGGTCAATTCGTAATTGGAATTGACCGTGGGTTCAAAAACGCACGGGGAAAAACCTACAGTCAGAAAAACGCGACCCGCTAGTGGCAGATGGTTCCGAAGTCGAGGGCGGTAGCGTTTTCGCGGCTAAGTTGGTCGAAAAACTCCTTAATACTCGAGAACCCCCAGAACCGCACACCAACGAACATACGCCGCCACCGTTGACGACACTCCGGGCTAGGGTCGATGACGCAAACACTATTCAACCTCTTGCTGTCAGCCAAAAGCGTAAGCCTAAAAAGCTCCTGGGCCTTTAGGTCTGTGAGTGGAAGCGAGTACCCCCAAATGATCAGACATTCGGTTTTTCGAAGGTGATCCGCCGCGCCAGTCCAAATCTGCTTCCACGCCTTGGTTTCGATCTTCTTGTCCCAATAAGGCAAGAGTATCGGAAATTCGAGCCCTGTCGCACGCGAAGCTGTGTAGCCCGGTATTTTGTCAAAGTCCGACCATCGGCCTTGCCGAATTTCTGGCGGCAAATCTTGCTCAAGCGGAGCCCAATTCATGCTTCCGTGGAGCTTGTAAAGCGAAGGAATGTCCTCAGTTCCCTCAGGTCGATCTCCAAAGCCATGAAGCCACGGGCCAAACGGCTTGTTGACGGGCGGGCCATAAAGCGTCCTAAGGGCGCGCTCCGCAACCAAGTCGTAGTTAAACGTCACAATTGCATCTTCGCCTCTGAGCCGCTGAAAGAGGCTCCAATGAAACTTGCATTGTCGCTTACCGTGCGCGACCCTGAGGAGAGCTTGTAGAGCTACTGCGAAGTTCTCTTCCAGTTCCTTAACGGAGTTTGGTCCGGTCTTTGTTGACCCAATCATCTGGCGCATCGTCTCCCGAACATGTAACGAGTAGAAGAGCTTCTCCATGGAACTCCAGAGGTCATCTCCCCCGCCGCTGAGTGCCTGCTCGGTAATGTAGTCCTTTGCCTTGTAGATTCTGCCTTGGAGCTTCTTGTTCTTATACCTGACATCCAACCGAAGCAGCAGATCGCAAAAGTCGGAGTCAAGGGGCGAATCAATGGCCATGTCAGAGCGATAGGACACACTGCGGCTAGCACCCGCCCCGAGGATCACGGTTTTTACCGGCCGTCCAATATTGGATCTTTTCATAAAGCCCCACTTCCCAGGAGTTGATCCCCGAATAGTCCTAAAACCAGGGCACCGCACACGTTCATTTGCGGTGTGGCGATCTGCAGACATCAAACCAGATAACAGCCAAGCGCCATTGATCAGAGCGTCGCTGCCAACCCCGGTACGCCAGTTCGTCCCCCAATTGAAAACTGAAAGCCGCGGACTGAGACAACAGGTCCGTGCTACCCTTCTACCACGCGGACCCGAAACACACGGCCTGGCTCGGACCCCTTCAGCGGTTCTGATGGATCAAATCCAAGGCTCGCTTGGCAAAGTTATGCAATTCAGCCTCGCTCGGCGGACCCGCCTCCACAGCAGCGTCTGTGTCGTGATGGAATGGGCTTACGAAATTGTTGAGCTGAGTGAGATCTGAGACAACGGGCCGCAGGTTTACGAGAGGGTCTGGAGGCACTGCCTCTCGGGCCATCGCGATGATGTTATCAAGTAGCATCCGGCGGGGGATTCTGCTAGGAAACCGCCGATGGTAGTAGCCTTCCAGCGTTGGGCGAATTGCCTTGGCAACGTCCCGGCTGCTGGCAGTGGAACGACCGTCGACATAATCGCTCAGCATCTTGTAATGGCGGTAATAGTCCGATGAGCAAACGTCTTCTAAGTCACAGGTCGATAAAGCGGAGTAACCTGCCTGGACTCCTTTGATCATCTGAAGAGTCGGTATGACCGGTGTCGGCTTCAAGCGCCCCAATTTGTCGTGGAGTTCGCGGATGAAATACGGGTCGTGTGATAGGACGATCAGCTGACGGCATTTTGTGGCAAGATCGCAAATTAGTTCCATGGTGACAAACCTGCGGTTGCGATCCAGGCTTGAAATGGGGTCATCAAGGATCACGACCTTTCCGGGCAGCGCCGAGTCGGTTTTGAGCTTTGCAATGAAGAAGGCAAAGGCAAGCGTCCGTTTGTCGGCATCGCTGAGTACGGTCGCAAAGCAAGGCCTTGTTGCACTGTCGGCCCGACTCCCGAGTGGGATCGGCTGGCCGCGTAGCTTGAGCGCATAGGAGCTCCTGGGATCACCGCTTCCGACGTACGTTGACTTCATCTCCTCGATTGTGAACTGCGCTCCGAACTTTGGAGGTTTCAGAAGGTCATTGATGGTTTCCTGATAACGGTTGAGTGTTGCGTCCATGAGGCCGTCTACCTGCTGCCGAGCCTCCTCCTTCCTTCCTTCTAACCGCGCCCGCTCAGCAAATGCCGCTTGAAATTCCGACACCGCCGCCACAACTTGTGGAAGTTGCCGTCTTTGTGCAGCTTCAAGCCTCCTAATTTCAGTCTGCAGTGCGTTAACGTCTTCGGTTGCCAGAGTCTGTTTGAATTCACGGATAGCATTCACCAATGTGGTTATTTTGGAGTTGTAGGCGCCAATCGCCTGGTTGATCGTTGCCAGCCCGTCAACGACAATTTGGTGGTCATTTGGCGAACCGACTGGCCCCAAGGGGGCATGGAGCTTCGCAGAGACCAGGGTTTGCAAACACCCACGAACACGCCTAAGTGCGTCAAGCAACTGTTCGGTTGTCAGGCTCGGTGTATCCAGTGGAAGCCGGTCTCTCCACGCTTCTATGCGGGCTGTATTTGTGGCGACAGCCGCCGCCAGCGCATTGATTCTGTTATCTGACAATTCGGCTGCAACCGTGCCTTCGAGATTGGAGATTCTCCGCTGCAACTGGGTATAGGCAACGTTAAAGTAGGATCGGTATGCACGGATCAATTCGACCCCTTGCACGGATTGGCCACAAAATGGGCACTCATTCAGACTCAGGTAGCCCTGTCCGTGACTGACCCAATCCTCCAAGCCTGGCGTCCCGTGTCGGGCGAAGTGTGCCCTAACTACCTGCTCGGCTGATTGCTCGACATCCTCCAACCCGCTTCCGAGGGTTGCAAAGAGACGACTCGCTTCGAATTGGATCGCGCCTAGAGGGACGGGATCCTGACGAGCGTACAGTTGACGGGAACTCCTGGCCGCCTCAATCCGCGCATTGAGGGTGCCGATCTGCTGCACGGCATCGGGAACCTGCTGTAGGCCTATGAAATCGGCAACGGAATGCGGGGCCGCAAATCCCGCCAGCACCCTCTCAGCCTGCGCCCGGCGTGCTGTTTGCCCGGCAATATCCTGAGTCAGTTGCTCAACTTCTTGCTTGAGCTGGACCGCCTGGTCACCTAAAGCAAATTCGAGCAGTCGCTCCCGCAGGTCCGCTCTGACTTCAAAACCGGAGTAGACGTTCTGGTCGACGAATTCTGAATCGAACACGATCAGGGGAAGCTTCGGCCCAGACCACACGTTCTGACTGAAGGCTGCTTCCGCAGATTGAGCACCGGCCTCCACCAGGAGTGAGATGTCAATGCTCCCCGTCGAGTCAACCGTTCTTCTGGCATTAATCCGCCCGATGCTTTGGTCCGCGCATGCCCTAAGTGTGGCGGCCAGGGTGGTCTTCCCTCTCGCGTTCTCCGCATATATGGTGACCACGTGCAGGAGATCCACGTCTCCTTGAGGCGTCGCGTCCAGAAAGAGGCCGACATTTCTTATCCTGAGAATTTTTTAGATCATAGGGACCAACCTCACGCGAGGGACCGTTAGTAACGGCCAAGCGGTGTTGACCGTGGCGTTACCTGCCCATCTTTATAGACCCGATTGAATAACAAGGCAATGGGGAAAGACTGGGGATTGGAAGTGTAGGTCCGACGTCCCAAGTCCGAAGAACGACAGGTGGCAGGTGTTAGCCTTCGACCTTCAACTTTCGACTCTTCGACCGCTCTTCAGGGTTTGGGTCGGGGGAGATTCAGGCGAACTCATAGAGAGGCACGTTGCGGCTGGGTGGAGGAGTGGCTTTGAGCAGGGCTTCGATGCGGCGCACGGTTTCGGGTGGGAGCAGGAAGTCGCCGCAACCGTTGCAAACCTCTGCGGGAACGTTGTCGATCACCATCACCTCACCCCGGTATTTGACGGTGTGGAGGACCTCAAGAGCAGGGGTTCGGGGCTGGGGACGGTAAGAACGAGTCCAAAGTCCTGGTTTCCCTGCGATAAACAATAAGTCGTGTTCTGTTATGCGTAACGAAAATGAGGACTTGCTTTATTATGCTTGACTTTCTTGGGGGGTGGCGCATCATAGAGGTAGTCGACTGTAAGAAAAGATTAGCGGGTGGAATCCCCGCGCGTAATCATCTGCCACCCCCTTGGGTGGCAGATGTGTTTTAGGGGTAAATTCGCGCCCCACGCCGCCACTTTCTGGCGTCCCTGTTCTTGCCCGGGAAGCTTGTCACGGGCACCTTGCAACCCTCGCGCTCACCAACGAGCAGAATCGTAAACGCATATGGGGTGGCGTCAAATTGCTTGATGTAAACCCATTTCGCCGCATTGAGGCTTGGGTCTTCCCAAACCTCATCTGGATGAACGAGGCAGACAGCGGCGGACGCCAAGTAGATCGCGCGCTGCTTGTCATATGTGTACGCTCCAAACCCGACAGTCGTGGCGAGAATCGTGTCTTTCTCATTTGCCATCAGAAGACGCTTGGGCTTGTCGGGGTGACCAAGTTTGACCATGTGGAAGAAGTGGTGGTCAAAAACCTTCATGGCATGGCCGCACGCCGACACGCACTCGTAAGAACTGTGTCTGCCGTTTAGAAACAGTGTTTCAAAATGCCGGTATAGTTCGCTAAGCGAGGCGAACTTGAGTAGCTCAGGTCTTTTGGGTTTCATAGGTCATCGAGTGAACCTGGTTGGCCTGCGGTGGATCGCCCGAGTTTCTTAGCAAGTCCTAGAATCCCCGCAAAGAATCCCAGGTGGCGCATTCCGACCCATGGGGATTGGTATATCGCGCACCTCGCGCTGTGTGCCGGCCGCTCAACTTGTTACCAAGCGACTAGAAACGACTTTGTATATACCCATCGCGGCGATAAGGCAAGGGAGAGTGGACAGGGAATGGGGACTCGAAGTACAGGTTACAGGGGGCAGGGGAGGAATGGTGAATGCTGAATTATGAATGGTGAATGGGAAAAAGGCGGGGGTTCGGGATTGGGGATTCGGGAGTCGCGAGTCCGAAGTCTGGGGTCGGAAGGACATGTTTCGGGTGGCGGGTGTTAGCTTTCGACCTTCAACTTTCGACTCTTCGACCGCTCTTCAGGGTTCGCGTTGGCGAAGGTTCAGGCGAACTCATAGAAGAGGACGTTGCGCGAATGTTGTTGAAAAGTAATGGTGTTAGGCCGTAGGTGGGGAATGAAGAATAGGGGTAGCGGCTGGGGACTGGGGGACGAAGGCCTGCCCGCGGTCGGCGCGCCCCAGCATCACTCGATCAATTTGTGGCCGTGGCCGAGTGGGCGCGATTGCACCGGGAGTCAGAGGACGGCGGACAGCGCCAATCGCATTCTGTCCGTTGATCGTGTACTATTGCCGGCTGACGAACGAGCGCGAATTTGAAGGAAAAGCCGCAGCGTCTCGGAGGAGCGAGACGCTGCGCTACACGTTTCACGATCATGAACTTGGTCCTGAGGTGTCCTCCATGAAACTCGCATGCCTTCTTAAACCCGCGATCGGTGTTCTTCTGTTGACTCAATTTGCGTCGGCTCGTGGCGCGAAGGGCGCTCTGCCCCCGAGCGGCGATTCCTTCTACCCTGTGGCGGTGTGGTACGGCGGCGGCAAGGCGCGCGCTCCCATGCTTGAACACGTGGACGCCGGCAGCCCGGAGCGCTGGGGAAAAGATCTGGACCAGATCAAGGCCGTGGGCTTCAACACCGTCAAGTGCTGGGTGGACTGGGCAACGGCCGAGCCCAAGCCGGGCGAGTTCAACTTCCAGAACCTTGATCTTCTGATGCGTCTCGCGCAGGAGCGCGGTTTGCGTGTTGTGGTGCAGATCTATCTCGATTCCGCTCCCGACTGGGTGGGCGAAAGATATCCTGACGGCCGCTTCGTGGACCGCAGCGGCGCCGTGATTACCTCGCAAGCCGCCCCGGGCTTTTGTATCGATCATGCGGGCGTGCGCGCCGAGATCGTCAAGTTTCTGGAAGCTCTCTCACGCCAAGGCAACAAGTCTTCCGCGCTCTACGGCTGGGACGTTTGGAGCGAGCCGCACGTGATCAACTGGGCCGATTTCCCTTATCTGTACAATGCTGAATTCTGCTTCTGCCCTTCCAGCCAGGCGCGCTTCCGCGAATGGTTGAAGAAGAAATACGGCACGCTCGAGGCGCTGAACGCCGCCTGGTACCGCCGCTTTGACCGCTGGGAGCAGGTGGAGCCGCCGCGTGCTTCGACGATTCTTTCCTACACGGATTACCTCGACTGGCGCGCCTTCATCGACGACAAGCTGGCGGGCGATCTGCGCACGCGCGTGGAGGCCATCCGCAGCGCGGACCACGCGCACGCCATCACCAGCCACGCTGCGGTGCCGGGGCTCTTCACTTCTCCCACCGACGGCTTCGGCGAGCCCGACGATTTCAAGATGACGGCGAGCGCCGACTTCTTCGGGACCTCGCTTTATCCAAAGCATTCCGAGTCTGTGCGTCCCTGGTCCTACGAGATGCTGGCCGCGGGGCTTGATTTCACGCGCTCGGCCGGGCACAGCCTGGGAAAGGGTTTCTGGATCGGCGAACTCCAGGCGGGCCAGGGCGTGACGGGCATGCGCATCGCGGAGCCCGTGGACTCGCACGATGAGGAGTTCTGGATGTGGAAAGTGCTCTCACACGGCGCGCGGGAGATTTCGATCTACGCGTGGTATCCGATGAGCTCCGGCTTTGAATCCAACGGGTACGGCTTGATCAACCTGGACGGCACGCTGACGCCCCGCGCGCGCGCCGCGGGCAAGGTGGCGCAGGAGATGGCGCGGAACGGCGGCGACCTGCTGGCCACCGAGCCCGCTGGCGCGCAGGTCGCGGTGCTCTTCAATCGGCTTTCCTATATGGTGGGTGGCTCGCAGTCTTCGCTTTCCAGGCTTGGCAACGCCACGCGCGATTCGCTGCTGGGCGTGCACCGCGCCTTCCTCGAGCAGCAAATCCCCGTGGACTTCGTTCATCCCATGGACGTGGTGCACGATAAGCTCAGCCAGTACAAGATTCTGTTTTTGCCCTTCCCGGTAATGCTCTCGAAAAATGTTGCCGAGGGAGTGGTGCGCTTCATCCAAAACGGCGGCAGCGTGGTGGCGGAAGCGCGCCTGGCGTGGAACGACGAGCGTGGATTTTCCAGTGACGAGGTTCCCGGCATGGGGCTCGCTGCGGTCTTCGGCGCGCGCGAGAAAGTCATCCGCCCGTTGGAGAAGCCGGAAGTCATTTTGGAGCCGAATGCCGGACTGCCCGGCTGGATTCCCGGCACGCGCGCTGTTGCGGAGGCCTTGGAGGAGGAACTGGAACCCCTGCCCGGCGCGCGCGTGCTGGCGCGATTCGCGGACGGCGCTCCTGCCATTGTCGAGAACGACTATGGGAAAGGGAAGGCGATTCTGGTGGGATCGTTCCTGGCCATGGCCTACGAACGCCAGCACAACGACGCGGCGAAACAGGTGTTGCTGGCCTTTGCCCGCGCCGCCGGCGTCACACCGGAAGTCACGGTCTCGGGCCACAACACTTCCCAAATGGAAGTCCGGCGATTGGAGGGAAACGATGTACAATTCCTCTTCGCCTTTAACCACTCTGACCATCCCGCGGACGCCAAAATCGCGATCCATGTTCCATGGACAGTGCGCGACGCTCGCAGCTTGAATGACGAGCAAAAGGTAGCGTTCAGTCAGTCTGAGGAAGGGCTGATTCTCACCCAGCAGCTTTCCGCGGGTGGCATTTGGGTGGTTCGGTACGATCGAAAGTGAGGTAGTGGCGTGCCCCAGTGGGAAGCACAGCCCTCTCCCTTGGGGAGAGGGTGGCGAGCGAAGCGAGCCAGGTGAGGGGTTTCTCCCACAGCTTCGAACAGAGCTTGATGGCGGTGCTTATGCTGAGCGTGCATATTTGGATGCTAACCCTTGATGTCAGAAGCTTGCCCAGTCTTCCAAGTCTGTCATGCTGAGCGCAGCGAAGCATCCCTGCGGTGCGACGCTGGACGTGAGCCAGAAAGAAAACTGGAGACATGCTTCGCCTACCCCTAAAAGCACGACGGGATCATGAGGACGATCGGCCAGATTGCTCCCAGGTGAGGCAAGCGAAGTGACCCCTCACCCGTCCCGCTCCGGCTGGTGAAAGCGCCGGCAGTGGGAACCCTCTCCCCTGGGGAGAGGGCGAGAGCACCATTTCCGTGGCTTTGCAATGACTACCCAATTTGCTCTTGGTCTGGACCTCGGCGGAACAAAGATAGCCGGTGGCGTTGTAAATTCGCGGGGAGATCTCCTCTCCAGCGTGCGGTTGGCGACTCCCGCTCAAGGTGTGAGAAAAGACTTGGCTGCGCTGTTCGATGGGGCGCACGCAGCGGTGAGCGCGGCGAAGATTCCTTGGGGAAAGATTCGGGCGGTTGGGGTCGGAGTGCCCGGGGCGTTTGATCCGCGAGCTGAAACCGTCTGGGCGCCAAACCTGCCAGGTTGGTCGAAGGTTCGCTTGAAGCATCTGCTGGAGGATGCCTTGCAGCGTCCCGTTTGCGTTGAAAGTGACCGCAATGTGCAAGCGTTGGCAGAAGCGTGGCTGGGTTTGGGGGCACAATGCCGAGTTCGGAACTTGGTTTTTCTTACCGTAGGGACCGGCATTGGCGCCGGTTTGATCTCCGAAGGGAGATTGATTCCCGGAGCCCATGGCGTCTCCGGCGCGGCGGGCTGGATGGTGATTGACCGCCTGTGGCAGCCGGAATACAGCCGTCTGGGTTGCTTTGAAGCATTGGGCGCCGGTCCGGCGGTGGGGAAGCTTGGCAAGCTGGCTTTGGAACAAAACCGCACGAGCTTGATCGGCGTCCTTGCCAAGAAAAACGCAGGCCATATTACAGCCGAAGTAGTAGCTGCGGCGGCCCGGCGCGGCGACAAGGCGGCGCGCCGAGTATTGCAAGAGGTGGGCACGAATCTCGGATTGGGTGTGGCCAATATCGTTAGCCTGTTGAATCCCGAAGTCGTCGTGTTGGGCGGCGGATTGGCCGGGGTCGGAAGCCTGCTCCTGACGCCAATCCGCGAGGCCGTGCGCCGATGGGGCCAGCCGCTGGCAAGAAAGCAGGTTCGCATTGTGATATCTCGCCTGGGAGAGGCGGCCGGGATTCTAGGTGCAGCCCGGTACGCATTACTAAAAATGGAGGAAATGAAATAATGTCAGCCGAAACGTACTTCGCAGAAGCACAAAAGGTTTACGACCGGATTCGTTCGACCCAAATCGGAAACATCCAGAGGGCCGCGCAATGGGGTGCGGATTCGATATCGCATGGGGGGTTGGTTCACCTGTTTGGCAGCGGGCACTCCGTGATCCCCGTGCTGGATATCTTCCCACGTTACGGCAGCTTTGCCGGTTTCCATCCTTTGATGGACTCTCGGCTGATGTGGACGCAGGTGCTCGGCTCTGGCGGCGTCCGTGAGCTGTTGAAGCTTGAACGCACGGAAGGATACGTCTCCACTTTTCTCAGCAATTTCAAGTTTGAGTCGATGGACACGATGGTGATTTACTCGCACGGCGGCCTGAACGCCGCAGGAATCGACGTTGCCCTGCATGCGAAGTCGCTTGGGTTGAAGGTGGTCGCCGTCACCTCTCTCGACAACGCTCGAATAGCAAACCCCACGCATTCAAGCGGCAAGAAACTTGCCGACCTGGGAGACGTGGTGATTGACAACTGCTGTCCGCCACGGGATTCTCTCGTTGATGTGGGCGGCATCCCTGTGGGCGCAAGCTCAACCTTTGCGGTGATTGCCATTTCCATGGCCCTGGTGGCGGAGATGGCGGCCGAGCTCGCAAAACGAGGCGTACGCTTCCGGGCATTCGTTTCTCCTAACCTCACTAGCGTCGGCCCGGAGAATAACCGTCAGGTGTTTGACGATTACATCGCCAGGGTTGCGCCACGGCTGCGATAAAGTGACTCCCCTCCTCGGCGGAGGAGGGGCTAGGGGGGTGGTGAGCCGCAATCAAGCACGCAGGTCAACCACCCCCTGACCCCCTCCTTAAGAAGGAGGGGAGTCGTGTTCTGGAGAGGACTAATCCATGTTGAGTTGGGGTGGGGTTGTTCTGGCGGGGCTTCTAAACGGCAGTTTCGCCGTCCCCTTGAAGACCAGCCGCGTCTGGAGGTTCAACCACATCTGGACCCTCCATTCGCTCCTCGCCATGGGTGTGATCCCATGGGTGGTTGTGATGGTGGCTGTGCCTCGCTGGAATGATCTTCTGACCCGCGTCGACTTGCGGGAATGGCTGATCTTGATCGGGTGGGGAGTGCTGTTTGGCATTGCGTCCCTGCTGTACGGTATAGCCGTGGACCTGCTTGGAATTGCCCTGGGCTTCGCAATCCAACTGGGACTCTCCATCGTGCTGGGCGCGTTGCTGCCCCTGTTGTGGGCCGGGGCATTTGAATTGCGATCCCGAGGAGATTGGTTTTTCATTCTGGGACTCGCCTTGATGGTGGTGGGAGTCATCTTGTGCGCTCAGGCAGGAGGGAGTATAGGCAAGTCCGGTAGCTCCAGCACCAAGCGGTTCCGCTTAGGACTGATGATTGCAATTATAGGGGGCGTTTTAGCGCCAACTCTCAATTTCGGAATTCAATATGGAACCGCTCTCCTCAGTAAAGGCGTCGAGGCGCGGTGGAAGCAGGGTTTTCCAGTCGAAATCTATCTTGCTTGGGCTGTATTCCTCTCTTCCGCGGCAGTGGTGCAGGCAGGATATTGCTTCTGGCGCGTCGTCCTTGAACATTCCACAGGAGTCTTCGGTGCGGGGATGCGCACTCGTGACGCTCTGCAGGTACCCGCCATGAGTTTATTGTGGATCTCCAGCGTTTATCTTTACGGCCGTAGCGCCTTCGGCCTGGGCCCTCTTGGGAACAGCTTTGGTTGGCCAGTTTTTGTAGCGTTGATTATTCTGACGTCGAATGCCTGGGGAGTCTTGTTAGCAGAATGGAGACAAGCTAGCAAGGCCGCCTTTTGCCGGATTATCGCCGGAAGCAGTGTGCTCATCGTCGCGGCATTCCTCATCGGGCAGAGCAAACGGGGATAGTATAGCGCAGCGAAGCGGCTAAGCCCGGCATCTCGGCGATGAGGTCTGGGGAGCAATACTATTCGCATAATGGGTTTTGGGAAATTAATTCGCAATTTGTTCCTGGGTGACCCCCTCACCCGGCCCGCCCCGGCTGGAGAAAGCGCCGGTTGCGGCCCACCCTCTCCCCCAAGGGGGAGAGGGGAGTAAATTCAAATTAATTCCCCCCTCGCCCGCTTGGGGCATGGGGTGAGCGAATCGAATTGGGAACGGTCAGCTTAAGTGAACAGTATTGCGTCTGGCCGGCGCATCCACTTCGATAGGCAGCTAAAAACTGAACATCACCTGGAAGTCGATACGACGGTTCCCGCCGCCAGGGCCGAAGCCTCCCGCGAGCGATTTGGAGGTGCCGAACAGGGGCGAACTGAGCTGGCCAATCGGCGTCCCGAGATTCATAACATTGAAGACGTTGCGTGCCCCGACGCCAAGCGTCAGACTGTAACGAGTATTCGCAGCCGATGACCCGAAAGGGCCGCCTGGGCCACCACCGCCACTCAGCCCCCCCGGGCCAAGACCGCCACCACCGGGCGGTCCACCACGCCCTCCGCCCGGTGGAGGCCCTTGCATACCGCTTGCGGAGCTTGTGCTCTCCTTTCTTCTCCCGAAGCTGAAGGTCTTGGTCAGGCGCAGGTTCATTTCGAATTGGTGGGGGCCCGTCCCGTAGTTGATCGGAATGATTTTCTCGCCTGATCTCGGGTCCGTATCAAAAGTGCCCCACTTCGTTGCGACGATGTTCGCTCCCGTTGCGCCGGCCGCGGCGAAGGCGGGGCGATCGTTAAAGATGGAATCGCCGTTCAGGTCCTGTCCGACGATGATGTTGAACGGAGCACCGGAACTCGTCATCATAAACGGGCTCAAGCGGAACCCCTTGGGCAGCGCCAAGGAACTTCCTAGGACCAAGCGATGCCGCACGTCATAGGCCGCCCGACCGTAATCCAGCGCGATGTCATACTGGTCGGAAGGGAAACTGTTGACACCCGCCGTGTTGGCGTCGGCAAAGCTCAGTGAATAGAACCCGAACAGCGAGAGCTTGGCACCCATACGCACATTGAAATTCGAGACGACTTGGTTCTGATTAAAGAGACCGTCCGACTCATATTGATAGATATTGCCGACGTCCCCGTATGGCCGCACCCCGGCAGACGGGGTGCAGGAGGAATCGCCCGTGGAACAATAAACGTAGGTTCCAGGCAGCGGCGCGTTGATGTTCCTCGTCATGAATTGATGAACGCCATGGGAATTGAGATACGTGACTGAGAGCGTGGCGTTTTTGGAAAGTTGCCGCTCAACGCCCACCGCGGATTGGATGGTGTAAGGCGCTCGCAGTTTCGGATCGATCTGGTAAACGGTGGGAGCCGACTGATTAGCCGCCATCTGCTGTATCACACTGAGCGAGGGAATGAGGGGAAAGAAGTCAGGGTTGGTGACCACATATTGTGTCTGGTTCACGCCATTCAAGCGCTCGGCTTGCAGCACCTGACCTTCTTCGAACCGGTCGTAGAAAATGCCGGAACCGGCGCGTACGACGGTTTTAGTGGTCCTGCCGTGGCCAAGCCCCCAAGCAAATCCGATGCGTGGAGCGAAATCCGCGTGGTCGTGAATGGAGTTTTGTGTCTCGTAGCGGAGTCCCACGTTGAGCGATATATTGGGACGAAGGCGCCATTGATCCTCAGCATAAAGCCCCAAATCTACCCAATTGACACTCGCCACGGGATTTCCACTAGTAAGCGTAAACTGACTCGCGCCACTCACTTGGCAGTTGGCGCCACCTGCCGTCTGGCATGCCTGGAGTTGCACCTCTGCGGCTTGATAGACGTCCAGTGAGGGAAAGGTGAAAGATCCGTTGAAATTCCCGCGCGAACTGTTCCATTCATCCACGTCGCGCATTCTGCCGCCGAATGTCAGAGAGTGCTTCCCCAAAGATATCGACGCGAGGTCATGTACTTCGTAGCGGTCCTGGGTGTCCAAAACTTTGCCTTGGGAACTTCCACCTCCGGTGAACGCACCCAGCACCTGGATGGCCGGATCCAGGCTCTGGGGGATTTGGCTGTTGCTGTCGTGCACGAATTCAAATCGCAAATCGTTGACGGCCCGCGCGCTGATCACTTGCGAGTCGCTGATCTGAAGAGCGTGCTCGGTTTGCCGGGTGTTGAAACCCTGCGAGGCCAGCGAAAACTGGCCGATTCCACTGTTCTGGGCATTGCCCTGCCAGAACTGATAGCGGGCAGTCAAAGTGTTGTTCGTGGATAGCCCGTAGTCCACGCGAGAACTAAGATTCGTGTTCGTCTGGGGGTTGGGCACTGCTTGGCTGAACGACGCCTGCTGAAGATCCGAATTGAGGACCGAGGCGCTGACAATAGAATTGGTCTCAATGTTCCGGCGCCCGCCATCGAAGAAGAAAGAGGCCTTGCTGCTCAGCGGTCCCCCGATGCTTCCGTTAAAAAGCTCGGTATGGTAGCTCGGCTCCTGGCTCACAAAGGGGTTCCGCGAGTCGAGGGCGGATGCATTGAACATGGCAAACCCCTGCCCATGAAACTTGTCCTGACCCGGTTTGGTAAGGATCTCAATGCGCCCATATCCGAGCTTGTCGTATTGGGCTGAAAACGGATTCTGATTGACGTGAATCTCCCGGATGGCGGACTTCGGTGGAAGCTGGCCGCCTGTGAAACCGTCAATGTAGATCTCACCTCCGTTCGGCCCCGCCGCGGGGCCTGCCAGGGCCGAGAGCTGGGACTGCAGCTCGTCCGGGTCATCCGAAAGCGTTTCCAGGTCTTTTCCCTTCAGCACCAGAGCGCTCGCGTTGTTCTCCGAACTGACGCTGACCTGTGCGGCACTGTCCGTGACTGTGACTTGCTGCTTCTCCAGTGCGACGACGAGTTGTGCATCTACGACCTGAACCTGGCCGACGATGAGCACAACGCCCGCCTTGTTGAAATCGGCAAAACCCTTTACCTGGATGTGCAGGGAATAAGTGCCGGGAGCCAGATGCTGAAAAACGTAACGGCCCTCTTCGTTCGTCTGGACCTGTTGCGTGGCGCCATTCGCGGCCACGGCGGTCACCGCGATGGCTGGGACGGCAGCCCCCGAGGGGTCCGTAACCTGGCCCCGCACGCCTCCCGTCCCTGATTGCCCAAAACTTGAAACAACGATAACAAATATCGCCAAAATCCCGAATATCCCAAATCGCAAGCATTTCCAAGAATCGAACATTTTCATACCCTCCAACACTTATAGTTCAACACCGTGAAGTAAAGAGCGTGTGAGGGAGAAAGGGGAAAATTGTAAAGCTCAGGTAAAAGTTGGCCGGGGCGCGAGGACCACGGTGCTAGAATACGAGTGGACGAACCATGTCACCTCGTTCAGACGATGCCTCGGACTCCCGTCTTCAGATCCTCGTGGTAGATGATGACGCCAAGCTCTGCCGTCTTATCCGCGACTATTTGGAGCCGCTGGGCTACGAGGTGCACATGACGCACACTGGACCTGAGGGTCTTGAAGCTGCGCTCGGAGAGCCTTTTTCGGCGGTGATCCTCGATGTGATGCTGCCCGGGATGAACGGCTTCGACGTTCTGCGGGAATTGCGCGCCAAGTCCACTGTGCCGGTGTTGATGCTGACCGGCCGTGGCGAGGAATCGGATCGCATCGTGGGTCTTGAATTGGGTGCGGACGACTACCTGCCCAAGACGTTTTCGACCCGCGAGTTGCTGGCTCGGCTTCGCGCCGTAATTCGCCGCTCCAACATGGCGCGCATTCAGGAGGAACCCCGGGCTCCGCAGGTGGTTGTGGGTGACGTCCATTTGGACCCCGAAGCGCGCGTCGCCGCGCTGGGTGACCAGCCTCTGCAACTGACTGCGGTGGAGTTTGATCTTCTGCTCTCACTGGCCAAAGCCGCAGGACGAGTGAGAACACGCGAGCAACTGTTGCTTGAAGTGGCCGACCGCAATTTCGATGTCTTCGACCGCTCGATTGACGTTCACATCTCTTCTCTTCGCAAGAAGCTCCGCGATGATCCCAAATCCCCACGCTTCATCATTACCGTCCGCAGCGCCGGTTACATGATGCGAAGACCGGGCATGGAGGCACTTTCATGAAGACGCGCGCCTCAATCTCCGTCAAGATACTGCTGCTGTCATTCCTGAATGTTGTGTTGCTCGGACTGGTTTTCGTGGTGTTTGTCCGAGTGCAATATCGCGCTGACCTAAGCTCACTGCTGCTCTCCCCCGGACGCGACCGCATCCTCGCTATCTCCCGTCTCATTGCCCTGGAACTGCCGGAGACGGATCGTGGAGAGTGGAACCGATTGCTCGCGCAATACGCGTCCGCCAATCACGGTGCGTGCTACCTTTTCCGCAGCGAGGGTTCTCAGCTAGCGGGACCCTCAATCGACCTACCCTCCACCGTGCTGGATACGATTCGGCAGGACCAGCCTCCACCGTTTGAATCTGAAGGTTCGCACGCTCCCGGTCGGAGCAAGTTGGAGCTTCTGCCTCCGCCTCCTCCGGTGTTCCTCATCAAGACCAGTGGCCCCAGCCGGTACTGGGTCGGCGTTCGAGTCCCGATCCGGGGCGAGTCGGCGACAAAGCATATGCACGGAGCCTTGGTGTGGACGTTCTCGTCGTTGTGGACGAATCCCCTTCTTTTCGACTACAAGCCCTGGCTCGCCGTGGTCATTGTGGTGATCCTCCTGTCCGTCGCCTGCTGGCTGCCTCTCATCCGAGGTTTGACGCGCTCCATTTCTCAGCTCACAAGTGCCACGGGCGACATTGCCCAAGGGCGGTTTGAAACCAGGCTGTCCGTCAAGCGCCGGGATGAACTCGGCCAACTGAGCCAAGCGATCAACTACATGGCGGAGCGCCTCTCTGGTTTTGTACACGGTCAGAGGCGCTTTCTTGGCGACATTGCCCATGAGCTTTGCTCCCCCATCGCGCGCATTCAGGTGGCGCTGGGTGTCCTAGAGCAACGTGCGGAAGATAACCAGAAGGAGTACGTACTGGGTGTGCAGGAAGAAGTCGAACACATGTCGGGGCTTATTAACGAGCTACTGTCTTTCTCCAAAGCCGGCATGAATGCTTCAACCACCCCGCTCACTCGCGTCAACGTCGCTGACACGGTACGCCAAGTTCTGCAAAGGGAAGCCAACCATGAGGCGCGGGTCGAGACCCATATCGACGGGCAGTTGGAGGTGATAGCCCACCCCGATTATCTATTTCGCTCCCTCGCCAATATCATACGTAATGCAATTCGTTATGCGGGAGATGCAGGACCCATTGTGATTTCCGGGAGCGAAAAGGGCGGGGTTGTTTCGATCACCGTGGCGGACAACGGCCCCGGAATTCCAGCTTCTGAACTGGAGGAAGTGTTCAAGCCTTTTTACCGGCCGGAATTTGCCCGACAGCGTGAGACCGGTGGCGTCGGTCTCGGCTTGGCGATCATGAGAACCTGCGTGGAAGCTTGCGGCGGCACCGTCAAATGCCGCAACCGTTCGCCCAAAGGTCTGGAGGCCGAAATTCGACTCCCCGCGGCGAGACGGTGAGACGCATCATCTGTCATCCTGAGTCCCGCTTTTCAGGACGAAGGATCTCTGCAGTTCGTGTGCAACCTCCGCCCGCGGGAGATGGAAGGAAACTGCATGGATTCTTCGTCCGCCAAAAAACGGCGTCCTCAGAATGAAACAGGACCCGAGGTGACGGTATAGTCGCGGGATAGCGGTTCGGGAATCAGGCCGCTTGGGCCTTAGAATCAGCAGGAAGATCGAGCCTCATTTCGCATTCATCGCCGTCACGGCTCGTGATGCGGAAGCCGAGTTTCCGGAAAAGGCGGATAGCCCGATAGTTCGAA
>Ga0181524_10002450_pt1 | contig 19027 bp, 13 predicted proteins | sample PEATcosm2014_Bin_34_FD_119761 | JGI IMG/M metagenome (GOLD analysis project Ga0181524, IMG submission 119761) | Peatland microbial communities from MTU Mesocosm Facility, Houghton, MI, USA - PEATcosm2014_Bin05_60_metaG | ecosystem: Environmental > Terrestrial > Soil > Wetlands > Peat | place...
ACCCGCAAGTTCCAAAAGCGCTTCCTCCACCGCAATGGCGGCCCTGATCGCTTGCACGCGCTCATCTTTTGCAAATCCCCCGTTTCGTGGCGCTTACCAAAATGAAAAGGTGCGTCCTATCCACGCTCCCAGCCACGCCGATTTCCATTGCCCCCAGCCCGCGCCCGGTTGTATAAGTGCCGGTGTATGGACAAACTCAGATCCACTCTCCTTATCATGATTCCCGGTTTCCTCTGCGCCCTCCAAACCTGCGGTGCGCAAAGCAAGATCATCGCTCCGGGTGAGACGCTGCAAACGCTGGCCGGCGGTTTTGAATTTACCGAGGGACCCGCCTGCGACGCGCATGGCAACGTCTTCTTCACCGACCAACCCAACGACTGCATCCTCGAGTGGAGCGTCGATGGCAAGCTCACGACCTTCCTGAAGCCGTGCGGGCGCTCCAACGGGCTGTGCTTCGATGCGGACGGCAACCTGTGGGCCTGCGCGGACGAGAACAACCAGATGTGGCGCATCGACCCCGCGGGCAAGGTCACCGTGGTCATCAAGGATTACCAGGGCAAACTCCTCAACGGGCCCAACGATATTTGGGTCCGGCCCCAGGGCGGCATCTATTTTACCGACCCTTATTACAGACGTTCCTATTGGAAACGCGGCCCCAAAGAAATTGGCGAGCACGTTTATTTCCTGGCCGCAGACAACAAGACCCTCACCCGCGTCGCCGATGACCTCCGCCAGCCCAACGGCATCATCGGCACCCCCGACGGCAAGCTCCTCTACGTGGCCGACATCGGCGCGGACAAGACCTACCGTTATCGCATCCAGCCTGACGGCTCGCTCATGGACAAAACGCTCTTCTGCCGGAAAGGGTCGGACGGCATGACCATCGATGACCAGGGCAACATCTATTTGACCGGCCATGGCGTGTTCGTCTTCGACCCCGCCGGCAATCAGATCGAGCACATCGATGTGGCCGAGCCATGGACGGGCAACATCTGTTTCGGCGGCAAAGACCGCCATACGCTTTTCATCACCGCCAGCAAGCACCTCTACGCCCTCCGCATGCAGGTCAAGGGCGTAGGGAGCCAATGAGAAATCCGAAATCCGAAGGCCGAAATCCGAAGGAAATCCGAAATCCGAAGGCCCGAAATCCGAAGGCCGCGACCCCCAACCGCTACCCTCGCTAATGGCCTTCTTATTAGCGTGGATTAGCGTAGATTAGCGGTTCATTTCGGATTTCAGATTTCAGATTTCGGATTTTGGGCGGCAGGCTCCAATGATCTAAGAGATTTCGCCCTCCGGTGTCTTAGAAGGTGAGACACGATGTTTTGTGGAGACCCAGAATGCCGGATGGCTCGATGATCGAGGCAAATCACAGAGATTCGCCGAGCATGGCCACAATGCGACCTGACCAAGCCAGCACGGAGCCGACCGGATGCGAAGGGATTGCGGAGCTGTTTGCAGCTCTGGAGTCGCCGCTTCTGGGCTATGCGCTGCGTCTGCTCGGGCAGGGCGGCGTGGCCGAGGACATCGTGCAGGAAGCGTTTATGAGACTGCACGCCCAGTTTGAACAGGTGCGAGAGCCGCGACGATGGCTCTACCGGACGGTCCATAACCTCGCCCTCAACCATCGGCGCCAGGCCGATAAAATGGTCCCGCTCCGCCTGGACCCCGAAGAAACCTGGCCGGCTGCGCCCGAGACCCCCGACCCCCAGCCGCTGCCCGATGAACAGATTGCCCGCTGGGAAGGCATCGGCCTGGTCCGCCTGAGCCTGGAAACCCTCGACCCGCGCAGCCGGGAATTGGTCCGGCTCAAGTTCAACGACGGATTGTCCTACAAGGAAATCAGCCTCCGCACCGGGCTGAGCATCGGCAACGTCGGCTACCTCCTGCACCACGCCCTCAAAGCGGTCGCCGCCGAGTTGGCCAAGAATGGAATTGTTCCATGAATCCCGACCTAACCCATAATTCCCGCGAAGAACTCGAGGCCGCGCTGACGGCCCTGTTGCTCGGGGAACTGCCGCCCGAGCAGGCCTCCGCGCTCCACCGTGCCATCGAGCAGGACGCCGCCCTGGCCGCCCTCCACCAGCGCCTCAAACTCACCATTGACCTCGTCCGCGAAACCGCCGCCCAACCGGCGGACGAAACGGCCCGCCCAACCGTGCTGCTCAAGCTGAGCCAGGGCCGCCGGCAGGAGTTGCTTGCCCATTTCAAGACGGTCGCACCCAAGGAATTTGCCCGGCCGCGCCGGCCGCGGTGGAATTCGCCCGTGCTGGTGGCCGCCGCGGCGGTACTCGTCGGGTTGCTCGCGCTGGCTGTGTTCCTGCCGCTCGTCTCGGCAAGCAAGCGCGGGTCTTCGGAGATGGCGTCGGCGAAATCTGATCTCGTTCTGCGAGAGGATCTCGCTCCGCGAGGCGGAACCCGGAGCCGTTCTCTCGGAGATAGAGCGAGTGTAACCCAGTACGCTGGGGGAGCCTACGGAGGGTATTCCACGGCCAGGATGAAGGTAATCCCATACGGATCGCCGGGTTGGGCGGAGGCGAAAGCCGAGCAAGACAAGTTGTCTGCCATGCTCGCTCCTCGCCCCACCCCAGCGCCGGCGCCGCCATCTTTCCAGCCGCAACCCGCGCCGGGTGGCGCCGTTCAGGGCGCAGGCGTGCGCGAGTCGCCGCCTCCAGCCCTGGCAAAACGGACGCCAATCGTCCTTCCAGGTATCACCGGGGCCAACGAAACTGCCGGCCGAACGGAGGCGCCTGGCGGCCGCGCCGGCACGCCGCCTCCAGGCAGCAGCAGTTCCACTGAAACGGCTCAGCAAATTGCGCCGCCAGGCAGCGGCGGGACTGCGGTGCGCATATTCCAATTGAGCCACGCGGACCCCAAGCAACTCGCCGATCAAATCTCCCAACTCTTCCCCGACACCTCCCGGACCGGCACCGGCCCCGGCTTCAGCATGCGCTTCGGCGGCGCCGGCTTCGGCGGCGGCCTCGGCGACAACCAGGCGGCCGGCAAGACTCGAGACAAGAAAGCGAGCCAGGTCATCGCTGTCCCGGACACGCACTCCGGCTCCATCATGGTCAGCGGTCCGGCTGAAATAATGCCGAATCTCGCCGAGATGGTCGCTACACTCGACGCCGGTGCCACACAGCAGGCCGTGAGGGTGAATGACCTGGCCAATGCCGACCCGCAAGATCGTCAACAAATCATGCAGGAGCTTTTCCAGCGCTCCGGCGCCGTTCGCGCCAGCGACAGTAACAACCGCAACTCGAGGCTCGGCGCCGGCAATCCACTGTTTACGCGCATGACGCAGAACCAAACCAGCCCCTCCAACCCAAGTCCTGGGCTTGACAGGCCCCCGGCCAATGCAGCCAACGCCGTTGGCCTGGCGGGGCTCAGCACGGTCGCGCCCACGAACTTCAATGCCCTCGGCCAGCCTGTCTCCAGCTTTGCCGAGATCCAGCCGCAGTCAACGCCGGCTCCGGGCCGCATGGGCATGGGCGGCGTGGGTAGCTACGCCAACGGCATCGGCGGCATCAACAACGGCGAGCCGCTGGCAATGACGAGGGGCGGCGGCATGGGCGGCGGCATGGGCGGCGGCGGCGCCTCTGTTCCTGAGCTCTCGATGGCGCCGCCGCCCGCTCCGGCTTCGCCGGCATTCGCATCTCGACGATATGGCACTCGCAAACCTGGAGCGTCGCCGACACAGAGCAGCCCTCTCGCCGCAGCGGCAGCCCCAGTCCCAAGCCTTGAGCTTGCGGGAGTGACGCAGGCGGAACGCCGGCTTCAGCCGGCAGCACCCGCGCAAGCCGCGATCGCCAGTCCGCTTGAGAACCAGACGCAGAACATCCGGGGCGTGGGCTTGTTTGATGACAGTAGCGCCGCCCCTGGATCCTCACTCCATGATCAGTCGCAGACGGAACTCCGGCTTCTGCTGCCAGCACCCCCACAAGCCACAACCGCCAACTCGCTCGAGCAGAAGGACCAGGCGCCGGCTCTGGGCGACGCGCCGGTCGTGGGAAAGCTGTTCCGCAACGAGACGGCAGAGTCCAATTGGCAGTTTTCAACCCGGGGGTCGGCGTCGACCGCGGGAAACCCGCTCCGCTACGAGCTTGCCGAACCAGCCCAAAAGGGCGCGTCTCCCTCGACGTCCACTAACACCGTCCTGGGCGAATTCTTCTTGGCGCCAAGCAACATCGTCCTGCCCATGACCGACCAGCTTGCAAAATCAGCCGCTGATGGAGTTGAACTGAACAAGCAACTCTCGCGTGACTTAGGCCTGCAGCACTCGGAGGCGGAGAGCTTGCCAGCCCAGACTCAGACTGCGAAGGCGAAAAAGACGCCGCAGACAATGGAACGTAAGGCGCTCGCGGCCAATGTCTCGCCGTACCCCAGCAGCACAACCATCGGGGACGCCTACTTCTCGATTGACCCCGAGTCGCGGCGCGTCCTCACCTTCGATGATGGGGAAACCAGTCAGGCCGTGTCCCAGGTTCTCTCGAACCTCAACCGGCAAGAGGCGGCAACGACGCCGGAAATAAAGCTATACGCGGCGCCCGGGGCCAATGCCCAGCCCGCCGATAAGCTGGGCAAGAGCCTCAGCAGTGCGTCCACCGGCGACGCCCGCTTATCGAGAGAGAGGCTCCTGGTCGAGTCCAAGGAAAAGGCGGCCGGTGCGGATAGGGGCACTGCCACCAACGCGCCTGTCGCGAGGTTCGCATACGTCATGCCCTCCGCTGGCGATGCCGCGCGTGAGCTTGAGCAGACGAGGCCCGGCGCGCCGGCGGCGGTGCGGAGAGCGGTGGAACAACAAATCGCCGAGGCCGGTGGCCAAACCGCCATGAAGAGGCGCGACCTGGCTTCACGGAACAAACTGGGCGCCGACATCGAGACGAAATGGGCCATGGATGGTCAACGGGAATCCCGTCTCCAGCCCAACCCTTCGGGCCGCACCAATATGACGATCGAGGATTACGGCGTGGTGTTTTCGCCCGCAGGGGCCGCGGCAGAACCCAGGACCGAACCCGACCAGCCCAGGCCGAGGCCTGCGGCCTCTGCGCCGATTCCCCAGCCCGAAGTCCGGACACGGGAGAACGCCTTTTCGACCTTCTCGCTCAACGTGAGTGATGTTTCCTTCAAGCTCGCAGCGGCCAGCCTCGAGAAGGGCCTCATGCCCGACCCGGCCACGGTGCGGAGCGAGGAGTTCATCAATGCCTTCGATTACCGCGACCCCGAGGCGCCGCCGGGCGTGCCGGTTGCCTTCGCCTGCGAGCGGGCGCGCTATCCTTTCGCGCAGAACCGGGACCTGCTCCGCTTCTCGCTCAAGACGGCGGCGCAGGGCAGACAGGCGGGCCGCCCGCTGAACCTGGTGCTGCTGCTTGACAATTCAGGCTCGATGGAGCGCGCCGACCGGGTGCGCATCATCCACGAGGCCCTGCGCGTGCTGGCGGCCCAACTGGGGCCGCAGGACACGCTGAGCGTGGTCACTTTCGCGCGCACCGCCCGGCTCTGGGTGGACGGCGTGCCCGGCAGCCAAGCCGGACAGGTGGCCCAGGAGGTGAGTGGGCTTACCCCGCAGGGCGGCACCAATCTCGAGGAGGCGCTGAACCTGGCCTACCAGACCGCCCTGCGCCATTACCTGGCCAACGGCATCAACCGGGTCGTCCTTCTGACCGACGGCGCAGCCAATCTCGGCAACGTCGAACCCGAGGCGCTCAAGCAAAAGGTCGAGGTCCACCGCAAGCAAGGTGTCGCCCTCGATTGCTTCGGCATCGGGTGGGAAGGCTACAACGATGATTTGCTCGAGGTCCTTTCGCGCAACGGAGATGGGCGTTACGGGTTCCTCAACACCCCGGAAGAGGCCGCCACCGAGTTCGCCGCGCAGTTGGCCGGGGCGCTCCGCGTGGCGGCCTCCGATGTCAAGGTCCAGGTCCAGTTCAATCCCGCCCGTGTGAGGGCCTATCGCCAGATGGGCTATGCCAGGCACCAGCTCACGAAGGAGCAGTTCCGGGACAACACCGTGGCTGCCGCCCAGATTGGCGCCGCCGAGTCGGGCAATGCGCTCTATGTCATCGAGATCGACCCACGCGGCGACGGCCCGCTGGGGGTTGTCCGTGTCCGCTACAAGGTCCCCGGCACCAGCGATTACCGCGAGCAGGAGTGGACTGTGCCTTACACGGGCAGCGCGGCGCCCTTCGAGCAGACAAGCGCGGCCCTCCGCCTGGCGGCGGTCGCCGGCGCGTTCTCCGAGTGGCTGGTGTCCAGCCCGTTTGCGGCAGAGGTGACGCCTGACAGCCTTCTTGCTTGCCTGCGCGGCGTGCCGGATGTCTATGCCCCCGATGCCCGGCCCGTCAAACTCGAATGGATGATCCGCCAGGCGGAGAGTTTGGAGGGCAAGTAGCCGTGGCGAGACCGGCGGCCATCACGCTCCCATGCTCCCATGCTCCCCTCCGGCGATTGAGCCACAGATTGCACAGATTGCACAGAAGAAAACTCCCGTCCGTGCAATCTGTGCAATCTGTGGCTCAAAAATGATTGTCGATTCGCATCAAACTTATGAACCAAGCCAATTCCCCCCTGCACCCTAACATCCTCGACAATTTCAAGTTTCCTTGGAATGGCGCAGGCGAGCGCGAAGCGTTTGGAGTGCGGGAGCTTGCTCCCGCTCTCGGGCGCCTCGAACCGTCCAAAAGCGCCGGCAAGCCGGACGCACTCCAAAGGCTTCGCCCAACCGGCGGCCCCAACCACGTCCCCCGCCACCGAGAAAACTCAACATTGTCGAACCTCTTACAGTACCTGCTCTTCATTCTCTTGTTCTTGCCGTCGCTCGTCTCGCGCGCCGGCGAGCCGGCGCCCGATGCGCCGCCCCCTTCGGTGGTTCTGGAGGATTTCATGCTTGCGGGCGACCTGGGTAGCAACCGGGCGGCCTTCACGCTCACGGCCACAGCGCGGGTCGAGAATCGCCAGGGCGGAGCGCTGGACCTGGTGAGCGGCGCGGTAGCGCTCACTGAGATCGGCCCTCATCCCAAGTGGCAGCTCAAGGCCGGGCAGAATCGTTTTTCCGTCGCCTTCGACCATGCCGGGCGGTTCCCGATCCGCCTCAAGTTTGACGCTGCCGTGCGGCAGTCCAAGAGTTGGAATGCAGTGGAGTTTCGGGTGGCGCCCAGCCCGCTCCAGCCCATTGTGCTGCACGGGCTGGCGGCGGACACGCAATTCGAGTTTGGCGGCGCCGCGCGGCCCGAGCGGACAGGCAACGACTTTGTCAGCCACCTGCCTTCCGAGGGCGTGGTCAAGCTGGCATGGAAAGAGGCGCGGGCCGAAGCCGAGGGCAAGCTCTTTTACGCCGCCGAGATGCTCTCACAAATCAGCCTTAGCCCGGGACTGATGCGGCAGTCAGCGTTGCTCAACTTGAAGGTAATGCAAGGTGAACTCAAGCGGGTGGCGCTCTTGCTGCGTGGAACGGGCGAGGTCACCCGCGTGCAGGGCGACGCGGTGCTGGCGTGGAACGTGGAGCCGGCCTCCACTCCGGCCGAGCGCCGGCTCATCGTCCAGCTCAACCAGCCGCAGAAGGATGCCTTCGCGCTCCAGGTCCAGGTGCAAACGCCCCTGGGTGCCTTCCCACAGACCATTGACGCCGTCCAACTGCGGCCCGAGGGAGCCACGCGTTTTGCCGGATACTACCGCATCGTCAACGAAGGGGCGGTCCGCCTCGAGGTCGCCCAGGCCAGCGGCCTTTCCCAGATTTCCCCCGAGCAGTTTCCCGAGACGGAGACCACCCGCGCCCTTCTCCGCCCGGCCGGCAACCAGCGTTTTGTCTATCGCTTTTCCGGGGCCGATTTTGGCCTCCGCATCCAGGCGGACCAGATTCTGCCGGACTTGGCCGTGTCCGAAATCCTGGCCTATCACCTCGCTGAAAACGAACTGGCCATCGATGCCGAAATCGAGTTGGACATCCGGGAGGCCCCGTTGCGCGAGTTGCTCATGCGCCTGCCCAAAGGCTACGCCCTCGCCCAGCTTGCCGCCCCCGGTCTGAGCGATTATTTCCTGCGCGAACCGGCCGGCCAGCCCGAGGCCGAGCTGCGCCTGGTGTACGGCCAGCCGATCTCCGGCCGCCAGATGGTGCAGCTCCGGCTCGAACGCAACAAGCCGCTCGAAGGCAGCTCTTGGCCCCTGCCTCGTCTCGAGGTCGCCAAAGCCAAGTCGGTGCGCGGCCATATCGCCGTGGCGGCCGACCCCGGTTTTCGGCTCACGCCGGAGCGGACGCAGGCCCTGACGGAGATTGCCACGGCGTTCTTTCCGCGCTCGGTCCCCGGCATCCAGGCGGCCTTCCGTTTGAGCGACGCCGCCTGGCAGGCGGCGCTGCGGGTCGAACGGCTGCCGCAGACCGTCCAGGCCGACGTCTTCCACCTGTTCTCGATTGGCGAAGGCATTGCGTACGGCAGCAGCCTGATGAATTACGTCGTGTCCGGCGCGCCCGTGGGGGCTTTTAAAGTCGAACTCTCGGACGAGTACTTCAATGTCGAGTTCACCGGCAAAGACCTTCGCAATTGGCAGAAGACGGCCGGGGGTTATCTCGTGCAATTGCACACGCCGGTAGCGGGGGCTTACACCTTGCTGGCGACCTACGAACGGCCCTTTAAATCCCAGGGCGAGTCTCTCACATTCACCGGCGCGCGCCCGCTCGATGCCCAGTCCGAACAGGGCTACACCATCATCATCAGCGCCTACCAGTTCGAGGTGAAACCCGAAGCCGTTTCACGCGGATTGCTGCGCCTGGATACGAGGGAGGTCCCGCCCGAATACCGCCTCTTTTTCGACGCCCCGATCCTCGATGCCTTCCGCTACACATCCCGTCCCTTCGACCTGAAGCTGGCCCTAAGCCCGCTGGCCCAGGGCGACTCGCTCAGCCTGGTGGTGGACCGCGCCTGGCTCACCAATCGCATCTCCAAAGAGGGCCAGGTCCTCACCGACGCGCGCTATTTCGTCAAAAACCGGGGCAACCCCAACTTGAAGCTGGCGTTGCCCCCGGGAACCCAATTGTGGTCCGCCACCGTCGACGGCTCCCCTGTCGTCCCCGTCCTCGATGCTGACGCCGATCTCATCCCGCTGCCCCAGCGCGCCAGCCCCGACGCGCCGCTGGTCATCGATCTGAAACTCGCCGCCAAGACCAAAGTGCCCGAACGCGTCCGCCTCAGCGCGCCCGTGGTCAACGCGCCCGTCCTCCTGGCCGAGTGGCGCGTCGAGCCGGATACCGGCCAGCGCCTGGTCTATCGCGGCGGCTCCCTCACCCCGGCGGGCGGCATCCCCGACATCTCGGGTTTCAGCGCCCTGGCACGCCTTTTCACCGGGGACACCTCGAGCGCGCCGCCAGGACTGGCAGCGCCGCCCGGAACGCCGGCTTCAGCCGGCAGGGGCTTGCGGGACATCGCCAGCCCGGTGGTGCAGCTCTTTGCGGCCCTGGGTTTGTTGGCCGCGGCCTTGGTGGCCTGGCGCTGGGCCAGCGCCGCCGGCGTCTTTCGCTTCAGCCCGCGCCACATAAGCGGGACGGTGTTCGGGCTGGTGGCCCTGGTCCTGGCGGCGGCCGCGTTCTTGAACTTTGCCGACCTTGCCGCCCGGGAGCAGCTTTCCATGCCGCGGGAGCTTTCATTCCTCGCGCCGGTCCAGCAGGCGGACAGCGCCTTGAGCCTCGAAGTGGGCAATGTCGCGGAAGGCATTTCTGTGCCCGAGGCCCTCGGCTATGCCTGGCTGGCGTTGCCGGCAGCCGCATTTTGGGTTTTTGGTTGGCTCGCGCCCAAGCCGGGCCGCAAGGCCGTGGCCCGAATTGGCGGCTGGCTGCTGCTGGCGTGGGCCGCCTTGCGCTGGCCAAACGGCGCCACAGTGTTTCTGGCCATCCTTGCCGCCTTCTTGATTCTGCACGCCGTGGTTCCGTCGGCGTGGCGGCTCTTCCGATTGCCGCCGCCCCCGCAGCCGGCCGCGGCAGCCGCAGCCCACGGCGGCGCCGCGCCCGCTGCCGCCGCCTTGCTCATCGCCAGCCTCGTGTGCTTCGAATGGACATGCGGCGCCCAGGCCTCCGAGAGAAACGCCGCCTCCCTGGCGCCGGCAAACCAGCGGGCCGTTCCGGCGGCAGATGCGTCCTCGGCTTCCTTGCCGCCACTCCATCAACCATCCGTTCCGGAATCGGTCATCCAGGAAATCCGCGTCGAGGACCAGTTCGCCCTGGGCACCGCCCGCATCCACTGGCAGGCGGAACAGGGCGACCTGCTGCCGCTGCTCTTCGAGCCGGCAGTTCTGATACGCCTCAATTATGCGACCAACGTCCTCAAGCTCGAGCAAGGCCCGCCCGGCTCGAAGATGAGCCACCGGTTGTTGGCCCGCAAGCGCGGCGCTTTCGATGTCGAGATGCAATACCAGTTGCAGACTACCCGGCGCGACAAGGAGAGCGGAGTAGTTCTGCCCGTCCCTTATGGCCTGGTCAACCGGCTCAAGCTCACGGTTGTGAATCTCGACGTCGACGTCCTCTCCCCGCAGGTGGTGGCACTCGAGCGCCAGGGCTTCGGCAGCAATACCGTGGCGGCGCTGGTCCTCGCCCCGGCGAGCGATGCCTGGATTGGATGGCAGCCGCGCAGCCGCGACGTGAGGCTCGAGAAGCCGGTGTTTTATGCGGAACTGACCCAGCTTTATGCGCCCATGGCCGGCGTCATCGAGGGCGCGCATTACGTCTCGATTCGTCCCGCCCAGGGCGAACTGAGCGAGTTGGTTCTGGATGTCCCGCCGGGCGCTACCATTACGGACGTGCTCGACCCCGGGCGAGCGGACGCCAAAGGCCCCGCAGGCGCCGGTTCCCTGGTGTCCCTGTGGCGATTCGACCCGGACGCGCGCAAGCTGCGGGTGACGCTCAACCCTGGCCAATCGCGGCCCTTTGCGCTCCTGGTCCGCTCTCAAATCGCCGCCGGCCCGCTGCCCTTCGAGCGTTCGTTTGGTTTGCTCGCTGTCGAGAATGCCGGCGCGCAGATCGGCCTGCTGGGCGTGGCAACCGGCAACGAGGTCCAACTGGACGACGTTGTTGCGGAAGGCCTTTCACCCATCAATCTTGAGGACTTCCCCCCTGAGCCGGGCGCGGTCCTTCAAGCGCAGGTCCCCGGCCTGACCGTGCGCCGGGCCTTCAGGTACGCTGGCCAGGGGAGCCCTCGCTCATCCGAGGGCCAAGCCCACGAGCCTCAGACCGGCCAGGAGCGCGGCGCAACCCCGCAACGCCGCCCTCAAACGGCAGCGGGCCAAACACCCGACGCTAAGCCCGGTCCAGGCCGCGGGCCTCTGCTCGTTCAGTTGAAGGCCTCGGCCGTCGAGCCGGACATCCGAGTCGAGACGCAGGATACCCTTTCCCTCGGGGAAGACCGAACAGTCCTGGCGGACAACGCCACCGTAAAAATTACACGCGCGGGCATCTTCCGGCTCAGCTTTCTCATGCCGCCGGCGTTCGACGTCGAGTCGATTAGCGGCGCGACGTTGAGCCATTGGACCGAATCGAAAACGGAGGCGGGGCGGGTCATCACGCTCCACCTGGCGGGCAAGACCGAGGGCCAGCAGCAGTTCGCCATCAGCCTGGCCGGACCCGGCATCAAGGCGACCAACGCCTGGCAGGTCCCGCGACTGGTCCTGCGGGAGGCCACCAAGCAAAGCGGCACTCTGCTGCTCGTGCCCGAGCAGGGATTCCGCCTGCAGGCGGGGGCTTCCGAAGGCGTGACACAGTTGGACCCTCAGCGGTCCGGCATCAGCCAAAAGGGAGTGCTGGCCTTTCGGGTCTTGCAGATGCCCTGGAGCCTGGCCCTGGACATCGAACCAATTGAGCCTTCGGTCCAAGTTACCAGCCTCCAGCACGCCACCGTCACCGATGCCCAGGTCAAAGTCGTCGCCAATCTGCACTACCAGATTGAGAACACGGGCCTCAAGGCCTTCCGCGTCTTTCTTCCCGCCAATGCCCAGGGCGCCCGCTTCCAGGGCGACCAGGTGGCCGACTTTATGCTGGCGCCAGGGACCCTCACCAACGGTTTGCAGGCCTGGGACATTAAGCTCCACCGCCGCGTCATCGGCTCGTATCTCTTGCAGGCCACTTACCAAACTCTCATGCCCGAGCAGGCCGCCGAGACCGTTCTGCGCGGCGTGCAGGCCGGCGAGGTCAACCTGCAACGCGGGTTCGTGACTGTCCAGTCCGGCGGCCGTTTGCAGGTGCGGGTCCAGACCTTGCCGGCGGCCCTCCAGCCTGCCGAATGGCAGAGCATCCCCCGCATCTTGCAGCAGGACCTCCCGGCCGCCGCCGCCAATTTCTCTTATCGGCTGGTGGAACCCGCCTTCGAGCTTGCCTTGAAGCTCGAGAGGCACCAGGCCGCCAAACTCCTCGAGGCCCATGTCAACAGCGTAACCTTCACCTCCATCATCTCAGATGAGGGCGTCATGCTGACCCAGGCGCGCCTGGACCTGCAACCCGGCGACAAGCGCCTGCTCAATGTCACCCTCCCCAAGGACGCCCATTTTTGGTTCGCCTTTGTGAATCAGGCCGGGGTCTGGCCCTGGCGGGGACCCCAGGGCCTGCTCATCCCGCTCGACCCCCAGTCGCGCGGCGACAAAGCAGTTCCGGTCGAACTGTTCTACAGCTCCCGCATCGGCGCCGCCGGCGCCCGCGCGCTCCAACTCGAACTCCTGGCCCCCAAATTCGACCTCCCGCTAGAGAACATCCTCTGGCGCGTCTGGCTCAGCGAAAAGTGGCGCCTCACCCATTGGTCCGGCTCGCTCCAGTTCCAGCAGGAACAACTCGTCAGCCGGGCAGGGGCCATCGACCTGCAGGGCTATTTGCGCGACGAGGCCAACGGCCAGCTCGAACGCACCCGCCGCGCTGAAGACCTCCTTGCCGTCGGCGGCGCCGCCCTGGACCAGGGCGACCCGCAGCAGGCCCGCCGCGCCTTCCAGGCCGCCTTCGGCCTCTCTTCCCACGACGCCGCCTTCAACGAAGACGCCCGCGTCCAGCTCCACAATATCAAGCTCCAGCAGGCGCTCATCGGCTTGAACGTCCGCCAGGCCGCCACCGTCGGCGACGTCGCGGCGCTGGGCGCCAGGTTCCGCGACCTGCAAGGGCGCAAAGAAGTCAATTACACCCAGCAGGATGCCAAGGCCATCATCGACCGCAACACCGCCGACGACAACGCCGCCTTCATGCGCCTGGCCGAGCGCCTCATCCAGCAACAGGATGCCGCCGTCCTCTCCCCCGCTGCCCTGCGCGCCAGCATCCCCGAGCAGGGCCGCCTCCTGACCTTCAAACGCGCCGTCGCCGTGGACCTCGGCGCCGACCTGAACATCGCCCTCAGCGCCGTCCCCGCCCGCCCCGCCCCGGCGTGGACCCGCGTCCTAATCCTCGCCGCGACCCTCCTCCTCCTGGCGGCCTTTGGCCTCCGTACCAAATTCAATTCCGGGATTTGAACCCTCCGGGTGCGGCGTGGAGCGTGAGAGCGTGGAGCGTGATCGCGCCATGACAAGCCCAGGGAGAGGGGCGGATCGCAAGACCCAAAACTCTCCATCGGAACTCAGTGGGTACACTTGAACTCCACCCGGGAAAGCTGGCCACCCCCGGAAGCGAGTTTTGCGCAGTCGCCAGAAAGTGGCGGCACGAAGCGTAAACAGCTCGTGCTGAAGCCCTGTGATAGAGCCTCGAAATAAACTGTTGCTGGAGCCTTCGTTGTTCACGCGGCGGGGGCAGAACCCAAGCGCCCTGAAGGCTGGCGCCGAGGTCCGGCCGGGGTCCGAGACCAGGGCAAAGGCACATCGGGGTTCCCTGGGAACATGGGAGACCCGTCTGCGTCCTTGGGACCAAATGCCGGGTAGGATGAACCGGTTCAACAACATCCGGGCCTTGGGACGCTCGGCTCACCAAGCGCTGGTAGCCTTCTGGCAACAGGCCACTCAAGGGCAGGTGCGCTGGTTGCCGGAAGTTGACATCCGGAAGTATTTTGACAGCGTCAGTCGAACGGGGCTGCTGGAGCTGATAAGGCCCCGGGTTGTAAGTGCGGCCGCCCGACAAGGGGAGTCCGGGCTGAGGAAGGAATTGGCCCCGTCGGGATGAGTCAGTTGATTTGGAGTGTCTAACTCATCGTGCGGGCCGGGAGCTACGGCTCTGCACCGAAGAGGCGCGTTCGCACCATCAGGCCGCTGAAATGGACCACTAAGTGGTCCATTTCATAAATACGCTAACGTATTCGGCGGTTCTTTTTCGCGCGGGCGGCGTTGCTCGCGCCTCACAGATCGCTGCGGATATGCTCGGCGCTCGCGCCTTGCCCGCGCGAAAAATCCCTCGCCGCCTACGTCAGCGTATTTATGAAATGGACCACTAAGGACCGCACCACGCTCCAGCCAAACCCCGAGGCTCCTCCCCGGCAATTCCCTGGGTCAGTTTGAGCCGAACCCCGATTGCCCCAGCGCCGCACCGCATGGGATGATGCCGGCGGATACAGAAACTCGGCATTGATCCATGAACGAACAGTGCAAGACCATTCGGAAGCGCATCCTGCTTGCCGATGACCAGCAAGAGGTCCGGGATACGATCAAGTTGCTCCTTCGGCTGGATGAGCATACCGTCGCCGAGGCCACAAACGGGCGGGAAGCCCTCGAGATGTTCACCCAGGACCGGTTCGACCTGGTGATCACCGATTACTTCATGCCGGAAATGCGGGGCGACGAACTGGCGGCCAACGTCAAGCACCTCGTCCCTTCCCAACCGATCCTCATGCTGACCGGCTCGGCCGAATTGGTGGACGGCTTCAGCACCACGGTGGATGCCCTCCTCAGGAAACCCTTCTCCCTGGTGGACCTGCGCCAGGCGATTGCCCGGCTTTGCTGACTGGCCCAATCGTCCGACCTCACTTCAAAAGCGGGGGAATGGTGCGCGCTGCAGGACTTGAACCTGCGCATGAGGGGGTCCCGTTGCTGCCGATGTCTGCATTGTTTTGCGTTTCCATGCCCACATTTATGGCATACCAGCCCTGCAAACGCAAGCGTTTTCGCGCATTTAGGTGCAAATAAAACCAAAAAAGCTTTGGGCAGCTTTGGGGCTTTGGGGAACGTTTGGGATGGAATGAAACCGCATCGAATGTTTGGGGGACCTTTGGGCGGGCGCCCGGCCCGGTTTCGCGGGTCTGGCGGCTCGCGGCAACGGCCAAAACCGCTTGCTGCAACGCCCCAGGGCTTGCCCAAGGCGTTTGAAGGCACTGTTGAGGGTTAGCATAGCGGAAACCAGCCCTGGCGGTTTATAGGGCGAGAGACCGGGGCCTGGCAGGCTCCGGGGCACGTTCCGGCTGACTGGGTCGAAACCTCGCCACGCGCAGCGGCGGTTTCCGCGAGGCGGCGGCTTCCAGCGGAGCCAGACAACCGCCGGTTCGGCCTTGCCGCGTTGCGGCCTGCCTGGCCTTGAGCATTGCAAGCGGCCGCGCCGCTCCGGGGTGCCAGGAAGCGTCCCGGCCCGCCATGGGGCAAAGCCGGCGCTCTTTGCTCTTGCGCTCTAGCCTGGACGGTCCACACTCCTGGCACAGCACTGAGCAACCGCGGCAACCCTATGGACAGCGACGGTATTATCGTTGGAATTGTCATTTGGCTCTTCATTGGCATTATGGTCGGTATTGCCATTGGCGACGGTAGGGGCAGAGCCGGTGAGGGAGCCGTTCTCGGCGCGCTCCTCGGCCCCATAGGGTGGTTCATCGTTGCGGTTCTCCCCTACTCCTACACGAGAAAGTGCCCCGCGTGCTTTGGCGGGGTCCCCGAAGGCGCCACCGTCTGCAAGAATTGCGGGCGTGACCTTCCGCCTCCAGAGGTTGAATCTTCATTGAGGCGCAAGGGAGAGTGGTCGTGGCCGAAGCGCGAACTTCCGGCTGCCCAGCCGGGTGTTGAATCCGGCCCCGCCCCTCCGCTGAAAGCTCGTGTCGCGTGCCCAGTGTGCGGGTTTCGCGCCGAGGTGGAGCACGAGCAGTTATCGGAGGGCGTGAAGTGCCAGAAATGCGGAGTTGGGTTTGTCCCGACAGCATCCAAGCACAAGCACTGAGTCAGAAGGAAAACGGGCGAAAGCGGCGCTCCGAACTCAACCTTGGTCCTCTGGAGCCGCAACGCCTGCTGAAAGGGTGTCCCTCGGTTGCGCCACGAGGGCAGAGCCAGGCATCTGCCGCCACTCAACCGCCTGGCCTCTCGCCACGCCCAAGACCGAACACGATGCAGCCGGCGGCGATGAGCATCCAGCCGGTCGAACACTGGATTGCCCCTCTGGTCACACGGGAGTTGTCCTCGAGACACTTGGTTAGACTGTCGGCCAACTTCTCCTGCTCCCCCATTGGCTTGGGCGTCAGGTCCGCGTTGCGCATCTGCCTTCTCAACTCGCGTTGTTCCAGCGGCGTGTTGGTGCGGCCTTCTTTGATGCGCTTGATCACGTCCTTCTCCGCCTTGATGGCTTCTCGAGCCTCGTCCTGCCAAATGCTGTTTTCGATCTCCTCCTGGCCGGCTCTTTCCGCCTTGATGCGCGCTGGCGTGCTATAGCCAATAATGAGCATGACCAATCCGGCGATAGTCAAGAGCACGGCAACCGCGTTCAAATTGGCCTTCGCTTGATCGCCGGCAGGCGCAGCGGACGGGTGAGCGGGTGGCCCCGCCGGTATCTTCGTCACTGCCGTCGGCGCTGGGCGGGAGATAGGCACGGGTTCGGAGCACTGTGGGCAGGGGACAACAAGCAGCTCCGTCTCGGCCGGGTATTCGATGTTCTGGCCGCAATTCGGGCAAGTCACCTTGGAGTAGGGGCCGCTCATACCTAGGCAGATTAGGGAGCGCGTCGGTCCCCGTCAACACCCCTCTGTGCTGCCTTCCGCCTCCGCTGGCCGTAAGGCAAAGGCGGCCGGGGATTGGCCGGCCTCGCGTCGCGGCGCTCTGGGCGGTTCACTTGATCGGCTGCTCCCGGAGGAACGCCGCCAACTGATCCTGGCTCAGGGCGAACAGCCTGCCATCGTCGCCGACCGCGACCTTGCGGTCCATCAGCCACCGGGCCATCTCGGCGTCCTGCACTGGCACCCACTGGCCGCCCAGGGAAAGGCTCACCACCCCTTGCGCGTCGCCCCGGACGTGCCGGCCTTCCAGCCTCAGCACGTCGCCGACGGACAGCCCACCCAGCGCCGCTGCCTTGGCGCACACCGCCGCGTCCGGCGCGCCCGGCGGGAGCGGGCCGTGCTGGGCTTCCAGCCGGCGCAGGTCCCGGTCCAAAAGCTCATCGTCTATGGCCTGCAGTAGCTGCCAGAGCTCAACCGCCTTGCGGCGTCTTGCGCTCACGCCAAGAGCCCCTCCATGGCGGCACGGCTGAGGCGGACGAACTGTGTCAGCCGCCCCCCGACAAGGATACCGGCGCCTTGGCCGTGCTCGGCTGCGGCGAACGCCGGCTCGTCCAGGGCCGCAACGCGCTCAAGCTGATCCGGTGTTGGCGCCGCCCCCCCCTCGAAAGCCAGAACCGCCAGGACGCGGTTGCCGGGCGGCGGCCACTCGTCGCGTTGGACGGCGCCAGCCAGCGGAGCGAAAACTACGCTGGCCGCTCCCAAGGCTCTGGCTCCCGCGGCGGCTTCTTCAAGGCTGCCGATGTTGACGAGCTGCGCCACGGTCGAAATGGCCGTTCGGTCGGCTGCCGGTGAGAGCGCGTTTTGCGCCCTGTCCAAGCGGCGTTTGGTTGCGTGATTGTTCATAGTATCAGTTTTGCTTTTCATCCCAAGGCCAGGGTTGCGCCAGTTGCTCGGTGGTCACTTCCTCCTCCGACCGGACCTCAAAGGCCCACACGACCAAGACGGTACGCCTCGGCCTTGCGACCCTCTCGCACTGCGGCGGCCCGCTCGCCGGCGTCCAAAAGACGTAGCTCGCCCCCACCCGCCTGGCCCTCGAAACCGCCTGCGCCAGGCTGCGGACGTTGAATAGCAAGCGGCATCCGCCGCCGCCCGCCTTCTTCGTGCCGGGCGGGCCGACGCCCAGGGCGCGCTCTGCCCACTTGATTCGGTTGATCACCGTCTTCATAACTTTCCGTTTTGCTGTTTCGGGCTATGCACCTCACCCAAGTAGCCCCTACGGCTTGCGGTCCGGCCCTATGGTTGACAACGCACCGCCGTCGGCATCAAATGGCGGATATGTCATCTCCGTCATGTCCAAAGTGCAACCATACTAAGTTTGAAATGTCACCATTCACGCCCAAGGGGAGCAATTATCAGCTATACGCAATCCGCTGCTCGGCTTGCGGCTGCATTGTTGGAACACAACCGTTTCAGGATATCGCCACACTCATCGGCAATTTGGAAAAGACGCTCAACGCGATCGCGGTAAGGCTTGGCGTCAAACCCGATTAGGGTCCAAGACGGATTGGCACCTTGCCAGTCCTTCGCCATTGCTTTAGCCCGGTTGGCGACAGTCTGCTTCTAATACTAGCCGGCAATGGGGGTCTTTTTGTCTTGTGTTTTGCTGTCTTGTTCATGTTTCCTTTCGTTTTAGACCCCCGGCCCGTAGGGGTCTGCTTTGGTTGCTTGTGCCATGTGCATAGCCCTATTGCTGTTTTTTCAGCGCCACTTCAAGGGCGGTAAGGCGGGCCTCGAAGTCGGCGCTGTCCAGCCGCTCAAAAAGCAGCTTTGCCGCGCCGAGGTCGCCGGCCTTCGCCATCCCGATCAGCCGCAGGGCGATTTCCTTTGCGTCGGCCCGGCTCAGGTTCCGTTTGAGCGCGGCAACCAAACTCACGCAGCCCCTGCGCTTGCCGGACGGGTTGCCGCTCTGCCCTGGGCGCCAGCCACGGCCAGTGACGCCGCCGGGCCGCTTGCCGTTGTTTTCAGGTTGCAAACCAACGGCGCTCATGACCTTGCCTCGGCGGCTGCCCGCTCGGCCAGTCGGTCCAACACGGCCTTGGCCTCCTTGGCGTACAAGAGGACTTCGTTGCGCCACGGCCGGAGCCAGTCCTTGCGCCCTTCGACGGTCGCAAGCTGTTGCAGCATGCCCCGCC
>Ga0181524_10002457_pt1 | contig 18959 bp, 10 predicted proteins | sample PEATcosm2014_Bin_34_FD_119761 | JGI IMG/M metagenome (GOLD analysis project Ga0181524, IMG submission 119761) | Peatland microbial communities from MTU Mesocosm Facility, Houghton, MI, USA - PEATcosm2014_Bin05_60_metaG | ecosystem: Environmental > Terrestrial > Soil > Wetlands > Peat | place...
ATGCGGGTCGATGTCGCCAATATGCATCGGTTCGCCCTGAGAGGTTGCATGGACGGGCTTCGAACCATCGGCAAAGGAGATATCAATGCGCCATGTCCTGGCGGAGGCATCCGGATCGCGCCAAATGAAAGTCGGCGGCGTAATCTCGGGCGGGAAAATGGAGCCGTCCTGGGGATAATCGATGGTGATCGACGCGCTTGCGGAGTCCGGCAGAACCAGATGTTCGCCTGGAACCAGCAGGGATGATTGGGAAGCTGCAAGAACCTTCACAGGGTCTGCACGATAAGTACGCGACAACAAATCGCGAGACAATTCGGGCATAAGGAGGAACAAGGTTCCAGTGAAAAGAACACTAACTACGATCAGTTGGCATTTGCGGGGAAGGGGCAATTGTTATTCACCTCAATCTCAATGCAGACGGCCTGCCGCTCGCGGTCCATCATGCGAATTGCCAGGCCGTCCGTAGCAGCCTTTCCCCAACTGCCTGCCACTCAGCGCTTGGCGGCGGCATCTTCGCTCGCACTGCTCTCTGTCCCGCCCAGAGTATCGTACAACGGTTGCGCAGGGCTCACATTCGGCTCTTCCTTCGCCATGGAGATGGCCAGAATCCGAATGTTGTCATTGGCCGGCAGGGTCAGCGTCCTGGTGTGCGCGGCCAAGTCCAGCGCGTAGACGAAGAGATAGCTGTAGGCGTACGGCTGGTTCAGTCCTTCCGGGGTGTGATGATGCGAGGCGTACCACGCCAGAGTTGCCGGCTTGATGTAACCCGGCCGCAGGCCGAGGTAGTCTTTTGGATAGCTCGGCGCCCAGTCCGGTGACCCCTCAACCTTGAGGTCCCAGGTGGCGTGATTTGCCGATACCGCCCAATCCTTCCTCAGCGGAACCTGATGCGCGGGAACCCGACTGTACTGCCCCCCGCCCTCGGTTACCGAGTCCGGCCTGGGTTTCCACAGGCGCGTGTCCCATTGACCGATAAAGCCTCCCCAATCCTCGATCGTCAGCTTCACCGCATTCCCGCCCACGTGGAAGACTGCCTGCTGGTCGCCTTCGGCAGATGCGGCGAGCACGTACACCTTGTTGAAGTTGCCCGCCGGCAGATCGATCGTCTGGCCTTTCGCCACCAGGGCATCGGCCTTGCCGGACCCGGCAGGAGCCAGATGAAAATCCACGCCATTGACGTTCAGTTCAGTGGGCAGCATCTCGGCCGGAAGGGCGTTGCCCTGCCTGTCGAATCCGCCGGTCGATTTCGTGTCGTCTTCGCTGGCGGCGGCAAGGTCGTACTGCAGCGCAACCGGCTGCGACTCGACCCCGTTCATGGCTGCGGGAGGCGCGCCGAGGCGCAAGGCAAATGTGCGCGGCTGATACGGTTTGAACGAAGTTTCAAGCGCCCCGTCCACAACGGCGGCCGAACCAACCGGCAGCTCCTGTCCGTTCACTTCGCGCGCTGCGTCAATGGGTCCGGCAAACTTCACCCGAACCTGCGCAGCCGCCTTTCCGTCCAGCTCCACCAGCCGCACAATCACTTCATCGCTGAGCTCGGCTTTCTTCACAGCCAGCACCCGGATGTGCGGGTCGTCTACGCTCAGCAGGCTAAAACTGCGGCCCAGCGTTCCCGCGTGTTTCTCCGTATCAAAAGCGATCAGCGGCGTGCTCAGCCGATAAGCTTGCCAGTCCGTCTTGCCCTCGCGCCAGTCGCCGGCGTGACCGGCAATCCCGAACAGTATCTCGTGATGTCCCCAGTCCTGGTTCAGTTGATCGGTATACGCGCCTTTCATCTGCGCAGCCTCCCCCGGAGTGCGCAGCAGCGTCAGCCGGATGGTACGGTCATCGCGCTTGTCGGAGCCGTTCTTGACGTCGGTTAGGATGGTAGCGCCATAGGAGCCGCTCTCATCGGTCTGATCCACCCAGTAATGCGAGGCTACCTCAAACTGCCGCTCGCTGGCGACGGGCCGCTCGATGGTGCCGATCTCCCAGTTATACGTGGCCACCTTGTTGGCGGCCGAGAAGGGGAACACCACCTTGAGATTCGCGGCCAGCGTTCTCCAGTCGATCGAATCGCTGAACTCGAGCCGATTGCCTGGGTCGCCGGCCGACAGCCGAACCGTCTGCACAAACTTCGAGCCTTCGCCCTCGCGGGAGACTTCCACCGCCACCCGGACCGGGCCGTTTTCGACCACGCGAATCTTGGCCTGACCGCCCACGTAAGCGCGCGGCGCCGCCTGCTCCTGGTCAAAATCCATGTTCCAGGCCGGCCACCGCTTGGGCGCATCGTTGCAGATGGCCAGCCGGACAGGCCCGGCGAGCAGATCCTTGTTCAGCGACTTGTCCACGATGCTCGTCACATCGCCATTCGCGCTCAGCGAGACGCGGTAACGCGCGTTCTCCAGCGTCAACTCGCTCACCTTCAATTCCTTCGTGGGCGCGGAAGTTTCTGCGCGGCGAACATCGTAAACGGCATAGCCGACCGACGGCGCCTCGGCGAGAAACAGCACCTTGCCGTTTTCCAACTGCGAAGGAACCTCGTGCCCATCGGGACCGAACACCCGAACCGCCTTCGGTGCTTCGCCGGGAAAGGTAACAGCAGCTTCCACCACATCCTCTCGTGCGATGTTGAGCGGGTTGTAAACCACGATTGGCATTCCGCTCACCTGGGTGTCCAGCGCGGAAGCCACCGACTGAGTGGCGCTGGTGAGCACGTCGGCAAACTGATTCAGCGCAATCACATCGTCGTTCTGCGCGAACTCATAGGAACGGGGAGTCGCCGTGCCCGCGCCTGTATCGTGAAACTGCCCGGCCATCACCAGCGTCCATGCATCGTTCAGGCGTTGCTGCGGGTAAGTGCGGCCACCCATCCATGCGGCCGCAACCGAAGCTTTCTCGGCGGCATCGGCCAGGATTTCATTCTTGCGATTCCAGCGTTTGTGGTAGGCCTGCGATGTCAGCGACCCGGCCGAGTGATTGATCAGTTCCAGATCGCCTTTGTACCGCGGCATCTTCGACTCCATCTCCGGCTTGATGTCGAGGAACATCTGATCGGCAGCCGAGGAGATCACGCGCACCGGCCCATCGCCTACGCGAACCGGCTTGGCAGGGGTCTCCGCAGAGAGGGATTCGCCGGTGAAGGCGCTAATGTCGATCACCGCGGGAGGGAGCACGGCCTCGCCCTTGGTGACCATTGCTTCCAGCAGCTTCACGGACTCTTCGTCTACGGCGCCGCCAATGTCGCCGGTGCCGATATAGTGATAATCGGCATAAACCCCGGTCACCTTTCCATCCAGATTGATGCGCGTGTTCCAGTCAGGCTCTTGCATTTCCTTCACAAAGGCTTTGACTTCCTCTGGCGAGAACCCTCCCGAATTGTTGCCATTCAACGGCGGCAATTTGAACTCCGGCGGCGTTTTGCTGAGGTCGGAGCGAATCCGGCTCCCATAGTCGCCTGGATTCAGCGCTGCGAGCACGGTCTGTCCATCCGGTCCTTCCCATATCCCGACATTGAACGGAATGCCCTCGGGCGTCTTTTCTGGAGAATCGGGCCCGCCGATCAGTGGCGCAGGCTGCCACGCCGCGCTGAGCTTCTGTGTCGAAAACCCTTTCACGCCGGCGTGCGCCAGAATTGTCGGCAGCGATGCGGGAAACCCGAAACAGTCCGGCAGCATGTATTCTGCACTGGCTTTGCCGAACTCCCTGCGGAAGTATGTATTGCCATAAAGAACCTGGCGAATGATCGATTCCGCGCTGGGCAGATTCACATCGCCCTCTTCCACCGAGGAGCCGGCGGGATACCAGTTGCCCTTGGCCACGTACTGCTTCAACCTCTCATAGTCGGCCGGATAATACTCCTTCATGAGCCGGTATCGATTGGAGCCCGTCCAGTTGAAGACATAGTGCGGGTATTTATCGATGTAGTCGAAGTTCACCCGCATCGTCTTCAGAAGATATTCGCTGATCACCTGCGGGAACTCCCAGCGCCACTGTGTATCGAGGTGGGCATAAGGAACTACGTAAAGTGTGGGTTGCCTGGTGATGTCCGGGGCACTCATTGTCTGCGCCTGGGCGCGCGGCATCAGCGCCATCACGACAGCGATCAGGAATATCTTAAAGAAACGGGACATGGAACCTCCATTCGACCAGACCTCAAAGGCCGGGATGACTGCCTGGCGCCGGCCAGTAGCAGGCACGTGGAAGCGGAGCCTGGTGGTATCGTTTCCTCCGGCCCATGGTAGGACCCTCGCTACCCCATGTCAAGCCAGACTGTTTGCCCCAAACAATATGCCCTATGGGCAGACATTGGCGGCGTTCCTCGTGATCCCTTGCAACAATCCTCACCCCACATTTCCATTTTGAGTCGTAAATCTGAAACCTCAGATCGTCGCAATCGTCAATGTTTATGAGGGTGCAAACGCGGTGAAGACGTTCCGGAGGTGAATATCCAATGGGTGACATATAAAACCGGCCTTTTCAGCTTTCCTCTAATGCCTCTCTCAAGGACGGCTTCAAAGGTTCTCGCGTTACGTCCGGCGGCGGCCTGATCCTGGTGCGTGAACTCGACGAGCGGCTCGGGTTCGGTCAATTGATCGCGCAGCATCTGACGGACTTCCGTGGAAAGAATGCGCAACCTGGCTTCGCAGACCTGCTGCGGCAATCAGTCAATAGTCGCCTGGCCGGTTACGAAGACCTCAACGACGCCGAGAGGCTTTCCCAGGATCCGACCTTCCGGCTAATCAGTTCGGAAAAGATCTGGGATCGAGGCGTCGCTCTCACCTCGCGGTTGCGGCAGGGAGGCGAAACCAATCTGGACGACGGAGGAGGTTGAGGGAGAAGTGTCCGAGAAATCGCCGCGGAATGGGGCAAATCATGGCTTTTTGGTCCCGGCAAAGGCCGTGTCGCGCACGACCGGGTCTTTGGCCTTGGAACCAATGCAAAAAAAGATCGCGAGCGGAGGCAATGGGAGTATATTGGGCCACAGCCGGGAAGGCAAAATGGAAATTCCGGCTTATACGATGATCTGGCCAGATGATCCTTTACGAGGTTCAATGAGAGCATCTATCAATCCTTTCCAGCCCCGTACCCTGTTTCTCTTCCTGTCTCTAGCGACCGTTTTCGGATCGATCCACGCGGATGCGCAGAAGCGGCGATGGACCGTTCCGACGCCCGAGGAACTGTCCATGACAGAACAGAATGGCGCGCCCGGAGCCGCCGCCGTCATCCTCTATCACGAGGAGGTGACCGACGACGATAAAGGGACATTCAGTTACTACAATCGAATCAAGATTCTGAAAGAGGACGGGGCAAAAGCCGCAACAATCAAGCTGCGCTCGGCGCTGCCCATGTCGGGATATTCGTCCGAGGTGCAGGAATTTGCCGGCAGGACCATTCACCGTGACGGCACCGAAGTTCCCATGACGGAACCGCCTCAGGAAGAGACCCTCCACCTGCCCAACGGAAAGATCATTGAGAAAACCTATAAGCTGCCGCAGCCCGAGGTCGGAAGCATCCTCGAGTATCGCTACACCATTCAGCTTGTTCGTCACGTGCAGCCGCCGATCTGGACTCTGCAACGGGAGTACTACGTCCGCAAAGCTCACTTCGAGTGGCACGCCCTGGGTGGGTTCGTCCACACGATCGAAAGCGGTGAGATCGCTCATCAGATCGATATGATCCTCTACGCAGCGCAACTCCCGCCCGGCGTCGACGTGAAGAGATTCGATTTCGAAGATGGCAAATCCCAACAGGAATTTGCGCTGGACGCCGGCGATATTCCTGCCAAGCCGGAGGAGGAAGCCACTCCTCCCGAGTCGAGTTTTGTCTATCGGGTGCGTTTTTACTTTATGCACGATACGGCAACCCGGGAGAACTGGAAGGGACGGTATTGGAAGGAGGCGGGAGAACGCTGGTCGCAGGCGCAAAACCGCTTCGATGAGCCCGCTTACTACCTGAAACGGGCGGTATCGGAGCTCATCGCTCCAACCGACACTCCGGAGCAAGAGCTGCGAAAGCTGTATGCCGCCGTGATGAAGCTTGACAACCTCAGCGTGGATCGCGACCAGGGAAAACTGGAGGCGAAACAGGCGCTGCCCGTGGCGGCGCAAAACGCAAACGAGATTCTCGACGCAGGCCGGGGAGATAACGACCAGATCAACTCGGTCTTTGTCTCCATGGCAAGGGCCGCCGGATTTACCGCCTACGTGATGCGCGTTTCAAACCGCGACCGGTGGATTTTCAACCCCGACTACCTGACCATGGGCCAGTTTGACGATGACATCACCGTAGTTGAACTGGACGGAAAGGAACTGTTTCTCGATCCCGGAACGCGCTTTTGTCCTTTCGGCCATCTGAGCTGGAGACACGCCGCGGTAACCGGAATTCGCCAAACCAAGAACGGGACCGAGATCGCGCAGACACCGCAGGAGCCGGTCGATGCAGGCCAGATCCATCGGGTCGCAAACCTGACCATTGATGCGCAGGGCGAGGCCACCGGAACTTTGAAACTGAGCTATCTCGGGACGAGCGCCATCGATTGGCGGCAGATCGGCGCGGTTTATGGCGATGCCGAATTGCGCAAAAGAATCAAGGAACAGTTGGAAAAGACGCTCCCTGCACAAATGGAGGTCGGGATCTCCTACATCGGGAACCTGGGCGAATACGAGGAACCGCTCACCATCGTGGCCAGCCTGAAAGGACCGGTCGGTTCAAGCGACGGCAAGCAAATCTTGGCTAGTGCGGACCTGTTTGAGGCTCGCAGTACGCCACGATTCCAGCCGGAGACCCGCGAATTGCCGGTCTACTTCCCCGGGCGCGAGCTCGTTCGGGATGCAATTCGCATCAACTTTCCTGAGTCCATTCGGCTTGTGTCGCCGCCCGCAAACGCCAATCTGGATCTGAAGGAGGCCGCCAGCTATCAGTTGTCGGCGGAGTCGACTGCGAGCAGCGTCACCATTCGACGCAACTACGCACTTGGCCGAATCGATTACGCCGTCCCGTACTACAACGTCGTGCGCGCCTTCTACACGAAACTGGCGGCCAAGGACCAGGAGCCCATCGTCTTCGGGCGTCTTGTCGCGCAGCAAGCAAGCCAATAGCATCCATCGATTGATGTTCTTGCTAAGGTCCGCACACGCGCACGCGTGTTATCCCACCCTAATCGCTCAACCACCTCACGGGCGGAAAGCTGCCCCGGCCCGGCGAGCGAGAATTGCGATTCCCGGCTAATAGCGATTATCAGGTTTCAATCCTTCCCTGGAACGCGATCATGCGCGGCGAACTATCGCCGCCGAGTCCGACGCCCAGCAGTCCGGTAGGGGGTGAAATGGTGCTCGTGATCGCGCCAAAGCCCGTCTGGGTTGCCGGCTCTCCCGGAGTCCCCGCTTGATTGCTGGGCAGAGCAAAGTTGGCATGGTTGAAGACGTTGAAGAATTGCGTATCGAGGCGGAAGGTGACGTGCTCCGTGCGGGGACCCTCTTGGTCACATAGACCTCTGAATAGGTGAAACGAGGTCCGCGGACGTTATTGCGGCCTGAGTTGCCGAACTGGCAGTCGGCAGGCGAATCTCCACCGGCACACGCGCCGGTGCTAGGATCGACGACGGAGGCGAAGGCGTCCGGGTTGAGCCATTGCCGGCAGGATTGCCAGGCTGTGCGGGAAATTGATCGAATGGCTGTTGACGGGGAGCGAGGGCGAAGGTCAGACACCACTGTTACGGGATACAACGGTTTAGCGGCCTTCATCAGCGCCGGTCCCGGTTACTACAAATTCCTGGCCCCTTGAAGCTGACAAATGCCGAATGCCGCATACACATAAGCGAGTTAGTATCAGCAGCATAAGGCGTCCCTATACCTATAGGGAAAAATTGCGGTAACAAAGAATTTAACCACGATGAAAAGATATAAAAAGAATCAAACCATAATGAAAAGACATTAAAAACGCTTGACAAAGCGCATAACTGCAGAGTACGTTCTGCATCGTTACGTTGAGCAGTCAATCTGCTCGCAGGTCAAAGCAACGCTGAGAGGAGCATCATGACATCTGCGCAGTTCCAGATTCCCCCCGTTGGCGCCCGTCTCCCGCTCAAGGCGCTATCCCTGGCAACCTGTTTCGTCCTGTTTTTGTTCGCATCTTACGTGTCGGCGCAGGAGAATCCGCAGTACGGCTCACTGGCAGCCTGCCACGCCATGCAAGTTGGCACCCCCACATACGGCCCAAACGGTGGAGCTCTGAAGGGATTTCTTCCGTTTGCAAAAACCAATCTCTGGAACACCAACATCGCAAACGCTCCCATCGACCCCAATTCGGCCACACTCACCGCCGTATGGGCCGCCGCTGGCGGCTATAAACTGCATCCCACATTTGGAGAATCGCCCGCCGACGGTGGCATTCCCTACATTGTCGTAGACTCCAGGCAGACCCCCTTGGTGCCAATCAATGTGATCGACTATGCAACAGAAAGCGATGTGGTTGTAGCGCCGTATCCTGGCGGGGATACCGTCCCCATCGAAGGGGATGCAAGCGACTGCGCGGGCTGGCCGGATACTTACATCAGCGATGCTCATACACTCGTACTCGACCGCGCCACATGCTGGCTCTACGAGACGTTCAACACGAATCGCTGCAACGGCTTGTTCAATTCTTCGAGCGAGACGATTTTTGACATGACGCAAGATCAGTTCGTGTCGCGGCCTTGGGGCTGGACTTCGGCGGATGCTGCCGGAATGTCGATATTTGCCGGGCTGGTGCGTTATGACGAAGCAGCTTCGGGAGTGATCAATCACGCATTTCGCTTTACGATGGAACATACAGAGGGAGATAGCAATGGCGGGTATTTTGTGCTTCCGGCCAGTCATGCTGCGAGTCACAACACGACTGCCAATTTGCTCCCCATGGGGACGCGGCTGCGATTGCGGGCGAACACCGACATTTCCAGCTACTCTCCCATCAATCAGGTCATCTTAACCGCGATGATGAATTATGGGTTGATCCTGGCGGACAATGGCGGCAACTTCCAGGTCATTGGCGATACCGATCCGCGCTGGGACGACAGTGATTTGGGCAATTGGCACGGCGGGCCGCACCCCATTACATCGGCCGACTTCGATGTCGTGCAAATGGCTCCCGAATACCCCGGTATGGATTCTGTTTCGGCACTTACCGATTATCCCGGAACCGGAACCGTGCCGGTGATCGATAGCTTTACCGCATCGGAAACAAGGGTAGCCGCCGGGACTCCCGTCACCTTCAAATTCGAAGTAACCGGCAGCACCTACGATTACATTGACAACATCGGTCCGGTCAGGCTTGATTCCGGCAGAGGGAGGGTGACAATTTACCCCACGGCAACGCAAACATATACGCTCTACGCTGTGAACACTTCCGCCGTAAATAACGCGATCCAGAGCACGCCGATTACAGTTACGGTGCATCGTTCGGAAGTGGCTCCGCCAACCTTCACCCCGCCGGGCGGTCGTTATGCCTCCAATGCGCCGCTGTCAGTCACGCTGAGCACGATAAGTGCAGGGGACGCTACGGCGACTTACTACTACACGACCGACGGGACGACGCCGACGACCAACTCGACGCTGTATGTCGGAGTGGCGTGCAGTAACGCCGGCCCCGCATGCAACAGTAACCCTGACAGTGGATCGATTACGCCCATCACTGTCTCTAACTCGGAGACGTTGAAAGCTATTGCCGTAGTTCCTGGCTATGCGAAGCCCAGCGCGGTAAGCACGGCGCATTACACCATCGGCAGTACCGAGGTAACTGACACGCCGGTCTTCAACCTGGCGCCCGGAATCTACTTTGGGACCCGGACGGTGTATCTGAGCGATGCCACCAATGGTACCGACGGTAATGGTAATACGATCTACTACACCACCGACGGAACTACGCCGACGACCAGCTCGACGGCGTTTACCAACAATAACGGCTGTTACGGTTGCCTTGGAGCAGGACCGATTACTGTTTCTGAGACCGAAACCATCAAGGCAATCGCGGTGGCCGCGGGCTACAACGACAGCGCGGTCGCAACAGCGACATACACCATTCGGCACCGGCGGCATGAAGATTTCCCGCACCAGGAACCACGCTGACGGTTCCCGGCGCGACCTTCACGTGGTGGGCCGGCAGCGGCATCCCGGACTGTGGCAGGTGTCGCCCACGTATCGGCAGGCGCGTAAATGAGACAAAAGCCCCCACCTTGGCATCGACCGGGTGGGGGCTTTTTTTGGTGAAAATTTGCTGGACGGATTTGGTCTTTTTGTGTCTGAGAAGTTCCATAAGAAGGTCTGGTTCCGTTTGAACCCGCTCCACCCGCTCCCAGGAACGGGTCCTGGCAGACTTGTACACCACCTTGCCGTGTTCATAGATGTACAGCGATTTGCGGCGATTGCAGCGCTTCCACTGCGGATCATCTCTCTGTGAACACCGTCGGAATGCCGAGTGAACACTGTTATAGTTGATGAGGCAGCCGATTCCTCTCTGGTCATGTTATGGTTCACATCTTCAGCAATTTTTCAGCAAAAAGTAGTTTCCCGTAGAACCTAAACGCTGATTACAAAGAGGATAGCACATTTTGGCGAGAATCGGTTGAATCCACTCCCCGGAGACGCGATGCAGGCGATCCTGGCGCTCGAAGACGGGCGCATCTTCCGTGGCCTTGGGCTTGGCTCACCAAGTGAATGCCAGGGCGAAGTTGTTTTCAATACCTCCCTTACCGGTTACCAGGAAATCGCCACCGACCCCTCCTATGCCGGACAGATCGTCGTTCTCACCAACCCGCAGATTGGCAACTACGGCACCAATCGGGCAGACAACGAGTCGGCCAGGCCGTATATCGAGGGCCTGATCGTCCGCGAATTCTCGCCCATCAGCTCGAATTGGCGTTCCGAGCAGGTAACCGACGAGTACATGGAGCGGTATGCCGTCCCGGTGCTGGCCGAGATCGATACCCGCGCCCTGGTTCGCCATTTGCGCACCTTCGGCGTGATGCGGGGGGTGATTTCGACCTCCGAAAGCAACACCGAGACACTCATCCAAAGGGCCAAAGGAATCCGCAAGATGGACGGGACGGACCTGGCGCGCGTGGTCTCGACGAAGACTGTTTACCAGTTTGATTCCTCCGATAGCCGGAACCAGACCGGCGCCCCGTTGCTGGCCGACGGGTTTATCCACAACGAAGAAGCTCGAAAGCGCCTTCTGCATGTAGTGGCTTACGACTTTGGGATCAAGCACAACATTCTGCGCATGCTGGCGCGCGAGGGCTGCCGCGTGACGGTGGTCCCGGCCGAGACCTCAGCCGAAGACGTGCTGGAGTTGAAGCCCGACGGCGTCTTCCTTTCCAACGGTCCCGGCGACCCCGAGCCGGTCGACTATGCTGTCCGCGCCATTCGCAAGTTTCTGGGCCGCGTCCCGGTCTTCGGAATCTGCCTCGGCCACCAGCTCACCGGCCTGGCCCTGGGCGGGCGCACCTACAAGCTCAAGTTCGGCCATCACGGCGGCAACCACCCCGTCCGCAACAACGCGACCGGCAAGGTGGAGATTACGGCGCACAATCACAACTTCGCTGTCGATCCCGACTCGATCAACGTGAACGACGTGGAGTTGACCCATATAGACCTGAACGACCAGACGCTTGAGGGCCTGCGCCACCGGACGCTGCCACTATTCAGCGTGCAGTACCACCCCGAAGCCGCACCGGGTCCGCACGACTCCCACTACCTATTCCACGACTTCCGGCGCATGATGGAGGAGTGGAAATCATGAGCGGACTCGCAGCAAGAAAAGAACAGCCTGAACCAGGAATGATAGTTATTCCGGAGATGGACCTCCTTTCATTTTTGCGTGAACCGCTTCTGTCTGAGTCTCTCGAACAAACCGAGATTCCGCGGTTAGCTCGCAATCCAGTTGCAATGGATCTACTGGAGGGGGTGCTGTTGCGTATTCCTACCAGCCACTATCTGGTGCGCGGCGATGGGCGGCAAATGCGTTCAATACCTTCAGAAAGCGCCCATTTAGTTCTGACCTCGCCTCCATACTGGACACTCAAGAAGTACGACGAAGTCCACGGGCAACTTGGCCATGTTGACGACTACGATGAGTTTCTCGCGGAGTTGGGCACGGTATGGAAGCGCTGCTTTGATTTGCTGGTCCCAGGCGGGAGGCTGATCTGTGTCGTGGGTGACGTATGCCTATCGCGGAGAAAAAACGATGGCCGTCACACCGTTGTACCACTCCATGCATCGATCCAGGAACTTTGCCGCAAGATCGGTTTCGACAATCTCGCTCCAATCATTTGGCATAAGATTGCAAACGCCGTCTATGAAGTTTCCGGCGGAGGAGGATTCCTCGGCAAACCATATGAACCCAACTCCGTAATCAAAAATGACGTCGAGTACATCCTCATGTTCCGCAAGCCGGGCGGTTACCGTAAGCCTACAGCTGCCAAGCGTCTGCTCTCTGTGATTAGCGCGGAGAATTATCAAAGTTGGTTCCAGCAGATTTGGACCGGCCTTACCGGAGCGTCGACAAAGGATCATCCAGCGCCCTACCCTGTCGAGTTGGCCGAGCGGTTGATTCGAATGTTCAGTTTTGCTGGCGATGTAGTGGTGGATCCATTCTCAGGCTCGGGTACAAACTCCATCGCAGCAGCTCGAACCGGACGCCATAGCATTGGCTACGAAATCAGCGAGAGATATCATCATATGTCCATTTCTCGCTTCTATCGAGAGACCGGCTGTCTCTTTTGGCGGCCAACGGTGACGGAATTGGAGGAGCCATGAGCTTGCAGCCCCTTTGGGAGGAGCGCCTCCACGATGCCGTAAAGCATTTCTGGTCGACTCGAGGAAATCAAGCGCTTCGCCAGGGAACTAAATCCGGCGCGCGCGATTCTGGGAACCGAACTGCGGTGACTGGCGGCAAGCAAATGGATGGATTTGTCGCATTGGTTAGAGATTTCCTGATTGACTGCGGAATCGCTCAATCCAGCATTTTCTGCAACCAGGCGGTTGAGCTTCCGGGCTGGTTCCGAGCGGAAAAGAAGTGGGATTTACTGGTTATCGTGAGGGGCCAGTTGATCGCAGCTATGGAATTCAGATCGCAAGTAGGTTCCTTTGGCAATAACTTCAATAACCGGTCTGAGGAGTCGATTGGCAGTGCAGCCGACATCTGGGCTGCCTACAGGGAGGGTGCTTTCGCTCCCTCACAACGTCCATGGCTGGGGTATGTGATGTTGCTCGAAGATGTGAAGAGGTCTCTAAGTTCGGTAGGCGTGAAGGAGCCGCACTTTTCAGTTTTTCCCGATTTTCGCGGGGCCTCCTATGCCAAGCGATACGAGATTCTGCTGACGAAGTTGGTAAGAGAGCGACTGTATGACTGCGCAGCCCTTTTGCTTTCTAATCAGGACTCTGCGAAGGATGGAAGCTATCGTCAGCCATCGATTGAACTGAGTTTTGAAAATCTCTTAACCTCGCTAAAGGCGCGAACGATGGCAATTGTAGGAGCTTCCAGCTAGACCAATGCCACGCAGAAATGACATACAGAAGATCCTGGTGATTGGTTCGGGGCCGATTGTGATCGGCCAGTCGGCGGAGTTCGATTACTCCGGCACGCAGGCCTGCAAGGCGCTCAGGCAGGAGGGCTATGAGGTGGTGCTGGTGAACTCGAACCCGGCCACCATCATGACCGACCCGGACCTGGCCGATCGCACCTATATTGAGCCGCTTACGCGCGAGTACGTCGAAGAGATCATTCGCATCGAGGCGGAGATGCTGGCCGCCAACCCCGCCTCCGGCAGGTTCGCCCTGCTGCCTACCGTGGGCGGGCAGACGGCGCTTAACCTGGCCGTCGACCTTGCCGATGCGGGCATCCTCGACCGCTACAACGTGGAGCTGATCGGCGCCAAGCTCGAAGCCATCAAGAAGGCCGAGGACCGGCTGCTGTTCAAGGATGCGATGCTCCGCATCGGCCTGGATGTTTCGAAGTCGGCGCTGGTGAACAACCTGCGCGACGGTCTGGATTACGCCGGCAAGCTGGGCTTTCCGGTGCTCATCCGGCCCAGTTTCACGCTGGGCGGCACGGGCGGCGGCGTTGCCTACAACCGCGAAGAGCTGTTGGAGATTCTGGCCCGCGGGCTGGATATTTCGCCGGTGCACGAGTGCCTGATCGAAGAGAGCGTACTGGGCTGGAAGGAATACGAGCTCGAAGTGATGCGCGATCTGGCCGACAACGTCATCATCATCTGCTCCATCGAGAACTTCGACCCCATGGGCGTGCACACCGGCGACTCCATCACCGTGGCCCCGGCGCAGACGCTCACCGACCGCGAGTACCAGAAGATGCGCGATGCGGCCATCGCCGTGATGCGCGAGATCGGCGTCGAAACGGGCGGCTCCAACGTGCAGTTTGCGGTGAACCCCGTCGACGGACGCATGACGGTGATCGAGATGAACCCGCGCGTTTCGCGCTCCTCCGCGCTGGCCTCGAAGGCTACCGGCTTCCCCATCGCCAAAATCGCCGCCAAGCTGGCTGTGGGCTACACCCTGGACGAGATTCCCAACGACATTACGCGCAAGACACCGGCCTGCTTCGAGCCGACCATCGACTACGTGGTGGTCAAGATTCCCAAGTGGCAGTTTGAAAAATTCCCCGGAGCCGACGAAACGCTGGGTCCGCAGATGAAGTCCGTTGGCGAGGTGATGGCCATCGGGCGCACCTTCAAGGAAGCCCTGATGAAGGCCTGGCGGGCTCTGGAAACCGGCAAGAAGACCGGCACGGAGATTCTGGAGCCGCGGCGGCTGACGCAGATGCTGGTGACGCCGAAGCCGGAGCGTCTGGGCTACATCCGCTTCGCCTTCGAGCGCGGCCTGAGCGTGCGGGAAGTAGCGCGGCTCACCAGCATGGACCCCTGGTTTCTGCATCAGATTCGCGAGATCACGCTGGAACAGGGCAAGATCGCCGCGTCCTCGCCGGAAACCATCACGGAAGATGAGCTGCGCCGCCTGAAGCGCCTTGGCCTGAGCGACGAGCGGATCGCCACCGAGTGGAAGCTCGAAGGCCACGCCGGCATTCAACGGGTGAGGGAACTGCGCGAAGGGAAGGGAATCAAGCCCGTATTCAAGCTGGTGGACACCTGCGCCGCCGAGTTCGAGTCCATGACCCCCTACCTCTACTCGACCTACGACGAAGAGGACGAAGCGCCGCCCACCTCGACCCCGAAGATCATCATCCTGGGCTCGGGGCCGAACCGCATCGGGCAGGGAATCGAGTTCGACTACTGCTGCTGCCACGCCGCTTTTGCGCTCAAGGACGACGGCTACGAGACCATCATGGTTAACTGCAACCCTGAGACCGTCTCCACGGACTACGACACCAGCGACCGGCTCTACTTTGAACCGCTGACGCTCGAAGACGTGCTGGCGGTCTACAACCACGAGGCCCAGTCCGGCGCCCCGATCGGCGTGATCGTGCAGTTCGGCGGGCAGACGCCGCTCAACCTCGCTCAGCGGCTGCGCGCGGCCGGCGTGCCCATTATAGGCACCTCGCCCGAGTCCATCGACCTGGCGGAGGATCGGAAACGCTTCGGCAAGTTGCTCGATGAGTTGGAGATTCCGCAGCCCCGCGGCGGGACGGCTACCAGTGTGGAAGAGGCGTTGGCCGTCGCCGGGAGGATTGGCTACCCGGTGCTGGTGCGGCCAAGTTATGTGCTCGGCGGCCGGGCCATGGTGATTGCCTACGACGCCGAGGCCGTGGCTCAGTACATGAAGCAGGCGGTCGAGTACTCCCAGGAGCGGCCGGTGCTGGTCGATCATTTCCTAATGAACGCCACCGAGGTCGACGTCGATGCGCTCTGCGACTCCGAAGATGTGCTGATCGCCGGCATCATGGAACACATTGAGGAGGCCGGCATCCACTCCGGCGATTCTTCCTGCGTACTGCCCGCCGTCGGCATCCGCCCGGAAACCCTCGAAGTTCTGCGCACCTACACCCGCAAGCTGGCTCTTGCGCTCAAGGTGGTGGGTCTGGTCAACCTGCAGTTCGCCATCCAGCGCGACGCCGAGGGCCAGGACCACGTCTACGTGATCGAAGTGAACCCACGCGCGTCGCGCACCGTGCCGTACGTTTCAAAGGCTACCGGCATTCCGCTGGCCAAAATTGCCGCGCGGCTGATGACGGGCCGCAAGCTGCGGGAACTGCTGCCAACCCAGCTCGCTACCGGCAAGGATCTCGAAACCGGCGCGCATTACTACGTGAAGTCGCCGGTCTTTCCCTGGAACAAGTTCTCCGGCGTGGACACGGTTCTGGGCCCGGAGATGAAATCCACCGGCGAAGTGATGGGGGTGGCGGCCAGCTTTGGCGAAGCCTTTGCAAAGGCGCAGCTCTCTGCCGGCCAGGTGCTCCCTACCGGCGGCACGGTCTTCTTCAGCGTCAACGACCCTGACAAGCCGGCGGCCGTCGAGCTTGCCCGCCGGTACGTGCATCTCGGCTTCAAGATCGTAGCCACCGAGGGCACGGCCAATGCCCTGGAGAGCTCCGGCCTCAGTGTCGAACGGGTCTTCAAGGTCAAGGAAGGCCGGCCGAACGTCGTCGACCTGATCAAGGGCGACCGCATCCAGTTGATTGTGAACACCCCGCGCGGCCAGGACACATTTTTTGACGAGAAGGCCATTCGGCGGGCAGCGGTCCTGGCGCGGATTCCGACCATTACAACCATCGCCGCCGCGCAGGCCGCGGCGGAGGGGATTGCCGCCATGCAACGGCATCACACCACGGTCTACGCCTTGCAGGAACTGCACCGAGCCAGCGGCGCCTGAGAGGAAGGACGGTCGGCGAGGGAGCGTTTCGGCTTCAGGAGATGCCCAAGCGCTTCAGTGTTTCGATCGCCAGCGCCGGAGGGCAAACCGGGCCCCAATGGAGTAGCCGAGCAGGGCTGCCGCGGGCCATGTGCCCAGAAAGGGTCCATCGTTGTCGATCAAACCGCTGGGCCTGGGCAGGCTGAAAAATGTCCGCGTCAACTTTTCCGTGGCGTCGCATTGGAAACACGCGTTGGGTCCGGTCGGCATGTCCAGAATCCAAAGGCTGATGATGAGCAACCAGATAAGGCCTGCCAACCAAACGGCCGTCGCCATTTCGTCCTGCCAGACGTGGGTTACGGCGTAGCCCACGACGAGCGGTACGAAAATAGACAATAGAAGGATGGCAGACTGCGAAACCCTGGGCGGGTTCAGGACGTAGCCGAGGAGCATGAGCGCAAGCCAGGCGCCAAGGGCAAGAGCGGTGTGCGCGAAGAACCGCAAAGCCTGCTGGGACAGCTTTGAGTCGCCCTTTTCCTCTTCATCATTGCGCAACAAAGACTCCATCCGCCCGGCTCCTGAAAATGGCCTCTTTTGCAGACTATATTCTATTTATTACCATACACTTGGGCGCAGAAGTGAATATTTCCTCCCCGGCTGCCAGGCAGCCAAACGGGCAGTTCCAAGGGCCACCGCGGGCTCTACAATGGAATCATGCTGATTGAGGGCATTCTTGCCGCGGTTCCTACGCCGTTCTACCCGGACGAGCGGGTCTATTTCCGCAAACTGGAAGCCAACATGGCTCGCTATTCGCGCAGCCTGCTTTCGGGGATGCTGCTGCTGGGTTCCACGGGCGAAGCTGTCGCACTCAATGACGCTGAAACCCGCGACGTTCTGCGCGTAGCCGCCGAAGCCGCGGCGCACGACAAAGTGCTCATCGCCGGCGTTGGCCGCGAGAGCGTGAAGGCCACCGTAGAGCTGGCTGAGGCGGCGGCGGGGTTCCAGTACGATGCAGTTCTGGTCCGCACTCCCACGTACTACGCGAGCCAGATGTCCGCGGCGGCCGTTCTGCACCATTTTCGCAGCGTGGCCGACCGCTCGCCTCTGCCGGTCCTGCTTTACAACATCCCCAGGTGTGTCCCTTACGATATTCCCATCGATCTTATAGCCGAACTGGCGCAGCACCCTAACATCCTTGGCATCAAGGATTCCAGCGGCAGCATCTCGCGGATTCGCGCCACCGTCGGATCCACCCGCAGTGCTCCTCGGCGCACCGTGACCGTTACCCCTGTCTTTGAGGCCGTGACGGCGCGCATGTTAGCGGTGAAGACCGGGGAAAGCGGCACATTCGTCTCCGCTGGCGACCTGGCGGGCGGGTCGGCGCTGGCGTCGGCTCCCCCCGTTGCCGCCATCAAAACACGGACTAAAGAAGTGGGCTTTCAGGTGCTCACCGGCTCCACTGCGATTCTGCTCGAATCCCTTGAAGCCGGCGCATCCGGGGCCATCCTGGGGTTTGCCGCCTGCGCCCCGCAAGCCTGCCAGGAGGTCTATCTGGCGTGGAAGGATCACGACCTGGAACTCGCGGAAGAAAAACTGCGGCGCATCTCCGATCCCAGCCGGCGGATCGTCGGAGAGATGGGGATCAGCGGGGTGAAATACGCCTGCGACTTCAACGGATACTACGGAGGGCGTGCCCGCGCGCCACTGCTCGCGCTTACGGCTGACGAGAAGGCAGAGATTGAGGGACTGCTGGCCGGGACTCGCAATTAGGGCGTTCTTTGGCAGGCGCCAGGGCCGGGAAGGGAACTGCTGTGCGTCGTTTCTCTGAGAACTTGTCCAGAAACCGTCGTCAGCACGGCTGCTTTGAAAGGGCACGACTTCAGTCGTGCCGAAAAAAGGCCGAAATAACGAGGGTTTTAACCCCTGAGGGATTTTTTTGCCTCCGGTTCGACACCTCTTCAGAGTTTCTGGCCAGGTTCTGCAGCCCAGCCGGGTCCGGGCTGCGGCAGGGTCCATCCCGCCAACCGCACTCCGGACCCATGCGCCGCTCTTGTATTAGTGTCAGTCGTCCACCGGCGTTGCCGACCCACGGAGGGATGAAACTGCGTCCGACGATGCCGCCGCTAACTTGCTAACTCGCTCGTCCCCGCTTCAGCGGGGGCTAACTCGCTGCATTTGCCC
>Ga0181524_10002459_pt1 | contig 18928 bp, 15 predicted proteins | sample PEATcosm2014_Bin_34_FD_119761 | JGI IMG/M metagenome (GOLD analysis project Ga0181524, IMG submission 119761) | Peatland microbial communities from MTU Mesocosm Facility, Houghton, MI, USA - PEATcosm2014_Bin05_60_metaG | ecosystem: Environmental > Terrestrial > Soil > Wetlands > Peat | place...
GGCCTGCGTTCCCATGTTCTTCAAGCAGAATATGGGCCTGCCGTTTCTGCTCGTGGCGGTGGGCGCGGTCTTGCTCCTGCTTGTCCTCAAAAGTTTGCCGCGCGGACTGGCTCCGGCAGCGCCGAAGGCTCGGTCGCTGCTTGCCTTTCTTGCCGGCGCGTGCGCTGCTTTATTGGCCGCACTCCTGGCGCTTCAGTGGACCGCGGGTCTCGGCAATTACTTTCACTGGACCATCCAATATGCAGGGCAACGCCGCATGCCCGGACTCAGTCTCATGCTCGGCATTTATAGCGATCCCTCGCTCGCGTGGACGCTGCCCTGCGTAGCCGTCGCCTTGGTGCTTCTGTGGTTGCCCCATCCTACGCGCAGCTTCAACGCGCGAAGAGTGGGAACCAAATTCCTCTGGCCACAGATCGCTGCCTTCGCGCTGCTCGCCGCCCCGTTTCTCTTCACGCTCGCCTCGCTGCTGCTCTACGACGACGCCGACGAGCGCGGCGACAGTCTGCTCGCGCTTTGGCCGTTGCTGCTTGTGCTTGCCGCCGCATTGGCCCTCGCCAATCTTTTCGCATTGCGGCGCCGGGGTCCCCGCGGACAGGTCTTCGTCCGTGGGGTGGGGCGCCGGGGTCCCCGCGGACAGGTCTTCGTCCGTGGGGTGGGGCGCCAGTCCTCTCTGCGTCTGTTCCTCCCGCTCATCCTGCTCGCCGCCATTCACGGCACGTTCATGTCGCAGCAGCTTTGGGGCTCGACCTACGGCATTTGGCCGCTGCTCATTCTGCTCCTCGCAGAGCTGCTGGCATTTCTCGGCCCTTTTACCGCGCGCGCCAACGTCGAGCGCTGGTTCACGCCGGCGCTGGCCGCCGTCATTTCCATCACGCTGCTGGTTTGCGGAGGTTTCTACACGGCCAGCGAGGAGCGGCTTTCCTACGCCAACCTTCCCGACGGCCCTCCCGCGCACTCCGCGTTTCCCGCGCTCGCGGGCCTCGCCACACCGGGGCCATATGTGCCGGAGATCGACGAACTGCTGCGCTACGCCGCGGCCAACATTCCCTTCGACGATGGAATCGTGCTTTTGCCGGGAGAAGAACCGTTCTATTTCGCCACCGGCCGCAGTCCGCGCTTCCCCGTGCCATTCTTCGATCCCACCATCGACCCGTACTCGCCGAACGAGATTGCCGATCTCGTTCGGGCGCGCAACATTCGCTGGCTGATTGTGAAGACCGATGTGCAAACCAAAGAAGACCCCACGCCCGATCGCGCGGAATTGATGCAGTTGCTGATGCAGGAGTTCACGCCCGCGGCGCACTTGCGCGGCTACGATGTCTACCGACGCTAATACGCTGAGTCAGAAGTTCGCATCACAATGAAGTTGTCATCCTGAGCGGAGCGCGTTCGGGGCCCCATGATTGCCACGCAATCATGGGGCAAGCGGAGCCGAAGGATCTGCGGTTGTCTTTGAATCACCTGGCCTGGGTGCCCCAGGTCCCGATTTTGGGACGTGGAAAACTGATCTGCACAAGTGCGAACCCTTGCGGTCACAGGCCTGGCCTCGCTCAGTAGCCGGCCTAAGCTTTTTGCTTTGCTTTCCCCGACTTCTTCAACTGCTCCCAGTCCTTCACGGTCTGGTCGGCGTAGGCCACGCCAAAGCTGGCGATCGCTTCAGCGCAAGCGGTGCCCGACCCGATGTAGCCCGCAATCACCTGCGGGTCGCCGGAGCGGCCATGGCCGCGCGCCAGCAGTTCGCCGCACACCTCGCCGTAGGCCTTCAGGTTCGCGCCCGCCAGGTCTGCAATCTCGATGGTTCCCTTGTGATCGTTGAGTTGGCGCACCAGATACTGCCGCCCGCCGATGTGCGTCCAGCCCAGGAATGGATCGGTCTGAATCTGCATGGCGCGTTGTCCTTCGACCACGCGTTGCCCGTTATGCGGCGCAGGGTGCGCGTCGGGCAGATACGGCGCGTAGGCCGACGCGGTCTCTTCCTTGATCTGCAGGAACAGCGGATCGCCCGGGCCGTTGCCCTCAAAGTAAATGCAATAATCGCGCAGGCCCACCGATCCCGTACCCACCACTTTGAAGGCCACGTCCACCGGCCGGTAAAACGAGAGCAGGTGCCGCCGCTGCGGCTCCAGCATCTCGCGATAGGGACCGAGCGAGGCCAGCACCGCTGCGGCGCGGGCTCCAGTTATGCGCGTCAACATGGGCTTCGATTCCCTGAAGCGGCGCGGCATGCCGGGTACTGTGAGTTGGTCAAGCGTGTGCTGCGGCGTGGCGCGCTCGGCTTTGGCCAGCGCCACGTGCACCGCCCTTGCCAGGCCCAGGCGATGCACCTGGAACCGGTTCACTTCCAGTTGCGGCATGGCGGCAAAGGCGCGCATCTGCGCGGCATAACGCTCCACGCACGCCACGGCGGCCTTACGCGCCGCGCCGTCCTTGTGTCCCGCCGCGCGTCCCGCCAGCACCAGCGAGGCGGCCATGCGCTTCAGGTCCCACTCAAAGGGGCCGTGAATGGTCTCATCGAAGTCGTTGATGTCGAAGACCAGCCGGCCGTCGGCCGCGGCATAGGCGCCCAGGTTGCGCACATGCGCGTCGCCGCACAGCTGACTCATGATCCCGGTGGATGGCAGTTGCGCCAGGTCCGCCGCCATCACCGGCGCCGCGCCGCGAAAATACCCGAATGGCGACTCGGTCATCATCTGGTACTTCAGCGCAATCAACGCGGGCACACGGCCGCGCATCGAGCGCTCCACAAGCGCCGGCGCCGGAATCGGCCGCTGCTTGGGCAGCAGCACTTCGTGCTCGTGGCGTCCCACTTGCTTGCGCCGCGCCTGGCCCAGTGCACGGCGCTCTTCTGGAGTTGCCCAGTGCATACTGCGGAACATACACCGTTGCCCCACGCGGCAACAACTGGCGGCGTCTCCGTCCGAATTTTTCAGAAACCCTCAAAGAGACGGGAACGCAGAAGGAGTTCGACGTCAGTCTTCGCCGAAAAAGCGTTTCCTGGCCGCTTCGTCCACCGGCAGGTCGGGTCCTACGAACAGCGCGTCCGGCTGCCGGCTGGGGTCTTGCGCGATGAGGGGCATGGCCCGCGCGCGGCGGGCATCGGCGTCCGGGCCCGTGGCCAGATACATCGCAGTCATCCACTGGTGGAAGGTATGCATGCGGCCTGCATAGCCATCGTGCTCTTCGGCGTAGGCGTGGCCGGCAGCATCCCAGTCGTCGCTGTGCATCAGGTGATTGCGTAACACGCGGGCATCGCGCATGGTAAGGGAAAGGCCCTGCCCCCAGGTGGGGTCGCTCGATGTGGCCGAGTCGCCGACGAGCGCCACTCCATCACGGTAGGGATGATCCACCCAACGGTGCGCGCAAGCGAAGGTGGCAAGTGGGCCGACCTGCCGGGCATGTTCGAAAAGCGTGGCGCTGGCGCCGGTTTTCTTGCAGCCGTCCACGAATCTGGCCAGATCGCCGGGTCCCTGAAAGCGCGCCTGCGTTCGATCGTGGTAGCACAGGTACATCCGCGCGCGTCCACCGCCCTGGGGACCGACGATCGCGAGATGCCCCAGCGCAAAGTTGTAGATGCCCTGCAGGGTGTCTTCCGCTGCGGGAATGTCTTCCAGCAGAACTCCGGCGATCATCATGTCTTCGAGATCGCGCTGGACCGGGAAGCGCGCCGAAGAGCGCACCACGCAGGATCGTCCCCCGGCTCCCACCACCAGCCGCGCGGCGATGGTTTCAACCCGGCCATCCCCCTCAATCACCATCGCGGGCGGCGCGCCCGGCCGCACCTCGCGAACCGCCGCGCCCCGTCGCACTGTGGCGCCCGCGGCTGCCGCCGCTTGCAACAGCGACTCCTGCATGGCGGGGTGATAGCAGGCCAGGCAAGGTAACTGATGCTTTGTGCTGGGGACAAGTTCGCGATGTTCTACGCGATCGCTCGCGACATACGTGTCGATCCAGCTGAGGTGGTGCCTGCCAGATTCGGCGAAACAATCGGCGACTCCGAGAGCCTGCACTTCAGCGTAGCCCCAGGGCATCATCACCTCGCCGCGGACCCGGTCCTTGAATTGCCGCTCGTGCTCGATAACGAGAACCTTGGCGCCCTGTTCCGCCATGTTTTTGGCCAGGGCTGCGCCGCCCAGGCCGCCGCCGGCGATGGCCACATCGTAGGCTATCGACATGCTTTTACCTCCCGGGGAATCTCCAGAATATACGTGGCTTCGCCGGAGTCGAGCAAGCGTTAATTTCTTGAGGAAATGGCCGGCAGGAAACGGTGGATTCCCTGTCAGAGGCGGTGATTTACACTCTTCTCTACAGCGGTTCCAGAGTTGCAGTACGCAGGAACCGGGTTGCCAAGTGGCGTTTTCCTTAAGAAAACGCCACCTTTCGATGAAGCGCATAGGGCACATGAACTCTGGAACCGCTCGAAGCCCTGCCTGTTTCCATCACGGCCTCGAAACGCTCTCCCGGGCTGCTCTCCAGATCTTCGGCTTCAGGAGGAACTCTCTTTGACACGCGCCGCTGCTCTTTTGTCTGCCTTCCTCGTTGCCATCCCTCTCGCTTCTCACTCCGCCGCCGCACAGGCGCCGCAGAAGCAGCTCACGGTTGAGACCATCTTCGCGCACGGTCCGCTGGTGCCCAAGCCGCCCGAGACGCTCGACTGGTCTCCCGACGGCAAGCATCTGACCTATCTGGAGGCCGGCGAATTGATGGACGTGGATCCCGTTACCGGCAAGGTACACGTGATGGTGAGCGCCGCCAAAATGGCATCGCTCGACGGCAACCACGGCTCCGAGCGGGACCGCGATCATCGCGAGCGCTACAACATGGCCAGTTACCTTTGGTCGCCGGACTCCGCCCACCTTCTCTTCGACGCCGACGGACGCCTGTGGCTCTACGATCTGCGCAACGGCACGGGCGTGCAGATTGGCTTTACGGGAGCCGCTTCCGGCGACGACCCCAAGTTCTCGCCCGACGGCTCCTGCGTTTCCTTCATTCGCGATCACGGGCTTTCCGTCATCCGTCTTCGCGACCCCGGCACGCCCGCCGTCGCCGTGGCGCCCGCGCCCAGCGCTTCAAGCGGCAAAGGGCAATCGATATTGAACGGTGAGGTGGACTGGGTCTACGAGGAAGAGCTCGACGTGCGCAGCAACTACTTCTGGTCGCCGGATTCAAAGAATCTCGCCTATCTGCAGATGAACGAGACGGCCGTGCCGCAGTATCCGCTCACCGACTGGATTCCCACGCACGCGCAGGTGGAGTGGCAACGCTATCCCCAGGCCGGCGATGCCAACCCCGAAGTACAGGTGGGCGTGGTGAGCGCCAAGGGCGGCAAGACCACGTGGATGAACATTCCCATCCACGCCGGCGACTATATCCCGCGCTTCGGCTGGGTCAATCGCAATACCCTGTGGATCGAGACCGTCAGCCGCGATCACAAGCATCGCGCCTTGTATTTCGCCGGCGCCGAAGCTGGAGACGCGCGCAAGATTCTGGAAATCGGCGATGACAAGTTCATCGACGAAGACTACGACGTGGCCGTGGGCGATGGCGCCGTGGTTCTCACCAGTTGGAGCGACGGACATACCCACCTCTATCTCTACAGTTACAACGCCGCCAGTCCGCTTGCCGCTGACGCCAAACTCGAGAAACAACTTACCCAGGGCGATTTCGAAGTCGGCGATGTGTACGCCGTCGACCCCGAGCGCAAAGTCGTCACCTATGCATCGAATGAAGGTAATCCGCTGGAGCAGCAGATCTGGGAGGTTAACTTCAACGGCGAGCGCAGGCAGTTGAGCGCAGGCGCCGGATTTCACGATGCCACCTTCGCGCCCGGCGGCAGAACCTTCACCGACAAATACTCCACGCGAGCGACGCCGCCGGTGATCCGGATCTGCCATGAAGAGGCGGGGCCGGCTTCAGCCGAAAATTGCCGCGTGTTCTGGGAAACCCACGTGCTCGACTCCTATCAGCTGACATTGCCGCAGCAACTTGAGGTCAAAGCCCACGACGGAACCACGCTCTACGCCACGCTGTTGATGCCCTCCGGCTCGTCCCTCCCCGCGACCGTTCCGCTCATCGTCAATCCCTACGGCGGACCCCACGCTCAGGAAGTCGTGAACCAGTGGAAGGACGACCTGCTCTTCGACAATGTGCTCGCGCAGCACGGTTTTGCCGTGCTCCGCGCCGACAATCGCGGCATGGGCTTTCGCAGCCGCGCCTTCGCGCAAGCGGCCTGGCGCAACTTCGGTCCCGTGCAGCTTGAAGATCAGTTGACGGTTGTCGATACCGCGCTCGACAAGGTTCCGCAACTCGATCCGCGGCGCATGGGCTGGTGGGGCTGGAGCTGGGGCGGCACCTTCACGCTGTACGCGATGACGCACTCCGACCGCTTCCGCGCCGGAGTCTCCGTGGCGCCCGTCACCGACTGGCGCAACTACGATTCCATTTACACCGAGCGCTACCTCGGCGTGCCCGCGGAGGATGCGGGTGGCTATCGCGATTTTTCCGTGGTCAACTCAGTAGCGCAGTTGAAAGGGCGACTGCTCATCGCGCACGGAACCGGCGACGACAATGTGCACATGGAAAACACTGTGCAGTTCGTGCAGAAGCTCATTGAGGCCGGCACACCCTACGACCTGCAGATCTATCCGCGCAAGACGCACTCCATCAGTGGGCCTGATGTGCGCACCAGTCTCTACAACCGGATCCTGGCGCAATTTGAGATGTACTTGAAGCCGGAGCCACCGGCTGCTGGCAGCAACTAGCCGCCATTAACTTTCGTTGCGATGGAAGAGGTCGTCCTTATCGCGGCAGCCGCACTTGGTGCACTCCAGGCAACACACCAGAAGCACTGCCACGCCTACCGTGACCAGCACGGCAAGAACGCTTCCGTTCGCCGTAAGCCAATGCGAGATGGTCTGCATCTTCGGTCACCGTTTCCGGGGCAATCCGGCCCTTTCCGGAGGTTCGAGCAGTTGAACGCTATGATCGGTTGACTATTTAGACGATACTCTCTTTCTTAAGGTTATCCCATCCTGCAGATTGGGCATCCCGGTGACGAAAGGCACGTGAATTCTCTTGCAAGATAGAGAATAAAAGGCGAAAATGGTGCGCATATGGCCTCGGCGCCCAATCCGGCCTTCTCGCCAGCTCCCGAGGAGTGGCCTGAAGAGCTCGTGAACCTGGGCCGTGAATCTGGAGCCGCCGGTCGCGAGCCGGAGCAAGCTGCAGCCGCGGAATCCCCTCAGGATTCTTCGCTCAACTGGCTCTTCGTCGATCTCAACTCCTACTTCGCCTCGTGCGAGCAGGAAGCGCGGCCGGAGCTGCGCGGCCGTCCCGTGGGCGTGGTGCCCATGATGGCCGACACCACCTGCTGCATCGCGGCCAGCTACGAGGCCAAGGCCTTTGGCGTGCGCACCGGAACCATCGTCGCCGACGCCAAGCGCCTCTGCCCCGACATCGTTCTCGTCGAGGCGCGGCACGAGCTTTACACCGAATTTCATCACCGCGTCGTCGAAGCCGTGGAGAGCTGCGTGCCCGTCACCGCCGTCTGCTCCATCGACGAGATGGCCTGCCGCCTCATCGGCCGCGAAAGGCCGCTCCTCGCCGCCATCGATCTCGGCATGCGCGTGAAAACCACCATTCGTGAGCGCGTGGGCGAGATGCTGCGCAGCTCGGTGGGTCTCGCGACCAACCGCTACCTCGCCAAGATCGCCAACGACATGGAAAAACCCGACGGTCTGGTGGCCCTCCCCCTCGACATCCTTCCTGAAGCGCTCCGCCAGCTCACCCTCCGCGATCTGCCCGGCATCGGCGCGCGCACTGAAAAGCGGCTCAACGAAAAAGGCCTCCACACCATGGAGCAACTGCTCGCGCTCGATTGCGAACAGGCCGGCGAGATCTGGGGATCGGTGTGGGGCCAGCGGCTTTGGCACTGGCTGCGCGGCGAAGACTTCGAGATGACCGAGCTCGAACATCAAAAGTCGATCAGCCACTCCCACGTGCTCGCGCCCGAGATGCGTACTCCGGAAAAAGCCTGGGCCGTGGCCCACAAGCTGCTCCACAAAGCCGCCATGCGCCTGCGCTCCCAGGGCTTGTGGGCCAGCAACATCGGCCTTGCGATTGGATTCGCCGTGCCGCGCTCGCAGAACACTCCCGTCTCCCGCTTTGGCGTCCCCGCACGCGGCTGGCGCAGCGAGATCAAGCTCCACGAGTGCCAGGACAATCAGACGCTCATCGCTGCTCTGCGCCGTCTCTGGGATGCGCAACCCTCCGGCGAGCAATACCAGCACCCCTATTTCATCGGCGTGCAGCTCAACAATCTCGTCCCCGACCGCCTGCACACGCTTGCGCTTTTCGACGGCCTCGAAGAAGAGCAGAGCCGCACGCGTCTCCTCGCCACCATGGATCAGATCAACGACAAGTACGGCATGAGCACGCTCGCCCCCGCCGCCATGCTCACCGCATACAAGGCAGCGCCCACGCGCATCGCCTTCCACAGCATTCCCGATCTGTTTTGATGTACCGCCGGACTCCAGTCCGGGGTCCCCGGCGAGCGATCTTTGCTCGCTGGGGTGGGAGACCGGCTGTCGTGCGGGCGTCCACGCCCGCACATCGCCTCAATGCCCCGTGCCCCATCCTTTCCGTAGTTTCATCGCGGAAAGGGTGGGAATCCACAATCGCTCATCCCGCTCAAGCGATAACGCGGGTTGCCCCATCCTTTCCGTAGTTTCATCGCGGAAAGGGTGGGAGACCACAATTGCTCATTTACCAGCCCTGCCCAAATCCAGCGCCTTCGCATTCAGCTTCCCAATCCGTCCATGCGGCCCCACAACAAACGGCAGCGACAGCGCGTTCCAATTGCGGTCGGCGTATCCCCTTCCGCATTGGAGTTGACGAGCGGATACAACCCTCCCGGAGGGAGGGACCACGAATTATTGGCAAAGGCACAGTTTGCGCCATCGGATGCATCCCCTCCCGGAGGGAGGGCCGAGAATAGCCCAGGGTGGAGTCCGCCGAAAGGCGGACGAAACCCTGGGAATCACACGCGACGCACCGGGCGTCCCGAAGGGCCGCCCGAATCTCATCCCCACACGTAGCGCGCGTCATATTCGATCTGATGTTTTTTCAGGAATGTCACGAACTCCGCCTGAAAGTCGTGTTTCCTGTGGTGTTCTTGCTGACGAGCGATGTACGCGAGCGTTGCCTCGACCTGTGCGCACCCGATGGAGAAGGCTCCATATCCCTCCTGCCACTCGAAACCAGCCAGGCCGCACTCTTGACGCAGCCACCGCGAAGATTCGCTCTTGACTTCGCGCATCGCCTTGGCAATCGGCAGGGAGGAGGGCAAAGACAGAAGCAGATGCACATGATCGTCCGTTCCACCTACGCCGAGAGCTTTCATTTCGCGCTTGCGAGCGACGCCTCCCATGTAGGCCCATAGGCGGGGCTGCACATCGGGTGAGATGAGTTTGCGTCGTTCCTTCGTGGAAAAGACACAGTGGAAGAGTCCGCAAGTGTAAGTGTGAGACATGATGGAGTCCTGTCTCTGAGAGTAAACCCAAATTCGTCCGGCCCTCCGGGGCGGGCGGTCCGTGACGGACCGGATTCCCAGGGCTCAGTCCGCTGGCGCGGACTTCGGCCTGGGCTATTTTCGATCCGTCCCTCCGGGACGAGGTTGGCGCATCCCTTTCCGCATCGGAGTTGGCAAGCGAACAAAACCCTCCCGGAGGGAGAGTCGACGAGATCTTTGTGCGGGCTCAGTCCGCGCCATCGTATTCAACCCTCCCGGAGGGAGGGCCGAGAATAGCCCAGGGTGGAGTCCGCCACAAGGCGGACGGAACCCTGGGAATCGCACGCAGCACACGTGGCGTCCCGGAGGGCCGCCCGAACCTCGCAATTGATCATCGAATCAGCGCTTTCGAATTCAGCTTCCCAATCCGCCCATGCGGGCCCACGACAAACGGCAGAGACAGCGCATTCCAATCGCGGTCGGCGTCGGGTGCTTCGTGCAGCGCTGGGTCGGGATGCACCGCTCGCCAATTCCGTCCGTCGTCCGTCGAAATGTCCGTCCCGTTCGGCCCCACCGTGATCCAGGTCTTCGTTGGGGCGTCGTAGGCCACGGCGGAGCGGCAGCCGTGCGGCGGAGTGGCTGCAATGGTCCAATGTCCGCCACCGTCAAGCGACCATGCTGCAGTTGCGGTGGACCGATCTGGGTATGTATAGTCGCCTCCGGCTGCGACAACTACCGAAGTCAGCACGCCGTCTTTTGAGGTGTACGGTCGGAGTGCTAACGAAAATGTTCCAGAAGATGCTGCGCCCGAGCCGACAGGTACGTCAACCTTGCCCCATCCGATCGTGCAATTTGTAATGGCAGGGGCATTGGGATGTCCGGCAGGCGGCGAGCACCTTGCGCCCGTCGCATACACATGACTCACTGCAGAGCCCCCCGTTCCGAAAAGGAGGTAAGGACCGTAGCCGACGAGCTCCGAATTACTGGCTGCGAAGGAGCCGTCCCCTGGTAGGGCTTCACGTCCGCTATCTCCTGCCGCATACCAAGTGATTCCTGTATCCGGACTCAAAAACAAAGCGAATGTCCCATTGACCGGATCTCCCAACACGTATAGCTGTCCATCGGATGCTGGATACACCGCATCCCAAAACCCATCCTCATCCGGATTCGTAAAGACCAGCTTCCACGTGTGGCACCCATCCGTCGTCTTATAGAGCCGAGACAAATCCCCCTTGCCGCTCGACATCACGATCGCCGTGTTCGCATCGAAGGCCTGCACCCCACGAAAGTCCAGATGCTCCGCGCCCGGCGGAACGGCGCACGCCTGCCATATGTACCCGCCGTCTTCGGTGCGCAACACGGTCCCGCTGGTGCCCGAGGCCCACGCCACGCCCGAGCCCACGTTATCGATGCCGCGCAGATCGGCCGTCGTGCCGGAGTTCTGGATTTCCCACTGCGCCTGCACCGCGCCGCACGCCGCCAGCAGCAATACGAGCAACAACACACGATCTCGCATACCGAACAGAGTAGGCCGAAACACAGGGGTAAGGTTTCAGGTGTCAGAGGCCAGATCGGCGCTCCAAATATTCTGGCCTCTCCTCCGCCTTGAACTTTTTCGCCTCAATTGCGTAACTCTCTGCATCCCATCCCGCACACCCCTGCGGAATAGAAGGTAGCAGCGACTTATGGCCGGCGACGATCGCAAAACCAGAGTTGATGCATTTCGGAGCCACAATCGTCGGGTCGCCGCGACCAACAGGGAGCGGCGACCTTGAAGACCGCTAAACATCGCGAGGGAACTCTGGTTTTGCCGTGGCAGCCCGACTTCGAAAACCTTATCGACGAGCACCAGTCGATGGTCTTTTCGCTGGCTTTGCGGATGACCGGCGACCGTGGCCTGGCCGAGGAGATTGCGCAGGATGTTTTTCTGGAGCTGAACCGGCACTTGAACAAGATCGAAACTCCGTTACATGCGCTGCTGTGGCTGCGGCGCGTGGCCATGAGCCGGTCGGCCGATGCCCTGCGCCGGCGGCGCCTGCGCGGCATCAGTGTGGAGATCGACGAGACCCACGGCGCGCAGGCGGAAGAACGCAGCTCGCCGTTGGCCGATCGCGTGGAGCGGTTGCTGGCCACCGTGCCCGAGCCGCAACGCGCGGCGCTGATCCTCCGCTATCAGGAGGATCTGACGCCGGAAGAGATTGCGGCTGCGCTGGGCGCGCCGCTGGCCACGGTCAAGAGCCATTTGCAGCGCGGGCTCAAGCTGCTGCGGGCCAAGGCCGCGATCCATTTGAAGGAGTATGTGCGTGGAGCCTGAATCAACGGACGATGTTGAACCGATGGACGATTTTGAACGCGAGTTGCAGGCGGCTCTGGCTCGCCGGCCGGCGCCTCCGGACCTGAAGCGCAAGATCGTGGGGCGTCTCTGGCAGCAGGCCGGCCGGTCGCACCGCCGCATGATCTGGCTGGAGCGGATCGCGGCCTCGCTCCTTCTCGTTGCCGTCGCTGGCGCAGGAGTGTTTTGGCGCCACCAGGAAGAGCAACGCAGGGGCGAAGAGGCGAAACAGCAGGTCTTCACGGCGCTGCGCATCGCCAATCACGCGCTGGAGCAGATGAATGCGCAACTCGCCGAGCACAACCAGGATGGGCAATAACCGCTTACGAACCGCAAGGAACGCTGAGCGCAAAAGTTGAAGAAGGAGCATTGAGCATGAAAGGCCGAATGTTGGTCATGATCCTGGGAGTCGCGGCGCTTGTCTGTCCCGCGCTGGCCCAATCCACCCCCTCACCCTCGCCGTCGCCGTGGCCCTTGCCGGCGCCCGTCGAAAAGGAATTGGCCGCGCGCGCCTCGAACGTCACTGAAGTGACGCTGGGCAAAGACATGCTCGCCTTCGCAGCCAAATTCATGGATGGCAAAGACAAGGACCAGGCCGCAGTGAGCCAGTTGGTCCAAGGTCTGGAAGGCATCTATGTACGCGACTACGAGTTCGACAAGGAGGGCCAGTACTCGATGGACGATGTCGAAAAGCTGCGCCAGGCCTTCGAAACTCCCGAGTGGACGCCGATTGTGCGCACGCGCGAACGCAATGGCGCCGAAATCACCGATGTGCTGATGAAGCAGGTAAATGGCGAAACCCGCGGCATGTTCGTGTTGACCGCCGAGCCGAAGGAACTGTGCATCGTGCTGATTCTCGGGCCCATCCGCATGGATCAGCTGGGCATGTTGAAAGGCCTCGGCGGCCTCGGCGCGCTCGGCAACATCGAAAAGGACAAGCAAAAGCACAAGAGCGGCCAGAAGCCCGCGGATGGGGGTCAACCATGAATCGTCGCTTTTGGGTTCCTCTTGGCTGCGCGGTCCTCTCCGTCGCGGTGCTTGTGCCCTGGGTGGTGCGTGCCGCGGGCGCTGAAGGCGGTTTCGACGGCGTAGTCAGCTCCATCGAGCATCAATATGATGTGCGCGCCACGCGCATCCCGTTCATGGGCCTGGCAAGTTTGATCGCGGGGAAGGCCACGCATGGCGGCGTAGGTCAGGTGCACGTCGCCGAGTTCGAGCACTTTACCCGGCCCGCCGATGGCGAAGAGCTGAATCGGATCGTCCAGGAGAAGCTCGGCCAGGGGTGGTCGCGAATGATTCGTGAAACCAGCCGTCATGGCAACGAGCAGACGCTCATCTTCGCCCGCGGCGAAGGCCATCGCATGGGGCTTTTCATCCTCGACCTCGATGGCAATGAGATGGATGTGGTCCAGGTCTCCGTCGATCCCGACCACTTGAGCGAGACGATCGGCAAGTACGATCATCGCGACCCGGACGGCGGAAGAGAATCAGACTAAGATTCAAGGAAGCGCTATGGGACTTTTTCTCGTCAACTGCCTCTCCTTGTCTCGAATGATCTTTCGACGCGCCGCGACTATTGTTTTAGCGATGGCGTTCGCCCAGGCTTCTCCAGTCGCCGGGCAATCCAGCGGCACGCAGAATGAGCGGGCCACCAGCGCCGCTCCTTCCATTGAGGTCGCGGTCATCAAGCCGCACGACCCGAATTCGTACTACAACAGTTTTTCGTTTCGCGGCGACCGTTTTTCTTTGGACGATCAGACAGTTTCGCGCATGATCGCCTTTGCCTATGCGATCAACCAAAACCAGATTGTCGATGCGCCCAACTGGATTCGCGACGAGCACTACGACATTGATGGCAAGACGAGTGCGGAAGCCGACCCCGCCGTTCCCGAGCAGCAACAAATGATCCGGAAGCTGCTTGCCGAGCGCTTCGGGCTCAGGTTTCACCGCGAAAAACGCGCGCTTGCTGTGTATGCCCTCGTGGTCGCCAAGGGAGGTCCGAAGCTCGCGTCGGCTGCCCACCCCAACGCTCAGCCTGGCCAGCTCAACGAAGGCCACGGCATGCAAACCACGCGCAGCTTTACCAGCGCGGCCATTTCAGACTTCATCCTGACGATGCAATTCTTCCTCGACCGTCCCATCGTCGATCAGACGGGCCTGACCGGCCGTTACGATATCAAACTGACGTACACCTACGGCGACGCGGCGAATTCCGATCCTGACGCGCCGCCACTGTTATTCACGGCGCTCCAGGAGCAGCTCGGGCTCAAGTTCCAGCCCGTGAAAGCCGCAACAGACGTTCTCGTCGTCGATCACGTGGAGCAGCCGTCGGCGAATTAGGCGATGAAACGCGCGTTTGCGCGCCGCTACGGCGTCCGCGTCATCAACTCCACAAACATCTTCTGGAAGCGCGGCAGATCCAGATCGAGCTGCGCATGAACCAGGCGCACGCCGGTCTCAGGCTTCAGTTTTTCCGGCCAGGTGAGCGTGTCGCCGTAGCTGGGGCCGTGGCTCAGGTCCACATCCATATAAAGCACCTGCTCCTTGGTGATGATCGAAGGATCAATCCACGCGCACGCTTCCAGCTCGTCCCACATGTAGTAGCGCTGCTGGCTCCATGCGGCGATATAGCGCGCCGCCGGCGTTTGCGACTTCGCAATGGCGTCGAGCATGGCCTGCGTGAACGGCGCTTTGACGGAAATATCGACGGTTGTGGCGTCGATGCTCGGCCAATCCGCGCGCAACACAATGCGTGCCGCTTCGGGATCGAACCAGACGTTGAACTCGTGGCGCGGGTCGGTGGCAAATTCGGGATCTGTGGTTTGTGGCCGGATGCTGCCGCCCATGAACACAATGCCCTTGGTCAGCGCGGCGAATTCCGGATCGAGCGCCACGGCCAGCGCGATATTGGTCAGCGGCCCCGCGGCGTAGATCGTCACCTGATGCGGATGCGCGTGCACCTGGCGGATAAGGAAGTGCGCGGCGTCCTCGTCGATCGGCTTTGTGGTGGGCATGCCCTCCGGCATCGGCGGAATCTCGTACGGTCCGTGCGATTCAAGATGCATGGGCGGCATGCCGGTTCCCGTTTCCGTCAAATTTGTAGCGCCGCGGCCCCACGCCCCCAGCCACGTCACTTTTCCGTCCAGCGCCGCCTCCAGCCGCGTCTCCCCCTGGGTGCGGACCAGCGGAAACACCGCGCCGCGCGCCACGGGCACATCCGCGTGACCGGTCAGTTCCAGCATGCGCAGCGTGTGCAGCGTCTCTTCGTCACGCCACGCGTCACCGGTCACCATGGTGATGCCCAGCACCTGCACATCGGGCGCCTGCAGCAGCGCCAGCATGGCCATCTGGTCCGATCCGCCGGGACCGGAGCCGTCCTGGTCGATCACCACCAGACGCTTTTGCGCCGGCAACAGCACGGCGCATCCCGCCAGCAACAGAATCGCAAGTTGTCTTTTCATCGATGGGTAGTGTGGCATAGCAGCTCGCCCGATTGCTTGGCGCTCGTCACTGACAACTGATCACTGACAACTGACCACTGTTCTACCTGCGTCCAAAGCCTCTCGGCTTGAACTCTGGCCTGTTCGATGGCCTGATCTGCGGCGCCACCGGCATATCGGTTTTGCCCTCAGGGAAGATCACCAGAAAGCGGTTGGTCCCTTCGCCCACACTGGCGGTTTCAACGCCCTTGAGCCCCCGGCAGGCCATGTGCAGCATGCGCCGCTCGCGGCTGTTCATGGGCGGAAAGCTGTAGGGCATCCCTGTCTGCCGCACCTTCTCCGCGGCGGTTTCCGCGGCCAGTTGCAGCTCCTGCGCGCGCAGGGCTTTGAAGTTCGCGGCGTCAAAGCTCACCAGGTGGTGCTCGTGGTGGTCCAGCCTCAGCATCTGCGCCGCCAGGGTTTCCAGCGCCCTCAGCAACTCGCCGTTGTGCTGGATGACAAGCGGAACATCCGGGCCGGCCAGCTCCACGTTGAGGATCTGGCGCGTCTGGCCCCCTTCCGTATCGCTCGCGACTTCGCCCGCCGAGATGCGGTACTTCAGGCGCATTCCGCCCAGCTTGTTCAGAGTGTTCAAAAAGCCGGCAATTTTTTGTGCAGCTTGTTGCAGGTCTTCAATAGGCATAACAGACAAGTATCGCAGAGCCGGGCCGGGGGCGCGAGGCGTTCCACGATAAATACCCGCCGCTGCCACGGGACGCCGTCGAGCGTTGGCTCCATTCCTGCGCCATGTCCCTTTCGTCATCACGCACCGGGTCAAGAACGAGCCGCAGCATCTTGTTTACGGCAGAACCCGGTTTTGGATTGTATGCTTTTGGGTGTGATCACTTGGCACGAGTTCCGCAGGGGAAAGGCGCGCCGGATCGCCCTTTCGTCCTGGCGAATGATCTTGCTTCTGCTGCCGTCTTCCGCGCTCGTGGCATACGGCCAGACGCAGAGCAGTGCAGCCGCAGGCCCTCCCGGCGCCAATGCCCCGGTGGTGATCACACTCGACGATGCCATCCGGCTGGCGCAGGCAAGCGAGCCTTCCTATGCCGTCGCCGCTGCCGCAAATCGGAACGCAGGGATGGACAAATCGATTGCCCGCTCCGGTCTGTTGCCCAATGTGGCCTATTTCAACCAGGGACTCTACACAGAACCGAACGGCGCGCACGGCCAGGTGGGGCAGGGGGGACCGGACACCCCGGATCTACCCAAGTTCATTGCTAACAATGGGGTGCGGGAGTATTTCAGCCAGGGGATTGTGAACGAGACCGTGGGCGTGGGGCCGGTTGCGGCCGTGCGCCATGCCGACGCGGCAGCCGCCATGGCCAGCGCAGAGCAGGAGATCGCACGGCGCGGTCTGGTCGTCGCCGTCACGAGCTTGTTCTTCAGTTCCCTGGCCGCAGAACATAAGCTGGCGGCGGCCGAGCAGGCGCGTCAGGAGGCCGCTGACTTTACCCGGCTCACCACCGAGCGGGAGCAGGCGCGAGAGGTCGCGCACGCCGACGTGGTCAAGGCGCAACTCGTCGAGCAGCAGCGAATTCGCGACGCGGAGGACGCGCAGTTGGCTGCCGAGAAGACTCGGCTTGAGCTGGGCGTGCTTTTGTTTCCTGATCCGCGCACGCCCTACACGTTGAGCGCGCCGGCCGCAGAAGCGCCGCTCGCGTCCAAGCAGGAAGTGGAGCAGGCGGCGGCTAAAAACAATCCGGAACTGAAGAGCGCGCTTGCCAGCCTGGCCATGAATAATGCCGATGTGCAGTCGGCGTGGGGCGCGCTCTTGCCCAATGTCGGGATGAACGTAACGTACGGAATCGACGCGCCGCAGTTCGCGGCCAACGGCCCCAACGGCGTGCGTAACCTGGGCTACTCGGCCAGCCTCACTGTGAACATTCCGGTTTGGGACTGGTGGGCAAGCGAGAACAAGGTGAAGCAGAGCGAGATTCGCCGCGATGTCGCGCGGGTGGCGTTGAGCAACACGCAGAGACGGCTCATCGCACAACTGGATGAAGCGTACTCCGAAGCCCAGGCCGCGCATGACCAGTTGACCTCGCTGGATACGAGCGTGGCCGCCGCGGCCGAGAGCCTGCGCCTCACCAAGCTGCGCTACGCGGGTGGCGAGGCCACGGTGCTGGAGGTCGTTGACGCCGAAAACACCTATGTCAGCACGGAAGACGCGCGCGAAGATGGCCGCGTGCGCTATGAGACGGCGCGAGCGGAATTGCAAGCCATTACGGGGACGATGTGAAGAAGGCAGGGATCAGGGATTAGGGAATAGTGGTTAGTGGTTAGTGATCTGAGATCGGAAAACAGTGAACCCTGTGAAGAGCGAAACGATGAACGCGAAGACAATCCGAGGGTCGCGTGCGATGCTGCTGGCCGCGCTGGCGCTGGCTCTCTTGCCGGGCTGCAAAAAGGACGAGACGCCGCCAGTCCAGGTGACGGTGCAAGCCGAGCACCCGGAGCAGGGGCCGATCTCAGAACAGATCAACGCCGATGCCGTTCTGGCGCCTGTGGCCCAGGCCGCGATCGCGCCCAAGATCAGCGCTCCCATCAAGAAATTTTATGTGGAGCGCGGGCAGCGGGTGCACGCCGGCGAGCTGCTGGCAACGCTTGAGAATAGCGATCTCGTGGCCGCTGCGATGGACAACAAAGGATCGCTTGAGGCGGCCCAGGCAACCTATGACACGTCCACCAAGGCGCAGGTGCCGGAAGATACGCTCAAGGCGGAGTCGGATCTGGCCCAGGCTAAAGCCAATCTCGATCTCAACAAGAGTATTGTGAACAGCCGCAAGCAGTTGTTCGCTGAGGGCGCGATTCCGGGCCGCGATCTCGACACGGCTGAAGCGGCTCTGGTGCAGGCGCAGGCCGCCTACGATGCCGCCGCCAGGCATCTTGAATCGGTGCGTAGTGTGAGCCGCGAGGCTGCCCTCAAAGCCGCGCAGGGACAACTCACTTCGGCCGAAGGCAAATACAAAGGCGCACAGGCACAGGTCGACTATTCCGAAATTCGCAGCCCCATTAACGGAGTGGTGACGGACCGGCCCTTGTTTGCTGGTGAAACCGCGGCCGCTGGAGCGCCGCTGATCACCGTGATGGATACTTCCGTGCTCCTGGCCAAAACCCATCTCGCCGCGAGTTTGGCGCAGCAGATGAAATTGGGTGACGCGGTTGCCGTGCATGTGCCGGGGATCGCCGACCCGGTAGCGGCCAAGGTTTCCATGATCAGTCCGGCGCTCGACCCCGGGAGCACCACCGTTGAGGTGTGGCTGAAAATCGACAACAAGGCCGGCAAACTCAAGGCGGGCACTCCGGTGAAAGTCACCATCAACGGCAAAAGCGTTGCCCAGGCATGGAAGGTGCCCGACTCCGCGATTGTGACGGCGGAAGACGGTACCAAATCGGTGATGGTCGTGGGCAGCGACGGCGCGGCGCATCGCAAGCCCGTCACCCTGGGTATCGATGACGGCACGGACGTTCAGGTCCTGAGCGGCGTAGCGCCCGGTGACCTGGTGATCACGGGCGGCGCCTACGCGCTGGACGAAGGGACGAAGGTACGGGTGGGTCCGGCCGCGGGTGGCGGCGGAGGTTCTGACTGATGCCCGGCGAAGCGCC
>Ga0181524_10002466_pt1 | contig 18887 bp, 29 predicted proteins | sample PEATcosm2014_Bin_34_FD_119761 | JGI IMG/M metagenome (GOLD analysis project Ga0181524, IMG submission 119761) | Peatland microbial communities from MTU Mesocosm Facility, Houghton, MI, USA - PEATcosm2014_Bin05_60_metaG | ecosystem: Environmental > Terrestrial > Soil > Wetlands > Peat | place...
ACGCCCACATGCGACGCGATCACTTGGCAGACGGACGACTATATCGAGTGTGCCGTCACTCCAACTGATCGCGTTCGCCTGGAGGGTCTATTGCTATCGGTCGAGGCTGATTTGTGCATTATCCACGATTGGTCTGAACATAATCCTTGGGCGGCAAGTAGGGGTATGCGGGTCGAGGTCGCCAAGCGCGCAGCTCGCATCCGCTGGGAAAGGGCTACTGGAGCGGAGATTATGCCCGACGCATGCGGAGCGCATGCGGAGCGCATGCCCGACGCAATGCGGAATGATGCTCACACTCCAAAAGAGCAATGCCCACCACCCGACCCAACCCAACCACACCCAACCATAACCACACCTGACCATAAAGACTTTTGCGCCGAGCCAGAAAAAAGCCCTGACTCGACGCCAGCAATCGCCGGAACACTCCCCCTGAATGACGGATCAAGGCACCCAGTAACAGAACCAGAGGTGGCGGAGTGGCAGGCGCTTTACCCGGCAGTCGATGTTCGGCAGGAACTGCGAGGCATGCAGGGATGGCTAAAGGGAAATCCGACCAATCGAAAGACCAAGCGCGGAATTAACCGATTTATCAATACATGGCTCTCAAAAGAACAGGATAAAGCCAGGAGCAATGGAAATGGATCAACGCGAACGACTAGCAAAGCAGAACAGCGCACCGCTCACAATCTCGAAGTCGCAAACGCCGTGCTTCGAAACCGACACGGAAGTATTGAAATGGCTGACGGCGAGCTTCGAGCTAAAAGGGTGGGAGCTTCCCAATCCGGCAATGACGGAAATCTGGCTGGAGGTCCTAAAATCCTTCCCCCCGGACGTGATTAGACCGGCATTCATGGCTTACATCGCGGATGGTGTAGATCAGAATGGGCAGCCTGAAAGGTTGGAACCGGCAGCAATTAAATGGCGCTGCGACCGGATTCTGCGCGATAGGTATTCCCGGCGAGAGCAGGAGCTGGAAGACGCGCGCCGTCGCGATCGTGAAGAGCACCCGGAGAAGTATTGCACCCTACAGGAGTTCAACGACTTTATGCAGGAGCTGGCAGAGCGCTGCCGGCGCAAGTTTGGGGCTTCTACTAGGAAGGAAGGCCAATGAAAGACGACGCCACCATTGCTGTTCGCTACTCCTGCCCAGACTGCGGATTAGTCGGTGCAATCTGCGCAGTCTCGGCTCGTGGTGATGAAGACGTTATCGCCTGGACCGAGAAGGTTTTGGCGGTAGCGCTCTCCGAGGATCACCGCCGGCGCAGTCCATGGTGCACGCCGAAGGGTTTGAAGGACGTAATGATCCCGATCACTGGAGCTGACAAGGTTGGAGGGCCAAGCCTGCAATGAACTCTTACCACGCTATCTTCATGCGCACCACTCAGAAGAAGCTGGCCGACTTGCGGGCCCGTTCCAAGGCTAAGTTCAACCGCAAAGGCGATCGCGAGATCCGCCCGGCTATTCCAATCGAGTTCTCGCTTGAAGAGTTCCGCACCTGGGTACTCTCCAAAACTGGTGGCACAGAGGATGGCGTTGGCAAGTGTGAGTATTGCAGCGCTCCTTTGGCGGTCACGGGATTCGTTCCCGACCACGCGCGAGCACTGGCACGAGGCGGAAGAAATTCCCTTGATAACTTCGTCTTTGCGTGCCAGGACGATAACGATTGCAAAGGAGAGATGTCCGCCAACTGGTACCGCTACCTACTTCGCTGCCTTGAACAGATGCCCGAGCCTGAAGCAGCCATCATCCGCACCCGTCTTCGAAAGTCCGAGAAGTTGGCATCGTCCGTGCGCAATTTCCGGCGAATGTTTGCCGGTAAGTCAAAACCAAAAACCGATGTATTCAACCAAGGAGAGGAAATTAATGCCTGAGGATCCACGAGCCAGTTTCTTTCCCAAGCGCCGGGTTCGCGTAGAACTCAGCGACTGGAAACCAAAACACAATTCCGAAGATGAGAAGCGTATCCGCCTGGACTTTATGCTTCCGCTGATCGATGAGAACCGCGAAGGCATGATGCCGAGCTGGGCAATGGAGCCTCTGCTCTCCATGGAGCGCGAAGACAGCAAGCAGACCGATGCCGGACTAGACGTCACGCTTGAGTCTGTAACGGTCGAATTATTCGACACAAGCAAATCCCCTGGCCGCTCGATGCTTCTCGCCTCGGCCACCTTGCAGGGCTTCGTGATCAAACGCATCACCCGCGACAAGCAGACGTTTCCCGCGCTGCTGTTCAACTGCAACGTCAAGCGCGACTGGAACTTGCTGCGATGGGCCGACAAGTATGAGTGCTGCTACCTCTGGTCCGAGTTCACCCCAACCGGCCCGGAGAAAGCTTCCGTGCCAGCTCCAGGCGTGCAAATGACCATCGGTGATGCCGGCGCGTCCAATCCCGAAACAGAGCATGACGAGGACGAAGCAGAACCGACAGGCGAATCCCACGAATCGCAGCTCGAAGCCTTGTATCCCGATGCCGTCAAGGTCGTGCGCGAAGAGGGCAAGGCAAGCACCTCGCTGCTGCAACGGCGCTTCGGTACTGGTTACGGATTGGCCGCGAGGCTGCTCGACAAGATGGAAGCAAACGGAGTCGTAGGCGCGGCAGATGGCCCGAAACCACGCGAGGTTCTCCCGATCGTCGAAGAGCAGAGCGCCGAAGAAGCCGAAGCTAACGCAAAGGCCTTCTTCCAATCTCCCGAAGCCAAAGCAGAAGTCGATGGAGTTCCGGTACCGCAGATGGCGGCAGAACTCAACGCAGCGACGCCGATCGATGAGAAACCGCGGCGCCCGCGGGGGTTTGGGAAGACCACGCAGCAGGGAGTCCAGTAGGGAAAATGCAGACCACGCCCACATGCGACGCGATCACTTGGCAGACGGACGACTATATCGAGTGTGCCGTCACTCCAACTGATCGCGTTCGCCTGGAGGGTCTATTGCTATCGGTCGAGGCTGATTTGTGCATTCCCTGCCAGCGACACTTCGCCGCCAAAGAAGGGTGGCTGATCGTGGATGTCGCAGAAGGCGGAGAGGTCGCGTTTTGGCAGGGTAAGCGGTTTGTTAAAAAGCTCGATCGCAGAGCGCGGCCGGTACCCGCCCCGGCAAATCCGCAGGAGCGTGGCTGATGCGCGGCAACTTCTTCATCGACATGCCGGCGGGTGAGCCCGCGCCCAAGCGTGGCGATCTGGTGCATACGAACCTCGGTAACCGTCGCGAGCGGACCTGGATGATCCTCCAGGCGCACAAGAGAGCGCGGTGTCCGGTCCCAGCGAGGACACGATACGACGTATTTATGGGGAATTATATACATGACTACCCGAAGGAGCTAAATGGCAAAAAATAATGATTCCTACAGTGATGACTCAATGCCCTGCCTCGTGGCAAAGCTACCATGTGGTCATTATGTGGCTGCGTGCTGCCTCGACGTGGAGGATTTGAAAGAATCCGTGCCACGGTTTATGCGCGAGATGCAAAATCGCGGGGCAGAACTAGAAGTTAAACCTATAAGTTTCGTTAGAAATGGTGGTTTGACTCTTGACTATAGCTGTCACGGACGCTAAGGAGAATCGGGTAGTTAAGTATATAAGTCCCTATTTATGGCGCGCTGGTGGCAACTGGAGTCTGACTTCAGGATGCGGCTATTTCAAAGTGCTGAACGCGCCGGCGGCCAGCGGGTGATCCATGTGACCCGCTACCCAGCCAAAAAGAAGCAGACGTTCGAACAGTACATGAGTCGTCCGAGAAGGAGCAGCACGGAAGCGAGGATACGCTTGTGATGGAACTGAAAATCAGCAATACGCTGTCATTGCCGCTCAACGCTGTTACGCAGAAGTTTGCCTTCCTTGGTAGGACCGGAAGCGGCAAGACCTATGCCGCAAGCAAGCTGGCCGAGGAGATGCTGGCAGCAAAGGCGCAAGTGGTTGTGCTCGATGCCGTCGGAGTGTGGTACGGATTGAGAATCGCGGCCGACGGCGTATCCCCCGGCATCTCGATTCCCGTCTTCGGTGGCTTACATGGCGACGTTCCCCTGGATCCATCCAGCGGGCAGTACATCGCCGACCTGGTGGTGGACAAGACTCTCTCGGTCGTGTTGGACGTTAGCCAGTTTGAGCACGACAGCGACAAGGCGAAGTTTGCCGAAGGATTCGCTTCAAGGTTTTTCTATCGCAAAAAGGCCGCGCCATCGGCGGTTCACGTCTTCCTTGAAGAGTGCCAGGAGTTCGTTCCGCAGAACATCCAAAAGGGCGAAGAGCGGATGCTGCATTCGTTTAATCGCATGTGGAAGCTCGGTCGAAACTTCGGCATCGGGGGATCGCTGATTTCCCAGCGTCCGCAGGAAGTATCCAAAAAAGCGCTAAACCTGACCGAGTGCATGTTTGCCTTTCAGATGACCGGGCCGCACGAGCGCAAGACTATCCGCGATTGGATTGCAGAAAAAGGTCTGGACGATATCGTCGACGAACTTCCAAAGCTATCAGTCGGCCAGGCTCATGTATGGAGTCCGCAGTGGTTGAAGGTTTCCGAGACCTACAAGATCAGTAAGAAGTCGACCTTCAACGCCTCGAGCACTCCAGAGGTCGGGCAGTCGTCGGTGGCGCGCGAGCTGGCGCCGATTGATCTCGCCAAGATTCGAACCGAGATGGCCGCCACGATCGAGCGGGCCAAGCAGGAAGACCCGCGCGAACTCAAGCGCAAGATTGCCGAGCTGCAGCGGCAGTTGAATACCGCACCGAAACCGATTGCAGATGAAGCCGCCATACAGCGCGCGGTAGAGACTTCCGTCCGGCAGCGTGAACGCGAGCACGATCAGCAGCTTTCAAAATATCGGGAGATCATCGAAAAGCTGCAATCAGGCATGGCGTCGATCGGTAAGATCGCCGGCCAGTTTGTCGGCATCGAGCTTCCCAAGGAACGGCACGAACCGCTGACCGTCAACCTGCCAGCCAGGCCGGTGACAGCGCAGCGCACTCTCGCGCCGCGGACGACAGCAAAAGCCAGAGAGTCCGATCTTGAGTTGAGCGGACCCGAGAAGCGCATCCTGGACGCGATCGCGTGGCTGAACGCGGTAGGCGTCGACGATCCTGAACAGACCGCAGTTGCCTTCCTTGCTGGCTACACGATCGGCGGAGGAGCGTTCAATAATCCCCGCGGGCGACTGAGCCAGCGCGGCCTTGTGCAGTACGTGCCGGGTGATCGCATCCGCTTAACAGACGCAGGCCAGGCCGCGGCGTCAGCTCCAGACACGCCCTTGGATGAGCGGGAACTGCAACGCATGGTGATGGAGCGGCTGCCTGGTCCCGAACGCAAGATACTGCAGGTGCTGATCGATTCCTACCCCGATTCGATATCGAGCGAACGATGCGCCCAGTTGGCAGGGTACGCGGAAGGCGGAGGAGCCTTCAACAACCCGCGCGGACGACTTCGAAGCTTAGGGCTGATTGAGTATCCATCCGCCGGGATGGTGGTTGCCCGTCCGGTGCTGTTTTTGAGGGAGGCATAACGTGGGCAAAACCAAGATTCCGTACTGCGACTACACCTGGAACCCTGTGACGGGACGCACTCACGTCGGCGCCGGATGTGACCAATGCTGGGCCAGATCACTGCATGAAATGCGGCACAAGGCCCATCTAAACGGAAACAAGATGGCGCCGCAGTATGCCCATCCGTTCAACTTCATCCAGTTGCACAAAGAGAGATTAACCGAGCCGATAAAGATCCGGAAGCCGAGCAAGATTGCCGTTTGCCTCGGCGGTGATCTCTTCCATGATGACGTTCCAGACAGCTTTATCGAACAGGTTTATGCGGTGATGGCGCTCTGCCCGCAGCATACATTCCAGGTTTTGACGAAGCGACCCGAACGGCGCCGGAAGTGGTACGCGGGACTCGATGGCGAGGATGGCGAGGGATGGCGCAGCGCCGTCGTGGAAGGATGTGCGCAGAACCTGTTCGCCAAGCTATATCCCGAGCATGCAAAGAACGTCGACGAATGGCTCGCCGTCAATTTGCCGCTGAAGAACGTCTGGGAAGGTGTCTCCGTCTGGGGTCAGTCATCAGCCGATGAATTTATTCCGCTACTGCTGCAAACGCCGTCGGCAATCAAATGGGTCAGCGCAGAACCGATACTCGGACCGATTGAGTTTTCACGGATTGTCATGCCGGATCTCGATTGGTGGGTTGTTGGCGGAGAGAGTGGTCCCCACGCGCGCCCCTGCGACGTGGCATGGATTCGCTCCATGGTCGAGCAGTGCAAAGTTGCCGGCGTCGCGTGCTTCGTCAAGCAGCTCGGTGCGGTCCCCATGGAATCAGAAGTCAACTGGCGCGGCAGGGCGATGACTCGATTGCTGAGCGCACGAAACGCGCGTCGTGTACCAGACGATATGGTTCCACTGCTGTACCGTGCAACCGCCGGCGCCGATCCTTCCGAATGGCCAACGGATCTGCAAATACGAGAGTTTCCCGAGGTCAAGTGAGTGAACGCGCAGCGCCAATTCGATTTCACAAAACCGCTTCAGCCCGAAGCCAAGGCCGGCATGGTGCGCGCCCTAGATAACTCGGATGAGCGATGGCGAGAAGAGATCAGCGCCTGCGTGCGGACGGTAGCACTTGCGAAGGAATTCTTCAGCGCGGACGATGTGTACGCGGAATTGGAGCGCAATCACTTCCACTTCAGCACGCACAACACCGGTGCTCTGGGACCAAGGCTGAAAGAAATTGCGAAGACTCTCGCGTACATGGAAGCGACCGACCAGGTGGTCAGAAGCAAGCGGCCGGCAAGTCACGGAAATCTGCATCGCGTGTGGCGATCGCTGATCTTCAGGATAGGAGCGAAGTGATGCTGAGAGGCGATTGGGAACATCAGCAAGAATCTAGATTCAAGGATAAGCGTCAGGAGCAGCCTACGCCAGTCGTGAACTGCATGCAGGTAGTAGGCGGTCTGTGTTTCGCGCATGGACCATTTACCGGCCAGGGCTGCTCACAATGGCCGAAGTGCGCAACTGACCCGCAGATTTTCAAGCCAACAGAATCATTAAATGATTTCGTACTCGTCCTCGATCCCGAAGAGGTCCGCCTGCTATCCGCTGGCCGCACTCTCACCAAGATGGTCCGAGGTCAGGTGGTAGAGATCGAGTTTAGCAAGGAGCCCCAGTGAACGAGCGTATTGAATCCCTGAAAGACGGCATCTCGGCTCTGGCTGAATCCGGCATGCCGCTCAAAGCTGCGATGGCGGAAATCAAGCGCCTGTACGTTGAGGCTGCACTTCACCATTCCCAAGGGATGCAGACCCGGGCCGGACGCCTGATAAACGCCCACCGAAACACAGTAAGTCGAATAGCCAGCGGGAGTAAGCGATGGATCTCTACGAAGAGCTAAGACGCGAGCGTGACCCAAAAAGCGATGACGCATGGAGAGCGCGTAATTCCTGGTGGCGGACTCCGGTTGTGGAGGTAGCACAGGTGTTTATCCCTGATCTATCCGACCCATTTTCCCGCGAACAGCAGATTATGCGCCAACAGATACGGGTTGCGGATCTACTGGGAGAGGGAGCCAGAATCGAGGCGAGGCTCAAGGAATCCGAGGAAGCAGTTACGGCTCGCAAGATTCAACGACGCGCGCACCGGCCGAGGGCCTTCCACATCGACAGGCTTCCCGGTAAACAGCAGGCTATGAGAAAGCGATGGAGGGCATGATGCGGCGACTGTGTGAACTCTTTTGGTGCCTGATTGCCTTTCTAGTGGTTGTGTTCTGGATGCGCGAGGACGAGCAATGATGAACGACAACCTTTCACACAAGCAACTTTGCGAGCGCGCCGCGGCATGGCTGCGGGGCAACAGGAGATGCGATCCAGTGCTCACCAAGCTCGCCTCTGCCGGGGAGATCCCAGACGCAATCGGCTGGTCGAGCAGCTATAAGCACCTCGGGTCTATCGTAATCGAGTGCAAAACATCGCGCGCCGACTTCCATAATGACCGGAAGAAATACACCTGTTATCGGGCACCAGGCGCGACGTGGACCTACCCTGGAAAGAGATTCACTCAACAGGAAATCAAGGACGGAGGGTACACAGCGGAGAACGTCCCGAACATGGGTGACTATCGCTTTTTCTTGTGTCGGCCAGGAATCATCGATGAGGCCTTACTTGATGAGTATTTTCCGGATCACGGTTTGATCTGGATGGACGCCGGTCGCGTCCGTATTGTGCGCGAAGCCCAGAAGCGCGCGAATCCCGACCGCAGTGGCGAAATCCGCTATCTACGCTTTGCGCTGATTCACCTACGCGACAACCTCTTAGGGCTTGGCTTAACAGTCGACACCGCAGAAGCAACCAAGTTCTTCGGCAGGAAAGGAATTACGCTGCCGACCGGAGCGGCCCAATGAGCGACGATCCAAGAGTTTGCACTCACCCTGGATGTGAGCACTCCGGTGAGCTTCAACCAGTAGAGAACTTCCGCATCCGGAGCGACTCAGGAACGCGACGCGGCTGGTGTAATGAGTGCTGGGCTAAGGCTAGCAAGGAAGCTATGCGCCGCCACCGCGAACACGCCGCCAGTTTCAGCGCGTCGGCAGGTAGGGAATTTGTCTTAGCTTGTCGCAAAAGATAATTGGTATAACACCCGAAATAACTGGTCTAACATCTTGACGCGCTACTCTGAATAGCCCATCCTGCCCGTAGACCATAGCAGTTGTGTAGTCAGTGCGAACTTCGTAACCGGTGAGCCCGGCGCGGTCGAAATCAGACCATCCCTGCGATAGTGGGCACGCTGTAACCCCTCGGTTGCGGCGTGCTCAATTTTGGAGCCAAGATTGGCGCGAAACCAAGAGTCATACAGGCTGGAAGACGAGCGCGGCAACCGGTTAGGGATAATGGACCGCACACAGACTGATAGGTATCTCGGTTCCCACCTTGCCACCCCCATACGCGACCTGAGCGCCCGATTAATTGGCTGCCGGCTTCGCCCATTCTATCTCCCCGCGAGCAAGATGATTCCCGCCCAGATGTTCACGACAGAAGCCGAGATAAGTTTGCACGAAATGCTGGTGATAGCCGGGCTGGAAGGTCATTACGGACCAGAACTCCAGACCAAGCTAAAAGAATTCGGTATGCATCCGGGCTGGTTCGACTGCATCAAGAACCGGACCCGGAGCGAGGTTACCGAAATGCAGGTGAACCAGTGAGATTTCCTCAGGGTGACATCACGGTCTGCGCTGACGGCTCTATTAAGCACCCGGTCGAGAGCCTTAACTTCCCCGTGCGGGAAGAGGTCCTCGACGCCGCACAGATGCGGATCGTAAACCTCAGAGCCTCCGTCCCCGACGAGCTGCCCATGCGATTCAGCGCTGGTTACGTGTTTTGGGAGGATGGCCGGTCGATGAGCGCCGCGGATTACGAGCAGGTTCACCGTGAGGCCGGCGGAAGATGAGCGCAACAGCCCTAGCGCCGGTTGATGATCGCCCCGTAGTGAAGTGCGATACCTGTCACCTGACCCAGTTCAAGACAACCAACGGCCTCTGCCGGAAGTGTGGCGTACCACTCGATCCACCGCCGGAGCCTACGGTAGAGACGGAGCCAGAGAACACAGCGCCGATCAAGCTGCGTGGGTTTCCCATCAACGCCATGCGACACGACCTACTCGGCGAGTCCTTAGCTTGCGTGTTGAGTGTCATCAGGCAGGCTAAAGGCTTGAGCCAGAGCGAATTTGCAATCCTGCTCGGCTGTCCGCGCACCTACGTCAGCAAGATCGAATGCAACCAAGTGATGCCAACCGTCTCAAGCCTCATTCGAATCTGCAAAGCGCTCGATGTGCGGCCCGACGCCTTTGTTAGAGCAGTGGAGATTGGCGCTCGATGAAAGTCGGTAGGCCCAGCCTGTACACTCCGGAGCTTGCGGACGAGATTTGCGATCGTATCGCTAACGGAAAAAGCCTGGTCACAATTTGCAAACAGAAGGGTATGCCTAAGTACAGCACGATCACCGGTTGGCTCGCCGACAAGCCTGAGTTTTCGGAGAAATACGCGCGCGCGAGGGAAGCTCAGGCCGACTATTTAGCCGAACAGATTCTTGAGCTTGCGGACAAGTCTAGGAAGGGCAAGAAGACCGAATCTAAGCTGGTCGAAATCAAGGATGCGGACGGTAAACTAACAACCGCTCCTGAGATCAAGACGATCACTGGCGATATGGTCGAGCGCTCCCGGCTGCAGATCGATGCGCGCAAATGGTATGCGTCGAAGCTGGCGCCCAAGAAGTATGGCGACACGTTGAAGCACACCGGGGACCCCGACAATCCCGTCCACGTCAAGGTGGATCGTGAGGAATTGATTGGCAAGCTTATCGGTAATCGAACAGATCCGCCAACAGCCGGGGATTGAGCAACGGCTTGCGGCTCTTTCCGATGTCGAACTTCAGGCTCTTGCTTATGACTGGCCAAGCTGGGCACGCGCGGAGCAGCTTCCGCCAAGCAATTGCGCATGTCATCCGGGCGGCGATTGGGCAACCTGGCTCATTCTCGCCGGCCGCGGATTCGGCAAGACACGCTGCGGGGCAGAGCTGGTCCGGCGGTGGATCAAGAGCGGCTATAACCACGTGAACTTCATTGCGGCAACGGCTGATGACTTGCGCGACATCATGGTGGAGGGTGAGAGTGGAATCCTTGCCGTCTGTCCCCCTGACGAGCGTCCCGTCTATCGTGTTAGCAAGCGCCGCCTCGATTGGCCGAACGGAGCACGGTCGCTGCTGTTTACAGCGGCTGAGCCTGACAGACTGCGCGGCAAGCAGCATCAGAAATTGTGGTGCTTTATCGCTGGCACGATGATTGAAACACCAAGTGGACCGAGACCCATTGAGGTCTTGGATGTGGGCGATAACGTAGTCACTCGGCATGGAGTACGCAAAGTCCGCTCTATCATGTCTCGTCCCGCAAATGTTGGCCGTGTGCGTTTTTCAAACGGCGCAGAATTGATTGGAACTGGCGAACATCCAGTGTTAACATCTTATGGATGGACGAGACTCGACAGCCTATCAATTGGCAGTTACGCAGCAACGGCTACATTGGCGCTTATATCGGAGCAGTCGGAAAGCGCGGCAAGCGCGCGAACGTGTACCAGCATCGCTGGGTCTGGGAACAGGCGAACGGACCCATCCCGCCACGCCACAAGATTCACCACCGCGATAGGGTTAAAACTCACAACGAGCTGGATAATCTTGAATGCGTTACGCACAAGAAACATAAACGCATCCATGCTGTCGAGCACATTGGTGAGTCCAACCCAAGCCGTAAGCGGTACAGGGTTTCTTGTTCCGTGTGCGGCAAGCGGATGGTCATCAAACGCAAGGTTCAACTTCCCAAGTGCACCACGTGCCATCGCAAGCTCGCGGACGAGAAACGCAAAGTTGAGAAGATTTGCGCATACTGCGGTTCGATCTTCAGCAGTCGAAGAGGGAACTATTGCAGCCAGCGTTGTGTCAACCTGGGAGGACGCTGGAAAACAAACCGTCTACAATCTGTCGGTTGAAGGTGAGCAGGAGTACATTGCCAACGGCGTCATAGTCCACAACTGTGATGAACCCGCCTCTTGGCAATACGATCAGGACTCCTGGGACCAGGCGATGTTCGGACTACGCCTCGGGCGTAAACCGCAGACCGTCGCCACCACCACGCCGCGGCCAACCAAGCTCATTCGTGCGCTCATCGGCGATTCAACTGTCCACGTCACGCGCGGTACCACCTATGCCAATCGAGCGAACCTGGCATCGACGTTTTACAGCAAGATCATCAAGAAGTACGAGGGCACCAGGCTCGGACGACAGGAGCTCATGGCCGAGGTCCTCGACGATAACCCGGGTGCCCTTTGGAAGCTGGCCGACATCGACGCTTCCCGAATCGCCAAGGTCCCAGAGCTGCTGCGCATCGTTGTCGCGATCGATCCGGCGGTTACTAGCAATGAGAATTCAGACGAAACCGGATTGATCGTTGCCGGACAGTTTGCGGATGACCCTGACCAGTTCTGTGTCCTTGAGGATGCCTCGGGGGTTTACACTCCGGACGGCTGGGCCAAAAAAGCCGTGATCCTTTACCACCACTGGCAAGCTGATCGGATTGTTGGTGAGGTCAATAACGGCGGAGACATGATCGAAGCTGTTATTCGCCACCAAGATGCGAATGTTTCGTACAAGAGCGTACACGCGAGCCGCGGCAAGTCGATCAGAGCGGAGCCGATCGCCGCTCTCTACGAGCAGCGTCGAGTGCACCACTTGGGTACCCTCGGACTCCTCGAAGACCAGCTCACTAACTGGAATCCTCAGACCGATGATGACTCTCCGGACAGGCTCGATGCTGACGTGTGGGCACTGACGGAGCTAGCCGGTGGGTGGGAAGGCTGGTCTGGGCTCTTGCGGCACTATCAGAACACCGGGTCGGAAGCCGCGGCGTCCGTACAGTCGACAGAGCAGGAAGTGAAGGCTGATGGCGTCAGGCCATCGCCGGTTAAGGAGCAGGCCAACACTCCGTCGGCTCTCAAAGCGTACCAGGCTGCGATGGCGAAGATGACGCCAGTTGAGCTTTGCGCGAAGTGCGGGAAGCCGTTGGGCAATGAGATCGTGACCGATGGCGTGAACAGCCTCCATCCGGAGTGTAATAAGCCAGCCTGGAGCAATTGATAGCAGGGGTAAATAGCATGCCGTTAGACGACGAAAACGAACGCGATCCGTTTTACGGTGAGCCGTTGATGAAGCTGCCCGAAGGCGGAGCTCGCTCGCCGCTCAACCCCGGCGCGGCTATTGTGCAATCCCCTCGCGCTCATGGACGGTCCCGCGGCAACTACAATCTCCCTGGAAATTATCGTGGCTCGCGTGGTCTGCTGATTGGCGACACCGACAAACCCGGCATGTACGACCGTGAGCAGCCGCCTGACTTCGTTGGTGACGTCGACCTCGACAACTGGTTCTCTCCCGGACAGCCGGTCACACCGTTTGGTCCTCCCTACGTCAATTACCCGCGCACCTGGGATTATCCGACATTCATCAACGTCGCGATTTTCCCGCAGCGCCTCAATCTCTACTCACTGCTTCGTGGCCTGGCCAGAGGGTCGGGGGTAATCACGCTCGAGATGGAAGGTCGCATCGACGAGCTGGTGGCGCTGCCTTGGAAGTTCGCGCTCAAGAATCCGCCAAAGGGAAAGAAGTCGGAAGACGATCCGCGCGTCAAAGAGCTGACGCAGTTCTTCCTCAAGCCTGATCGGAAGATCCCCTACGCAATGTGGATGCGGATGATCTTCCGCGATCGCTACACGATCGACGCGGCCAGCGCCTTTATCTGGAAAAATAGGCTCCAGAACAAGCCTTACGCCATCATCGCGCTAGACGGCGCCACGGTAAAGCCGCTCGTCGATGACTACGGACGAATCCCTGACTTCCCGCAGCCCGCTTACCAGCAAATTGTCAAAGGGCTGCCAATGGACAATTACCACGAGCGCGAACTGCTCTACATGCCGGCGCGTCCGCGTACCGACTGCCCGATCTTCGGATTCAGCGAAGTCGAGCAGATCATGATGGAGGCTACGCAGGTCGTTCGCAAGGGCCTGTACATGCTGAACTTCTGGAAAGAGGGAAATGTTCCGGACGTAATGTTTGGCGTCCCCGAAGGCTGGACCCCGGAGCAGATAGCGATCTGGCAGGCGACGTTCGATGCCATTCTCTCTGGGAATCTCAAGCTTAAATCAAAGATCCGCTTTATCCCCAGCGGCATGCAGCCATTCGAAATGAAGGGTTCCGCCGGCGAGCTGCTGAAGTCTACCTATGACGAGTGGATGACTCGCATCGTCTGTCGAGCCTTCCGCACGTTGCCCAAGCCATACATCCAGGAGCCCGCATCGCGCTCCTCGGTCGAGTCTGAGAAGCAGCAGATTCAGCAGCAGGGTATCGAAGTCGAGATGGTCTGGTGGAAGTCCTTCATGGACGCTCTTGTTCAGATGGGCTGGGGCTGGGACGATCTAGAGCTGGTCTGGAATCAGGACGAAGAAGTCGATATCGTCAACCAGCAGACCGTGCTCACTGGCTACGTGAAAACAGCACAGCTCACGCTCAACGAAAGTCGAGAGCGACAGGGACTTGATCCGGTCGAGGGTGGCGACGTGCCGATGGTGTACACCTCAGGCGGAGCAATTCCATTCAAGGTATTGGCGGCGCAAACCGAGATGCCGCAAGCTGGCGGAGCAGGCGCCAAGGGCGATGAGGACGGCAAGAGCAGCGCAAATGCTTCAGGGGAAACGGAGGCGGGGAAAGCGGCCGGTGTCCCTTTTGGAAAGCGCGGAAAAGCCTGGAGCAAATATTAGCCGCCTATCTCAAGCGCAAGGGACACGAGATTGCCGCTCTGTTCGATACCGAGAAGATTGCTAAGGCCGATAAGCCGATCTCCAAGGAGCAACTTCAGGAGTTGCTCAAGTACAAAGTCGATGATTGGGACGACCTGATCCCAGAGGTAACGCCATTGCTTGAGGCTGTGGCGACCGAGGGAGCCGAGAAATATCTGTTGCGCTTCGGGATCACCGGAGCAAAAAACAAGACGCTCTGGACAAAGGTTCTGGACCAGGCGTCCGAGATGGCGCGGACGCGCAGCGCTGAGTTGGTTGGCAAAAGGATTCTCGCGAATGGTAAGATCGTCGACAATCCAGACGCCAAATGGGCCATCACCGATACCACTCGCAATGATCTCTGTGAGTTGGCGTCGAGTGCGGTCGACAAGGGATGGACGGTGAACCAGCTCCAACATGAGATCGTCGGCCATGAGAGCTTTTCACCGGCGCGCGCATTGACGATATCCCGAACCGAGAAAGCGTTTGCCTCTAGCCGCGGAGAGAAGCTGGCCGCCAAAGGCGTGGGCATGAAATGGAAAGAACTCATCCCCGCCGAAAACGATTGCGACGAATGTCAGGAATGTGCAGACGAGGGGCGGATTCTAATCGATCAGGACTTCGTTTCGGGGGACGATGCCCCTCCAATTCATCCCTCTTGCCGATGTAGTTGCGGATATTACGAAACGGAAGATGGAGACTAAGTGAGCGAGTACCGTGAAATTAGGTTGACTCAAGGACAAGTGACCATTGTCGATGCGGCTGACTTCGATTGGCTTAATCAGTGGAAATGGTTTGCGCGCTGGTCTCCGGGAATGCAGAGCTTTTATGCTACACGCAATCTTCCTCGCGTGAATGGGAAACAAAGACATGTTGATATGCACCGCGTCATTCTTGGTCTTGGCTTTGGCGACCCAAGGGAGGGCGACCACCGTGATCCTTTGAAGACGCTCGATAATCGACGCTCCAATCTTCGCATCGCCACGTCGGTACAGAATCAATACAACCGACGACTAAATTGCACAACCGGGACTGGGTACAAGGGCGTCGATTATGTGAAGAGAACCAGAAAATATAGGGCTCGAATTACGGTAAACGGAACAACCGTGGTCTGCGGATACGATTCAACTCCATCTGGAGCGCACGAGTTATACGTGGCGGCCGCCGAGCTCCTACATGGGGAGTTTGCGCGGGTATGAGTATGGCGACACACGCGATTGAACCGGCGATCGAGACGATGCCAACAACGGCAGAGATCATCTTGCAAGCTGCCGCTGTACTTGAGCCGATCCTGCCGCCAGAATTTTACGGTAAAATCGTGCTCATCTTCGAAAAAGGCAAGCCGTTACGACTCGTTCAGGAGACGAGTATCAAGCTGTGACTGACAAACTATTTATCGAAGTCGGCGTCGAGCTGATAGAAGTCGAAGAGGTAGGCGTTGCGGTTGCCGTCTCCGTTAACGATGACCTCAAGTCAATCCAGATTGTGGAAGTCGAGCCAGACAAGCCAGTGAAGCCATGATGATCTTATCGAAGCCCGCTGCCGAAGTGATCCGGCGCTCGCATTTCGTGTGCGTCTCCGACCTTGGAATCAATGTGCCAAACGAAGTTCAGGTCGAGGCCTCCGTGCAGCGCGAAATCGAGGCCTACCTTCAGGCCATGCGAATCCCGGTGCATGAGGCGGCGACGGCTGCTCTGGCCGCAATGATTGAGAGCGAAGGATTGCAGTCGCCAGGTGCAGTTTCGGTGCTCAATTGAGGAAACATTCAATGCCAACGAAGCCGCTACGTTGCCTCAGAATCAAGTTGTTTACCCCCGGGAACCGGTCGCACAAGACCTGCGTTGTGAAAGCAAAAGGCGGTCACCACTTCACGGACGAGGGTGAGGAAATCATTCTGAAACGCTACGCAGACGAAATTGAGAAAGCGTGGCCCTGTGATGAGTTTTCGCTGAAAGAAGTGGGCCGCGGCGAATACAACTTTGTGTGGATCGGCAAGCGTCCGATCGATGAAGCAGCGCTGCTCGTAGGCGGAATGCCACTTGGTCAGGTTGCGCAGGTGGAAGTTGGCCAGCAAGAACTTTGCTCTTGACAAGCCAGAGATGTTGGTCTTAGGGTCTGACTTGTAAGGAGTATCCGAACAACGGAGCTCGACGCCTCAGGGCAGTCGGGCTATTTTATTGCGCTCGACACCTCGAGGAGGCGGTCGGGCGTTTTTCATTGGAGCAAACGTGGACAACGATTTTCAGTTTTTCCTTCCCATCGAAAAGGTCGACAAAGAAAAACATATAGTCTGCGGCTATGCCTCCACTCCCACCAAAGATTTGCAAGGCGAAGTCGTCACCCTGGATGCCATCAAGGCTGCACTGCCCGATTACATGAAATGGGCAAACATCAGGGAAATGCACACCAACTCGGCTGTCGGCGTCGCCAAAGAGGCCAGTGTCGACAGCAAGGGGCTGTATATCACGGCCAAGATCGTGGACGGAGACGCCTGGAAAAAATGCCAAGAGGGCGTCTATAAGGGTTTCTCGATCGGCGGAAGCAAGCTCTCCAAAGTGGGCGACACAGTTGAAAAGCTCCAGCTCCGAGAAGTCAGCCTGGTCGATCGCCCCGCGAACCCTGATTGCCGTATTGACGTGTGCAAGGTCGCAGATGGTTGGAGCCCGAGCCCGGACGTGATAGACGATCCAACCGAAAGCATCCTGGAAAAGTTCGCTACGCGATTGCTTGCGAAATTCCAGAGTGTGTTCGCCCCACTCCCCGATCCTGACCTGATGAGCGCCGCGGACCTCTCGGAACTCGACCGGAAGATGGCTGAGGTCGACTTCGAGAAGCGCGAATTCAGTGCCAAAGAGCGCAAACACCTCGCCAGTACTGGAGCCGCCATGGCGGATGGCTCCTTCCCGATCGCAAACGAGAAAGACCTCAAGAACGCCATTCAAGCTCATGGCCGCGCCTCTGACCCGGACAAGGCGAAGGCGCACATCGTTGCACGCGCAAAGTCTTTGAAGTTAACCCACCTTCTGCCAGCCGATTGGCCGGGCAGCACGAAACAGGAGAAAAGCGAAATGACTCCAGAAGAAATGGATCTCCAGAAACGGCACTCGGCTGTCCACAAAGCGGCCATCGCGAAGGCGAAGGGCCACTTGGCAAAGGCAATTGAGTGTCACGGCAAAGCCTGCGAGGCAGTCAGCGAGCTGCACAAGTGCTTTGGCAAGTCCGCTGGCTCTTCCACCGAAGAGCACGGTAAGCACCTGAGGGCGCTCGCCGGCCACCTGGAAAAAATGGGCGATCATCACGAGCTGGCCATGCACAGCCTGACGAAAGCCGCCGGAGAAGCTGGTGAAGCTCCCGAGAACAGAGACGGCGGCAAGGTTGGCGATGAAGTAGCCGCTGCCGTTCACGAACTGGCACAGTCGCACCTGACCGAAGGCGCCGTCGAGGGCTCGACCCATCGGGGTGCTGGCGACTCACCGTACTCCGCCGCGGCTATCGCGGAGATGGTCAAGACGGCCGTCACCGAAGCGACCAAGGATGTGTCCGAGAAGCTGACCAAGCTGACGGAAGAGAACAGCTTCATGAAGGGCCAGATGTCGGTCCTCGAGAAGCAGCCGTCTGGTGGCCCGCGTCCGCGCGTATTCAGCGGCATGGAAGCCACCGGCCTAGCGTCGGTGCTCAGCCCTGACCCGAAGGCGCAAGCCAACGAGGCGATCAAGAAGGCGTACCACTCGATCGATCCAAACGATCCGGACGCCACCACGCAGGCGATTTCCAAGATCATTGGAACGCAGGCAGCCAATCCCAGAGCTTTCGGGAAGAGCTTTAACGATCCCGATTATCACGGCAACGTGGGCAAATAAGCGAACGCAGGTTCGCAGCAAAAGAGAAACGAACCCGGTGATCCCGGAGGGAAAAAGCGATGAACGAAATTGAGAAGCTGCTCGAAAACAAAGCCTACATCGACTCGATTGCCCAGAAGGTTGCCCAGATCAACAAAGCTGACACCTTCGACCAGTCGACCGGTCTGGTGTGGTTCGACCTCAGCCACATCGTCCAGTTGATGTTCCCCTTCAAACAGTTGATCCCGCTGATCTCGAAGCTGCCGCGCGTCAAAGCCAACGGCGGCACCGGGCACAACTGGAAGCGCATCACGGCCATCAACGTGAACAACGTCTCCGTGGGCGTCTCCGAAGGCAACCGCGGCGGCGGCATCGCCGTCACCTTGCAGAACCAAAGCGCGAACTACAAGACGCTGGGTCTGGAAGGCAGTGCCTCGTGGGAAGCGCGTTTGGCCGCAATGAACTTGCAGCCCGACGCCTTGGGAAACACCATCCAGGCGACTCTCCGGTCAGTGATGATCGGTGAAGAGCAGACGCTGATCGGCGGCAACGCCTCAACGGTGCTCAATCAGCCGGCATTGACGGTCACGGCGGGTGCAGCGGCCGGTTCGGCGCTTTCCGCAGTCGAGTACTACGTCGTCTGCGTGGCGCTGACCCATGCTGGATGGCTGGCTTCTTCGCTGGCCAACGGATGTCCCGCGCTGATCAGCAAGA
>Ga0181524_10002469_pt1 | contig 18880 bp, 15 predicted proteins | sample PEATcosm2014_Bin_34_FD_119761 | JGI IMG/M metagenome (GOLD analysis project Ga0181524, IMG submission 119761) | Peatland microbial communities from MTU Mesocosm Facility, Houghton, MI, USA - PEATcosm2014_Bin05_60_metaG | ecosystem: Environmental > Terrestrial > Soil > Wetlands > Peat | place...
AGCGGCGTTCCGGCCGCGTGGAAGGCCGAGAAGGACCGAGAAAGGGGCCGTAGGATCATCGAACGGCGATTTCGCCACATCGCCAATTTACCTTTTGAAAGGGACTTGCCATGACCAATCGAGCGCTGGCGGCTGTCGGCCTTCTCGTGATCGCCCCGCTTGTCATCGCCACGTGGATTCTGGCCACCTACACCATCGGTCAGAGCCTCAACCCGAATGACTCCGCCTTGATCGGCTTTGGCATCGCGCTGCTGGCGATGGCCCTGCTGGCCTACTTGGTTTTCTTCAGCCAGGCGGCGGAGAGCCCTGGTTCGTATCTCGGCGTCGTGCTTGTAATCTGTGGTACGCTTTGCGTCCTGGGCGCCCTGGCGTTACAATTCTATCTTACCTCCGTGACTGCGGAGCATAGCCGGCAGCTCGCCGAGATCCTGGGCGAGCGGCTGAAAACCAACCCCTCCGTCAACTTGCACTTGAGCGAGGATCATCCGCAGACCGCGGGGCCCGTCGCTTATCTCACCTTGTTGGCGGGCATCTGGCTCGCCGCTGTAGGGATCAAATTGGGCGTGGTTCGGCAGGAGCCGGTAAGGGTGTCTGCCGAGCGGGCCCCCCAAACCTCGCCTTCGCCGGCAGACGTCGCACGCCAATAGGCTCACAAGGCCCAGGTGCCAAACCAGATGTTGCAGCCGACCGCGGCGGGCCGCCTCCGGGGAAGAAGGGACTAACACGTTCCGGCTTCGGGCCTCACTCCGGCCCCGGCTCTCCGGCCGCGGCGCGGTCGGCCAGCAGCAGGGCCCGATCCCGGCACACCCGGCCGGCGGGGATCGAGCGATCGCCCGCGGCGAGCCGCCGCAGCGTTGCGGCCTTCTCGCTGCCGGTCACCAGCCATAGGATGCGAGCGGACCGGTCGATGATCGGATAGGTCAACGTCATCCGCCGCCTGCCCTGGTAGACGCCGGTGATTGCCACGTCCGCATCGGCGACATCCAGCACCGGATCGCCGGGCACCAGCGATGCGGTATGGCCGTCGGGCCCCAAACCCAGATACACCAGGTCGAGCCGCGGCGGCGAGCCGGCAAGCTCGCGGAGGGTCTCGGCGTAGCGGGCGGCCGCGGCCTCCAGGTCGGCCGCTTCCACGGGCATGGCATGGATCTGCTCGGCGCCCAACGGCCAGTGCCCGAGCAGGCTCGCCGCGAGGTGCGTCAGGTTGCGGTCCGGGTGTCCCGCGGGGGCCACCCGCTCGTCGACCTGCAGCACGTGGACGCCCTGCCAAGGCACGTCTTCGCCCGCCAGTGCGCGGAGCATGAGCCACGGCGTGCGGCCGCCGCTTGCGGCCATGACGAAACGACCGCGCTGGGCAACCGCCGTCCGGGCCTCGGCGGCAATGACCGCGGCACCGGCTCGGGCCACCCCCTCGGCATCGGCAAAGACTTCCAACTTCATGGCGGCCGGTTTCCCTTTCTAACATGATACTCCGGCAAGGCGGAGGATCAACCGGCCCGTGCCAAGCGGGCGCAGCCAGCGGCCACGTTGACCGGGCTTGTAGAATCCAGTCAAGCGGGGGCGGGGGAACCGGCCGCGAAGGCCAGCGGCTCTTGCCGGCCCAAGGGGGGGAAGACCCGGGCCCCCCCATTCCCAACTCGTGGGCGGGAAAGTAAAATCGGGGGCGCTGGCGCAGTCCCGCGCAACGGTTCACGGGGCGGGGCAAGCACTAGCCCGAAGCGCAAGCGAGGGACGACAATCGCGCTACCCTCGCTTGCGCGTCGGGCTGGTGCCGGACACGGTGTTTCCCGCCCCGCGACGGGTTCGGTATTGCCTGGCGTGAACAAGTAATCACGGCGCGAATCGTTAAGGAGACAGACCAATGAAGCGAATGTGGCTATTCGTGGCCCTCCTGGCGTGCCCGGTCCTGACGATGGTCGAGGGCGGGGCGCCGGACGGTGGGGGCACCCCCAGGGCCCCGTACCAACCCGCCGTGGCCGCGCCGAGCGCCACGGTGTACGCCGGCGGCGGCGGATGGCCGGGCTACTCCGGGGCATCCACCGTTGCCGGGAGCGCCATGCAGGGGATGTCCCAGGTCATCAGCGCGGCAGGGCAGTACAACCTGAACACCTCCGCCGCCGCCATCAACATGACCCAGGCCGACAGCAACGCCATGCAGAACCAGGTCCAGGCGGTCAACACGTTCTGGGAGATGCGGAACATCGGCCGGGCGCAGCGCGCGGCCGAGCGCGGGCCCAATCTCACCCCCGAGCAAATCGCCCGCATCGCCCGCGACGGCGTGCCCCGGGCGCTCACCCCCAGCCAGATGGACCCGGTTAGCGGCAGGCTGAATTGGCCCGGCGCCCTTCAGGAGGCGAGTTTCGAGACCGAGCGCGGCCAGTTGGACCAGCTCTTTTCCAAGTGGGCCAAGTACGGCAGCCTCGACTACTCGGAGCAGAGCCAGGTCCGCGAGACGGTGGACACGATGTTCGACGGCCTGAAGGCCCAGATTCGGCAGATCCCGCCGCAGGTCTACGCGGCTTCGCGAAGCTTCCTGCAAAGCCTGGTGTACGCCGCGACCCGAACCACCCTACAGTAGAGAATCTTACGACGGGAGTTTGCCCATGAACGCAAGAAGGCTTGTCTGGATTTGTGCCGTGTTGGGATGCCTGGCGGCGGCCGGCGCGGGGATTCGCGCCGGCGAGGTCTCCGTGGCGGACCTGATCGGCGGCTTGAAGTCTGCCGACGAGGCCGTCCGGCTGAAGGCCCTCGATCAATTAGCGGCCCGCGGTGCGGAGGCGGCGGAGGCCGTCGCCCCGCTGACGGAGCTGCTCAAGGACGGCTCGGCCAAGGTCCGCGGCCGGGCGGTTTGGGCCCTGGGCGCCATCGGCGCGGCGGCCAAACCGGCCGTGCCGGCCATGGCGGAACTCCTCAAAGACCCCGACGAGACCGTCCGCCGCCTGGTCGTCCAGGCGGTCCAGGCCATTCGCCCGGGCCCGGAAGTGGCCGTACCCCTGTGCATCAAGCTGCTGGAAGACCCGGACCCGGCGGTGCGGGCCCGCGTGCTCTCGGCGATTGCCCAGGCGGGCGCGAAGGCCGTGCCGGCGCTCGTGGAAGCCCTGAAGAACGACAAGGCGGCGTACTGGGCGTGCCTGGTGCTCCGCGAGATCGGGCCCGACGCCAAGGACGCCGTGCCGGTCTTGACCGAGAAGCTCAAGGACCCGCGGCCCGAGATTCGCCGCGAGGCCGTGCTCACCTTGGGGGCCATTGGCCCGGCCGCCGAGGCCGCCATCCCGCAGATCGCCGGGCTGCTGGCGGACCAGCACGCCCGAAACGCGGCCACCTTCGTGCTGGGCCAGCTCGGCCGGATTCCGGCGGATGCCGAGGCCACCGTTCGGGCCGCCGCCAAGAGCCAGGATAAGCTCTTCAGCACGGTCAGCCTGTGGGCCCTGGCCCGCGTCCATCCCGAGGACAAGGACCTCCGCCGCGAGGCCACCGAGCAGCTCATCGCCCGGCTGAAGGAGAAGGAGCCGTTCGTGCGCGTGGCTGCCGCCCGCGCCCTGGCCGCGTTGCCGCCGGCCCCGGAAATCACCGGGCCGATTTGGGAAAAGGCCCTGGCGGATGCGGATGAGGCGACGCTGCACCACGCCCTGGACGCCCTGGCGTCCATCGGGGCCCCCGCGGTGCCGCGGCTGATCGCCGGCTTGCAGCACGGGAAGCTCCGCGCCGACATCGCCTATATTCTCGGTCGCATCGGGCCGGCGGCCGCGCCGGCGACGGCTGAGCTGGCCAAGCTGATCGGCGACAAGAACTCCCGCGTCGCGCACGAAGCGGTGCTGGCCCTGGGCGCCATCGGTCCCGAGGCCAAAGAGGCGGTGCCGGCCCTGGTCGAGGCCCTCCAGCAGCCCGAGGACAAGGACTCGAACTTCTGCGCGGTCGCCTGCTCGCTGGGGAAGATCGGCCCGGGGGCCGCCGCTGCCCAGCCGGTGCTGCTCGAGAAGCTCGCCAGTCCCGACGCCAACCTGTCGTTGATGAGCGCCTGGGCCCTGGCGGAGATTTCTCCCGCATCCGCACCGGTCGCCGCGAAGACCGTGCCCGTTTTGACGAAGGCCCTGGCCCTCCCCTTGCCGCAGGGCCGCGAGTTGGCGGCCCAGGCCCTGGGCCGCCTCGGGCCGCTGGCCAAGGATGCCGCCGCGGCCCTCCAGCAGGCCGCAGCCGACCAGGACGAAGGCGTCCGCCACGCCGCCGCCGCGGCCCTGGCCGCCATTCGGCAGCCGGCCGCTGCAACCCCAAGTGCGGCCACGGCGGTCCAGCACGGCAGCTTCGTGGTGGCGCCGGCCGGCGGCGTCAAAGTGCGGGTGGGCGACCGGGTCCTCGCGCAAGTTCCCAAGGGCAGCCGGCTGAAAGTGCTGCAAGTGCAAGGCGATTGGATCGGCGTGGAGATCATGCTCGACGGAAAGCGGATAACCGGCTGGGTGCAGAAGGCGGACGTCACTGCGGCCCAGGGGGAAGCCGACTGATATCTCATCCCATGCCGAGGTGGCGTCGCTCCCCGATTCGCAACGCCGCAGACGGCGAGGTTCCCGTCGCCGCACGGTGTGCCCCTGTGTCTCAGGGGTGACCCCCGTGCGAGGGGTGGCCAGGCGACCTAGAATAGGCCGGTACTGGAAAACTGCGCCCGGGACGAATGGGGCAATCGTGAGACACTGGAGCCGTCGCAAACACGTGGCCGTGCTCGTTGCCGCCGCACTGCTCCTTTACCTGGCGGCGGCGTACGCGGTGATGCCCTACGGCTGGGAGTGGCTTACGGCACGTCACCCGTCGCTGGACGACGTGCCCGGCATCACGCTGGCGGGCGACGGCCTTCCGGGCGACCCCTTGAACGTGGGGTTGATCGGGACGGAAACCGAGGTCAAGCGGATCCTGCTGGCGGCCGGCTGGCACCCGGCCGACCCGCTCACCCTGCGGAGTTGCCTGGAGATTGCCGACGCCACGGTTCTCGGGCGGTCCTACGCCGGCGCCCCGGTCAGCAACCTATACTTGTTTGGCCGCAAGGAAGACCTGGCTTTCGAGCAGCCGGTGGGCGACAGCCCGCGCCGCCGCAATCACGTGCGATTCTGGCGAACGGACAAGGTCGAGGCCGGCCGCCCGCTGTGGATCGGGGCCGCGACCTACGACCAGCGGGTCGAGATCAGCCGCACGACGGGCCAGGTCACGCACCGCATCGCCCCGGACGTGGACGCCGAGCGCGACCACCTGTTCCAGGACCTTCAGGAGACCGGCGACTTGTCGGAGACGTTCGGCATCGACGGCTTCCACAAGACCCTGGAGGGCCGCAACGGCGGCGGCGATCGCTGGTACACCGACGGCCGGCTCGAGGTGGGAGTGATTCGATCCGAATGATCTCTCCTGCCGAAGAGGCGAAATGGCAAGCCGTTTCCGCAACAGAATCCCAGTCCTGTTCCTTGAAAGGCGGATGTTATGAGCAGCGGAACTGAAAAAGTCGTTGGCGACGCGGGTGCAGCGGCCCGCGCACCGGCCCTCTTCACGGCCCAGCAGCTCGTGAGGCACGAGCTCCAGCACCTCCGCGCGAGCTGGCGCTGGTTCCTGCTGCTGGGAATCCTGCTGGCCGTCTGCGGCACGGCGGCGATGGTCTTCCCCGTGTTCGGCACCGTCGTCGCGATCGGCGCCCTCTCCGTGATCCTGATGGTCGCGGGAGTCGCCACGATCGTCAGCGCGTTCTGGGCCGGCAAGTGGAGCGGGTTCCTCGTACACCTGCTCGTGGGCATCCTCTACGTGGCGGCCGGCTTCGTCGTTTCCGACCGGCCGTTGGTCGCCATCGAGACGATTACGGTCTTCGTGGCCGTGACGTTCATCGTGGTCGGGGTGTTCCGCGCCTTGGCCGCCCTGGTCATTCGCTTCCCGCAATGGGGCTGGGCCCTCTTGAACGGCGTGGTCACGCTGCTGGTGGGGATCGCCATTTATCGGCGGCTGCCCTGGAGCGCCCTGTGGGTCATCGGCCTGCTGGTGGGAGTGGAAATGCTCCTGAACGGCTGGACCTGGATCATGCTCTCCGCCGAGCTCCGCAAGATTCCCAAGGAGGTGTCCCCATGAACATCGGCCCGGATGAAATCGTCACCTGGCTTATCGTCGGCGCGCTGGCCGGATCGCTGACCGGCATGCTGATCAAAGGCCGCAAGGAGGGCTTCGGCCACCTGTTGAACCTGGCCATCGGCCTGGTGGGAGCCCTGATCGGCGGCTACCTGTTCAAGGTCCTCCACATCAGCCTCGGACTGTTGGGCCAAATCACGATCAGCCTCCAGGAAGTCGTGGCCGCCCTGGTCGGCTCGTTGATCTTCCTGGGTGCCATTTGGCTGGTGCGCAAGAAACTGGCCAAACGCAAACAGACCTGACAGGAGTCCGCCATGAAGAATTCGCTAGGGACCATCGGACTGGCGGCCGCGTGCCTCCTGGCGGCGGCCGGCCCGGCCTCGGCCCAGTTCTGGCCGGGGTACGGTTACGCAGGCTATGGAGGCTGGGGAGGCGCGGGCGCTCAGTACGCCAATCGGCAGCAAGTCGCCGCCCAGGAGCGCCAAGTAGGCCAAATTGCCGCGATGGGACAAAACGCCATGGTGCAAAGCGGCATCCGCAACACGCTCTCCACCCAGGCCCAGTCACGAACCAACTCCATTATCGGTGAACGGCAAGATAATCAGAACTGGTGGTTCCAGTACCAGGGGCAACAAATGGCCCAGCAGCGGGCCCAGGACTATCGGCCGGGCGCGGGCCAGGCCGCCGTAGCCGCCTTCGAGCCGGCCGCCGCCGCTCCCCCTGCGGTGGCCAGCGACGTCATCCAGTGGCCGACGGTCCTGCAAGAGCCGGCGTTTGCCTACGAGCGGGCGCAGATCGAAGCCCCCTACCGCCGCCATCCGCCGGGCCTTAGCGCCCCGGCGCCCGACGACTATCGAAACATGGTCGCGAGCGTGGCGCGGATGAAGGCCGTTCTGGAGTGGCGGCTGGGACAAGGCAGCGGACTGAACACCGACGATTATCAGCAGGCCAAGGCCTTCCTGGCCAAGCTGGGCCAGGAGGCGAGCCAACGGGCCGAGCAAGGCGGCAAGCCGGCCGGATCGAGTTGAGGCACGGCCCCAGCAACACTTTCCAGGAGCATTTTCATGCGACGCCTCTGGTGTGCCGGTTCCACGATCGCCCTGGTGATCGCGGCAGGGATGGTCCTTGGCCAAGACAAGCAGGCGGGCAAGCCGGCGGCTGGGCCGGCCGTGAACCCGGAAATCCTTAAGCTGCTTGCCGGGCTGGAAGCTTGCTTCGACCGGGGCGATGCCAAGGGCCTGGCCGCCTGCTGGACGCCCAACGGCGAGTTCGTCGGCCCCGCCGGCGAGCGGATCCAGGGACGCGACAACATCGAGAAAGTGTTCGGGGACCACTTCGCCGCCCGCAAGAGCGCCAAGCTGAAACTCCGGGTCACCTCCGTGCGGCTGCTGGGCGAGGACGCTGCCCTGGTCGAGGCCAGTCCCGAGGTGACTCCGCCGCCGCCCGGCGTCGCCGGCGAGCCCTCCTCGCTCTTGGTCCTGGCCAAACGCGGCGGCCGCTGGCTGATCGACAGCGCCCGCGAGACGACCCTCCGCACGACGCCGGGCACGCAATGCCTGAAGGACCTGGCGTGGCTGGTGGGTGACTGGGCGGCGGACGAAACCGGCGCCAAGACCGGCGTCTCGCTGCACAGCACCTGCGACTGGACGGCCAACCACGCCTTCCTGATCCGCAAGTTCAAGGCCGAGGGGCCGAACATTCCGCCTCGCGCCGGCACGGAAGTCATCGGCTGGGACCCCCGCACCCGCAGGATCCGCTCCTGGGACTTCGATTCCAACGGCAGTTTCGGCGAGAGTGTGTGGCTCCGGGACGGCGACCGATGGCTGATCAAGTACTCGGGGACCCTGCCGGACGGAGGTGACGTGTCTGCGACGCACGTTGTCACCCTCGTCGACGCCGACACCGTGACGCTCCAATCGAAAGACCGGACGCTCAACGGCCGGCCGGAAACGGAGGAGGTCCCCCCGATCACGATCAAGCGGCAAGCCGCGGCGGACGGGGCGGCCAAGACCGCAGCCCCCAAGAAACCACCCCAGCACATCCTGCCGTAAGCGGGAGGCTGGCGCTGTTTCTCCCCTCTCCCTCCGGGAGAGGGGCAGGGGGGTGAGGGTGTACGGTGGGTCGACGGGCACCGTGCGGAGCATGGTCGGCGAGCCCCACCATTTTTCGGGCGAATCGTTGTGGTGGGGCTCGCTGCGCTCGACCCACTCTACGTTTCAATAACAGAAGCTTCTCACTCCGTCGCCAGGTTACGCAGCGGCCCGAGCAGCCCCGCGCCCCGTGGGCATAAGATGGCCGCCAGCCGGCCCCGGCCATCCACGGCGGCAATTTCGCCGGCGTCCGGTGCGGGCGGCTCGCGGCGGATCGCCAGGCCGTTGCGGACCCGCGCGAGCTCCGCGTCCGAGAGCACAACCCGCGGCAGCGCCTCGACTGCCCGGAGCATCGGCAGCAGGTGCGCCGCCAGGTTCTCGCCGGTCAACGTTCCGGGATCGAGGGCCTCTTCCAGGCGGAACGGTCCCACGGCAGTCCGCACGAGGGCCGACATCACCGCCTCCGTCCTCAGCGACTGCGCCAGGTCGCGGCCCAGCGAGCGGATGTACGTGCCCCCGCTCGACTCGACCTCCAGGACCATCTCCGGGTACGCGTACCGCGACACGTCGATGGCATAGATCGTGACAGGCCGGGCCGCCAACTCCACGTGTTGCCCCTGCCGGGCCAGCTCGTAGGCCCGCCGGCCGCCCACCTTCAGGGCCGAATAGGCGGGGGGCCGCTGCTCGATCCGGCCCAGCAGGGCCCCGGCCGCCGCGCGGACCTGCTCCGCCGCCGGCAGCGGGGCATTCTCCAGCAGCGTGACTTCGCCCTGGACGTCCTCGGTCGGGCTCCGCCGGCCCAAGAGGAACGTGCCCCTGTAGCGCTTCCGCGTCTGCTGGACGTACTCCACCAGCCGCGTGGCCGCCCCCACCGCGACCACCAGCACGCCGCTGGCCAGCGGGTCGAGCGTGCCGGTGTGTCCCACCTTCGCCGGCCTGGCCAACCGCTGGACGACGTCCACCACCTCCCGCGACGTGGGTCCCGCCGGCTTGTTCAGGTTGAGGAGTCCGCTCGGTATGCTTCTTGTGCGACTCATTCGGCGCGTTCGATTAACTTCAGGATGAGTACTGCGACGACGACCACCGCGACGATAAGGCCAAGGATCGCCAGGATGCCGGCAAGATTTTCCATACAGTGTCGTCACCTTCCATCCTGGGCGGCAAACCGGGACCATCACAGGTGGACAGGGGCCATTGTATCATGTGGCGGGGCGGACCCCCACCACCGTGGTTGCCTGATGAGCAGCGGTGTACGGGTTGCCCGGCACTCCGTACACGGCACTCCGTACTCCGTACCCGGTAGTCGGTACTCCGTACCCGGTAGTCGGTACTCCGTACCCAGTTGCGGCCCCCGGCGGCGCCTTGCACGGCGACGCCCCAGCGGCGATAATCGCGGGACGTGCAAGCGGACGCGCGGGGGCCAGTTCGCCCTGGGCCGCGCCGCCGGACACGCGGACAGGGGGAGAGGCCATGAGAAGCCTTACGGGCTGGGCGGCCGGCGGAGTGGGCCTGTGGCTGTGCGTGGCGGCGGCGGCAGAAACGCAAGCCGCGCCGCAGCAGCCGGGCGCGGGACGAATAGTTTTCTCGAGTAACCGCTCGGGACCGTGGCGGATCTGGTCCATCCGGCCCGACGGGTCGGACCTCCGCGAGTTGACCCGAGCCGGCCCGGAGGAACAGGACGTCGACCCGGCGTTCAGCCCGGACGGGAAGCGGATCCTGTTGACCTCCACCCGCAGCGGCCCGGCGGGCGTGTGGACGGTCTCGGCCGACGGCTCCAAGCCCGAGCGGATCTGCGACGGCGACCAGGCCGCTTGGTCGCCGGACGGCAAGGCAATCGTGTTTCGCCGCAGCGAGCAGATTTGGACCCGCGACCTGGCCACCGGCCGCCGGCAGCAGCTCACCCCGAAGGATTGGCCGCACTGCTCGGGCCCGGCCTGGAGCCCGGACGGCAAGCGGATCGCCTTCGCCTGCCGCTGGGAGGCGGGCAACGCCCTGTTCCTGGTGGACGCGGCCGGCGGCAAGCCGGCAACGCTGTATGACAAGCAAGGGGCCTGCAAGCCGGCTTGGGCCCCCGACGGCACGCGGCTGGTCTATGAAACCGAGACGCACATCTGCACCATCGACCCCGACGGGAAGAAGAACCGCTTGGTGACCTGGTTCGGCGGGGTGCAGCGTTACGGGCGGTTCAGCCCCGACGGGAAGTCGATCGTCTATTGCCAGGGCGCATCGGAGCGGGGGCCGTGGGAGTTGTACGTCATCCCGGTCCAGGGCGGCACCCCCAAGAAGCTCACCGAAGACGGCTCGGACATGACCCCGGATTGGAAGTAGCCGTATGGCATTGATTTGTAGGGTGGGACAAGGTCGCGAGGGGTTGGTGGGACTTCGCAAACCGGGCCGAGCGAGCGACTGCAGTCCCACCGTAATCCCGGTTTGCTTGTCCCACCCTACAATTTGGGCCACCCTCCTGGTGGCGATCTGGCTCGCCGCCGTATCGCCCGGCATGGGCGGCCAGCCCGAGCCGGCGGCGCCGAGCACGGTCCTGTTCGACACAAAGTCGCCGCTCCCCGACGGCGAGTGCGAGGCGGCGCTGGGCTCGAAATCTGGCTGGGCGGCCGTGCCGGAAGATAACGTCACGCACCGCTTCCAGGCAGACGCGGTGGCGATGAACGACCGGCTGATCGTCGTGCTTCGCGGGCAGGGGCGCTGGGCCGAGGTTTACGCCCGGACGGCGGCAGGTCCGAAACGGCACGTGCTCCTTTCCCCGATCACGGCCGCGGGGCAACAGCCGGCCGCGCTGGCCTCCGTGCGGATTTTGGAGAACAATCCTGGGGCGGTTATGCTTGCGGCCACTTTCACGGCGGCCGGTGGCGGCATGTGCTCGGCGACGTATCGGCTGGCGGCGGGCCAGATGATCGTCGAGGTCCGCCCGGGGGAAGGCACCGGCCGGCTGCTGGTCCGTCGGAGCGCCGCCTTCGTCGTCGTTCCCGACTTCTTCGGCAACGACATGGTCTTCCATGTGCGGACATCTGCCAAGCACGGCCGCCTACGACTACCGGCGGAGAACTTCTTCGTCACCCTGTCGGACAAAGGCAACGCCCAGGTCATGTGCGTCTGGCCGTCGCGGAAGCAGCAGGCTACCGCCCTCTTTGGCTCTCACTTTGAGGGGCCGCGCAAGATTACCGGCTGCGAGATCGAGGCCGTCAAGGACAAGAGCATCTGGGTCGCGGTACTCGAAGGTAGCAAACTGTGGCACGAGCAGACCATTTCGGCCGAGGATGCGAAGCGCGATCTGGTCCTGGATTGGAAACCGCCCTTTTCCGCCAAGTGGCGGGCGGACCTGCTGGCAGGCGACGGCGGGGCCCGGTCGTGGTATTTTCGCAACCTGGACGGGGCAGGCCAACTCCCGCCCGAGGCCGGCGATTCCCCGCCCGTCTGCTGCCTGGAGGCCGGCCGCGCCGTGCTGCGGCTGGATCGCGGCCCGCGGACGGTCCCGTCCGCCTGGCACTATCCGGCCCCGCTGCTGGCCTACGCGATGGACCGCGACCGGGCGACGCCCCTGACGACCTTCTGCCCCATGGACGTGTTGCGGAACACGCTCGGGGTCGGGCCATGCCAATACATCCTCCAGACGGAAGGGCTGGCCACCGAGGCCACGCCGGACAACGTGATGACCTGGGTCGAGAAGCAGTTCTCTCGGAAGAAGGAGAAAAAGGAGGCCGAGGAGATCCGCCGGCAACTCGACGAGATGGTGAAACACATCGGACACGCTCAGGCCAGGATCGGCCAATACGGGCGGCTGGCCGAGGAGGTCCGGGAGCTTTGTAAAGCCGACGCTGGGCTCGGCGACCGGGCCGCGGCAACCTTGAACCACATCGCGGTGGGGCTGCAGCAAACCGCGGCCGCCGCGGAGAAGCTTTTGCCCGCCGATCGCGCCGCGCCATTAGTCGCGCGAGTCATCGGGCTGGTGGGCAAGGCCGACGGGGCGGCCCAGTGTCAGCGGCTGGGGGCCGCGGTCCGCGCCATCGGCGCCGGCCAGGATGCCACGCTATCGAACTGCCGCATGGCAGTTCGCTGGCTGCGGCAGTCGGCCGCCATGATCGCCGAGGAGGATCCCCGCGGCGCGGAGCTGGCCCGCGCGGTGCAAGCCCGTGCCGACCAGTTCCTGGCGGGCTCCGAGAAGCAGGGTCGCTAGCCGGCGTCGGCCAGATTTGCCGTCATTCCAACATCCAAGACTTCAAACAAACCACAAAGACGCGAAGACACAAAGATGATTTCGTGCTCTTTGTGCCTTTGTGGTTGATTTTTCGGCTTGAGCAACATCCCGAAGGAGACTCCCCATGCGTCCCACAGCCCAGGTGTTCTGGCGACTCTTGCCGCTCGGTTGGTCGTTGGGTATGCTCGTGTGCCTGGCGGCTGCGGCGAGCGAGCCGGCCAACCTGTTCTTCAACCCGAGTTTCGAGAACGGCCGCGACGGCTGGCTGTTGGGCGTGGCCCATGGGACATCCGCCCGCTTCACCGTGGACGACAAGGAGGCGGCGGCCGGCCGGCGGAGCGCGCTGGTACACATCGACGCCGTGGCCGAGTGGGGAGTCCAGTTCGGCCAGACGATGGACGGGCCGGCCCCCGGCCAAACCTGGACCTTCGCCGCGGTGGCCAAGGCCACGAAAAGCCCCGTCACCGTGCGGCTGGAAATCGAGCGCCGCGGGGGGGCGTACGACCGGGCGGCCGCCTGCCCGCCCGTCAGCGTCGCCAAGGACGCCTGGACGGAGATGCACGTCACGTTCAAGGTGGAGAAGCGGTTCTCGGAGGGCTGGTTTGCCTACGTGAGCTGCAAGCAGCCGGGCGCCGAGTTCCGCGTGGACATGTTCCGGCTGTACCAGGGCCCGTACGTCCCTTACGAGAAGGCCGCCCGCGAGGAGGCGGCGGCCGCGGCGGTGTGCCTGTTCGACACGGCGGCACCGTCCAGCGCTCCGCTGCCGGGCGCTCTACTGGCCGCGCGGGCCGGATGGACGAAGCTACCGGAAGACCAGAGCGACCACAAGTTCCGCGGCGACGCGGTGCTGGTGAACGACCGCCTGGCCCTGGTGCTGCGGCGGGGTGCGCCGGGGGCCGAGTTGTACTGCCAAGGCCCCAAGGGCTTTGCACTCCGCGCGGTGCTGTCGCCCGCGGGCGGGCCACCAGACCTCAAGCTGGGATCGCCGGCCATCGCGGAGAACACGGCCAGCCAGGCGGCGCTGGACGTCTCGTTCGAATCGCCCGGCGGGAAGACGCTGGGGCTCCGTTGCGGGCTGGCGATGGGGGAGTCGTTCGTCAAGACCGAGCCGCGTGACGGGGCGACGGGGCTTTTCGTCGAGGCCCCGTGCCGCTTCGCCGTGCTGCCCGACTTCTTCGCCGACGACATCGTGGTCGACGCCGCCGAGATCCCGGTGCCCACGGCGGAGCTGCCCAGCGAGAACTTCCTCCTGCACCTGTCGCCCGACCACGAGGCGATCGTGATGACCGTGGCCGGCAACCGGGGGCGGGACGCCCAGATCGATCTGGCCGGCGAGGGCACGGAGCGGCTCATCCGCCGCAGCCGCATGGACTATGGGCCGAAGGGCAAAATCTGGGTGGCGGTCATCGCGGGCTCCGGGGTGTGGCACGCCCGCGACGTGAGCCCCCGGGAGGCCGGCAAGGTGCTCCCGCTGGACTGGACCGCGCCGTTCCCGGCCCAGTGGCGGGTGGACTGGCGGCTGGCCAACCGGCTGACGGGCAGTTGGGAGATGGCCGCACAGCGGGCCGGCGGCGGCTTCACGAAGTTTAGCTGGTTCGGCAGCCCCGGCATGCTCCCCGCCGACCGGAAACACTGGACCACGGTCTACGGCTCGTTCCAGTATCCCTGCTGGCTGGACCTGGCGGGGCGGGGATACTTCCAGCCGCTGGCCAGGCCGGACCGCATCCAGGGGCCGGCCGTCATCTATCCCATCAATCGCAGCCCGCAGACGCCGCTGACGGAGTTCACCGTGGTGGACCTGGTGCGGGCCACGCTGGGCGTGGGTCCCTGCGAATACATCCTCGACGTCGAGGGGCAGGGCACGACCACCAAGGGCCGGGCCACCTGCTGGACCCGCGATTTCCTCAAGGGGATCTACGCCGCCCACGAGCAGAAAAAAAGGAAGGCCGAGGTCGAGAAGGCCCTGGTGGACGTTGTGACCTTCGTCAAGCACATCCGCGGCCGGATCGAGCAGTACGTCGATTTCGGCCACGAGACGCTGGCCTACCTCCAGCAGCAAGAAAAGGCCCATCCCGCGCTGGCCGGGTTCCTGGCCGACATGGAGGACTCGACCCGGGCCATCGACGCGGCGGTGGCCAAGCGGAAAGCCAACATCAAGACCCCGCAATACGTGGTGGACCTCACCGACCGATTCCGCGCCACGGTCATGGACTATGAAGGCGACGACGCCCTGGTCAAGTGCCGGGCGATCACCGAGGCCATCGTCCAGGTGGGCGGCAATCAGGACGAGCTGGTGGGCGAGTGCCGCGGGGCGGTCAAGGTGCTGCGGCAGCGGGCCGGACTGGCCATGGCCACCGATCCCCAGGCCGCCGAGATCGCCCGGGAAATCCGCGACCGCACGCAAAAGGTCCTCCGCAACGCAACCGGGTACGAATCCCCGAGGCACTAGGGGCGATGAATCCCAAATAGCAAATCCCAAACATCAAACAAATTCGAAGCACAAAGCACGAATGGCAGAAACGATGGCAGCGGAGCGCGCGATGGGTTTGCGACACTTGAATTTCGCATTTTGGATTCGTTTGAGATTTCGAGGTTCGGATTTCGTATTTCGATCGTTGATCGCCCTGTCGGTCCTCAGCCTGTTCATTGCGGGTTGCGGCAGCCGCGAGGAGCCCGCGGCCAGCGGCCCCGCTGCCGGGCCCGCCGCCGGCGCCGTGCCGCAGACGATCCGCAGCAAGACGGGCATCGAGATGGTGCTGATCCCGGCGGGGAGCTTCTCGATGGGCGAGGTCGCCGGCGAGGAGGACGAGCAGCCCGTCCGCCAGGTCGAGATCGGCCCGTTCTACATGGACACGTGCGAGGTGACCCAGGTGTCGTTTCAGGCGATGATGGGCCGCAACCCGTCCAAGTCGCTCGCGGCCGACAAGCCCGTCGAGCAGGTCAGTTGGCTCGCGGCCGTTCAATACTGCAACATGCGTTCGGCGCGGGAAGGCCTCCGGCCGTGCTACGACCTCGCGACGCTCCACTGCGATTTTTCGGCCGACGGCTACCGGCTTCCCACGGAGGCCGAATGGGAATACGCCTGCCGCGCCGGGACCACCACTCGCTGGTCGTTCGGCGACGATCCCGGCGAGCTGGGCAAGTACGCCTGGTCCAAAGAGAACTCCGGCAAGTGTACGCACCCGGTGAAGCAGAAACTGCCGAATCCGTGGGGCCTGTACGACATGTACGGCAACGTGGCCGAGTGGTGCAACGACGTCTACGGCGAGCGTTACGAGGCCGCGGCGGCGAGCGACCCGCATGGCCCGGCCCCGGCCAAGGACTCCGAGCGGGTGCTGCGCGGCGGCAGTTGGGCCACGGCGGCCGGGGCGTGCCGCTCGGCGGCCCGGCACAGCCAGCCGCCGGTGTTCGCCGACGCTTGCTTCGGAAGAGAGCAGTACGGTTTCCGCTGCGTGCGGAGGGCCGAGGCCCCGGCGGGGGCCGATACCAACCCGAAGCGCGAGCGAGGGCAGGGCGATACCAACCCGAAGCGCGAGCGAGGGGAGGGCGCGACCAACGGTCGCGGCTTGATGTTTTGGGAATCCGCGGCCCGGGCGGATGAGAATCCACCCGCCCCACACCCGCCGCGGACGGGCTTCGTCTCCGGCGACGTTTTCCTGGAGCACAAGACACCCAAGGGCCATCCGGAGCGGCCGGAGCGGATCTCGGCCATCGTCGAGCGGCTCAAGCAGAGCGGCCTGCTGGCCGACCTGACGCCGATCGCCCCCGCGCCGGCCGCCGTGGAGTGGATCGCCGCGGTCCACTCCCCGCAGTACATCGAGCGGGTGAAAAAAGCCTGCGCCGCGGGGGCCGCCTACGTCGACTCGCGGGATGCGCCCGTCTCGCCGCAGTCCTACAATGTGGCGCTGATGGCGGCCGGGGGCGTCCTGGCGGCCGTCGACGCCGTGATGGCCGAAAAGGTCCGCAACGCCTTCTGCGCCGTCCGGCCTCCCGGCCACCACGCCTGTAGGGACCGGTCCATGGGGTTTTGCCTGTTCAATAACGTGGCCATCGCCGCCCGCTATGTCCAGCGGAAACACAAGCTCGCCCGGGTGCTCATCGTCGATTGGGACGTACACCACGGCAACGGGACCCAGGCGGCCTTCTACGACGATCCCACGGTGATGTACTTCTCGGTCCACCAGCATCCGTTTTATCCGCACACGGGCACCGCCGCGGAGACCGGGACGGGCAAGGCATTAGGGCACACGATCAACGTGCCCCTGCCGGCCGGGTCCGGCGACCGCGAGTATCAGAAGGCGTTCCAGGAAAAGCTGCTGCCTGCCGCGATGGCGTTCCACCCCGACTTCGTCCTGATCTCGGCGGGGTTCGATGCGCACGAGCACGATCTGCTGGGCGGCATGAAGGTCACCGCCCGGCAGTACGCCGCCCAGACCCGCATCGTCAAACAGATCGCTGCGGAGTGCTGCCGCGGGCGGCTGGTCTCCGTCCTGGAAGGCGGCTACGGCCTGGAAGGGCTGGCCGCTTCGGTCGAGGCCCACGTCCGCGCGCTGAGGGAGTAGACGGCACCGATGCTCTTCCACACCTGGCCGTTTCTGATCTTCATGCTGATCGTGCTGCCGGTGTACTTCGCCCTGCGACGGACGCCGCTCTGGATCCCTTGGCTCCTGGCCGCCTCTTATTTTTTCTACGGCTGGTGGAATCCGTACTACCTGCTGCTGGTGGTCTACTCGACGACGCTTGATTATCTCCTCGTGACGCTGATGGACCACTGCCCGGGGGCCGGGCAGGCCCGGGCCGGGCCGCTGGACACGGTTCTGCGGGCCGCGCTGGGCCTGTCCGCGGGACTGGCCGTGGCCTTGGTGGGCGGGGCGTGGCTGGGACCGGCGCCGTTGCGGCCCACCTTGCTGGTGCTCTCGGCGCTGGTGCTCTTGATGTCCGTCGGGGCATTCTTCGGCAGCCGGCGGATCTGGCTCCTGATCAGTCTGGTCAACAACCTGACGCTCCTGCTGTTCTTCAAATACGCCCGCTTCGTGGTGGAGAACCTGAACCACGTCCTCGTTTGGCTTCACGTATCGTACCGCTTCGCCGACCCCTCCACGCTCATGCCGTACGGCTGGTCCTACGTGCTGCCGGTCGGCATCTCGTTCTTCACCTTCCAGTCGATGAGCTATACCATCGACTTCTACCTGGGCAAAGTCGCCCGCGAGCGGAACATCCTCCGCTTCGCCACCTTCGTGTGCTTCTTCCCGCAGTTGATGGCCGGGCCGATCGAGCGGGCCAAGCACCTGCTGCCGCAATTCCAGGCGGCCCCGCCGCTCGGGCTGCGGAACCTGACCGACGGGCTGTCGCTGTTCCTGGTCGGGCTGTTTAAGAAGCTGGCTCTGGCCAATTACCTGGCGGTGTACGTGGACCGCGTCTATTCCGACCCCGCGGCGATGGACGCCTCGGCCCTGGTCCTGGCCACGTTCGCCTTCGCCTGGCAGATTTTCTTCGATTTCAGCGGCTACACCGACATGGCCCGAGGTCTGGCCCGCATGATGGGCTTCAACCTGATCTTGAACTTCAACAACCCGTATCTGGCCACCGGGCTGGGCGATTTCTGGTCCCGCTGGCACATCAGCCTTTCCACCTGGTTCCGCGATTACGTCTACATCCCCCTGGGCGGCAGCCGCCGCGGCACGCTGGCCACCTACCGCAACCTGTTCATCACGTTCCTGGTTTCCGGCATCTGGCACGGCGCCAACTGGACCTTCGCCATCTGGGGCGTGCTGCACGCCTTGGGCGTCATGCTGACGCGGGAGCTGGAACGCTCGGCCTTCTATCGCGACCGCGTACACCCGCTGGTGAAGCAGGCATGGGTCTTCATGTACGTCTGCTTCGCGTGGATCTTCTTCCGCGCGACTTCGCTTTCGCAGGCCGGGCTGGTGATCCGGCGGATCGGCGGCGGGGTGTGGAGCAACCCCGGCATCCCCGCCCTCATGCTCCTGCTGGTGTGCCTGGTCTGGCTCTACCAGTTCGCCTACGAATCGCGGTTTCGCGGATTGCTCGCCGCCAGCGGCGTCCGCGTGACGCTGGCTGCGTGCATGGTGCTCTACTTGTGCCTCTGCTCCTCGGGCGGCGGGACCTTCATTTACTTCCAGTTTTGACATGGCAATAGAAACATTCGACAGTCCGAAGGCCGCAATGCCCCCCCCCGCCGCGCCGGGCAGCGAGGTGCCGCTGGGGGTGAATGAAATGCGGCTCGGCCCGCGGCAGTGGCTGGCCGCCGCGGCGATCATCCTGGCCTGCGCCTTGGGAATCCCCCGAATCTGGAAGCACGCCGCGCCGCTGGAGACCGGGCCCGATTACCGCATCCCCTACCAGCTCAGCAAGGACTACTGGCTCTACCAGTGGCGGCTGGAGCGGATCGCCGAACCGGCCGCCGCACCGCCCGCGGTACCGGTGCTGGGCGACTCGGTGATCTGGGGCGAATACGTGCGGCCCG